>Ga0075163_10006914_pt1 | contig 15035 bp, 16 predicted proteins | sample JI1023141ADNA_FD_71478 | JGI IMG/M metagenome (GOLD analysis project Ga0075163, IMG submission 71478) | Wastewater effluent complex algal communities from Wisconsin, to seasonally profile nutrient transformation and Carbon sequestration -... | ecosystem: Engineered > WWTP > Effluent > Algae...
GATGAATAACGACGGAGATTATCTTAGACCCGCTCTCCCCCGAGATGGCTGCACAAATGTTTACTGTATTGTCACCCATGGCAAGTTCCGATGTGTGAATTTTTACCAGCTTTCCGCTATTTGCGGCCATCGCACCCGTTGCGCTTGAGTCGCTTGGGACAGTTCCTGAAACACAGTCGCCATTGATTCTGGCTTCATAGGTGCCGTTACCCGAAGCCAACCAGTTAAGACTCAGCAGGGTTCCCGCCCCTGCTCCCGAAACGAAGAGGGGGATGTTCCCCGTCCAGCGTAGTTGCTCCTGCCGTTCAACGGTCTGAGCAGAGGCCTTATCGTTCAGGAAATTGATAAATCCTTTTGAACAAGAAACCATAGTGAGATTGAACAACAACGCCCATCGGGCCACATGGAAAAAACGCGAATGAGTTTTCATCTGAATTGCCTACTGGTATAAATTCGTGATGGAATTTTTAAAAAAGCAACCCTTTTATAAAAAAAAAGTTGGAATATCCTCTGTCCTGTCACGATAGCTGGTATGGAATCATCCAGGGAACACAAAGGGCTGAGTATAGTGCGAGAGCCCGGAAGACCCGGCCAGAAAGTTGGCGTGGATTTCGACGTGGAAATGAGAGACGAAGATGGTGTCACGGTGCTCGATCTTCGCGGGATACTGAATATTTATTCCAGTTACGAGCTCAAAGATACTCTCTTTAACTTAGCCGATAGCCGCGTTAGCAGGATCGTTCTGGATTTTTCTCGACTAGTCAGTATCGACTCCGCAGGTATTGGTGCGATTATTATCATGATGCAACGCGTACGTCGTATCCCTGGAGCACAGATGGTTCTTTGTGGCCTTAGCGGGCATGTAGAGCAGGTCTTTGTCGTTACACGCATCATTTCTCTCTTTCATGTCGTTTCGGGAATAGATGAGGCGTTAACGCTCTTGCGTGGCTGAGGTGTTATGGTTGTTTTTGACAGAAGTATGAATGAAGATTTAAGCTCTGACTTGCTAAGCGCAGGCGACGGGCCCCATGAGACTACGCGAGACCAGCAACAAGAGGCTTTTCTCTCTTTCTACGATCGTTACTCACCAAAGGTTTATGCTTATGCCCGGTCGCGTAACTTTGCGGAAGAGTCAGCTGCGGATATCGTACAGAAAGTTTTTGAAATCGCATGGCGGCGATTCGGTGAAACTAGCGAAGTCGCCTCCCTGGATCTATGGATTCTACGTATTACTGAAAATACCTGCCGCTACGAATACCGAAAGTTCTGGCGCCGGCAAGAGGTGTTGGTGTCTGAAAATACGGAAATCGATAAGCTCACGGTGAATCCGGCCGATAAGGGGCGCTATTTGGAATCTCCGCTGGAGCGTCGGGTCCTCGAGGACGAGCTATATGAAAACCTTGAAAAATTCGTCGCGAACCTTCCGAAAAAGCAGCGCGAGGTCTTTCAGATGCGCATGAACGGCATTACGTACGAGGAAATCGGTTTTGCGCTGCGCATTTCCTCCGAAGCGGCACGGCGTCGCATGATGCGCGCCATCGCCACCGGAAAAGAGCTTTTCGGTGAATTCTCGCAACTCTTGGGATAATATTTTAAAAAAAATGTCCGCAGGTTGTTTTTCGCACGGTGCCACCACGATAGATCTCAAGATGCCGCTGGTATTGAGAAGAGTTCAGGAGGCTTTCCGTCCTAGCCGGGTAGATCTTTTTATCAGGCGACAGTTTCTCATTTTTGGTCGTGTTGCCCCCTTTGTTGCTTTGCTATTATTTGTGATTTTTGGTTTCGTGCTGCGCCCGTACGAGACGTCTTCCCAGTCCGAAATTACCGGAGCATTGCGTTTTGGCCTGATTGCGCCCTATTTTATCCTCCTGATATTACTGGGTTTTTGCAGAAGGTTTCGCCGTTTGGCCACGCCGTTAATCTTTATTGGGGTTTTTGTTCAGGGGGTGGCGACACTGATCATGCTGCGGTATTTTGAGCCGGGTTCGATTCCCTTCCTTTTCTATCTTTTTGGTTTCCTGATTTCGTTTGTGGGTGCATTCACGGTTTCCGGCCTTCCACTCATCCATGCTACCGCGGTCTCACTGCTGCTTTTCGGCCTGCTCCAGGGCGCTCTGTATTTCCATTACGACTTTCGGAACCTGCCCTATGCCGATTATTTCAGGCATGTCGTTAATTTTTTCGCCCTGGCGTATCTTGGAATGGGATTTATCTCCGCGTTTCTGGTTCAGCGTGCGCTGCGGCAAATGTTCCTGGCGCGCCAGGACCTCCGCCGGGAAAAATCACGCAGCAGTCGCACGGCACGCGCATTACTCAGTTTGCCTGCCCGGTTGCAATCGGCGCTGTTGCCGGTAATTCCTGATTTGCCTGGCTCTGAGATTGCCTATTATTGCGCACCGGCCGAAGATATCGGCGGCGATTATGTGGATATTATTTCGATCCCCGGTTCGCATTGGCTTGTTATCGGCGATGTGAGCGGCAAAGGGCTGAGTGCCGGGCTTATCATGGTTATGACGCACACCAGCATACACACCGCTTTACGCATGCATCCCGAGGCAAGCCCGGCGCGTATTCTTGAGAATGTGAACAGAATTTTGACCGAAAATATCGCGAGTCTCAACCGCGATACCATGAAGTATGTGACACTTTCCCTTCTGCGGCTTGAATCTGACTGGCGCATCGCGCATTCAGGGTTGCACCAGGATATCGTCATTTACCGGAAAAAAGGAAACTTTCTCGAGTTTATCCCGAGCATCGGGACATGGCTTGGTCTGCCGGAGTGGCAAGGCACATTCGGTAACGGGCATACGCAGTTACTCCCGGGTGACATCCTCTTTCTCTATACCGACGGTTTGACGGAAATATTTTCGGGAGAACTGGGAGGGGACTCGTCGGGGCGTCTGTTCTCCCTGATTCGCAGCCATGCGCATTTACCCGTTGCACAACTCAAAGACGCAATTATAACAGAAATGGATCTCAAAAACGCCGCCGATGATGCCGCGTTTATACTGCTCCGGAGAACGGAATGAGAGCGGGAGAATCAAGGGGAGTTTTTACGCTGCGAAATCTCGATATCGTGGCCGAAATGGAGCCGGTATACGAGTATGTTCACGATTTAATCGAGTCGCTGACGCATGTCTATGAAAATCACGAGCATTACGAAGGTGCTCAACTTGCACTTTACGAACTCTTTGAAAACGCCGTGAAATATTCCGCTTCGAATCCTCCGGAGAAGATCCGGTTTTCATTCCGGGTAAATCATCTGCAGTCGTGCATCATGATACGGAATAAATGTGTTTCGATCGAGAATATTTCTGCTTTAACCCGGGCCATCGACGAAATTAACATGTCACCCGAAGGGGATACGTTATACCAGGCCCGCATGCGCGAACTATTCGAAAATCCTTACCAGGACCGTGTGCGGCTGGGTCTGCTGCGTATCGTAGTCGAAGCCGGCTTTCGGCTGCGCTATCTGAAATCTAAAAAATTTATCGAAGTGATTGCGATCAAAAAAAATCAGCTAAGAGGAGGCGAATGACAACCGCTGTAAAAAATACGCATACCCGTGGACTTCTCAAGATTCATGAGACCCACGATGGTAGTCATGTAATTCTGGAATGGGAGGGTAAATCCGTGGATAAAAACCCCGGTGATTTTCTAAATCCCATTTTAGCGAGGATAGCAGAATATCCGGATTTAAAAAAGATTGAGGTAGATCTCACGCAACTTCAACAGATGAATTCTTCGACGATGCCTTCTCTGATTATTTTCATGAAAAATCTTGAGAGAAACTCTGTCGCCGCTGACTTTATCTATTCGCCGGATTCGGAGTGGCAGCGTATCTCGTTGCAGATGCTTGCCAATCTGGCAAAAATAATTCCCGGCATCAAGGTATTCCCGGGAAATAGGGCAGTTTAATATCTGCTGCAACGGGCGCAGGCGAGGAACCATGAAAAAAGAAGAGACACCGGAAGAAAAAGCCAAAAAAGATAAATACCTGCAGGCTATGCATGCCTGGGATCAACGTGATCAGGGCGGCAAGTCAGAAGCCAAGGGCGATGGATTTCAGCGTTCGTGGTCCAATGCTGTGGAAAAATTCCGCGCACGCCACTACACTTATCGGCCCCGAAAATTCGTTTTTCCTGAAGAAAAAAGTGTAATGTCATGGTTTTTATTTCGCCTGCGTAGCGTTTTTACAGGAATTCCGGCGGTTTCGTCTCTTGCGCTGGCATCTTTGCTTCTGGGAATTATTTTTTTCACTGGCAATCCCGGAGTTAAAAACACCGGTGCGGGCCGTGAAGAAATAGCAAAGGCTTCGGGATCCGCATTTCCCGTGATGGGCACCGCGCTGCTTGCGAGTGAAAAAAATGTCAGTCTCGGAAAAAACAGGATCTTAAAAATTCAAAAAGGCGCCTTGATGACTGTTGAAGCGACAGAGGCGGAATTCCCTGTTATCGATTTATACGGCTCTGTTGCCAAAGCCGAATTTGATTTGAAAGGAAAGACATTTTTGACGGTAAGAAATGACTTTATCCGGGTTAAAGTTACGGGAACCGCCTTCGGTATCGACTGGGCCGGCGGCAACGGCCGTGTCGCCTTGCATCGGGGAAGCGTCACCGTGGTACATCGGAACGGTGAAATAATACGCATGCGCGCCGGTCAGTCTTTAACTTATTCGAAGGGCGGTTTGCGACTGGCTTCGGTGTCGCCGCCGCAAAAAAACCCTCCGGAACGTTTTATTCTGAACCTGAAATCGGGAGAGATCTTAAAAGGCGTTATATTGCGTGAAAACGAACGGGATATAGTCTTGCAAAGCGACGAACGCGGCAAACTCATTATCGAAAGAACGGAAATCACCGATCGCATACGGGAATCTGCACTCGTCAAAAGTAAGCCGCCCGTCACAGAAGAAAAAAAACCGGAACCGAAAGGAAATGACCATGAAGAGTGAAGTTCGTTTATCTCTCGTCGCCAAAATTTCTCTGCTGTTTTTCTTTCTGACCCTGCTGAATGTGCTGATTTTTTGGATATCCAGCGGTTCGAACCAATTACGCCTCATTGCGGAAAAAGCTACAGCCGAAGCCCGTGACCTGGTCATCGGTGTGCGCAAAAAGACCGATGAGCTGGCGCAGCGTCTGCCACCCCGGGGAGCGGCGGTGGCTTTCACGGCTGCTTTAAAAAATGCACTTGAATCAGATAAAAAGTACCTGTCTTCCCTGGGGATATCCGATTTTCACCTGTCTGGCTCCAACGGAAAACTATTGTTCCGTTGGCCTGTGCAGAAAACGGGTACATCCGCGGCGGAGAAAATTTCTCCCGAAGAGTTCAAGGCCGTTATCAAGGCCGTGCAGTTAAGGGAGTTCCAGAACCAGCAATTTTACGGAGAGAGCGATCTCGCACGTTATGCCGTAACGGCTTATATGCCGGTGTTTGCCGCGTCAGACGGGGAAGTGGTCCTCGTTACCAGAATCGAGGTGGCTAAAATACGCGAGGAGCTAGCACTCCTTATTCGCTCCGCCCTGGGTATCGTGGGTTTATTGACGGGTTTACAGATACTTGTGGCCCTGCTGATTTACCGTAAACTCCTGCGTCCGATTCTGGCTGTGACCGACGCCTCAGAAAAACTCGTCGCCGGAAAACACGTAGAAATCGAAAAGTTCGCCAAAAGCCGCGACGAGCTCGGGTTGTTGGTCCGAACCTTTAATAAAATGAGCAGCAGTATCAGGGATCAGAAAGCAGAAATCGAAAAAAACTACAAAGACCTGAAAAAGAAAAGCGATATCATGAATTTCGAATTGAATATTGCGCGCAAGATTCAGGCCACTATTCTGCCCAAGAATTTCCGGCCGGGTGCGTTGCAGGTAGAAGCGGAATATAATCCGCTCTACGGGGTTTCGGGAGATTATTTCGACTGGTTCCAGTTTCGTGACGGTAGTACTGGTTTCGTTATCTGCGACGCGAGTGGTCACGGAGTGCCGGCGGCATTGTTGACCATTATGGCGAAATCGTACTTTTCCTCTTTTGCGGAGATGCACGAAGATCCTGCCCGGTTGCTGGCAGCGGCGAACACCGATATTTCCCGCGCTCTCGATGGCGCAGGCCACTACCTCACTGCGTTTTATGCGCGTATTTATCCCGACGGCCTTTTCCGTTTCTCGAGCGCGACGCATCCGTCTCCGTATCTTTTCGACGAAGAGAGCGGAGAAGTAACGGCGCTGCAGACAGACGGCTTCTACATTGGCCTGATGGAAACCCTGCCGATGGAGTTCGAATCTAAAGAGATTCGACTGAAAGAAAAACAGAAACTTGTCTTTTATACCGACGGTATCACCGAGGCGGCAAATCCCGAAGGCGATATGTTTGGCGACGAACGTATGAAAGGCCTTATCGCCGAGCACGGCCGCAAAACGCCCGCCAAGCTGAAAACCGTTATTCTCGACGAACTCGATAAATTTTGCGCAGGTTCGCCGCTCCGGGATGACGTGACCCTTCTTGTGATCGAGGTCGGTGAGATTCTCTCGGGATCAAAAAAAGACGCGGCGCTCAAGGAAGCGATCCAGTCCTATAAAAGTTTCGACTTCAATCGTGCGATCGATATCTTTCATTCGCTGCAGTCTGTTAGCCCTGAAAGCATGGGTGGCGGGGCTTTATCATATTTTGCGGATACGTATTTTAAACTCAAGAACTTCGCTAAAGCGCTGCCGCTTTTCGACGAGTACCTCGCACGTCACGGAGAACACAGCGTCGTCCTAATGAAGGCCGGCACCTGTTTGATGAAAGAGCGTCGTACCGAAGAGGCTCTCGCATATTTTCGCCGGGCCATCGCCGCGGATACCGGATTCGCCGAGGCGTACGCGGGACTCGGCGCTTGCCTGCAGAGGCTGGGCCGAACGGCAGAAGCCCTGGAAGCCATCGAAACGGCATTGCGTCTGAAGCCGGATACTCCGCGCTTCATAAAAATCCGCAGCAGAATCAAGGAACTCACTCTTGTCTGAAGTGCTAACCATCGCGGCGAACGGAAGAAAGAAGCTTTCGTTGAATATGAGATTAGCGCTTCCGGTGGCGCTGATCGTATTTTTCGTCGCTCTGGTCATTTTATTAATGAGTTCCATTGCCGAGATTCGGTTCCTCGAACTTGGAAAAAAGCTTTCTGAACTTACCGGAAAGCCCGAAGATTTTCGCAGCCTCAGCATATTGAAACGTCTGCGCTTAAACTATGATGCGCAGTTTGCGAACGACGAGGCGCGTAAGTTTTCCGAAGAAATGAATCTGGCGGTGGCGCTGACAAACTCTCAGGATTCGTCCGTCGAAGACACATATTCACGGCGGATCGGTCTGCGTGCGGTAAATCTGATCAATTCGCTGCTGGGCTTGCCGCACGTGAATCTTTCAAGACCGTCGAGAGAAGAAAAGCTTATCGAAGGCGCTTTTTTCTTTGAGAAGCAGCGCCAGTTTGCAAAGGCTCGCTCGATTTATGACGATCTGACAAAGCAAAAGCTCCCGCGTGCCTGGCGGGATTATGTTCTCATCCACAGAGCATTTTGTTCGGCTTTGACGGGTGCTTACGGTGAGGCGACGGGAAATCTCGAAGAAGTCATCCGCGACGGCGAAGATAAATCGAATCGCGCCCTCGCGGCCGAGATGCTGCAAATTGTTCATAAGCAATTGGAAAAATCAAAGCGCATCAGCGAGGGAACTCCGTGGCAGCAGAAAGTCGAATATTTTCACGCCATAGGCGCATACGCCGAAGCGGTTAGTGCTGCACGTTTTGTGCCTCGAACTCAGTGGGATGCCCGCTTATTATACCTCTATGCGCATTCGCTGGAAGAGACGGGGAACGCCGAAGAGGCGGTACAGACTTACAGGACTGCCATCAAATCGGGCGGCCCTACCGGTAGCGCGGTTCAGGCGAATCGCAGGCTCTATGCTCTGGGTGCGTATTATGGACAAGGGAAGGCCCTGCGCGAAGAGGCCGTCAGCAACTCCCGGACCGTTGTCAACGACACCCGGTTTTTCTCTGATTCGCTGCCAGCCGAGGGCATGATCGAATCTTTGGAGCGCGATCTGAAACGCGAATCTTCGGTAGCTGCCGCGGTGGTTCGTGAGGAGACTCCTGCCCTGTTTGCTTCTTCGACTAGCGCCGCGGACAAACCGGTTGCGACCCCGCCGGCGAAACCAGATTTACCCATAGCTGCTCCGAAAGTATCCGTCCCGGTTTTGAGAGCGGCGCCCGCGACTCCTATCGATCTCTCCGATTTGACAAATCCACTCACGGCCCGGCGAGCGGCTAAACTTAGCCGGAACCAAAAGAAAGAACTGATGTTAAAGGCCTATGCCGAGATCGATCGTGTTGCCACAAACGACGGCAACGAATTTTTCGGCGTTATTTTTGGCGAGAACGCAAAGAAGATTTATATATTTACGCTTTTAGGAAACCTGACATTAAATAAAGACGACCTTACCGAACGTAGCAAAGTGCCGATCCAAAATATGATGCAATGAAACTAAAGATAAAGGCACGCAGCTTTCTGTGGTTGTGTATGTTTCTGCTCCCGGCGGCAGATTTATTCGCTGTACAGAGATTCGATTTTTATTGCCGCGACGGCCAGCACGTTCGCAACGCGCAGATTGAAAGCGAAACGGAAGAAGGTTATTTTGTTCGTCTCGCGTATCTTCCTGAACTGATTTTTGTGGATAAGGGCAATCTCAGCGGACCTCCCGTACCGATAAAAAGCAGCGTTGAAAAGAAAAAAGACAGCGAACCGCAAAAGAAACCGGTAGCCTTACCGGGCAAATGGAAATTTGGGCTGGTGGGCGGAGTTACCTATGCCTCGCTCATGTTTTCTCCGTTATCCGAAATTTTTAATCCCGCGCCGATTTTTTCCGCCGGAGCGATCATCGTTATGCCGAAGCCATGGCTGTATTTTCTCGACGGTTTCCAGGTGTTCGGCATCCGGTATCAGTACGCCAGCGATCCACGCTATGTGAATGTCAGCGGTGCTTTTGCAGGAATTCGTCTCGCCTGGTGGCGCAGCGAAAGGCTGGCTTTAAAGCTGGTGACGGAGTTGTCTGCCGGAATGGCCTTTATCGATATGCGGGGTTTTACATTCGAGCAGAAGAATAAATCGGTAATCCTCAATAGCCTGGCTGGTATAACTTTTAATCCGGGCACGTTTTATTTTTCGGCCGGATTAACCCTGGATTTTGTGCAGGATTCCGACGTGATGTTCAACCCCGTGGGCGTTGTGGCGCGCGTAGGGTTCACGCTGTAAATTCGTCCCGAAAAAACTTAACACAGAGCAAGCCCGAAAATCAGCAGATTCCCTATTGCCAGCGCGCCGCGCAGGCTAGCCATCTGTTTTCTGCAGACCGAAAACCTGGTTATAGAGTTCGACCTGTTTTTTGCGCACGGTAATTTCGCCGGAGTTAATCAGTTCGCGCACGTACTTCTGCACATCGGGTAAATGGTTGCGCAGGGCCAGATAGATCTTATGATCTTCGATCGCGATATGCGACAGCAACCACTCGCGTAAATCCTGTACCAGTTTGATCGCGGCTTTTGTGTCGCCCTGGCGATACTCTAGGGCGCGGCGCGCGACGAACTCCTTAAAGCCCTGGTGTTGTTTGAGGTGGTTCGCGTATCCCGGAAAATGAAATTTTTCCATGATGCGCTCTTCGCACGCAAAATGCTCCTGCGCATATTGTGTCGCGCCCTGCACTACACGGTGAAAGATTTTTTCACGCGCGGATGTCCCCATGTTACGGCTGCGGCTCGAAAGATCGAGCTCGACAATAAGGCCGATCAGCCAGAGGTGCTGGAGGTCGATGATCGGAATCTGTACGCTGAGGGTGTTGGAGTTCCAGATTTTCGTGACATTACTGGCAATATTCGCATTTACAATCTCGCGCACCTCCTCGGATTCAGAGACGAGTTTGTAGACCGCCACCTGGCCGCGGTCGATGGTCAGCGCGTGTTTCTCCACCTGGTTCTGAAAATACTGTTTCAGATTGATCCCCTGGTCCCGGTAATAATCCGCATAATGCCGGTCGTCTTTGAGAATGTGCATCGTCAGCCAGTCTTTGAGAAAAGAAACCAGAACCTGCAAAGACTCGCGTTTACCGTCGCGCAATTCGTTCGTGCGTTCCGAGAGAAACTGCACAAAATGCCGGTGTTTCTCGCCATGGCCACCGCTGTCGGGAATCTCAAAAGCGAGGAACAGGTCTTCTTCGATACTGAAATGTTCGGTGGCGAAGCCGAGCAGATCCACGAGAACCTTTCTGATTTTCTCATCGGATTCGGCGGCCTGTTCCGGTTTCGCCTGAATTTCGTTCTCGAGCTCCATAATGAGAAAAACCAGCCACACATGTTGCAGGTCGATAACCGGAATATCAAGCTTGAGATTGTTTTTCGACCAGAAATCTTTGAGTCGAATACCGAACTCTTCGGTGATGCCGAGGGCATCGAGTGTTGCGGTCGCCATGGGCAATTCTGCGGACAGCGACGTCGTGTCACACCAAATAAGGATATAAATGTCTATATATCCTTATTTGGCCACCTCAAAATGCCGCCACCCTGATTGTTGCCGCTTACCACTCCCCCGAGTCTTTCCAATTCGTCGTTGGCTTCTTGTTCGCTCGTTTCGCCGCCGCCTTGCGTTTCGCCTTCCGCTTGCGGTCGAGCTTCGCCAGCCGTTTCTTCTTGTGCGCCGGGTTTTCTTCTGCGCGCGCGTCGCGGTCGCGCTGTTCGATTTTTTCGCACAGCATGACGCGCGCCGCATAGCGGTTCATGCCCTGGGTGCGGTGAATGCTGCATTTGATATCGATGCCGCTTTTACCGTGGGAAATCCGCACGGCCGTCGAGACCTTATTGACATTCTGCCCGCCCTTGCCGCCGCTGCGAATGAAAGACTCTTCGAGGTCGCTTTCTTTAATGCCGTGTTTTGCCATGCGCGCAGCGAGCGCGGTTAGCTTCTGCGGTGATACGGGTAGCGCGGGTAACATGGCATTATTCCTGGTGCTCGATGAGGCTCTCTAAACGGAAGGTGATGCCCCGCAGTTCAGTATCGTCCGCGGTGACTTCAGAAAGCATCTGCCAGGCGGGTTCAAGGTAAGCCTCAAAATCTATACGTCCCAATGCCGCCTGGCGGCCAAAAGTACCCATGGCTTTCACTAGCCGCTGAAAGGCGCTGAGGCGCAGGTAGCGGTTAAATTCACCGCGGCTTTGTTTGTGCATGTCTTTACCCTGTTCAAAGGCAAAGTCGATGAGGTTTGCGCGAAGGGTCTTTTCCAGCGGGGCGTAAGCGTCATATAAAAGAGAGCAGAGGTCGTACTGAAAGAGGCCGAGCCGGGCATCCTGAAAATCGATGATGTATTGCTGCCGGTCGGTTCGACTACGCTCACCGACCAGCATGATATTGCGCGAGTGATAATCGCGGTGGGTAAAAACCTTGTTTGTAGGCGCTGCAAGCATTTCGGCAATCTTTAGGAAATCCTCACGAATCTCGGCCAGTGTCGCGTCTGACAGCCGGGCGCCGTAATAGCCCTGCAGCGTATGCTCTATAAAGAAGTTAAACTCCCAGTTGAGTTTCTCAGTATCGAAACTCAGGTGAAAAGCCGGGCATGTGCCGTCGTCGGGTAAGCGCTGCCAGCGGCACATGTGGGCGATCGCCTGCTGGTAGAGAACTTCGGCCTGTTCGGGATTTTCGCGCAGCGCCTGGTTGAGGCTCACATCGCCCAGATCTTGTTGCAGCATAGCGCCAGCCGCGACGTCGGTGAAAATAATTTCCGGAACCGATACATCCCCCTTTTTTAAAAAGGACTGAATGCTCTGAACGAGGGGCATGTTTGTCTGTGCGGTTGCGCTCTCTTCGAGGACACCGACCAGTGTCTTACCATCAGCGAATGTCAGTGTGTAGTAACGCCGGGCCGAAGCCTCTGCAACAAGAGCCCGTGCGCTTTGAAGCTGAGCCGGCAGTCCCACCGCCTTCAGAGCGGGCAGAAATTTCGCAGAGATCGAATCCATTACGCTGATTTCTGGTGGTTCTGACGCAGCCATGCGGCGAGCTGCTTTTCAGAGAGATTGCCTTCAGCGAGGCGCAAAATTGTGATAACAGTGTCTTCTTCGCTGGCGGTTATTTCGAAATCATTGAGACCTAAAAACACGTACATGGCCTGAAATGCAGTACGCTTGTTTCCATCGACAAACGGATGATTCTTAGCGATGCCGAAACCATAAGCCGCCGCCAAAGCAAAAACATCCGCCGCATCGCCGTAATGAAAGAGCTGTTGGGGACGCGCCAATGCAGATTCCATGAGGCCTGAATCGCGGACGCCATGACTACCGCCATGCTCGCGAATCTGTTCTTCATGCATCGTGAGCACGACACGCGATTCGAGCCAAACCGGCTCGGTCATTTCGCGAGTTCGCGCATCGCGTTACGGTATTTTGCCGCGCCTTTGCGGAAAATTGCCATCGCCTTATCGAAGTTTTCGTCTTGCACCGTAAGCAAGATACCATCTTGAGTTTCGACCGCTGTTACGGCATCGCCCTCTTTAAGACGGTAACGATCGAGCATTGCCTTGGGCAACGTTACGCCCTGCGAGTTGCCGATAGCGCGGATTTTTAGCGTGCTGGTCATGTTATAACATTAGTATACACATCCCTTGGCGGGGCGACCACTTTCTCTACAATGGGCGAAGGCATTTTCGTATTGCAAAAACGCTTGCACCGAGTTCAAGCTGGCCCAAAGTATGCAGGAAAAAAGTTGAAGAGGTAAAATGAAAAGTATGTTTTTGACCGGCGTCGTCATCTTCGCAGCCACCAGTATTTCACTCTCGGCCGGCGCCGAATTTAGTCCGAACCAGGTTGTGTATTCGACAGTCAATGCTCTGCGCGTGCGCGATACGCCTTCACTCGAGGGTAAAACCATCGCTTCGCTGACCAAAGGCGATAGTCTGCGGGTAATCCGCCTGACGGGCAAAGCGATTACTGTAGACGATAAGACGGGCCGGTGGGTCGAGCTTGATTTTGAGGGCAAAAAAGGCTACGCCTTTGCGGGGTTTCTGGCGGCCGACATGCCCTTGCTTGCGCATACCGAGGCCGAGTGGAAAAAAATTACCACCAAGAATGCACGCCATAACGCGAAGCGTATTAAAGAAGCTGAAGATTGGGCGAAGGCGCATCCCGACGACCAGAATTGTACACCTTCGAGCTGTTATCACGAACCCGCATTCGGATATCCCAAAGAATATCAAAAGGGTTGTACGTCACGCAAGCTGGCCGCGATTAAAAAACTCAGCGCCGATAAGGGCATTTCGATAGCCGAGGCCCTCGGCGAATATGGCGACGGCTATTGCCTGGGCTGGGTCGAACGCGAGGTTATAGAGAACAACTGCTCGCTGGGGGTCGACTCGATGCCGGCTTTTCCTCTGCGCTGACCCCTGCGTGAAAAAAATATTCTGCGGCATATTCATTCTCGAAGGCATCTTTGCGACGCAGGTGAATATCCCCGCAGGGCGATTTCGCATGGGGCGAAACGGGGCGGCGCGGCAAGACCAGGGCCCCGCGTTTTGGGTGAATCTCAAGGCATTCAAAATCGATGCAACTCTGGTAACCTATGGGGATTTCCGCCGGTACGTTACGGAAACGAAATACGTGACCAGCGCCGAAAAAAACGGCTATGTGCTGGCAGCATTCGAAGGTATGGGCGAATACGAATGGAAACAGCTCAAGGGCGCCAGCTGGCGCGCTCCTTATGGTACGGATAAAGCCGCCGCCTGGCCGATGCAAGAGGACTTTCCCGTAACGGCGATCAGCTGGAACGACGCCAACGCCTATTGTCGTCACTATGGCAAGCGTCTACCCACCGAGGCCGAATGGGAATACGCGATGCGTGCGGGTTCACAGGGAACGCGCTTTCCATGGGGCGATGCGACGCGCGATAAGAACGGAAAATACCTTTTAAATTATTGGCAGGGGCGCGATCACAAACACAACCCCAACGACGACGGCTACATGTATCTCTCACCCGTGAAAGCTTTCCCACCCAACGCCTGGGGAATCCACGATCCCGCGGGAAATGTCTGGCAATATACCGCCGACTGGTACGGGCCTTTCGACGATAAAGAAAAAACGAATCCGCGGGGACCGGAAACCGGCACACTCAAAGTCGCGCGCGGCGGCTCGTGGTGGTGTTCTTTCCACGCCTGTAACGCCTTCGGTCTCTATTATCGCGGTAAGTCATTGCCCGACGCGCCCTTTTCGAACAATGGTTTTCGCTGCGCCTCGCCATGACACCCCGTAACCACGCTCTCGATCTTTTGCGCGGCCTGACGATCGCGCTGATGATCGTCGTTAATAACCCCGGTGACTGGAAGCAGATGTTTACGGTGCTCAAACACGCCGAGTGGGATGGCTTTCTTGGGGCCGATATTGTGTTTCCGCTTTTCTTATTTGTCTCAGGCTTTGCCGCGGCGCTGAAGATCGCTAAACTGCAGCCGACCGGGCCACACTGCGCCACAGCGCTCACTCTCGATGCCCCCGACGAAAGACCCTACTATGGCCCACTGGTACGCCGCGCCGCAATTCTCTTTGCCATCGGCCTCTTTCTGAACGCCTGGCCCTTTGGTCTTTTACCCGGCAGCGAATTTCATCCCGAGAAGCTGCGCGTTTTTGGGGTCTTGCAACGCATTGCCTTATGTGCGCTCTTAGGCGGATTGCTACTGCGGAAATTTATTTCGCCGCGGGCGACGATCTTGACCCTCGTTGGTTTGGCCGCCGTCTACGAAATTGGTATGAGACTGCCCCTCGTAACCACCGCCGCAGGAACCTTCGGCCGTAGTTTCGCACTGGCGGATAATTTTGCCCGGCTCGTCGATACATCCCTCTTGCCCGAAGCGATGCTTTACAAGGTACAGAAAATACCGTTCGACCCAGAGGGCCTCTTTTCGACGATCACGGCATTGATGACCTTTATGATCGGGGCGCTGTGCTATCGTTTGCCCCGCCACCGCCTTCACCTCGCAGCTGGTATGGC
>Ga0075163_10006919_pt1 | contig 15027 bp, 14 predicted proteins | sample JI1023141ADNA_FD_71478 | JGI IMG/M metagenome (GOLD analysis project Ga0075163, IMG submission 71478) | Wastewater effluent complex algal communities from Wisconsin, to seasonally profile nutrient transformation and Carbon sequestration -... | ecosystem: Engineered > WWTP > Effluent > Algae...
AGGATCAGTTCAGGATTCATCGCCGGCCTTCCCGGCGAGCGTCCGGAGACTGCCCTCGAGAACCTCCACTTCGCCGCCAGCCTTCCGCTCTACGGATGCAGCGTGAGCCCATTTGTGCCGGGCGATGAGACGCCCCTGTCGGCGGCCCTGCCGGCAGGACTCGACCTCACCCTCAATTGCATGGCGAGCCTGCGGCGGATGCGGCCCGACTGGATCATCCCGGCGGTCAGCGCTCTGAACATTGCGGGACCGGACGGTGGTTATCGACGCGGGCTCCGCACGGGGGCCAATCTCTGTACCATCAACCTGACCCCGGGTTCCGTGCGCGGGGACTACCTGCTCTACAAACGGGACCGGGTGATCATGAACGAAGAGCGGATCCTGGAAGCCATCGACGCCGAGGGGCTGCGTCCATCTGCGGTTAGCCTGGCGGAATATCTGTCGCGGGAATCCGGAGCGGCGGAGCACTGAGATTCGCCGAAGGCACGCCGCGGTTGTATTCCTGAAACCATGAGCGCCAGCCCTCACGGCATTCCAGAGCCAGCCAGCTTCCCAAGGCCGCCAGCACCGCTCCCCCGGTGCTGCGTTCAGGGATGAATCCATTCAGCAGAAATCGCTGCTGGTGATTCGTGCGGCCAAAGGTGCCTCGGGCGCGGCGGGACCGCGCCATGGTGGCGAGACGCCGGTTGTAGAGACGCATGAGGCGGTAGGGAATCTCACTCGGTCCCAGGCTGAAGACGGGTTCATGCAACGCCGCAACACCGCGTTCCAGGGGCTGGGATACCACCCCCATGTAGTACAGGGCCAGGTCCAGACGAAACCCAATCCGCACCAGCTCGAAATCTCCCATCCAGTCATACTTATCGCGGTAGATCGCGTCGAACCAGCGATCATAGCTCCGACGAAAGTCCCGGTTGTAGGCCGCGATCCGGGCGGTGCTGTCGGCTCCAGACAGGGCGTGCACCAGGAGATCCGCTGCCCGCGTGGACGTGTAGCTGAGCCAGTCCATTCCCGGACTGTAGAACGGATCAAGAAACGCGGCGGCATCCCCTACCAGCACCGCACCCTCGGTGGCGAAGACGCAACTCGAATAGGCGAGATTCGCGCGCCATTTCACATCGCCCCCGATGGGTTCCGCGTCTCCGAAAATCTCCCGGCCGGTCGGATGCCGGCACAGAAACTCCTTGAGACGCGCACCCAGGGGCGCGGGTCCGCCCGGGAATTCAACACGGCGTTGGTCGAACACCACCCCAATTGAATAGTCACCACCTTTCAGCGGAATGCACCACGCCCACCAGCCATCCCCCATCAGGTGATTGGTGGCGGTGGCCCGGATGCCCCGGCAGGCCGCCGACCATTCCGGAAAACGCCGCGCCAATGGCAGGCCATCCCAGTCCTTCACCCCGGTCCAACGCGCCCAGGCGGCCGTGGTGGGATGGTCGGTATTCCGCCGGAACCAGCCTTCCTGCCGCGCCAGCAGACAGGTGAAGCCGCTGGCATCCACCACCCACCGGGCAGTGACGGTACGGGTCCCGCCGGCGTCCTCAATGTCCACGGACTGACTTCCTCCGGACTTCAATCGAACCCCAAGCGCCTTGGCCGGACGGTGAACCACCGCGCCAGCGGCAGCAGCGCGGCGCAGAACCTCCTCGTCCAAGGTGCTGCGATCCACCTGCCACGAAGGCACCCGCGCCAGGTACCGACCGCCAATCTCCCCACAATTCGCCAGCGAGTCCGTAGATGCGTTGGCAAACCAGAATCGCATGCCCTGCTTGGTCAGCTGCGTCTCGTTGAGGAACTGCGTCAGACCGAGGGTCCGGCTGAGGAAGAATCCGCTGACTTCGACCGTGGCCTCGCCAACCCGGCGCGGAAAACGCGCCGACTTCTCCACGATCACCACCCGCAGGTCCGGACGCTGCCGCAGCAGCAGGCAGGCGGTTGCTGCCCCGGCGAGGGAACCGCCAAGAATGAGCACATCGCAATCCGGACGGCCGGCTTCCATGGCTGACTGTCTGCCCGCAGGTCCCGATGCGGCAAGGCCGGAAGCGAGCCGTCCCAGCACCTGCAGCCTGTCCGAAAACTCAGAGGGGTCCTATTTTCGCGGAAACGGCCGGGAGCGTGTAGAAGAAGGTGGCCCCCTTGCCCGGAGCACTGTCGGTGCGGACCTCTCCGCCATGGCTCTGGATGATGTGCTTCACGATGCTCAATCCGAGACCGGTTCCGCCCTGTTCGCGTGAACGGGCTCGGTCCACGCGATAAAACCGCTCAAACACCCGGTCGATGGCCTCGACCGGAATGCCCGGACCATCATCCGCCACCCAGCCCTCAATCAGTCCGCCCTCCAACCGGCGCCCGCCCAGGCGAACCTGTCCTCCCTGGCGACCGTACTTGATGGCATTGTCGGCCAGATTGAACAGCACTTGCTGCAGGCGATCAGCATCCGCACTCACCTGAAGCCCCTCCGGCACCTCGTTTTCCAATCGCACGCCGCGCTCTGCCGCCCTCGACTCCAGTTCACCGGCCACCTGCTGGACCTGCTCGCGCAGGTCAACCGGCTGAAGGTTGAGTGCCACCGAACCAGACTCGAGCTGGGAGATGGTGAGCAGATCCTCAATGAGAAAGGACAGGCGGTCCGCATGCTTCTCAATGGTCTGCAGGAAACGGGTGGCCACCGCCGGGTCGTTCTTGGCGCCATCGAGCAGCGTCTCCACGTAACCCTTGATTAGGGAGAGCGGCGTGCGGAGTTCGTGGCTGACGTTGGCGACAAACTCTTTGCGCACACTCTCCAACTGCTTGATGCGGGTTAGATCGTGGAAGACCAGGATGGTTCCGGCATGCGCCTTTTCCGGATCGCGGACGCTGGCCGCATTGACCTGAACCACACGGCCGTTCTCGCCCGGAAGGTGCAGCTCGAAGCCGGTAACCCGCCCCTCGGTCATCGCCCGGCGGGCCACCTCCTGAAGTTCGTGCAGGCGCAGGGCCTCAATGAGGGTGAGTCCCCGGACGTCCCGGGGAAGGTGAAACAACTGTCCGAGGGTGGGATTGGCGAACTGGACCCGCCCGTCCTCGTCGAGAATCAGCAGGCCCTCCACCATGCTGTTGAACACCGCCTGTTGCTTGGTCTCCTGCTCGGCGAGCTGCAGGGTGCGCGAGTGTTGGATTTCGCTAAGTTCCCGGCGGGACGCCTGCAGGGCGCGCTGTCCGGCCACCGAGCGGCGCCAGAACCACCACGCCGCACCCGCGCCCAGGAGCGCTCCAAGCCACGGCAGGAGGGAGGCCATTCGGTGAATTTCTGACCGGATGTCGGTCAGTTCTCGATGAATCGATATCCGACTCCACGCACGGTGTCGAGGTACCGGCAGGCACCGCCCAGCTTCTCCCGCAGCCGTCGCATGTGGGTGTCCACAGTCCGGGTGTCGATGATGTTGTCGTACTCCCAGACATCGCGGAGCAACTGCTCCCGGGACTGCACGCGTCCACGCCGCTGGGCGAGAATGGTGAGCAGTTTGAATTCCGTCGCGGTGAGATCGATCCGTTTGCGGGCTACGGTCACCAAATGCCGGGGCACGTCGATGAAGAGATCACCAATGGTGAACTGGTCGGACTTCTCCTCGGTGACGTTCCGTCGTCGCATCAGGTTTTTGACCCGCAGGGTCAGCTCGCGCGGACTGAACGGCTTGGTCACGTAGTCATCCGCCCCCAACTCCAGTCCGAGAACCCGGTCAATCTCCGCCGCCTTCGCCGTCAGCATGATGATGGGGATTCCCGCGGTGGCGGCATCCCGCCGCAACAGTTTGCAGACCTCAAGTCCGTCCACCTCGGGAAGCATCACGTCCAGCAGGATGAGATCCGGGACCTGCTGCCGCGCCTTCTTGATGGCTTCCGCGCCATCATCAGCAGTCACCACCTCGTAACCGGCCGCCTTCAGATTGAAGCTCACCAGCTCGAGGGCATCGGGTTCGTCGTCCACCACCAGGATCTTGGGCATCACCCGGGACTTCGTAGGCATGTCCGGAGGCTACGCAAGGTCGGCAGGGTTACAAGACAGTGACAACTCGATCCGGAATCCGGCGAACTCCTCCCTTCTACGGATCGGATTCGCGGCAGCGAGCCCCCTTTCCTCAGGTCGTGGTCCGACATGAAATCACGCTCGCCCTCATCGGTGACTCGCCTAATCTACCCCCGCCTTTTCATGAGCGTGACTTCGTTCTCCTTTCCCACCCGCACCCTTTTCGGTGCCGGTGCCCTTCGCGAACTTCCAACCCACCTGGCCCGCCTTGGCATTCATCGTCCGCTGGTGGTGACTGATCCCGGCCTGGTGCCGACGGATGCGTTCCGCGCCCTCGTCGCCATCCTGGGTGCCGAAGGACAGGACCGTTCCTGGTTCCTCTTTTCGGGGGTCCATCCCAACCCCGTGGAGGACGACGTCCGCCAACCCGCCCAAATCATTCGCGACAAAGCCTGTGATGGAGTGATCGCCATTGGCGGCGGCAGTGCACTGGATGCCGGGAAGGCGGCGCGACTACTGGCCCTACGCCCGGGCTTCGACCTCACGCGGTTCTACGACCAGCCCGATTGGTCGGGCCTTGTGCCCTTCATCGCCATTCCCACCACCGCCGGCACTGGCAGCGAGGTGGGTCGCAGTTCGGTCATCACCCTCGACACCACCCGGCGCAAGGCAGTGCTGTTTCATCCGGAAATGCTGGCCAAGCTGGTGATCCTGGATCCCGAGGTCACTGTTGGACTCCCACCCAAGCTGACCGCCGCCACCGGAGCCGATGCCCTGACCCATTGCATCGAGAGCTTCACCTGCCCGGTGTTCCATCCCATGTGCGACGGCATCGCACTGGAAGGCGTCCGTCTTATCGTCAGCGCGCTACCCCGGGCGGTACGCGACGGAAAGGACCTGGAGGCCCGCGGCCACATGCTGGTAGCCGCCGCCATGGGTGCGGTCGCCTTCCAGAAGGACCTCGGTGCCGTACACTCCCTGGCGCATCCGCTGTCCACGATTTGCGGCATGCATCATGGACTGGCCAACGCGTTGTGCCTGGTGGCGGTGATGAACTTCAACGCCCGCGCCAAGCCCGGCCTCTATCGCCGGGTGGGCATTGCCTGCGGACTCGACCTCGTACGGTGTTCGGACGGTGAGGCCGATTGCCAGACGGTGGGATTCATCAGCGGCTTCCTCGCCGAACTCGGCCTCAACACCAAGCTGCGGGAACACGGCGTGCGCGAGGATCAATTGGACGCCCTGGTGGCCCAGGCCTGGGACGACCCCTGCCACAAGACCAACGCCGTTCCGGTCACCGCCGAGGATCTCCGCGCCCTGTATCGGGAAGTTCTCTAAAAGGGAGTGGAGGATTGACGACTGGGGAAGCACGACACCGAGGCGAACAACAACGATCAAAGCCATGAAACACCTGTTCAACCCTGAGGTGAGCGCCCTGGTCCTCACGCTTCTTTTCAGCGCCGGATGCTCCAGTCTTCCCAGGGGGGCGACCGCCACCTCGACACCCGCGAATCCGTCCTCAACCACCAACGCGGTGCAGAAGCCGGACATGATCTATGTGTCCGACTTCTACATCGACCCGGCGGAATTGGAGAAACAGACCCTGCTGTCGCAGGACCGGGTCCCGGGAAGGATCCTCGGACGTCTGCGGGGCGATGGCGATCCGGCGGCAAAGGCACAGGAACTGGTCAACATTCTTTCGGATAGCATTGTGAGCACCCTGAAGAAGGCGGGATATCCCGCGCAGCGGTTTCAGAATGTTGGAGGCCTGCGGTCAGATTTTCTCCCGGCGGACGCCGTGCTTCCCAAGCGGGGATGGATGGTGGGGGGATGGTTCACCCGGGTGGACGAAGGGAATTCTGCCGTCCGGGCCACGGTGGGATTCGGTGCCGGCTCGGAGCACATCGAGGTGCAGGTGGCGGTGTCCGATCTGGCCGGAAACGTGTCCGAGCCCTTTCTCTTCATCGGCTCCCAGAACCAGCAGCACCACATGCCCGGCGGCCTCGTGACGCGCAACCCCTACGCCATCGCGGCCAAGATGGTGCTGTCCCGGGGTGCCAGCGAACGCGACGTTCGTAGCGAGGGTGCCGCCATTGCCCGCAACCTGATCAGCTATCTCCAGAAGTGATCCCGCCCTCTGAGGACGAACAACTGCTCCGGCAACTGGGATATCAACCCGAGCTGGCGCGGCGGATGAGTGGGTTTTCCAACTTCGCGATTTCGTTCTCCATCATCTGCATCCTTGCGGGTGGCATCACCTCCTTCCACGTGGGCCTGTGCAGCGCCGGTGGGGCCAGCCTCGGACTCGGCTGGCCGCTGGCCTGTCTCTTCTCTCTGGCCGTCGCCTCGGCCATGGCCCAGATCGCCTCGGCCTTTCCCACCGCCGGCGGACTCTATCATTGGGGCAGCCTGCTGGGCGGCCGAGCCTGCGGATGGGCCACTGCCTGGTTTAATCTCGCCGGACTGGTGACCGTGGTGGCGGCGGTAAATGCCGGCACCTACGACTTCGCCGTCGCTGCCTTCGGACTCACTCCGTCCAGCGCCCCTGCGGAAGTCGTCCGCACCGCTGTCATCGCCGGCATGACCCTCTCGCAGGGGCTGCTCAACCATTACGGAATCCGCCTGACCACCTGGCTGACCGATCTCAGCGGATGGCTGATCCTCGGGGTCGCCTCAGTCCTGACCGCAGCGGTTCTCATCGCCACCCCTCACTTCGAGTGGTCGCGTCTCTGGACTTTCAGCAACTTCAGCGGGCTCCCCGAGGCGTCGCCCGTGTTCCCACGCCAGAGCAGCCTGCCCTGGCTCTTCGCCCTCGGGCTACTGCTGCCGGCGTACACCATCACCGGATTCGACGCCTCGGCCCACACGTCGGAGGAAACCCTCGATGCGGCCCGCAATGTGCCGCGCGGAATCGTCCGCTCGGTGCTGATCTCCGGTCTCTTCGGCTGGGTCATGATCAGCGCGTTACTTCTGGCCCTTCCCGATGTCTCCGCCGGGGCGGCCCGAGGGGCAGAGGTGGTTCCCTGGATCCTGCGCTCGGTACTTCCGGGCGGATTCGCTGCGCTGTTGCTGGCGGGAATTGTCCTCGCCCAATACCTCTGCGGCCTGGCGGCGCTCACCTCCGCCTCGAGGATGACCTTTGCCTTTGCCCGCGACGGGGGTTTACCGGCTTCGCGGTGGCTGCGGGCGGTGAATCCGCGCACCCAATCGCCCTCGGTCGCCGTCTGGGCCACCGCCCTCGCCGGGGTGGCCTTCACCCTGTTCGTGGCCTACACCACGATCGCGGCAGTCTGCACCGTCTTCCTGTATATCAGTTACGTGCTGCCGATTGGGGCGGGATTCCTGGCCTACGGCAGGACCTGGACCCGCTTCGGACCCTGGCAACTGGGTGCCTGGTATCGTCCGCTCGCCGCGGTGTCCGTCATGGGATGTCTCTTCCTGCTGCTGGTCGGGGTGCAGCCGCCCAATCAACTGGCCCTGCGCATCGTCACCATTGCGGTGGTCTTGATGATCGTCGTGTGGTTTGGATTCGAGCGCCGCCGCTTTCGCGGCCCACCCAACCTCAGTGCCTCGTGATAGCAGGAAACGACGGTCCCACTAGTCACTCAAACCGATGCTCGGGAAAACGCTCCCGGATCATCTGACGCAATTGATCCACATGCTTCGGCGGATGGAGATCCCGGGCCGTGCGGCGCTGCAGGGAATCCATCAGTTCCAGCCAGTCGGAGAGCGGGGGCTCCAATAGTTCCTCCCACTCGATATCCCGGCCCTTACGGCGCGGCCGTTCGTAAAACTTCCAGTCACGGCCAACCTTCTGGGCGAAGACGTGGCGCTTAACGCCGTCCTCACCCCGCGTGGTCCAACCGATTTCAGCCTTGGCTCCCATGATGTGTTGTGCGGATTGCGGTACCCGGACCCTATTCGGGAAGGTCCACCGCCGCCACCGCCATCGCGGCGATGCCCTCCTCGCGTCCTACAAAACCCAGCCGCTCATTGGTGGTGGCCTTAATGCCCACCTTGCGGGGATCGAGTCCCAGGGCGGCAGCCACATTCGCCTTCATGGCGGTCAAGTGGGGATAGACCTTCGGACGCTCAGCGGCGAGGGCGACATCGACATTCACGATGCGACCGTTGAGGGCGCGGACGCGACGGGCTGCCTCCTCGAGAAAGATCCGACTGGGAGCCCCCTTCCAGGTGGGATCGGTGTTGGGGAAGAGGTGTCCGATGTCCACTTCACCGATGGCCCCCAGCACCGCGTCAGTGATCGCGTGCATCAGGACGTCGGCGTCCGAATGCCCCTCCAGACCCCGGGTATGTGGGATCTCCACCCCTCCCAGCACCAGTTTTCGTCCCTCCACCAGCGGATGGACGTCGTAGCCCATGCCCATATGCACCATGAGTCGAGCGTATCTGAACCCGGACACCAGGGCACGGGGAACCTGCGCCGGAGTGGCGGGCGGCGCGGGTCAAGACTTCCTGTTCCCAGGAAATGCTCATTGCAGATGACGGACCGCCTTCAATACTGGGCTCACCCCGCAGTCCGGGACGCCTCCAATTTTTGACATGATCGAGTGGAACATCCAATCCCGCGGCCACGTGTGCGCCGTCACTGGACGCACTTTTGCCGACCAGGAATCGTACTACACCGTCCTCCTGGAGCAGCGGCATGGTTTTGAACGGATGGACCTGTGCGCCGAAGCTTGGCAGGCTCAAGGAGCGGAGGTGCTGGCGCGTCCCAATCTGGTTTCTCACTGGCGCGGCGTTTATGAAGCGCCTCCTGCTGTAGCTCCGGAGGCCATTGCCAAGGATGATGCGGAATCCCTGCTGCGAAAGATGCTGGAGCGCGGTGAGCCCCGCTTCGGTGCCGCGTGCTACATCCTGGCGGTCATGCTTGAACGGAAACGCATCCTGAAGGTGAAAACGCAGGTGCGGGAGGGGGGACGCCGTCTGTTCGTCTATGAGCACGGACGCAGCGGAGATCTGTTCACCATTGCCGATCCGGACCTTCAACTGGACCAACTGGAGGACGTGCAGCGTCAGGTTGGGGACCTGCTGGCCCATGGCTTGGACGGTGCCCCGACGGCACCCGATTCCGTGAGTGTCGCCGAGCCGGTGGAAGAGCCCTTCAACGCACCGAGTGAGCTGACCTCCCTGGCAGCCGCGGTCGTCTGAACCGCACTGGAATCGCGCGTGACGGACACCCAACAGTTGGAAGCGGCACTCGGCTACACGTTTCGGGACCCGGCCTACCTGACCCTGGCGCTGACCCATCCGTCGCTGGCACACGAATCTGGAACCGGAACGGCGCAGCACCATAATCAGCGCCTGGAATTCCTCGGGGACGCCGTGCTGCAGATTGTCGTCACGGCGGAGCTTTACCGGAAGTTTCCCCTGTACGGGGAAGGCCCTCTGACCCAGGCCCGAGCCCAACTGGTCAACCGCACCTCGCTTGGCTCTCAGGGGCGGCGGCTGCGGCTGGGGGATTATCTCATCCTCAGCCGTGGAGAGGAGACCACCGGTGGACGCAGCAGGACCTCCACCATCGCCGACGCTTTCGAAGCGATCATCGGCGCGGTCTTCCTCGACGCCGGCTACGAAACGGCCCGCGAGATCATCGTGCGACTGTTCATTGAGGAGTTTGGCGAACTGACGGAACTTCCCAGTCTGACCAATCCCAAGGGAGAGTTGCAGGAACTGCTGCAGACCACCTCTCCGGATCCCCCCCGCTACGAACAGCTCTCGGTGAGCGGTCCCGATCACTTCCGGCAATTCGAATGCGCCGTACACCATCTCGGAGTCGAGCTGGGACGGGGCGTCGGACGCAGCAAAAAGCTGGCCGAAAGTGCAGCGGCGCTCGCAGCGCTGGAACGGATTCGGGCCAGCAGTGCGCGTCCGCCCGTCAGTTCAGCACCCTCACAGGAATGAACAACTCGCGATGCGATGGGCATCATTCCTACCAGTCCTCCCCGGGCTGAGCATCGTCTCCCAGCCAGACCAACTTTCCCTGGCTCGGCCACGGAACAGGCCGGTTCCTTGACGCTCGAAAAACGCACTCGTAGGATCGCACCGCATTGAAAAACGACGCCATTCGCAATTTTAGCATTCCCTATGTCATCGAGCAGGAGGGCCGCTCCGAGCGCGGATACGATCTCTACAGCCGGTTGCTGAAGGACCGCATCGTTTTCCTGGGTACGCCGGTGGACGACATGGTGGCCAACGTCATCGTCGCTCAGTTCCTCTTCCTGCAGATGACCGACCCGAAGAAGGACATCCATTTCTACATCAATTCCCCGGGAGGCTCGGTGACCGCTGGACTGGCCATCTACGACACTCTTCAGTGGCTGACCTGCGATGTGAACACCTACGTGGTGGGCATGGCGGCGAGCATGGGTGCCGTGCTTGCGGCCTCGGGCACCAAGGGCAAGCGCTTTGCCCTCCCCAACGCGGACATCATGATCCACCAGGTCCTCGGAGGCGCTGAAGGGCAGGCCAGTGACGTGGAGATCCGCGTCAAGCACATGCTGCGCCTCAAGCGGCGGCTCAACGAGATCCTGAGCCACCATACCGGCCAGCCCTATGAGGCGGTGGAGAAGGCCTGTGACCGCGACAATTTCATGACCGCCCAGGAGGCCAAGGACTTCGGCCTGGTGGACGAGGTGGTGGTTTCCCGCCGCGAGGTTCCCGCGCTGGTGGCTTCGGATACCAAGTAAGCTTCGCTCATGGCGCGCGCCCACCAGATCACGATGTGCAGCTTCTGCGGGAAGAGCCGTTCAGAAGTAAAGAAGCTGATCGCCGGGCCGGGCGTGTATATCTGCGACTCCTGCGTCGGGGTTTGCCAGAATGTCCTGTCCAAGGAACTGCGGGACGAGACCCAGCGCGAGGTGCGCCGCCTGAACGTCCCCAAGCCCGCCGAGTTGAAGCGCCAACTGGACCTCCACCTGATCGGGCAGGAGGACACCAAGCGAACCCTCAGTGTGGCGGTCTACAATCACTACAAGCGCGTGCTCAATCCGCCGACTGGGGCTTCCGAACTCCCGCCCGACGACGTGGAGCTGCAGAAGAGCAACGTCCTCCTGATCGGTCCGACCGGGTGCGGCAAGACCCTGGCCGCACAGACCATTGCGCGCCTCATCGATGTCCCCTTTGCCATCGCCGACGCCACGTCCCTCACCGAGGCGGGCTACGTGGGTGAGGATGTGGAGACCATCATCCTGCGGCTGCTCCAGAATGCGGACTACGACGTGAAGCGGGCCCAGATGGGCATCGTGTATGTGGACGAAATCGACAAGCTCGCCCGCAAGTCGGAGAATGTGTCGATCACCCGCGACGTGAGCGGGGAGGGGGTGCAGCAGGGATTGCTCAAGCTCCTGGAGGGAACGATCTGCAATGTCCCGCCCCAGGGAGGCCGCAAGCATCCCCAGCAGGAATACATCCGGGTGGACACCACCAACATCCTCTTCCTCTGCGGTGGGGCCTTTGTCGGACTGGACCGCATTGTGCAACGGCGTTTGGGACGGCGAATCATCGGATTCAGCGGTGCGGATCCGGCACTTCAGACTGCCCAGACGCCTCGCAGTGAAGTACTCAAGCGAGTTGAACCGGAGGATCTGCTGGCCTTTGGTTTCATTCCGGAGTTCATCGGGAGGCTTCCAGCGGTGAGCATCCTGGATGAACTCGCCGAGGACGACTTGGTACGCATCCTCACCGAGCCCAAGAACGCGCTGGTGAAGCAGTTCGCCAAACTCTTCTCCCTGGACGGAGTGGACCTTCAGATCACGCCCGACGCCTGCCGGGAACTCGCCGCCGAAGCCATCAAGAAGGGCACCGGTGCGCGGGCATTGCGCAGTCTTCTGGAGCGTCTGATGCGCGATCTCATGTTCGAGATTCCCACCTCCAGTGACGTTGCCGGCATTACCATCAACCGGGCGGTCGTCCGGGGAGAATCCCCTCCATTGATTCGCCGGCGCACCGAGGCCGCCGCGGCATAATCGCGTCCTAGTCCCGACGCCACCGGCAAAAACTCGGCTTGCAATCGGAAACGCCTTCCACCATTTATCACCCCGTCTTCGAGCGCGAGCGTAGCTCAGCCTGGTAGAGCGTCACCTTGCCAAGGTGAATGTCGAGGGTTCGAATCCCTTCGCTCGCTCCAAGTTTTTGCCCCGGTGTCCCAAGGGACGCCGGGGCTTTCTTCTGGGGGGGCATCTCCGGGTTAGTGATCCGACAGGCAGTAGAGGAATCGTTCACCTCTGAGATAGAGCTCCCCATCCGCAAGGGCGGCAGACGCGCTGAACGAATCGTCGAGCTGATTTACCGCCAGAGTTCGGTTCCCTTGCTCATGACTCAAGACCACCGTCACCCCATCCCGCCCGGTCACATAGATCCGGCCGGCTGCGGCCACGGGTGAGGCAAAGATGAAGTCGCGGATCGCCTCGAGGCGGAGAGGTTCGGACTGTGGACGTCCGGTAGCAGGATCCAGTCGGGACAAGATGTTCTGGTTATGACGCAGGAAGTACAGGGAGTCGTCATAAACCAGCGGGGACGACACATAGGGAGTCATCCGCGACAGGCGCCAGGCCACGGCATTGCCTTCGGTAAGTTCGCCCGTAGCACCAGGCAGGCGAATCGCGAGCATGGCCTGCTGGTAGTAGCTGTTGCCGGCAATGACGAGGTCGCGCCAGAGGACCGGAGAGGAAACCACGTTGTCGGTGAGACCTGCGCATTCCCAAACCAAGCGTCCCGACTCTGCGTCGTAACCGCGCAGCTTTCGGGTGGCACTCACCACGACCTGCCAGCGTCCGTTCACCTCCACCACGATGGGTGTGGACCAGGACGTTTTCTCCTCCCGCGGCACCTTCCAGCGGATGCTACCCGTGTGAGCATCGAAGGCCTGCAGAAAGGAGTCGCCCTCATGGTCCCAATTCACGAAGAGGGTGTCGCGCCACAGCACCGGTGAACTACCCTCGCCATGGGCATGCAGCGTCTGCATACGCCCCAGATCCGCCCGCCAACGGACCTCGCCACTGAGATCAAGGCAGTACAGCCCGCGGGATCCAAAGAACGCGTAAACCCTCGAACCATCGGTCACTGGTGAATTGGAGACCGGACTTCCCGTCGTGTGCCCCCCTTCGTGCGGCTTCTCCTCCCGAACATTCCGGCGCCAGAGAAGTCGTCCGGAGGATCGATCCACCGCCATCACCGCGTACTGATGACGGTGGGTGACAGGGACGCTGTCATGGACTCCCGGGGCCGAGTCGAATACCGGCGGCTGCGCCTCGCCCACAGGTTCGGCGGCCATCAATAACACACGGTCGCCGACCACAATCGGAGAGGAATGACCACGGCCCGGAAGGGGAATCTTCCAGCGAACGTGGTTTGTTTCACTCCATGTCAACGGAGGACGGGCCAGGGGCGCGACCCCATTTCCTAGCGGCCCCCTCCACTGCGGCCAGGCATGGCTCAAATCCACGGGATCCGCCCGGGCAAAAGAAACCGCTGCCGCCAGAGCAGTCCCCAGCACACTTCGCCAAGCGCCACCAAGGATTGTCGGGAGGGAACGCACGGGCATGGGGAGAACAATGAACCCGTGCCTGGCGGATGGAAAGCCCGTGGCTCCGAGTCCGCGAAACAGCGCCATTCGAAGGCTTAGGGATTCACATTCTCACCCACCGACGGGTACGGCTGCTCCTCAAAATCCGCTCACAGAGCGCAACCTCCAGATGACCGTCGGCAGCGGTCGCAAAGAGAACTGGGGTCTTCCGCCCGGTTGCGATGTGCTCATACACCGCCCGATAGTGCATCTTGTGGCTGTCGGGGAATCCTTCGGGATGCCCGCCCGGATAGTCGGTAAAGCCCACCACGTCCTCGCTGAAGCCAGCAGTTCCCCTCTGCAGGACCTGACACGGTTCGTCCCGTCTTCCGTGCAGAATCTCATTCGGCTGCTGCAGATCCCACCGAACGCTGCCTTCGGTTCCATAAATTCCCAGAGCCAGACTGCACTTCCATCCGGCCGCCACCTGAGAGACGGAGGCATTGGCGTGGACTCCCTTCACAAATCCGTGGTCGGAGGTGCCGTATCGGAGCAACAAACTGCCGAAGTCCTCCGTATCAACACGGTAGGGCGTCATCGTTGCCGGATCCACCTTGGCAAAGGTCTGAACCGGTCCCGTTGGCCGGTACCGTTTCTTGTGGAACGTCTCCAGGTGGGCAAATACCTGCTCCACCTTCGCGCCAAGAATGAAGGATACGGTATCCATCCAGTGCGTGCCGATGTCCCCAATCGCACGCAATTTGCCGCCTTCCGAAGCCAACAATCGCCAGTTGTAGTCGGTGTCCTTCAACAGCCAGTCCTGAAAGAAATGCCCCTGCACATGAATGATCTGGCCCAGGTCACCGCGGCGGACCATCGCGCGCATCTGGAGGACGGCCGGGAAGAACCGGCACATGTAGTTGACCGCAAACACCGGACTTCCGGGTGCCGCGACCGCCTTGACCACGCGTGCGGTTTCGCGGGAGGTCATTCCCAGGGGCTTCTCGCATATAACGTGACGACCAGCCCGCAGCGCCATCAGAGCCTGATGCACGTGAACCTTGTTGGGGGAGGTGATGTGGACGACGTCCACATTCGGCGAGCGAACGAGGGATTCAAAATCGTAGTCACCGTACACCTCCGGAATGCCCCATCGATCCGCACAGGCCTGAGCGGACCGGGTGGATCCGCAGATCGCCATGACCTGGATGCCGAGGCGTTTCAGGGCCTCAATGTGGACAGGCCCAATGAATCCGGTGCCAATCACACCAGCGCGGAGGGAGTGCAGGGGAGGGGTCATGGATCGTGGGAACTCCCTTCGCAAGTCCAGGGCTGCAGGGCGAGCCAATTCTCGGATGGAATTCCGCATCGATCCTTTGCCCGGAAGATCCCCCGCAGAGCCAGTCACTTCTTCACTTTCCACCCGAAACGATAATGGGTAGGCTTTTCCCACGATGTCGCTGGATTGCATCCCGGCTTCCGGCCACGGAAC
>Ga0075163_10006920_pt1 | contig 15026 bp, 12 predicted proteins | sample JI1023141ADNA_FD_71478 | JGI IMG/M metagenome (GOLD analysis project Ga0075163, IMG submission 71478) | Wastewater effluent complex algal communities from Wisconsin, to seasonally profile nutrient transformation and Carbon sequestration -... | ecosystem: Engineered > WWTP > Effluent > Algae...
CTGAGCCGGTCGGCCACCGGCTGCAGGCCGAGGCCCTCGGTGACGACGCCCTTGGCACGGCCCAGGTGGGCGACGACGATGACCTTGGCGCCACGCTCGCGCAGGTAGGTCAGTGTCGGCAGGGCGGCCTGGATGCGACCGTCGTCGGTGATGACCTTCGTGTCGTCCGGGCCGTCCGGTCCGTCGGCCAGGGGGACGTTGAAGTCCGCCCTGACCAGCACCGTCCGCCCGGCGACCTCAAGGTCGTCGAGTGACTTCATGGTCGTCCGCCCTCAGAGCTTCGAGCCGACGAGGCCGACGAGGTCGACCAGCCGGTTGCTGTAGCCCCACTCGTTGTCGTACCAGCCGACGACCTTCGCCATGTTGCCGTTCACGTAGGTGAGGCCCGAGTCGAAGATGCACGACGACGGGTCGGTGACGATGTCCGTCGAGACGATCGGGTCCTCGGTGTACTGGAGGACGCCCTTGAGCGGGCCCTCGGCAGCGGCCTTGATCGCGGCGTTGATCTCCTCCTTGGTGGCGGCGGTCTTCAGCTCGATCGTGAGGTCGGTGGCCGAGCCGGTGGGCACCGGCACGCGCATCGCGTACCCGTCGAGCTTGCCCTTGAGCTGGGGCATGACGAGCGCGATGGCCTTCGCCGCACCGGTCGTGGTCGGGATCATGTTGAGCGCAGCGGCACGAGCGCGGCGCAGGTCCTTGTGCGGGTAGTCGAGGACGTTCTGGTCGTTCGTGTACGCGTGGATGGTCGTCATGAGACCACGCTCGATGCCGAACGCGTCGTCGATGACCTTGGCCATCGGTGCGAGGCAGTTCGTCGTGCACGACGCGTTCGAGATGATGTTGTCCGTCGCCGGGTTGTAGTCCTGGTCGTTGACGCCCATGACGATGGTGATGTCCTCACCCTTGGCCGGCGCGGAGATGATGACCTTCTTGGCGCCCGCGGTGAGGTGCTTGCCTGCCGACTCGGCATCGGTGAAGAAGCCGGTCGACTCGATGACGATGTCGGCGCCGACCTTGGCCCAGGGCAGGGCGGCCGGGTCACGCTCGGCGAACACGGGGATGGCCTTGCCGTCGATGACGATCTCGCCGTCTCCGAAGGTGACGTCCTTGCCCAGACGGCCGAGGATGCTGTCGTACTTGAGCAGGTGGGCGAGCGTCTTCGTGTCGGTCAGGTCGTTGATGCCGACGATCTCGACGTCAGCGCCGCTGGCGACGACTGCGCGGTAGAAGTTGCGACCAATGCGGCCAAATCCATTGATACCGACCTTGACACTCACGGACTGCTCCTCGACGACGGGCGACCGCGCTCTCCGCGCGGCTGCGGGCCTAGTCGCCCGCAAACGCTTCCATCCTAGCGAGAATCCGTTACCGAAGCGTTACGGGAGCGCAGACCCGTCATGGCAGGACGAGGTCGGGGCCGATCGCCGCCTCCGTGCTCGGCAGCCCGAGGTCCTGGGCCCTCTTGTCGGCCAGGGCCAGGAGCCGCCGGATCCGCCCCGCGATGGCGTCCTTGGTCATCGGCGGGTCGGCCAGGGCGCCCAGTTCCTCGAGGCTGGCCTGCTGGTGCTCGAGCCGCAGGCGTCCGGCGACCACCAGGTGCTCGGGCACGTCGTCGCCCAGGATCTCCAGCGCGCGCTGCACCCGGGCGCCGGCGGCCACGGCCGCCCGCGCCGAGCGCCGCAGGTTCGCGTCGTCGAAGTTCGCGAGGCGGTTCGCCGTCGCCCGGACCTCGCGACGCATGCGCCGCTCCTCCCACGCCAGCACCGACTCATGGGCGCCGAGCCGGGTGAGCATGGCCCCGATGGCGTCCCCGTCTCGGATCACGACGCGATCGACGCCCCGCACCTCCCGCGACTTGGCCGCGATGCCGAGGCGGCGCGCGGCCCCCACGAGCGCGAGGGCCGCCTCAGGACCCGGGCACGTGATCTCGAGGGAGGACGAGCGGCCGGGCTCGGTCAGGGACCCGTGCGCGAGGAAGGCGCCCCGCCAGGCCGCCTCGCAGTCGCAGAGCCCGCCCGAGACGATGGCCGGTGGAAGGCCGCGCACGGGGCGTCCGCTTCCGTCGACGATCCCGGTCTGGCGGGCGAGCGCCTCTCCCCCGTCGACCACCCGCACGAGGTAGCGCGTCCCACGGCGCAGGCCGCCCGCCTGGACCATGGCGATGTCGCTCTCGTGCCCGTAGACGTCGAAGATGGACTTGCGGAGCCGGCGGGCCGTCGCGCCGGTGTCGACGTCGGCCTCGATGACGATGTGGCCAGCCACGATGTGGAGGCCCCCGGCGAACCGGAGGATCGTCGCGACCTCGGCCTTGCGGCAGCAGGCCTTGGTGATCTCGACCCTGCTGAGCTCGTCCTTGACCGCGGCCGTCATCGCCATCGCGCTGTCTCGCTCCGATCCTGGGTCGACCGCTGGGTCTCCCGCACGCGGGAGGCAGCCGAGGCTACTAGGCCAGCACCGTACCGAATGCCGTCGCCAGCCGCTGGGGGTCATGACTACCCGCGTTCTCGGCGCCGTCCATCGACACGTCGGTGAGGAAGACCCGGGCGCCGAGGTCGGCGGCAGAGCGCAGGAGCGCCTCGCGGTCTTCCACGTGGCGCTCGTCGGCGATGACGGTGTCGATGCGCAGGTCGGGCAGGTAGTTGAACAGGACGTCGAGGTAGGTGTGGGCGGCGAAGTCCGTGGTCTCACCCGACTGGGGGTTGAGGTTCAGCACGACGATGCGGGTCGCGTCACTGTCGTTGATCGCCCGAGCCAGCTCCGGGATCGCCAGGTGCGGGATCACCGACGTGTACCAGGACCCCGGGCCGAGCACGATGGCGTCCGCCTCGCCCACGGCCTGCAGCGCCTCGGGACAGGCGGGGGGCGACGGCGGGTCGAGGCGGATGTCGAGAACCGTCCCGGGCGTCGTCGCGACCTCGACCTGGCCTCTCACGATGCTCAGGTCGTCGGGTCGGGTGCGGTCGTGGCCCAGCACCTCGGCCACGATGGTCAGCGGCACCGTGGTGCAGGGCAGGACGCGTCCGTGCGCCTCCAGGAGCGCTGCGACCCAGTCCAGCCCCGTGACGGTGTCCTGGGTCTCCTCCCACAGGGCCGTGATCAGCAGGTTCCCCACCGAGTGCCCGCCCAGGGCGCCGTCGCCCCCGAACCGGTGCTGGATGACCTGCTCCCACGTGCGACCCCAGTCATCGTCACCGCACAGGGCCGCAAGGGCCATGCGCAGGTCGCCGGGCGGCGGGACGCCGAATTCCGACCGGAGTCGTCCGCTGGAGCCGCCGTCATCGGCCACGCCCACCACGGCCGTGAGCGAGTCGGTCACATGCCGCAGGGCGCGCAGCGACGCCGCGAGGCCGTGCCCGCCGCCCAGCGCCACGACCTTCGGCCCGCGCGGCTCGGTGCGGGGATCGGTGCGGCGACGCGGGCGCCTCACTCGCGACCCAGGTCGCGGTGGAACGTGGACGCGGCCAGACCGGCTTCGCGCAGCCGCTGAGCCAGGGCCGACGCCATGGCGACGCTGCGGTGCTTGCCGCCGGTGCAGCCGACCGCGACCGTGACGTAGCGCTTGCCCTCGCGCATGTATCCGGCCGAGACGATCTCGATCAGCCGCTGGTAGGAGTCGAGGAACTCCTGAGCACCCGGCCGGCCCAGGACGTCGGTGGACACCGGCTCGTCGAGCCCCGAGAGCGGACGCAGCGCCTCGTCCCAGTAGGGGTTCGGCAGGAAGCGCACGTCGGCGACCATGTCGGCGTCCACCGGGATCCCGTACTTGAAGCCGAACGACATGACGGTGCACGTCAGCTCGGGCGGGACGGCCTGCATGAAGGCGTCCTCCATGCGGCGCCTGAGCTCGTGGACGTTGATGGAGGTGGTGTCGATCACCATGTCGGCGCTGGCCCGGATGTCGGCGAGCAGGGTGCGCTCCGCGGCGAGGCCGTCGAGGATGCGCTGACCGTGCTGAAGCGGATGCGGGCGACGCGAGCTCTCATAGCGACGCACGAGGGACTCGTCCGATGCCTCGAGGAACAGCGTTCGGATGTCGACGCCCTCGCGGGGCAGCAGCGCCACGACCTCCCGCACCTGCCGGAAGAAGGATCCACCGCGTGCGTCGAGCACGACGGCCACCCGATCGACGTCGGGCGTGCGTCGTGCCAGGTCGACGGCGGCCTGCAGGAGCGACGGGGGGATGTTGTCGATGACGAACCAGCCCAGGTCCTCGAGGGCCCGCGCCGCCGTCGACCGTCCGGCACCGGACATGCCGGTCACGAGCACGAGCTGAAGCGAATGCTGGGCCTCACGCCCGTCGTCCATGCCGGCCTCCGTCGTCATCGCGCCCCCACCTGTGCATCGCGGCCCGTCCGTGCGGGACCAGGCTCCATCATTCCTGACTCTGCGACGCGGTGCGCGCGTCCCCGAGCGAGGCCCTGATGGTGGCGGCCAGCACCGGGCCGATGCCCGGCACCTCGGCCAGTTCCTCCTCGGTCGCCACAGTCAGGCGACGAACCGAGCCGAAGTGCTTGAGCAGGGCCTTGGCCCGAGCCGGGCCGAGGCCCGGGATGCCGTCCAGCGCGCTCGTGGTCGCACGAGCGCCACGCCTCTTGCGGTGGAACCCGATCGCGGTGCGATGGGCCTCGTCGCGCACGCGCTGGAGGAGGTAGAGCGCCTCGCTGGTGCGCGGCAGGATCACCGGATCGGCCTCGTCGGGGAGCCAGACCTCCTCGAGTCTCTTCGCGAGTCCGACCACGGGAAGGTCCGTGAGGCCGGCTGCCATGAGGGCGTCCTGGGCGGCCCGCACCTGCGGCGCGCCGCCGTCCACCACGAGCAGCGCAGGCGGATACGCGAACCGGGCCGCCTCGTCGGACTCGTCCGATCGGTCGCGGAAGCGCCGCGCCACCACCTCGGCCACCGCAGCCGTGTCGTCGGCCCCGACCGTGCGGATCGCGAACGTCCGGTAGTCGCGCTTCCGCGGCAGGCCGTCCTCGAAAACGACGAGCGACGCCACCGTGTCCTGGCCCTGCAGGGTCGAGATGTCGATGCACTCGATCCGCAGCGGGGGCTCGGGCAGGCCGAGGTAGTCCTGCAGCTCGCGGAGCGCCTGACTCCGGGTGGTGATGTCGCTCGACCGCTTCGACATGTGCGCACGCAGAGTCGCCTCGGCGTTCGCGATCGCCGTGGCCATGAGGGCCCGCTTGTCGCCGCGCTGCGGGGTCCGCACCGTGACCTGGGCGCCCCTGAGATCGCTCAGCAGCCTGTTCCAGGGGCCTGCGTCCTCGAGCGGCGTCGACACCAGCACCTCCTTGGGCGCCGACATGACGGAGTCGTCCGTGTAGAGGCGCTGCATGACCCGCTCGATGTAGCCGGCCGTGCTGAGCTCCTCCGCCTTCTCCATGACGAAGCCGCGCTCGCCCCGGATGCGGCCGCCGCGGACGTGGAACACCTGCACGCCCATCTGGAGGTCGTCCTCGCTCACGCCGATGACGTCGGCGTCCGTGCTGTCGTCGAACACGACGGTGTTGCGCTCCAGGGCGCGGGTCAGCGCCCCGAGGCGGTCACGCAGGCGGGCGGCCTCCTCGTACTCCTGGCGACCCGAGGCCTCGAGCATGTCGCGCTCGACCCCCTTGATGAAGGCCTCGCCCTGACCGGACATGAAGGAGCAGAAGTCCTCGACCAGCACCGCGTAGTCGGCCGGCGTGATGCGGTCCACGCAGGGGGCGCTGCACTTGTCGATGTAGCCCAGCAGGCAGGGACGTCCGACCTGCGACGCACGGCGGAACACCCCGTCGCGGCAGGTGCGGATGGGGAACACCCGCACGAGGATGTCCAGCGTGTCGCGGATGGCCCAGGCGTGCGCATAGGGACCGAAGTAGCGCGTCCCCTTGCGCTTCGCCTCGCGGACCACGGCTGCCCTCGGGAACTCCTCGCCCAGGGTCACCGCGAGGTAGGGGTAGCTCTTGTCGTCGCGGTACTTGACGTTGAAGCGAGGGTCGTACTCCTTGATCCACGAGTACTCGAGCGCCAGCGCCTCGACCTCGTTGCCGACGATCACCCAGTCGACGGCGGCCGCCGTGGTGACCATCGAGCGCGTGCGGGGATGGAGGGTGCCCAGGTCGGCGAAGTACGACGTGAGGCGCGAGCGGAGGTTGCGGGCCTTGCCGACGTAGACCACGCGGCCGCGCTCGTCGCGGAAGCGGTAGACGCCGGGATCCGTGGGAATGTCCCCGGATGCGGGACGGTAGGACGCCGGGTCGGCCATGGGGCCAGCCTAGGAGGACGACTGACGACCCCGGCTCACCAACTCAGGACGACGCTGCCCCGGTCAGCTCAGGACGACGCTGCCGGTCAGCTCAGGACGACGCTGCCACCCTCGACGGCGACGCCCGCCGAGGTGAGCGGGGTGGTCGCTGGCCCGGTGATCACCGAGCCGTCCGTCGCTGAGAACCGCGACCCGTGGCAGGGGCAGATGATCTCGTTGTCGACGACCTCGGACACGAGGCACCCCTGATGCGTGCAGATGGCGGTGAAGGCCTTCACGTCGCCGGCCGTGGGCTGGGTGATGACCACCGCCGGCTCGACGAGGATGACCCCTCCTCCGACGGGGATGTCGGACACCGAGGCCACGGCCCCTGCCCCGGACGACGGTGCGGCCGACGACGCCGCGGCACCGGACGACTCCGCGGCCGGGGCCGACGAGGACGCAGCCGCCTCGCCGCTCGAGCCGCAGGCTGCGACCAGTCCGCCTACGGCGACCAGTCCTCCGGCCTGCAGCACGGTACGTCGCTCGATCTCCATGAAGGGCTCCCCTGGTCGCGTGGGTCATCAGGTCGTGAGCGCCCACGGTACGGCAGCGGGGTCCGATGGTCAGGCATCTCCCGAGCCGCGCCAGCCGCGCGTCACGCGCGCTGAGAGGCCCGGGCCGACTTCTTCCTCGGAGTGCTGGGTGGCGTCGCAGCGGTCTCCTGGACCGCCGCAACCGCCTTGCGGCTCCGCGGGCGGGCGGGGGCGGGCGTCAGCAGGCCCGCCAGGAAGGAGCCGGTGTGGCTGGCCGCCACGGCCGCCACCTCCTCGGGGGTCCCGCTGGCCACCACTCGGCCACCGCCCGATCCGCCCTCGGGGCCCATGTCGATCACCCAGTCGGCGGTCTTGATGACGTCGAGGTTGTGCTCGATCACGATGACGGTGTTGCCCTTGTCGACGAGGCTCTGCAGCACCCCGAGGAGCTTGCGGATGTCCTCGAAGTGCAGGCCCGTGGTCGGCTCGTCGAGGACGTAGACCGTGCGACCGGTGGACCGCTTCTGCAGCTCGGCCGACAGCTTGACGCGCTGCGCCTCGCCTCCGCTGAGCGTCGGTGCCGGCTGCCCCATCCGCACATAGCCGAGGCCGACGTCGACGAGGGTCGCCAGGTGCCGTGCGATGGCCGGGATCGCGGCGAAGAACTCGAGGGCCTCCTCGATGGGCATGTCGAGGACCTCGGCGATGGTGCGTCCGCGGTAGTGCACCTCGAGGGTCTCCCGGTTGTACCGGGCACCGTGGCAGACCTCGCACGGTACGTAGACGTCGGGGAGGAAGTTCATCTCGATCTTGATCGTGCCGTCGCCGGAGCAGGCCTCGCAGCGCCCGCCCTTCACGTTGAAGGAGAAGCGCCCGGGCAGGTAGCCCCGGACCTTCGCCTCGGGGGTCTCGGCGAAGAGCTTGCGGATGTGGTCGAACACTCCGGTGTACGTCGCGGCGTTGCTGCGCGGGGTGCGGCCGATGGCGCTCTGGTCGACGTGCACGACCTTGTCGACGTGCTCGAGCCCGGTCACGCGCTTGTGCCGGCCCGGCACGGTGCGCGACCCGTTGAGCTCGCGGCTGAGCACGTTGAAGAGCACGTCGTTGACCAGGGTCGACTTGCCCGAGCCGCTCACCCCGGTGACGGCGATGAAGTTGCCCATGGGGAACTCGACGGTGACCTTGTCGAGGTTGTGCTCCGTCGCGTCGTGCACGGTGATGACGCGCCCGTCCTGGGGACGCCGCACCAGGGGGATCTCGATGGACCGGCGTCCACTGAGGTACTGGCCGGTGATCGAGTCGGGGCTGGCGAGGAGCTCGGCCACGGTGCCGCTGACGACCACCTCGCCGCCGTGCTCCCCCGCTCCCGGGCCGATGTCGACCACCCAGTCGGCGGTGTTGATGGTGTCCTCGTCGTGCTCCACCACGATGAGGGTGTTGCCGAGGTCGCGCAGCCGCACCAGGGTCTCGATCAGCCGGTGGTTGTCGCGCTGGTGGAGGCCGATGCTGGGCTCGTCGAGGACGTAGAGGACCCCCACGAGGCCGGAGCCGATCTGGGTCGCCAGGCGGATGCGCTGGGCCTCGCCGCCGGCCAGGGTGCCCGCCGCCCGGTCGAGCGACAGGTAGTGCAGTCCCACGTCCATGAGGAACTGCAGCCGCTCGTTCACCTCCTTCAGCACACGGGAGGCGATGGCCGCATCGCGGTCGGAGAGGGTCAGGGTGGCGAGCATCGCCGCCGCCTCGCCGATGGGCAGCGCGGCGATGTCCGCGATGGAGTGGTCGGAGACGGTGACGGCGAGCGAGATCGGCTTGAGGCGTGCCCCGCCGCAGGCCGCGCACGGGACCTCGCGCATGAAGCCCTCGAACCGCTCTCGCGACGCGTCGGTGTCGGACTCGGCATGCCGCCGCTGGACGAACGGGATGACGCCCTCATAGGTCGTGTAGTACGAGCGCTGGCGGCCGTAGCGGTTCTTGTACTTGACGTGCACCTCGGCGGGGTGGCCGTAGAGCAGCGACGTGCGGGCCTTGGCAGGCAGGCTGCGCCACGGGGTGGTCATCTCGACCCCCAGCTCGTCGCACATGGCCTCGAGCAGGCGGCGGAAGTAGTCGGAGACCTGCCCGCGCGACCACGGCGCGAGGGCGCCCTCGTCGAGGCTGAGGTCCTCGTCGGGGACGATGAGCTCCGGGTCGACCTCGCGTCGCGTGCCCAGGCCCGTGCACTCCGGGCAGGCCCCGAACGGGGAGTTGAAGGAGAACGAGCGCGGCTCGAGCTCCTCGAAGGAGAGCCCGTCATTGGTGCAGGCCAGATGCTCGCTGAAGGTCCGCTCGCGGTCGGGGTCGGTCTCGTCGCGATCCACGAAGTCGAGGACCACCAGTCCGCCGGCCAGCCGCAGCGCTGTCTCGACCGAGTCAGTGAGCCGCCGTCGCGAGTCGGGCTTGACCGTGAGGCGGTCGACGACCACCTCGATCGTGTGCTTCTCCTGCTTCTTCAGGGTGGGCACCTCGTCGAGCCCGACGACCACGCCGTCGACCCGGACCCGGGAGTAGCCCTGCGACTGCAGCTGGCGGAAGAGGTCGGCGTATTCCCCCTTGCGCTCGCGGACGACGGGCGCGAGCACCTGGAACCGGGTGCCCGGCTCGAGGTCGAGCACCTGGTCGACGATCTGCTGGGGGGTCTGGCGGGCGATGACCGACCCGCAGACGGGGCAGTGCGGGACCCCGATGCGGGCGTAGAGCAGGCGCAGGTAGTCGTAGACCTCGGTGATGGTGCCGACCGTCGACCGGGGGTTGCGCGACGTCGACTTCTGGTCGATGGAGACCGCGGGCGAGAGGCCCTCGATGAAGTCCACGTCGGGCTTGTCCATCTGGCCGAGGAACTGCCGGGCATACGAGGACAGGCTCTCGACGTACCGGCGCTGCCCCTCCGCGAAGATGGTGTCGAACGCCAGGCTGGACTTCCCCGAGCCCGACAGCCCCGTGAAGACGATGAGGGCGTCCCTGGGCAGGTCGAGCGACACGTCCTTGAGGTTGTGCTCGCGAGCGCCGCGCACGACCAGTCGCTCGCCCACGAGGGTCCTTTCGGGGAATAGGGTTCTGCCGACAGAGAGGGACATGAATGTATAACGGCCGTGTGACAGTCGCAGGACCGGCAGACGTGCATGAGCTCGGGGGCCTGTCGATCAGCAAGCTGGCCGTCGGCCCCTTCAACAACAACACCTACCTCCTGCGCTGCCGGGCCACGGGGCGCCAGGTCCTCATCGACGCCGCGGCCGAGCCCGATCGGATCCTCGAGCTGATCGGCCCCGACGGGGTGGATCTCATCGTCACCACGCACCGGCACCGGGACCACTGGCAGGCCCTCGAGGAGGTGGCCGGCCAGACCGGGGCACCCACGGCGGCCCACATCCTCGACGCCCCGGGCATCCCCGTTCCGACCGACGTCCTGCTGCTCGACGGCGAGACCGTCCAGGTGGGGCAGTGCACGCTCCGCGTCATCCACCTCGTCGGGCACACGCCCGGATCCATCGCCCTCGTCTACGACGATCCCGACGGGGCTCCGCACCTGTTCACCGGCGACTGCCTCTTCCCGGGGGGCGTGGGCAAGACCGACTCCGACGAGGACTTCGCCAGCCTCTACCGCGGCGTGGTCGACCGGCTCTTCAGCGTGCTCCCCGACGAGACCTGGGTCTACCCGGGACATGGCTGGGACACCACCCTCGGCGCGGAGCGGCCGGCGCTGGCCGACTGGCTCGAGCGGGGCTGGTGACGTGAAGCCGAAGCTGTCCATCATCACGCTGGGCGTGGCCGACCTCGAGGAGTCCGTCGCCTTCTACGGCAGGCTGGGCTGGTTCCCCGTCGACGTGGGTGACGCCATCGCCTTCTTCGACCTCGGAGGCGTGCGGCTGGCGCTGTTCCCGCGACCGGCCCTCGCGGACGACGCCGGACTGACACCGGGACTCCCGCTCGAGCCCGGCCGCTTCCCGGGGTTCACCCTGGCCCACAACGAGCCCACCCCCGAGGCGGTCGATGCGGCGTTCGCCGAGGCGGTCGCCGCGGGGGCCACCCCGGTGAAGGACCCGGTGGCCGTCTTCTGGGGTGGATACTCCGGCTATGTGGCCGATCCGGACGGGTTCCTGTGGGAGATCGCCTACAACCCCTATACCGACCTGACCTGAACCGACCTCTGGGCCGCTGTCCAGAGGTTCCGAGAGCCGACGAGTGAGGGCTGACCATGTCCAAGGAGAACGCGCACGCGTACGAACTGCTGAGGCGGCGCGACGCCCTGCTGCGCTCGCGCCAGGTCTGGGCTGCCGGCCTGGTCATCTGGGCGGTGGTCCTGGGCTGGGTCGTCTGGGGGCTCATCAACGCCCTCACGGACGACGCGGACCTGCGCCTCGTCTGGCTCGTGGTGTGGCTGCTGCCGGTGCTCGTGCTGGCCGGGGGGCTGCTCGTCACCCGGTCGCGCCTCCGGGCCTGCCAGGCCCAGCTGCTGGAGGTCGACCGAGGGCATTGACCGCCGGCCGCCGCCGAAACGGCAGGTCTCAGGCGGCGGTGCCCCCGTCGGGACGATCGTCGTGACCGGTCATCCGGCCCGCATGCGCCTTCGCGGTGGGGTCCTTGCGGACCTTGATCCACGATGCAAGGGCGACGATGACCAGGACGCTGCCGATGAATATGAAGCTCTGGTTGGTGGAGATGTGCGGGATTGCGGGGTTCACCTCGTGCAGGTAGGTGAGCACCAGCTTGATCCCGATGAACACCAGGATGATCGCGAGCCCCAGTGACAGGTAGACGAGCTTGTCGAGCAGTCCTCTGAGGAGGAAGTAGAGGGCACGCAGGCCGAGCAGCGCGAACGCGTTGGCCGCGAAGACCAGGTAGGGGATCTGCGTGACGCCGAAGGTCGCCGGGATGGAGTCGAGCGCGAAGAGCAGGTCGGTCGACCCGATGGCGATCATGACGAGCAGCAGGGGCGTCGCGAAGCGCTTGCCGTCGATGCGGACGAAGGACTTCGTCCCGTGGTACTCGTCGGTGAAGGCGAAACGCTTGCGCACCACCCTGACCACCGCATTGTCCTGAGGCTCGGGGTCCTCGTTTCGATGCCTGGCGAGCTGGATCCCGGTCCAGATGAGCAGCGCTCCGAAGAGCACGAAGGTGAAAGCGAACGCGGAGAGCGCCGCTGCGCCGATCGCGATGAAGATGGCCCGAAGGATGAGGGCCAGGACCACGCCGAACAGCAGGACCCGCTGGTGGAGCTGAATCGGGACGGCGAACTGGGTGAGGATGATGATGAAGACGAAGAGGTTGTCGACGCTCAGCGACTTCTCGACGAGATAGGCGGCGAAGTACTGCGAGCCGATGTCGGAGCCCTGCCAGACGAACATGGCGACCCCGAAGGCGATGGCGATGCCGATGTAGAAGATCGACCAGGCCAGCGCCTCCTTGAACTTGACCTCGTGAGGCTTGTGGCTCACGGTGACGAAGTCCAGGACGATGAGCCCGATGATCCCGGCGATCGTGACCGCCCAGAGGGCGAGCGTCACCTCCACTGTCAGTCCACTCCCTGGTCGTCGGTCCGCGTGCGGCTCTTCAACACACTAGCGAGGGCTGTCACGGACAGCACGCCGACTATCACCAGGAGCGAGACCCAGACCGGGATCGTGGGGACCGGGAGCGACGTGGTGGCATGCAGCGCCTCGAGGATCATCTTCACGCCGATGAAGCCGAGGATCACCGCGAGCCCCTTGTTCAGGTACTCCAGGCGGTCGAACATCCCCTGCAGGAGGAAGTACAGCTGCCGCAGCCCCATGAGCGCGAAGGCGTTGACCGCGAAGACGATGTAGGCCTCGCTGGTGATCCCGAAGACGGCCGGGATGCTGTCGATCGCGAACAGCAGGTCGGTGGTGCCGATGGCCAGGATCACCAGCGCCATCGGAGTGAGGGCGCGGCTGCCCGCGACCCGGGTCATCAGCCGGGTGCCGTCATAGTTCGGCGAGGTGGGAACTCGGTTGCCGACCCAGCGCACGAGGCCGTTGCCGTTCGGGTCGGGCTCGGCGTCGTCCGAGGCCCAGACCTTCCATGCGGTGAACAGCAGGAAGGCCCCGAACAGGTAGAAGGTGCCCTCGAAGCGGGCGATGAGCTCGGCCCCCACGACGATGAGCACGCCTCGAAGGACCAGGGCGATGACGATGCCGACGAGGAGCACCCGGTGCTGCAGCTCGGCCGGGACGGCGAAGGAGGTCATGATCACGAGGAACACGAACAGGTTGTCGACGCTGAGGGAGTACTCGGTGAGGTATCCGGCGACGAACTCGCCGCCGTACTGCGGGCCGAAGTAGACCGACACGAAGACCGCGAACACTGCCGCGCACGCGACGTAGAAGATCACCCACTTCGTGGCGTCACGGTGCGTGAACGGGTGCGGCCGCCGGTCGACGAGGATGAGGTCGATCGTGATGACGGCGATCAGGCCGACGATGGTGGCTGCCCAGAGCCACCCGGGGACGGTCATGCCGTGCCGGCCTCACGCATGCCGCGCAGCTCCCGCTTGAGGTCGCTCACTTCGTCGCGCAGGCGGGCCGCGAGCTCGAACTGCAGCTCCCCCGCTGCCGCGTGCATCTGGGCGGTGAGGTCCTCGATCAGGCGGGTGAGCTCGTCAGCGGCCAGCGATCGACCGCCCCGGCTGCGCTGGGCGGGCTTCTGCTCGGCCAGCAGCTCCTGGGTGTCGGCGTCCTCGCGGGCGAGCAGGTCGGTGATGTCGGCGATCCGCTTGCGCAGCGGTTGGGGGTCGACGCCGTGGGCCTCGTTGTAGGCGACCTGCTTGGCCCGCCGCCGGGTGGTCTCGTCGATGGCCCGCCTCATCGACGGGGTGATGCTGTCGGCGTACATGTGCACCTGGCCGGACACGTTCCGCGCGGCACGTCCGATGGTCTGGATGAGCGAGGTCTCCGAGCGCAGGAAGCCCTCCTTGTCGGCGTCGAGGATCGCCACGAGCGACACCTCCGGGAGGTCGAGGCCCTCCCGCAGGAGGTTGATGCCGACGAGGACGTCGAACACCCCGAGGCGGAGCTCGCGCAGGAGCTCCACCCGACGCAGGGTGTCCACCTCGGAATGGAGGTACTGCACCCGGACCCCGTGCTCGAGGAGGTAGTCGGTGAGGTCCTCGGCCATGCGCTTGGTGAGGGTCGTGACGAGGACCCGCTCGCCTCGGGCGGACCGCTCGTTGATCTCCGCCATGAGGTCGTCGATCTGCCCCTTGGTGGGCTTGACGACCACCTCGGGGTCGACGAGGCCCGTGGGGCGGATGACCTGCTCGACCACGTCGCCCTGCACCCGGGTGAGCTCGTAGGCGCCGGGGGTTGCGGACAGGTAGACCGTCTGGCCGATCCGCTCGACGAACTCGTCCCACCTCAGGGGCCGGTTGTCCATGGCGCTCGGCAGCCGGAAGCCGTGGTCGACGAGGTTGCGCTTGCGACTCATGTCGCCCTCGTACATGGCGCCGATCTGCGGCACGGTGACGTGCGACTCGTCGATGACCATGAGGAAGTCCTCGGGGAAGTAGTCGATCAGGCAGTTCGGCGGGCTGCCCTGCTCGCGGCCGTCGATGTGCCGGGAGTAGTTCTCGATGCCCGAGCAGGAGCCGATCTGCCGCATCATCTCGACGTCGTAGGTCGTGCGCATGCGCAGCCGCTGCGCCTCCAGCAGCTTCCCCTGCCGCTCGAACTCCGCGAGCCGCTCCTCGAGCTCGGCCTCGATGCCGGCGATCGCGCGGTCCATCCGCTCGGGGCCGGCGACGTAGTGCGAGGCCGGGAAGACGTAGATCTCGGTGTCCTCGGTGATGATCTCGCCCGTCAGCGGATGGAGCGTCATGAGGCGCTCGATCTCGTCGCCGAACATCTCGATCCGGACCGGGTGCTCCTCGTAGACCGGGAAGACCTCCACCGTGTCGCCGCGCACCCGGAAGGTGCCTCGCTGGAAAGACACGTCGTTGCGGGTGTATTGGATGTCGACGAGGGCCCGCAGCAGCGTGTCGCGGTGGAACTCCTCCCCCACCCTGAGGCGCACCATGCGGTCGACGTACTCCTGCGGGGTGCCCAGGCCGTAGATGGCCGAGACCGTGGCGACGACGATAACGTCGCGGCGGGTGAGGAGGCTGTTCGTGGCCGAGTGGCGCAGGCGCTCGACCTCCTCGTTGATTGAGGAGTCCTTCTCGATGTAGGTGTCGCTCTGGGGGATGTACGCCTCAGGCTGGTAATAGTCGTAGTAGG
>Ga0075163_10006922_pt1 | contig 15024 bp, 10 predicted proteins | sample JI1023141ADNA_FD_71478 | JGI IMG/M metagenome (GOLD analysis project Ga0075163, IMG submission 71478) | Wastewater effluent complex algal communities from Wisconsin, to seasonally profile nutrient transformation and Carbon sequestration -... | ecosystem: Engineered > WWTP > Effluent > Algae...
CGACCCGACGCGAACCCTTCGGCCGAAGCGAGCAGTTGCAGGCGGCCGGGGGGCATCGGCGTGAGGCGGAAGTGGCCGTGGGCGTCGCTGCGCGCTTGCAGCGAACCACCGCCGAACATGGCCATCATCGGATTGTCAGCGAGCGCGCCCTGGCGGCGGCGTACGAGTGCGAACGCGATGGGCTTGCCATCTTCATCCTGCACCGTGCCCGCGATGGTCGCGGCGCGCGGCAATTGCAGTTCGCCGACGTCGAGTTCCTCCGCCTTGATCTCGATGTCCTTCTGCACGTCGCTGCGGCCTTCGGCGGACACCTGCAGCGTGTAGTTGCCCGGCGAAAGGTGGTCGATCGAGAAAGTGCCGTCCGGCGTGCCAGCAAAGACCTGTTGGCGAACCGGCGTGCGCATCACGAGGAACGCGGTGCGCAACAGGGAGACGGTGAAAGCGCCGAGCGGCGGCTCACCCTCCGCAACGGTCAGGCGGCCACGCAGCGAGCCAAGCGACTGCAGCGTGATCTTGACGTCGCGGTCGCCCATGCGCACACCGCGCGCGATGCCGACCGAATAGTCAGCATGCGCGGCGATCACGAGGAACTCACCTTCGTCGGCGAGGCCCGTGACACGGAAGTGGCCGTTCGTGTCGGTGGCGAAGCCTCCTTGTGCGACCATCGCTAGGTGGTCGGAGCCGAGCTGGGTCGACATGTCGCCGAGCATCGGCACATCGATGCTTGGTTGGTGGGCGACGTGCGCATTGGCGAGTGGTTTGCCATCGGGCGACAACACGGTGCCTTCCACAACGCCACCTTCGTCGAGTGTGATCTGCAGCGGTTGCGGCGCTTCGCCGGCTTGCAGGTCGAGCATCGTGCTCCAGGCGGTGAAGCCGCGCGCCGACGCTTCGACGCGCGAACGTTCGGCCGCGAGTCCAGTGAGCAGGCAGGTGCCATCCGCGGCGGTATGCGCACGCTGTGCGAGCAGTTGGGGCACGGTCATGCCGGTGAGCTTTGTCGAGCGCACGGCGACCGAAACGTCGGCCAGCGGCGTGCCCTTCGTGTCCACGACGGTGACGGCGAGGCTGGCCGCATTCTCCATGAGCAACACGACGTCGCGGCGTTCGCCAGGTTCGAGCGGCGGTTGCATCGTGCGCGCGCTGCTGTGCGCACCGAACGTGGCCAGCGTGATCGGCGAGCCCGGCAGCACACCGCGGAACGTGAACCGCCCGTCGGCATCGGGCACTTCGGTGGGGCGCGCCGCGGCGAGCATGGCACCGAGGAACAGGCGCTGGTCGCGCATGATCGACATCGGATCGGCATCGAGCATCAGGCGCACTTCCTTGGCTTCGGCCGCACGTTCGCCGAGCATGCGGCCCTGCAGGCAACCCCCGAGCAGGGGCAGCAACACGGCTTCGGCCGCCGTTGCGTTGCTCGCGATGTGCACGATCTCGGGCATCGGCAGCACGTAGAGATCGTCTTCGAGGCGCAGGCGCAGATGCCGTTCGTCGGTGCGCAGCTCGAAGTGGCCCGCGGCGTCGACGGTGGTCGTGGCGATGGGTGTGCCCGTCGTCAGGAAGGCTGGGCTCTGCGTCATGCTGCGCGCGCCACCCATGCCGCTCATGAGGGCGCCGTTCTCGTCCGTGGCCTCGCCGCGGAAGGCCACCACGCGCATCGCCGAGAGGTCCGGCGCGCGGCGATCGCCGATCACTACACCGGTCACGGTGAGGGCTTTGGGCTGGTCGGCCGGCGGTGGCAAGGCGTCGCTGCGTTCGACCTGCGCTGTGGTGCCAGGGCCGGCTCCTTTGTCCACCGACCGCGTCGGATCCGCCGATTCGACCGCGCCATTCGCGGCATTCGGCGGGGTGGGGGACAGGGGCGGCAGGCCTGGATCACGTTGGGCCAGGAAATACCAAAGGCCGACCGCGACCAGGAGCAGGAGGGCTGTGAAGCGGTGGATGGGTTTCACGGGCCCAAGGGTAGCCGATGCCGGCCGTTTCCCGTTGCCGCGGCCAAGGCTGACCGGCTATTGCCGGCCCAGGGGGCGCGCCTCGACGCCTTCGAACGTGATCTGCACGGGCAGGATGTGGCCATTGGCGTCAAAACTCATGCGGTCGATGCACGTCACACGATGGTTGCCATCGGTCTCTCCCAGCGGCCGCCGGTGGTAGACGATGTACCATTCGTCCGTGCCGGGCACCTGGAGTACCGAGTGGTGTCCAGCGCCCGTGGCAACCTTGGGGTCCTGTTGCAGGATCTTGCCGATGCGTTGGAACGGGCCGTGCGGCGAGTCGGCAATCGCATACGCAACCGAATAGTCCGGTCCGGTCCAGCCACCTTCGGACCACATGAAGTAGTAGCGGCCGTTGCGCACGAACATCACCGGGCCTTCGACGTAACCCTGCGGCGTGATCTCGTGGAGCAACTTGCCGTCGTCGAAGGGCAGCAGGCTGCGGAAGTCGTAGGCGAGCTGTGCGATGTTGCAGTGACCCCAGCCACCATAGATCAGGTAGTACTGATCGTTCTGGTCGCGAAAGACGAACTGGTCGATCGGCTGTGCGCCGTTGTGGAATGCATCGACGAGCGGTTTGCCGAGGTGGTCGCGAAACGGGCCGGCGGGGTGGTCGGCAACGGCGACGCCGATACCGCCGGTCTGTGCGTCACTCTGGATGTCGTTCGCGCCGAAGAAGAAGTACCACTTGCCATCCTTCTCGACGACGGCAGGCGCCCACATGGCGCGGCGAGCCCAGGCGATCGCATCCCGATCGAGCACACGTTCGTGCTTCTGCCAGTGCACGAGGTCGGGGGACGAGAACGCGTCGAAGAACACCTGCTGGTTGTACGGCGCCGAGTAGGTCGGATAGACCCAGTAGTGGTCGCCGAACACGGCAACCTCGGGATCGGCATACCAGCCTGGAAACACCGGATTACCGGCCTTCGGTGGCATTTCCACAGGGCCGGGTGGAGTCGTGCAACCGACGGCGAAAACGGTGGCCAGGATGGCGAGGCGGCGGTGCATGGGGAGTGATTTCCGAGAGCGACGAGTCGTCACTTGCTCCAGACCGCGCGCAGCAGTTCGTGCATGGCGGCAAAGGCGCGCTTCGCGCTGCGTTCGTTGTAGCGCGCGCCGTCACTGTCGCTGGTCGGATCCGTGAAGCTGTGCACGGTGCCGCTGAACTGCAAGAGCTGCCAATCAACCTTCGTTGCGCGCATCACGTCGACGAACTGCTGCACGTCTTTCTGTGCCACATAGGGGTCATCGGCACCGTGGCAGACGAGCACTTTCGCCGTGGTCTTGCCGGCATCCTTCTCGAGTGTCGGCGACAGCAGGTCGCCGTGGAAGGAGATGATCGCGTCGAGCTTGGCGCCCGAACGGCCGAGTTCGAGCACCGTGCCGCCGCCAAAGCAGAATCCGCACGCCGCAACCTTCGTGGTGTCGAGGCCGAGCGCCTTGCCTTCGCTGAGGAACACTTCGAGAGCCTTCGCGGCGCGCGCCCGCATCATCGTGCGATCGTTGCGGACCTTCGTCGCGGCCGCACCGGCTTCGCCGCCGTTCGTCGGGCGCAAGTCGATGCCATACATGTCGACCATCATGACGAGGTAGTCGGTGCCCGCGACTCGCTTCGCCTTCTCGAGCGACGCGGCGGTCGGGCCCATCCAGTTTGGCACCATGAGGATGCCGGGCTTTGGCTTGTCCGGGGTGCCTTGGTGGATGATGACGCTCTCGAACTTCGTGCCATCGAGTTCGTAGTGCACGGTCTTGGTCTGTGGACCGGATTGGGCGAACGCGGTTGCGCAGAGGAGAAGCGCGAGGATGGTGGTGCGAAGGGATACGGCGATCATAGGGCGCACGATAGGACGCTTGGGTGAGCGGGAACAGGTGGTCGTTTGCTCCCCGATTGTGTCACAGGCATCGGGTGCCGGTGTTTTCTGAACATCCCCAAGGAGAGACCATGCTTACCCGTTCCGAACTTGTCATCGCGGCTACACTTGTCGCGACCTCCACCCTTTCCTGCCAACAGGTGACCCATCAGTGGATTCCTGCCACCACCTCCCAGGCGCCGCCATCGCCCCGTGGCGTCGCCATGGTTCATGACTCATTTCGGGCGCGGGTTGTGTTGTTCGGAGGATGCCAGATTGACTACCCCCAAGGTGCGATCGTCGGAGCTTCGGCCGAAACCTGGGAGTGGGATGGTGCGGCTTGGTCGCCTCGAATGACCGCAGTGGCTCCATCCGGCCGCTTTTTCCACACCATGGCCTACGACTCCGCGCGTCGGCGCATTGTCATGTTTGGAGGACGCGATGCATTTGGCACGAATCCAACGGATACCACCTGGGAATTTGATGGGACGACGTGGTGGGATGTGACGCCGTCGGTCGGGCCCACGCCGCGTGAAGAAGCTGGCCTGGCCTATGACGCTGTGCGTGAGCGGTGTGTGTTGTTTGGCGGAAGCACTTTCGGAGGTGGCGGCAACTACCATGACGACACGTGGACCTGGGATGGCTTGCAATGGCAGCAACAGGGTCCCGCACACTCTCCTTCTGCCCGTTTCGGCCACACGATGCAGAGTGATACTGTGCATCAGGTTGTGTTGATGCACGGGGGGGCCATTTCCGGGGCCCTGGCTGCAGATCTTTGGCAGTGGGATGGGGTTGATTGGTCCGAGAGGTCGATTCCCGGCTCGCGGCCAACGGAACGGCACTATCACTCGTCCGCGTTTGATCCGACGCATGACAAGCTTGTCTTGTTCGGAGGCGACCCAGGGGGTTACCAAGCGCCGATTGGCGACACCTGGGAGCTCACTTCAGGCACATGGGCAGAGAATCTCAGTGTGCCGTCGCCAAGTCCGCGCCGCTACGCGGCGATGGTATTTGATACGGTCAGGCGCGAGTTCGTCCTGTTCGGTGGCCAAGACATGGGTGCGGGGCCCAATGGCAACACTGCAGATACCTGGACTCTTCGTACGGATGAGGGTGGGTTTGCTACCTTCGGGAGCGGATGCGGTGGCTCCAGTGGCACTCCGGCGCTCGGCGCTCCAGCTGGAGAGCCAAGATTGGGGCAAATGTTCCGAATCGAGGTCTCTGGGCTGCCAGCGTTGGCGATTACTGGGCTCATCTTTGGGGGAAGTAACTCGCAGGACGGCGGTGGCGCGCTGCCCAGGGATCTCGCGTTACTAGGCATGCCAGGCTGCACGCAGTGGGTGAGCACCATCAGTACCGACTTGTTGCTCGCGGTTGGCGGAATAGCCAGTCGCGACATTGGTATCCCTAACGTTCCGACTCTGATTGGAATGCACGCCTATTTCCAGGCCGCGACCTTTACCACGAATGTGCCGGCTGGGAATATCGGTGTCCTCGTGAGCGATGCCGCTTGCGCGACAATTGGCAGCTAGCCATCGGGATCAACTCGTTGAAGGCGGAGGAGCAGCATCTCTCGCGCGCGCTGGTAGATCTTGCGGCAGTTGGATTCCGAGCGACCAAGTTCCGTTGCGACTTCCTGGTAGTCCATTCCTGCTATGTCATGTAGTTCGATGGCACTTCGGTAGAGCCAGGGCATGCTAGAGATTGCTGACTCAACACGCATCTCTTGTTCACGGTTGGCGGCATGGCTGCTAGGGGTCCGATCCTGGCTAGGGAAGAGGGATTCGCTGAGCATGAGATCCTGGGTGAGAGGAGCTCCCGACAGTTCTCGCCGAGTCCGACGTCGCCGAGCCTCGTTACGAACCCGGTTCTCGGCGATCTTTGCGAGCCAGCCATAAAACTCCCCAGCGGAGCGTGGCCGAAACCTGGGAAGTGCCCTGAGGGCGCTGAGCAGTGTTTCTTGCACTACGTCTTCCGCGTGGGCCGGCAATTTGACACTGGGGACCCGCAGCCGGAGAGCGACGAGTTTCCGGACCCTAGTAAGGCATCGGGCAAAGAGCTGTTCCTTGGCTTCGACGCTTCCTTGGAGGCTCGCAAGGAGCCAACTCATCGTGTTATCTTGGTTGTCGGACACGTCAGAGTTGTCTGGGTAGGTAGAGAAGCAGTTTTAGGTAGAGAAGCAGCTTGCTGAGTTCGCCAAGGTCGCTGTTCTCAACCGGCCGAGTTTTAAGGATTGGATCAGTCAGGGAGTCCTCGAGGATCTTCCTGGCACCGTCGATCGTCTTGTATCGCCAGGTAACAAGGGCATGGAGGAGTTCGAGGCGAATCAGCAGGCCGCGATGAGGCAGATTCATCTTGTCTTGATCTTGCTGGAGCTGCAGGTACCACTCCCGTCCTTCTGCTATTGCTGTCTTGGAGTTCTGCCGGAGCAGGCATTCCGCGAGCCACGTTGCGGTCAGGTGATAGTCAAGGTTCCGTAGGTTTACGTCACGCGCCGCTTTGGGGTCTTCCTGGCCGGTCCAGGTCTTGAGGAAGTTGAGGTAGAGTTCACTGGCCTGGTGATATTGGCGCTGTCTTCGTAGTGCATGTGCACGGCTGCGATACAGGCTGGCGCAGCCTACCCGGTCGCCCTGCTGTGAGAAGAAGTCTCGTGCTTCGCGTTGATCTTGCTCCCACCCGCCCCTGCCCAAGAGGAGTTTGGCCTCGGCGAGTTCTTGATGACAATTGGCAATGCGATGTGTGCACCCCGTATAAGTAAAGTGCACAAGTGCCGTCTCAAGATCTTCGATTGCGAGTTTGTGTTCTCCGAGTTGATTCTGAATGAATCCTCGCAAAAGCAGAGCTTGGGCCTCTGTGTCCTCTAGGGTCGCCGCCATCGGTCGCGTGGGTTGAACGGGGCCCACTGGCGAGGATGCGACGGCCCTGCGTAACTCTTCTGGCCAGGACGTCATCCCAGAAACATCGATCAAGACTTGGTTGACTATACGGAGTGCCGCGTCGGGGTTGTACAGGACTGTAAGGTGGTTACGTGCCGCGTGGATCCGAGCCCAGGCGCTCCACGGAGAATCGTTTGGGAAGAGGTCCTGGAGTTCTTGGAGTGCCGTTGGGATTTGGCCCCATTGGCCTCCTGATGTCCACTCATCGCATCGGTCAAGGAGCAATCTTGCGCGCTCGGCCCCTCCTGAGATCCGAAGCCGCTTTAGTTGCTCGGAATTGAGTGGCCGGTCTTTGTCCAGGAGATGTAGCCGAACGAGACAGCGGCCTTCGAGCAGGCAATGAAGGTACTTTAACCAATCGCTTGGTAGGGAGTCTCGATCCACCGATTCGAGGGCGCGCAGTGCGCCTTCTGGACTTCCCCTGCCGAGGAGAGCGCGGGCATCCTCCATGGCGCTCAGGTCGGTTCTTGAGCCCTTGGAGTAATCGTCGCTTGGTTGGCGGCGGCCGAACTCGGCGATCGGCTGTTTGGAGTTGTTGCCCTGCTCAAGGAACAGTCGGTAGCGATGCCTCTCGGGTATGGTTGGTAGGTCACCCGTCTCGTGTGGGGCGAGATGTATGACCTGAGGGAGGCTCAAGACGTCGCTACGAAGCGTCAGCACGACATTCGTATCCAGTGGGTTGGAGAGCGTCAGAGTGTTGAGGTATCGGTCCCTACTCCACTGGATAGCCGCCAGCTTGTCGGCGTTCTCCCGTTCTGTGTCCTGTTCAAGTGCGTGGAACTCATCTGCGACAATGTCTCCGAGCCGTGTGGCGAGAATGCTGAGTTCCAGTCGGCGATCCTTGGCCTCAAGGAAGAGCAGCCCGGCAAGGAGTGATACGAGAAGGGTCACCGCGGAACCGGCAAGCAACCATCGGTGACGCCTCAGGAATTGTGTGGTCCGGCGCCATCCGCTGGCAGGACGTGCAATCGTCGGTTGAAGACGAAGAACCCGTCGGAGGTCCTCGGCAAAATCGGCAGCCGTTGCATAGCGCTGAGATGGGGCAGCTGCGCAAGCCTGTAAGCAGATGGCTTCCAGGTCCCGGGAGATCTCTGGATTGCGTTCCCGTAATAGTGGGGGCGTGCCGGCGAGGATCAGGCGAAAGGTGGCTTCGCGCGTGCTGCCTGCGAAGGGGCGTTCAAGGGTCAGAAACTCATACAACACGACACCAAGCGCGTGCACGTCGCTGCGAGCATCGCACGAGTGACCTTCGATTTGTTCCGGCGACATATAGAAAGGCGTGCCGAGTTGTTCGCCGGGTGCAGTCAGTCGCTGGTCTTCCTCTCCTTCATACGCGAGTCCGAAGTCGAGCACGATGGGGTGTCCGGTCGGTGTGACCAGCAGGTTGCCCGGTTTGAGATCGCGATGCACCACACCGTTGGTATGCGCAGCGTGGGTTGCGTCGGCGACTGCTGCCATATACTCGAGCAGGGGCGCCAGGGCCGAACGGTTCCGAGGCAGATGCTCACCGGAAGGCCCTAGATCTAGCCAGCCAGGGCCGCGCAGTTCTCGTGCGCGTTCGATCCTTCTGGCAGCTGATTCCCCTCGGTGGAACGGGAGGACTAGGGTGACCTGACCTTCGTGATCAAGGACATCGAGGATTTGGCAGATGTAGGGGTGGTTCAGCCGGCTTAGGATCCTTCCTTCCCTGCGAAGTCGCTGACGAGAACCAGGGTCGTTACATACGCCTCGGAGCGTCTTGAGGGCAACTTCCCGCTGAAGCAGGTTGTCGTATGCGAGGGTAATCTGCCCCATCCCCCCGCGAGCGATTGCCTCCCTGGGTTCATAGCGAGGGTGGCCAGCCAGTGTGCGACTGGCCCCATAGACGATTGCGTCGTACTCCTCGCGGACGAATGGCTCGATTGCTGCATACTCTGTCAGGTATCGTTCAAGCGGGGCCACTGCTCCAGACTCTTCATCGGCAAAGAGCTGCGCTAGGAATCTACTGCGTTGCGACTGGTCGAGCGGAGGGTGCATACAGTTTCCGCGAGAGGGTAGGAGGGGCAGCAGCCTGCGCAATCCACGGCTCGGAAACCCGGAGGTCTAAGATTTTGTCACAACGCCCTGGGGGCGGGGTGACTTGCTCGGGCTTCTGGATCCCCAATTGGCCGGGTCTGGTCGTTGTGACGATCGCCGCCCAGGGCTTCGACTTCGGTAACGGACCGTGCCTCGGCACGATTCGGCTGACGGATACAGTCGACCTGCAAATCCGATGACGCCGTCGCGCGGCGGTTACTGCTTGCGCCGCCAGATGCCGGTGCTCCCGACCAGGCTGCCAAGGATCAGGACCATGCCCCCGATGCTCCAGGCGTCGGGCCAGGCACCAAACATGACCGCGCCAAACAGGGTCGCGAACGCGACCTGCAGGTAGCCGACCGTAGTCGCGCGGCCAGCAGGTTCGCGCGCGAGCCCCTTCGTGAGGGCGACCTGCGCGATCTGCGTCGAGAGGCCGATGCCGAGCAGCAGCAGCCAGCCCTGCCAGTCGGGCCAGATCCACTGCGGGATCGCGAACGCCGCGGTCATGGGCACGGTGACCAGCGGGAAGTAGAACACGACGACGAGTGGGTTCTCGGTTCTGCCGAGGCGGCGCACGGTCACGTAGGCGACGGCGGAGAGGAGCGAGCCGAGCAGGGCAACAAACGCGAACTGCCACGGAAACGCGGGCAGTGCCGGGTGTTCCCCAAACAGCCACTCGGGCCGTGCGATCATCATCACGCCGCCGAGGCAGAGTACGATCCCGAGCAGCACCCGCGCTTCGAGCTTTTCGTGCAGCCAGATCGCCGCAAACACGGCGGTAAACAGCGGGGCGGTCTGGTGGATCACCGTCGCCTCGGCGAGCGGCAGGTGCACGACGGCGGCGTAGAAACACACGAGGGCGCACGAGCCGACGAGGCCGCGCGTGAGCAGTAGCCGGCGTCGTGCCGAAGCGAATGGGTTGATGCGGACTCGACACAGCACGAGTGCGCTCAGCGCGAGCGTGAAGCAACCGCGGCCGAACACGATCTGCATCGTCGGCATCGTGCGGCTCGCGATCTTCACGAGCAGGCTCATCACGGCAAACCACAGCGCCGATTGCGCCATGTAGCCGAGCCCCGATTCGCGCGGTGCGGCGTTCAGGGCTTCTTCAATCCGAGGGCTTCGACGAAACCGTTGTGGCGTTCCTGCGCCGGACTCGACGTCATGAGGCCCTGCAACTCGACGATCGTGCCGCCGTTGGGCAGCAATTGGCCGATTGCGGTGCCCGCAGCCTTGCCGATGGCGAGGTTGTCGCCGCCGACGAACGCGGTGTAGTCGTCGCTGCCGAGTTCGCGATCGAGCACGATGAGCTTGATGCCCTTCCCCAGCGCTTCCTTGGCGACGGCGACCAAGGCCAGCGACTCCTTTGGCGACACGAGGATGGCGTTGTAGTTCTGGGTGATGAAGTCGCGCACGATGCCGCGCTGCTTCTCGGTGTCATCGTCGGCGGCGCGATAGTCAAACTGCACCTGCGGATAACGTTTGGCCGCCGCGATCAGCTGTTCGCGCATCGCGACGCGCCACGGCTCGCCGTCCGTGCACTGCGCCATGCCGATGCGGAACACCACGTCGGTGGTCGGTTTGGTGGTCAGCACATCACCGTGCTGGTGGTGCAGATTCGCAACCACGAACTCCCCAGGCGATGGCGCGGCTTCGCCACCCGCCGCGAGGTTGGCCTTGGTGTAGGTGCGTGTGCCGAGCACGACGCGTTTTGGCACTTCGACGCCACTGCACGCCAGCAGGGCAAGATCGATGGCGGTCTCGGCGCCCGTCGGATACTCAAACGTCGCGTCAATCGCGCCATCTGCGACGTACTTGCGGCCTTCGCTGGCGAGGCCGTCAACGCCGACGAAACGAATGCCGGTGCGCCCCTTCTGTTTGCACGCCATCGCGGCGCCGAACGCCATCGGATCGTTGTGCGCATAGACGAGATCGATCTGCGGGAAGCGCTCGAGAATCGACTCCATCTCGGTGCGCGCGTTCTCCTGCTTCCATTTCGCATCGGCGATGTGGATCACGCGGATCTTGCCGTCGGCGTTCTGCAGCAGGGTGTGGCCCTTGCCGCCGCACGACGATAGGCACGCGAGAAGGGGGAGGGCGATGGCGAGCAGTCGTTGGTTCATGGTCGACGTTCCTGCAGCAGCACGGCAGCGAGGATGATGACTCCTTGCACGCAGAGTCGCCAGTGGGATGGCACGCCGTTGATGGCGAGGACCTTCTCGAGGTAGCCGATCACGAGCACGCCGATCACCGCGAGCAGCAGGCCGCCGCGGCCGCCGCGCAGGCTGGTGCCGCCGACGACGACCGCCGCGATGGTGTTCAGTTCGAGCATCTCACCGGCTGCGGGATTGCCCTGCACGTCGCGCGCGACCTGGCAGATGCCTGCCAGCGCCGCGAGTGCGCCACTGGCGAGATAGGCGAGCACGGTGACCTTGCGCACGGCGATGCCCGACAACCGCGCTGCTTCGGGGCTATCGCCGACGGCGAGCAGATGGCGGCCAAACACCGTGCGATGCAGCAGCAAGCTGCCGACCAGGGCGAGCATGGCGAACACGACGCCAGACGTGGGCACGCCGACGAGGTGGCCATCGAGCCAACTCCAGAAGGCTGGCCCTTGGCTGCCCGCTGGCAGGAACTTCGAACTTGCCGGCCGCCCGGCGAGTTCTGGAACCCAGCGTGCGAGGCCTCGCGCAATCACCATGAGCACGAGCGTGGCGAGAAACGGCTGCACGCGCGCGCGCGCGACGAGCAGGCCGTTGGCCGTGCCGACGGCGCTACCCACGAGCAACGCAGCGAGCACCGCCAGTGGCCAGGGCCAGTTCGCTTCGAGCTGCAAGCCCGCGAACGTCATGCCGGCCAGTGCCACGACGGCGCCGACTGAGAGGTCGATGCCGCCGCTCAGGATCACAAGGCATTGGCCCAGTGCGCACAGGCCGACCACACTCTGCGCGCCGAGCAGGTCGAGATGCAGTTCGGGCCGGAAGAACGCGCCATCGCCGTTCCAGGCCGCGCCGAGCCCCAGCACACCGACGAGCGCCAGCAGCGCGCGCGCGGTGGGGCTGGCGCCGCGCGGTTTCATGCCTGCGGCCTGCCGGCGAAGAACTCGGCAAACGTGAGCACGACGCGTTCGGTCGGCAACTTGCTCGGGTGGAGCACGCGCGTGACCTGCCCGTATTCCTGGCGCCCGGGCACGCCAAACCACAGTTCGGGAATCGGCTCGGTCGGGGCGTCCGCGCACCACGCGGTGCCGTCGCGCGCGGGCTCGAGTTTGTCGAGCATCGCGGCCAGCGGGCGAAGGTCGCGCCGTGGCAGCGGGTGGAACGTGACGAGCTCAAACCACGTCTCCGTGCGGTCGTGGTAGCGATACCGCGTGCCGTCGCGGTCGTTCTGCACGTGCAGCACCCGATACGCGCCGGCCAGCGTGTTGAGGGTCATGCGGTGCCGTGGCCCATCGCTGGTCACGACTGCGAAGTCGAGTTCTGCGAAGCGCCGCCGTTGCAGTGCCCCACGTTGTCCCGCGTCGAGTTCCTGCTGCACCTGCGCCATCTCGGGCCCATAGAGCGAGGCGAACTGTCCGAGCCCGCGCACGACGTCTTCGGCGTGATCGATGAGCCAGCGGTAGCGCGCGAGGCTTCGGTCGTGGTTGCCCTCGATGCCGTGGAACGCCCCGCGGACCGGCGATTCGGCCGCGGCGAGCTTGGCGACGACGCGATCGATCGCGAACCCGCGCCAGGTGTGCCAGCTGCCGAAGTCCCCGGTCGCCGCCGCCGCCAGCAGCAGTTCTTCGTGCGCAAACGCGAGTTCTGGCCGCAGGATCGCCAGCAACGACCCGAACCCGTCCGTGTCGTAGTGGTCATTCAGCACGACCTCGACATCGCCCAGGAACGCCTCCTGCTCTTCTGGCGCCCCGCGTGCAAAACGCAGCGCGATTCCCGTGCTCAGGTCCGCTTTCCATTGCGGTGGAGTGCGGTTGCCGGGCCAGTGCGACAGATTTGGCCCTTTTGGCGTCATGCCGTCGACCGAGAGATGCGATTCGGAAGAACCGGTCGGACCGGCGAAACCGAGGCGCAGGTGGGCAGTTGGGCGAGGCGAGGGGGGCAGGGACATGGCGCGGCTGGGACCGAACCCTTGCGTGACGGGCCGGACGTCCTACCCACAGTAGCAAGCGAGACGGTCGCTGCGACGGGTGGGTTTCACGACCTGCCCGCTGCGGCGGCAGGTTTCGATACGAGAGAGCGAAGAGTGGCTTCGGCCGCCGGGGTGTGAGCCCGGCGGCCGATTTTTTTGGCCTGCCGCCCCCGGCCGGGAGTGGTCAGGGTTTGACCGGATCCCGAGTGGGGATTCTCGGTGCAGAAGTGCTTGCAAAGTCCGTGGCCCTCGCTAGATTCTCTCGCCCCTCAAGGCGTGGGGGCGTAGCTCAATTGGTTAGAGTACCGGACTGTCGATCCGGTGGTTGCCGGTTCGATCCCGGTCGCCCTCGCCACTCAAAACCCCGCAGAACTTGCCGTAAGGCCTTGTTCTGTGGGGTTTTTCGTTTTCCTGGGGTATCCCTGGCAGGCCCATGCGTGACCTGACCCGATCCCCCGCTATCCTGGCTCCCAGGAGCCTCGCTTGACCGAAACCGCCCGCCTCGACCCGAAGACCGATCTGCTGACTTTGCAGTGGATCAACCTCGAGTTCGCTTCGAACTGCAACCTGCGCTGCAAGTGGTGCTCGCTCGACCACGACAAGCCCAAGCAGTTCATGTCGAAGGAGCTGCTGGCCAAGGTGCTGGACGAGGTGATCGCCGACCCAGGCATCCAGCTCGATCGGATCGAACTGCACAATGCCGGCGAGACGCTCCTGCACCCGGACCTGGCTGGCATGTTCGAGGTTATCCGCGCGCGCAAGGACAAGCTGCCGACGATCAACCTGCTGACCAACGCCGGCGCGATGAACGAGGCGAAGCGGCGCACGATCCTCGACTCGGGCGCGATCGATGTGATCCGGTTCAGTGTCGACGGCGGCACGAAGGCGGAGTTTGAGGAGCTGCGGCGGCCGGCGCGGTGGGACCAGATCCGGGACAACATCAGCGCCTTCCTCGACGCGAATGCGGCGGCGGCGCGCAGGGTCGAGACCGGCATCATCTGCCTCATCGACCCGAGCAAGAAGCCGGTGACGGACTGGATGGAGCCCGAGTTCCGCGAGTTGTTCGCGCGCATCGACAAGGTCTCGCTGCGTTATCCGCACAACTGGGACGGCAGCGTCGACCTTGGCGTGAATGACCGTGACTACAAGAACGTGGCGAAGCGCAGCGTCGGCAAGACGTGCTACTTCCTGATCAAGGACATGGTGGTCCTGCCGAACGGGGATACGACGGTGTGCTGCGCGGACCTCAATGGCCGCGGCGTGATCGGCAACATGACCCAGAGCTCGATCCGCGAGATCTACCACACGAAGAAGCGCCAGGAGATGCTGCGCCTGTTCGCGGCTGGTCGCAAGGACGACATCGATCTGTGCAAGGGATGCACGGGCTACTACCTGTGAGCTTGCCCCTGCGCTTCTAGCCTAGAGCGTGCTGTTCTGCAGCATGCGCTGAAACTCCAGCAACGAGCGCTCGACGCCTTCCACGAGCGGGGTGCAAGGCACGCCGGGGAACCTGGCCTGGATCGTGCGATCGTCGAGATCGCTGACGAACAGGTTCACGGTGGCATCGGCCGCAACCTCGAGCTGGCATGCGCTTGCCATGCCGAGCTTCGCAGCGACTTCGCGGATCAGTGCCAGGAACGCGGTGATCTCGACGGTCTGGCCGCGGATATTGAATGCACCAAACCCGGCGAACGGCTGGTGGGTCACAGCGGCGAAGTGAGCACCGACGTCTTCGACGAAGTGGTAGTTCTCGCGGCCGCGGTAGGGCATCGAGAACGGCATGGCTTTGCCGCTGCGCGCGCCGGCGACGACGAGCTTCATCGCGGTGGTCGGGGCGGCGGTGCGGCCACGATCGCGGCCCTTGCCGTAGGTGGTGTTGAGGCGCAAGCAGACCGTCGGCACGTTCGTGCGCTGGGCAAACAGACGGCAAAGGTGCTCGCCCGCGAGTTTCCAGGTGCCGTAGCGATTCGGCGGTTGCAGGGCATCGGTCTCGAACACGATCGGGCCCGGATACAGCGCGCGCGGGCCGTAGACGGCGGCGGAGCTCGCAAACACGAAGCG
>Ga0075163_10006923_pt1 | contig 15023 bp, 18 predicted proteins | sample JI1023141ADNA_FD_71478 | JGI IMG/M metagenome (GOLD analysis project Ga0075163, IMG submission 71478) | Wastewater effluent complex algal communities from Wisconsin, to seasonally profile nutrient transformation and Carbon sequestration -... | ecosystem: Engineered > WWTP > Effluent > Algae...
GGTGTCCCGAAGCGGATGATGAGTGGCTGGCTGCCTTACTGGACGACTGCTTCATCAGTGGATGCTTTTGTCGCAAATGCGGACCTATTCAATGACATCTCGCCGTTCTGGCACAACGCCGCCAAGAGCACATCGACTCCCTCGCGCGTCACAATCCAGAACAACTCGCTGAGTTCGGGGTCGCGGGCTTCAAATCTGGCGACGCTGCGGGGGCGGGGTGTCGCGATCCTGCCCTCCATTACAGACGGCACGGGCGCTGGTCACCTGAGTTCGGTCATGAAGAGCACCACCAAACGAGCTGCCTTCGTATCCCAGATCGTGAATCTGGTGACCGCCAACGGCTATGACGGTATTGACCTCGACTTCGAGAAGTTTGCTTTCAGCGATGGGCAGTCGACGTGGGACGCCACCCGTCCTGCATGGGTGGCATTTGTCGCCGCTCTCGGCTCGCAGCTGCACGCGCGCGGTAAACAACTCGCGGTGTCGGTGCCTCCGATGGGTGTGGCCGGCAATAACTACTGGGTGTACGACTGGGCTGGAATCGAGCCGTACATCGACAAACTGCGCATCATGGCGTACGACTACTCGTGGAGTACTCCGGGACCGATTGGCGGCCCGCTGTCCTGGGTCGAGAAGGTTGCTGCGTACGCCGTCAGCGTCTTACCGCCATCAAAGGTCCAGCTTGGTACCCCGACTTATGGTCGTGACTGGGTAAAGGGAACGTCCGGTTCGGGTTGTCCCTCGACGGCACAGAAGGTCTACGACTCCAAGAACATCGGGACAGCCATCAGTGGTGTTCCCGAAAGTAGTTGGAAACGCGACGGCGCATCCCAGGAGCGCTACTTCAACTACACGGTCACGTACGGCGCTTGCCGTGTCAGTCGCAGCGCTTGGTTGCCAGATGCCGCAACAGTCGACGCTCGCGCACGAATCGCCAGCAAGTATGGGCTCAATGGAATTGCGACATGGACCATCGGCGGGGAGCAGTCGAGCCAGTGGGCGCCGCTTCGAGAGATCGCCCGGACATTGCCTTTCTCCGCGCCGGATGGCCCGCGCGGCCAGGCAGTCAGCGTCAAGGTGTCGAAGAAGTCCGGGAAGAAGGGCCGCAAGGTCACGATCAAGGGCGGAGTCAGCCCTGCGCGCGCAGGCGTTCGAATCAAACTTCAGGTCAAAAAGAGCGGCAAGTGGAAGACCGTCAACACGGTCAAGACGGCAGGATCGGGTGGCTACAAGACCTTCGTGAAGCAGTCGGCTAAGCGCAGCGTGTACCGGATCAAGGTTGTCGGAACTGCGCGGTACCTCACGACGTACAGCGGGAGCTTCACGGTTCGGGCCAGCTAGCTCAATCGGCGCCGAGTCCGTTTCCCGTCGGCGAAAGGCTCCCGGACGGCAATTCGAACCATCTCAGCGTTTCGAATCCCGCAGGGTCAAGCCCGAAGGCAGCGAGGTCGGCTTCAGTTGGTTCGGTTGGCCCAAGCGGTTGCGCGCCAAGGAGGATGGCTTGCGCGTTTGCAAGCTGGGTGCTGAGCAGAGCCTCGTCGCCGTGCTGGTCTCGATGGGGGTACTGCAAGTGCCCATCAGCGTCGTAGTGCGCGTCGTGCAGGTGCATAGGAATGCCACGTCGGGGTGATGAGTGTTGCCAGATCCCCGTCACCGGATCGAACCGATATTGATCAAGGATGCGCCAGCCGTGGCTGGCGACCAAGGCGACAGCTCTCACGATGTAGTCGAAGACCGCTTCGGAAATAAAGTAGTTGAAGTTGATTCGAGTCCATCCCGGCTTGATGCCCTCGCATCCGCGTGAGACTTCCCTTTCGAATTCGCGACTGCGTTCAATGTCGACGCCGAGCAATGCGTGCCCGTATGGCCCTGCGCATGAGCAACCGCCACGAGCCTGGATGCCGAAGAGGTCATTGAGCATCGCGACGACGGCGTTGTGGTGCAGGTACTTGCCAGTGGGAGTGCGGACGGTGAACGAGATGATCGAAAGTCGTTCTGCTTTCCTGTTGCCCAAGATGTCCATGTTGGGATGGCCGTCCCAGGCCGATAGCGCACGCTGCAGATAGTCATCCTCGTGAGCGCGGATCGTGTCAACTCCGACTGCGGCCTTCAGTTGCATGACCAATCCGGCACGGATCGCTTCGACGATCGCCGGTGTACCCGCTTCCTCACGGCGGATCGGGTCCTCGACGTACTGGTGATCGTCGGCGTTGACGTAGGTGACAGTTCCGCCTCCGACAACGTCGGGAACCCGATTGGTCAGTAGGTCGCGTCGGACAACTAGTACTCCTGGCGTTCCCGGGCCGCCGATGAACTTGTGTGGCGAGAGGAATACCGCATCCTTTGCCGCTTCGTGATCACCACCGGGGCGCATCTCGATTTCGACGTACGGTCCGGCGGCGGCAAAATCCCAGAACGCGAGCGCCCCATGGCTGTGGAGCAGGCGACTGATCCCGTTGGTGTCGCTAACGATGCCGGTGACGTTGCTAGCGGCGCTGAACGAGCCGATCTTCAGTGTTCGATCGCTGAATCGCTGGAGTTGTTCGCGCAGGGCTGCCTGATCAATATGGCCGTCAGCGTCCTCGGGAATCCGCACGACATCGCAGATCGATTCGCGCCAGGGCAATTCGTTGCTGTGGTGCTCAAACGGACCAATGAAGACAACTGGTCTCTCATTGCGCGGAATCTGTTCGGTGAACTGGTACCTGCTGTCTAGCTCGGCAGGGATGCGCAAGTTCATGATGCCGATGAGTCGATCGATTGCCCCGGTTGTGCCAGAACCCGCGAAGATCACTGAGTAGTCGTCGTCGGCATTGACGGCCTGGGCCACCAGCGCGCGCGCATCCTCACGAAAGATCGTGGTCTGAAGGCCTGTGCCACTGCTTTCCGTGTGGGTGTTCGCGTACTGCGGCAATACTTCGGTACGGATGAAGTCTTCGATGAAGCCGATCGCACGGCCACTCGCCGTGTAGTCGGCGTAGGTCACGCGGGTCAGACCGAATGGCCCATCCACAAGTTGGTCATCGCCGATCACAGATTGTCGGATCTGATCGAGTAGCGGAGGTTCAGGGAGATCTTCGCTGGGCGGGGGCACCTGGATCCGCCACTTAATGTCACTCGGCGAGGATTCTGAGTTCACAGGTCCACACTACGCAACCCGTGGATCCCCCAGAGTGTGGAATTATCGGCTACGTGACTGCGGCCCCGTTCGAAATTGCTGAACCGTTGACCGAGGAGGTCACCGAGACAGACAAACCATGGGCCTGCATTGTGTGGGACGACCCGGTAAATCTGATGTCCTACGTCACCTATGTATTCATGACGTACTTCCACTACTCAAAAGAAAAGTCACAGCAACTGATGCTGAAGGTCCACAACGAAGGCAAGACCGCCGTCAATTCTGGAACGTTGGAAGAGATGGAGCGGGATGTGGCGGCGATGCATTCTTATGGACTCTGGGCAACCATGGAACGAGATAGCTAGTGGCGCATGCATTTCAGCGAGTAGGCGACCGCCTGGAGACTCAACTCGAACCAGTCGAACAGATGCTGCTAGGTCAATTGATTGACGAACTGTCGGATGTCCTGCGACGCCCTGAGGACGCCGACAGTCCAGCGATTGATCCGCTAGCCAAGGAGCTTGGGCTCGAAGGGCTGACCGGTGTTGCTCCGGAGCCGCCAGACAATCCCGTGGCCAAGCGGCTGTTGCCAGATGGTTACCTCGACGACCCCATTGCCGCCACGGAGTTTCGTCGCTACACCGACGACTCGTTGCGAGCCTCGAAGTTAGCTGATGCAGAAGTAATGAAGGCGGGCCTGGAAGCAGCTGCCGACGATCCGAACGGGCAGATTGAGATCGAACTTGTCGAGGCCGATCACTGGGTGCGCGCGATGAATGATCTGCGACTAGCTCTCGGCGTCGAACTCGGAATCACCAACGAATCACAAGGGCAGCCCGATCCGTCGCAGTTGGACGAACAGATGGCGGGCCGGGCGATGCTCTACGACTTCTTGACCTGGTGGCAAGACGGCCTCGTAGTCGCGCTAATGGGGGAGTAGCGCGGATCCGGGCGGTTCAGCAAATGCAATAACCGTGTTGATCAGGCTATGTTGCTGGCGAAGTCTGATCTTTCCCGTCGAGCGCGGGCAGGCACAGACATTTTCAGGTTTGTGGGCCCACCAACCTGTTACGCGAAACAGCGAAGGATTTCCACACATGACTAGTGAACTCTTGAGCAAGAAGGTCCTGGTTGCGACTGCATTGGGTTCAGGATTTGCCCTGGCACTGGCCGGATGTAGCAGCAGCGGATCGTCGACACCGTCTGCGTCCCCCACTTCCGCCGCTCCCACATCCGCTGCTCCGGCCCCTGCACCGGCTAGCGCTGTTCCTGGACCGCCAGCGGGTTCGACCGAGACACAGGCTCCCAAGCCCGTCGCAAGCGGCGCCACCTACACGCAGTACAAGACCGCGCAAGCACCTACTGCCGTGACTGGTTACTACAACTCGTCGCTTAAGACGGCTGGCTACACCATCACCAACAGCGGCAGCGGCGGTGGCGGCTGGGGTCAGTACGGCGGCTCCGGCGCAACCGTTGGTGGCAACAACGGCACCACCTTCGTTGAGGTGAATGCCGGTGGTTCGAAGCAGGGATCCACCTACTTCGAGGTCTGTACCGGCCCATCTGCGGCAGCAGTCAACAACTGCCAGAGCGGAAACCACGGGCAGAGCAGCAGCAGTTAGCAGTGCCCAACGGCTAATCTTCAAGCTGTGAGCAACCTGAACGCGGGATCGGCCAGTTCGCTGTCATGGCGAGCTGGCCGATCTGCGTCTAGCCCTGGTTTTGCGCCTGCTCCCAAGTTCGAACTCACGGAATCGTCCTTCGAGGCGATGGGCTGCGATTGCCAAATCCTGGCGGTGGGCGGACCGCCCGGTCTCCTCGAATTCGGAGAGAAGCGCGTACGTGAGCTGGAAACCGCGTGGACGCGATTCGATGACAGCAGCGAACTTTCGGCGTTCAACCGACGTGCTGGTCACTGGACTTCGGTATCCGAGGAACTGAGCCTTCTGCTCTGGCGTGGTCTCGCCGGGTACCGAATGTCGGATGGAATCTTCAACCCGTTCATGGGCACTCAGATTCGAGGCGTCGGCTATGACCGGGATTTTTCGGAACTCGACATTGCTTCGGGTTCGACCCCTATCGAAGCGACCGATACCTCGGGGCCAAGCACATCGGTGAACCCGACGACCCCAATGCAGTTCATGCGCCACCGGCGACTGGCGATGCTGGCTCCCGGTTTGGAGTTCGACAGTGGCGGGATTGGCAAAGGCCTGGGCGCCGACGTCGTAGCTTCGGACCTGCTTCGAGCTGGAGCTGCCGGGGCGATGGTGAGTCTCGGTGGAGACGTCTCGGTTGCGGGGCTATGGCCCGACGAGGGTTGGCGGATCGGGATTGATGACCCAACGGGCAGGAATGACCAGCCAATGAATGTCGTGCTGCGTGACGGTGCGGTCTGTTCCAGTGGGACCTTGAAGCGGCGGTGGCGCAACGAGGGTGGAACTGTTGCGCATCACATCCTTGATCCCTCGACGGGACGATCACTGACGCGAAGCGACGTCGTCGCAGCTAGCGCGATCGCACCCAGCGGGTGGCGTGCGGAAGTCCTCACCAAGATGGCTGTGGTCGGTGGCACCCAAGTTGCCCGCGATGTCGTCGCCCGCCAAAGCGGAATTGCACTGCTGGTGTGGGACCGGTCCGGGACGGTTTCGACAATCCAATAAGGTCATCACATGCTCGAGATCAGCCAAGAGTTAGTCGATCAAATCGTTGCCCACGCACGCCGCGATCATCCTGACGAGGCGTGCGGCGTTATCGCTGGGCCGATCGACAGCGACAAGCCCGTTCGCTTCATTCCGATGGTCAACGCTGCGCGCTCGCCAACGTTCTATGAGTTCGACTCACTGGATCTTCTGAGGCTCTATCGCGAACTAGCCGCCAACGATGAAGATCCGGTCGTGATCTACCACTCTCACACGGCAACCGAGGCATATCCGTCGAGGACCGATGTGTCGTACGCATCCGAGCCGAATGCTCATTACGTGCTCGTCAGTACCCGAGAAACCGGAACGCAGGAGGGGCCTTTTGAGTTCCGTTCCTACCGGATTGTCGATGGTGAGGTCACCGAGGAAGAAGTTCGGATCGGCTCCGGCTCGGCGTAGCGGCACGCTTACCCGTAGGGTATTCCCGTGACTTCAGTAGAGATTCCCACCATCCTTCGGACCTACACCGGCGGTGAGCGATCGGTGACGGCAACAGGCGCCACGTTGGGTGAAGTCGTCGACAGCTTGGAAGTTCGCTACCCAGGCATCGCCGAACGATTGGTCGAGGACGGTTCACTGCGGCGGTTTGTGAACGTCTACCTCAATGATGAGGACGTTCGATTCCTCGATGGCTTGGCCACACCAGTCGCCGATGATGACACCGTGACGATCCTGCCCGCGGTCGCTGGCGGCAGCCTCACGATTGAACTGCGCTAGATCTGCTGACGCCATGACCAGATATAACTCCCTGCTTGACTCCGTCGGCCACACCCCAATGGTGGGTTTGCCACGGCTTTCACCATCAGCTGACGTTCGTATCTGGGCAAAGCTCGAAGACCGCAACCCGACCGGCTCGGTCAAGGACCGTCCGGCTCTGTGGATGGTTGAGACAGCTGAGCGCGACGGCATTCTGACACCAGGCTGCACGATCCTGGAGCCGACGTCGGGCAACACCGGCATCTCGCTTGCGATGGCGGCGAAGCTCAAGGGCTACAAGCTGATTTGTGTGATGCCGGAGAATACGTCCGCAGAGCGCGCGCAACTCCTCAAGATGTGGGGTGCTGAAGTCAGGTACTCCCCGGCCGCAGGCGGGTCCAATGAGGCAGTTCGGGTCGCGAAGAAACTTGCCAGTGAAAACCCGGACTGGGTCATGCTCTACCAGTACGGCAACCCCGCCAACGCGGAAGCGCACTACCTAGGGACGGGACCTGAGGTCCTCGCGGACCTGCCGACTATCACCCACTTTGTCGCCGGGCTCGGCACAACCGGAACCCTCATGGGTGCCGGCCGATACTTGCGCGAACATGTACCCGACATCCAGATCGTCGCCGCTGAACCTCGCTACGGGGAATTGGTTTACGGGCTGCGCAACCTCGATGAGGGATTTGTTCCGGAACTGTATGACGAGTCGGTGCTGACAACCCGCTACTCAGTCGGGCCGCGTGACGCCGTGCGTCGGACCCGTGAACTCCTTGCCGAAGAAGGAATCTTTGCGGGGATTTCCACGGGCGCGATTCTGCACGCCGCGATGGGTATGGCGACGAAGGCCGTCAAGGCTGGAGAGCGTGCCGACATCGTGTTCATCGTGTGCGACGGCGGCTGGAAGTACTTGTCAACTGGTGCGTACGAGGGCACCTTGGAAGAGGCTGAAGACGCGCTCGAAGGTCAGCTCTGGGCCTAGCTTCGACTTGGGTTGCCGCGCGTCAGGTCGCGGCGTTACTGGAGTTGGAACCACCGCTTCGATGCGCCGGTGTTGTTCAGTCCCAAGATCACCAGGTTCAGGAAGAACGCCGTCCACCCGTTGCCGGTGGGCAGTTGGAACAGTGCAAACACCACGTTGATTATCGCGAGGATGTTGACCAGCATCCATGACTGCGGGTCGCCCGCCAGCATGCCGCGGCCGATCCACACGTAGATCATTCCGAGGATGAATGACAACACCGCTGTGAGCACCCAGTACCAGTCGCTCACCGGTTGGGAAAACAGCTCCTGCGCTTCACCAGGTCGGATCGCCAGGATGATCGCAATGAGGGCGGTGAGGAACTGGACGATGGCGCCAACGAAGACCAAGATCGCTACGGCTAGGACGGCGCCGGGTCGCTTTTGCATTCCGAACTGTTCAGGTGAGAGATCGCTCATAGTCGCACCGTAGCGGCCAATGCATGTCGATGAAATGACCGACAAGCACGTACTCTGTAGAAATGGCGGACGCACCGATTGGAATCTTCGATTCCGGAGTTGGTGGCCTCACTGTGGCCCGTGCGATTCTTGATCAATTACCCGACGAACCCATCATCTATGTCGGGGATACCCGCAACGGTCCCTATGGTCCACAGCCGCTCGCAGAGGTTCGCAAGTACGCGCTAGCGGTAATGGATCACTTGGTCGATCGAGGCGTGAAGTTGCTCGTTATCGCGTGTAACTCGGCTAGCGCTGCGGTCCTTCGCGATGCACGTGAGCGGTATGACGTCCCTGTCGTTGAGGTAATCCATCCGGCGGTGCGCCGGGCGGTGCACGCGACCCGCAACAATCGGGTGGGCGTCATCGGCACGCAAGCGACCGTCACTTCTGGCGCGTACGCAGATGCATTCGCAGCCAATCCACGACTCACCGTGATCCAGCAGGCCTGCCCGCTGTTCGTCGAGTACGTCGAGCGAGGGGTAACGGGTGGTCCGGAATTGGTCGCCGTTGCCCAGGAATACCTCAAGCCCGTGATGGCCGAGGATGTCGACACTTTGGTCTTGGGTTGCACGCACTACCCCGTGCTCACGGCGTTGATTCAGCACGTAGTCGGCGACGACGTGACCTTGGTATCCAGCGCCGAGGAGACAGCCAAGGACGTGTACTCAACGCTGACAACCGCAGACCTGCTGCGTCCCGACGGTCTTCCTGCACCGGAGCACGTGTTCCTCGCGACAGGTGATCCATTGGAGTTCGCCGAACTCGGCCGACGCTTCCTCGGCCCCGAGGTGCGCAGTGTGCGCCAGGCGGAAGGGTTCGACTGGTGAAGCTCACGGTTGTTGGATGTTCTGGGTCATTCCCAGGTCCCGAGTCCGCTGCATCCTGTTACCTGCTGGAACACGACGGCTACGCGATGTTGCTCGATCTCGGAAACGGCGCGATTGGCCCGCTTGCGAACTACATCAATATCGATGACATCAATGCGGTCCTGCTCTCGCACCTTCACATCGACCATTGCGCGGATATCGGCCCGCTCTATGTAAGCCGCCGGTACCACCCAGCGGGTATGCGCGATCGAATTCCGGTGCTTGGTCCCGAGGGCATCGAAGCGCGAATCATCAACCTGTACGGCTGCGGCGACAGCCCCGAGCCCCTGCACTCCGTCATCGACTTCGTCGAGTTCTCAGCCACGCCATTGGAGTTCGGCCCGTTCTCGGTCGAGGCGCAGTTGGTGGTTCACCCGGTTTCCGCGTACGCGCTGCGTGTGACGGCAGGTGGGCGGACGCTGGTGTATTCCGGTGACACAGCGCCTTGCGATGAGTTGGTGCAGATCAGTCGCGGAGCTGACCTCGCGCTATTCGAAGCCTCCTACCTCGAGAAGAACGACAATCCACCGCTGCTTCATCTCACGGGTGCAGACGCGGCGAAGGCGGCGACGCAGGCCGGGGTGCAGCGCCTGGTGCTCACTCATCTCGTTCCGTGGAACGACCTCGACGAGGTCAGGGCCGACGCGGCCGAGTTCTTCGATGGTGACCTGATCATGGCGCGGCCCGGCCTCACGCTTACGGTGTAGCTCAGAACAATCGCACGAACCCCTATTCGCTTTGCGCTTTGAGGAGACCCATGACCCGTACTGATGGCCGCACCAACGACGCTTTGCGCCCAGTTCGCTTCCATCGTGGTTGGCAGGACCACGGCGAAGGCAGCTGCCTCGTCGAGTTCGGTCGAACCCGAGTGCTGTGTGTCGCTTCGTTGTCCGCCGGAGTTCCACGGTGGCGCAAGGATTCTGGCCTTGGATGGGTGACTGCCGAATACTCGATGCTGCCCCGCGCAACTGACACCCGTGGTTCGCGAGAGTCGGTCAAGGGCAAGCTGTCGGGCCGTACACAGGAGATCTCGCGACTCATCGGGCGATCGCTGCGCGCTGTCCTCGATGACGCAGTGCTCGGCGAGAACACGATCCAGATCGACTGCGACGTTTTGCAGGCCGACGGCGGGACTCGGACTGCCGCCATCACTGGTGCCTACGTGGCGCTTGCCGATGCACTGGAGTGGGCCAAAGGTGCCGGTCTGTTGGCCGCCACCGCCCAGCCGTTGATCGACTCCGTCGCCGCGGTGAGTGTCGGCATCATCGATGGTGAACCCCGTCTTGACCTTCACTATGACGATGACGTCAGAGCCGAAACCGACATGAACGTTGTGATGACTGGCGGCGGTAAGTACATCGAGGTTCAGGGCACGGCAGAGGGTGAGCCGTTCTCTCGCCAGTTGCTTGATGAACTCCTCGAACTCGCCGCAGCTGGATGCACGGAACTGACGCAGCTGCAGCAGGCAGCGCTGGCCGGGGACCTTCCCGCGCGCGGGACCCTCATCGATGGCTCTGCGGCGACCTTGCTCTCATGATCCGGGTGGTATTGGCGAGCCGCAATGCCAAGAAGATCGCTGAGGTTCGCAGGATCCTCGATCAAGCGGGTGCACCGATTCAGCTGATCGGGCTCAGCGACGTGGAAGTCGAAGTCACTGATGTCCCGGAGACCGGTGCGACCTTCGCCGAAAATGCGCTCATCAAGGCGCAGTCTGTAGTTGACCAGACCGGACTTCCTGCGCTCGCCGATGACTCCGGTCTGACCGTTGAAGCCCTCAACGGGATGCCTGGTGTGCTGTCCGCACGCTGGTCCGGAGCGCACGGCGATGACGTCGCGAATCTGAACCTTGTGCTCAATCAGATTGCTGACGTGCCAGACGAACGCCGCGGCGCCGCATTTGTTTGCGCGGTCGTGCTCGTGGTGCCAGGTGCCGAACCTCAAGCCGCCGAGGGTGTCGTGACCGGGCACCTGTTGCGCGAACCGGTTGGTGAGAACGGATTTGGCTACGACCCAGTGTTCGTGCCGGACGGGTACGACATCACCACCGCGCAGATGTCGGCCGACCAGAAGGACTCGCTGAGTCATCGCGGACGAGCCTTGAGGGCCCTCGCCAGAGCGCTCTAGTCCACCAGAGGTGGATGCAAGATGTCCGTTTCGCGCGGAATGCGAGGGATGTTCGACGCAAGTCACACCGAAGTAGGTTGCCGCGACGTGTGACGGCTGCGCAAGGTGGATAGAAGTTGTCTATCCGGGGGAAGTATGCGAAGCCAAACAGCCCTTGTCCTTTCCGCGCTCGCGGCAGGACTCGTAGGGGCCAGCACGATCTTGACGGTGCCCGCCATGGCCGAAGATGCACAGGCCGCGCCAAACAGTGCAACAGTCGGAACTCTGACGCCAGCACCGGCGGTCTTTGTCGGATCGAATGCGCCGTTTGCCACACCGTTCCTGGCTGCTGCTCAGCCAGCTGAGCCAGCACCTGTGGCCGCGCCAGTCGGCCCGCCGCCCGTCGGGATCGAAACCGGGCCGAGTCCATGGACCGGCGAGAAGTTGACGAGTCCACGCGGTGGCAAGTTCCCGAAGCGAGTCCTGCGGTGGGCGAACATCGTCGTGGCCGTCATGGATGAGCAGAAGATTCCGCGCAAGTATTTGCCAGGGATCCTCGCCCAGATTCAACAGGAATCCGATGGCGACCCGAAGCTCGTCAACACGTATGACAGCAACGCGGCTGCCGGCGATCCGTCCAAGGGTTTGTTGCAGGTTATCGGTGACACCTATCAAACCCACGCGAAGCCGGGTTTCAAGAATCTGAAGTACCAGACTGTTCCGTACACCAACATCTGGTCCGCACTGCACTACGTCAAGAAGAGCTATGGCATGGACAAGTTCGCGAGCTGGAATTCAGGATCCAATTCCGCGTACTAGTTCAGATTGAAGCCCGCACGTAACTCAGGTGCGGTGGCCGCTCCGCCGAGAAGTCCGAGGCCGAGCATCTCCTCGGTTGCACGCAACGTTGAGTAGTGAGTCAGTCGTGTTCCGTCTCGCCCAGCGACGGGGGTGCTTGGCGACAGCACGAACAGGTTGACGTTGTTCTCAACATCGCCGGCGCCGTCGTCTTCATCGAACAGGACAAACACCGCAGTCTTGCCAGCGCGATACTCCCGCGAGTCGAGCACCTTCGGCAGGTAACCCTCCAACCAGTTGTCGGCCACCGCCATGCTGACATCGTGCCCGTTGTGGCTGTTGTCCGGAACGATGAGCGTGAACTTCGCGGACAGGTCGGGCTTCGACGGCAGTGGAACGTCCTGGCTCGCACAGGCACCGCCGAGGTTGGTGTAGTAAGTCGCCGGATTGTGACGAGCGACGTACGCACCTGAATTCTGCTTGTAGCAGTTACTCGGCATCGACTGGGCGAGTGTGCGCCAATTGGTTCCGAGCTGGCTGAAGATGTTGTCAACATTGAGCGGGTGCTCGCTTGGCACGCCACTATCAGCGATCCCTTGGCGACTCCCGGACGTCAGCGCTATGTAGTTCGGCAGAGACGGGTGGGTGCGCGCCCAGTAGTTGGTGGCGCTTGCGCACTTGGAGCCCAACGACGACAGGTACGGAGCGTTTGCGGCGACGGAGGCCGGCCCGTGGTTCTCCAGGACCACCCAGACCACATGTTCCCAAGCTGGTGCGCCAGCTTGGCGCCCACATGGAGTCGCGCTGTTTGCAATCGACGACGAGACAAATCCACGGGTCGAAAGGTGGGCGCGCAGCTTCCCGCCGGTCTTGTTCTGAAACGTCCACCGGCCCTTGGTGCCGATCTTGATGGTCACGGTCTTGCTCACTGACTTGCCAGCTCGCACCGCGATCGTGACTCGGCCGCCGCTCGTTGCTGATGGGTAGATCGTGATCTTCCCTGCACGAGACGATCGGACCGTGACCCTGGCCTTGAGTGAGCTGACACCTGCAGACGGAATGCCAGCGCGTCCGATGACTTTGAGGCTCTTCTTGCGATGCGCTCGAACCCCACCAGCGAGGTCGATTCGCTGTGCCGGAACAGCTGTTAAGCCACCTAGTCGGATTGAGGGAGGAGTCGTTGATGATGTGGGCGTGGTTGCTGAGGCCGCACCTGCCACCAACGGAACTCCGGCGATGAGGGCGGCAGGCAACAAGGCGCACAGCGCCACACTGCCCACCTTGCTTACGTCTTTCATCGCCCGTCCCATCGGTTGTTAGGTCAAGGGAAACATCGTCCGTTCCTTGTGGCAACCCGTTGAATGGGGGAGTGAGGTCCAAGAACCGGCAGGTGGGAGCGCCAGATTCTTTACAAAGGCGTTGTCCAAGGGCGGGGTTCTGCGCGTTCTGGTCCAGTCGTAGAGTCACGGCTAACCGGCAACTTACGAGGAGTCCTCATGCCAAGCGACCTGCAGCTCAAGACCATGAACTTCGTTCACCGAGTGATCCTTAAGGGGAGTTTCGGCAAGATCGGCTGGGCGGCGATGGGTATGCCGGTCGTGGAGTTGACCACGATCGGGCGCAAGAGCGGTGAGGCGCGCACGACGATGTTGACCTCTCCCTTGCAGGAAGGCGACAAGACCATGATTGTCGCCTCACGCGGCGGCGACCATCACCATCCGGCGTGGTTCTTGAATCTGCAAGCCAACCCGCAGGTTGAGGTGCGCATCGGCGGGGGACCCAAGCAGAAGATGAACGCGCGGGTGGCCGATTCGGAGGAACGAGCCCGGATGTGGCCGAAGCTCACCGCCGACCACAAGAACTATGCCGACTATCAGGCGAACACGAATCGCGAGATTCCCGTGGTGATCCTCGAACCGATCAAGTCTTCGTAGCAGGCAATGCTTCGTAGCAGCCGATTAGCGGGGACCGAAGATCAGAGTCTGCGCATTGCGCAAGGTCTTGATCGACTTCTTATAACCAGAAGCTGGCGCTGCCCGAACCTGCTGACGTGAACCGCAGGTGCCGTAGTCAACCGCGAAGAAGTCAATGATGATCTCGCCGCGAATGACCTTCTTCCCGCGCTTGCCAGTGAACTTCGACGTCTGACGCAGGTAGTTCGTACCGATCGTCTTGATGGCGCCCACCTTGGTGTAGCGGGCCTTCTTGATTCCCTTGCTGTACAAGCTGAATGGCTGACCTGCTGTGGACTTGTAGCTGTTCAGTACTAGCGAAAAGTATCCGGGTGCATCGCTGTAATAGGGCGGGTACGCACAGGGCGCAGCACCTGCTCCGTAGTGCAGATACTGGGTTCCGGTGGGTGAGCTCAGATAGAGATCGTTCGCGCCCTCGGAGGCGACCCAGTTCGCTGGCCCGTACCAAGTCCAGTGGGCAGCCTCGTGACGAACGAATCCCTTGGGAACCGCTGCGCTGGCGGGAGTTGCACCCACCGCGACGACTGCTATCGATGTGAGAACTGCTGACCCCGCGAGTATTGCCCTTTTCCCCATGCACAAGAGGTTAACTGCCGCTGTCAACGTCAGCTGCAAAGGATCTGGTTTCAGGTGGTCGGACCCTTCTACGCGTCGTGATCGGCAGGCAGTTGGAGGAGGAGTCTTGTGGCTCGCTTCTTGACCGCGTTGGACCGGTGGTGAAGCTGCGCCTCGATCAGCGGGCGAACCGACTCGACCGAGACGGTTCCGTCCTTGGCGAATTGGGTGAGAGTCTCCATGCAGTTTGCCGCGACGATCCAATCGACGTTCGGGTCCTCAAGGTTCGTCGTCAGGATCAAGACCGCTCGAGCGCGCTGTGAGTCGGTCAAGTCGATCTCGCCGAACATCTGTGCAAGGTGCCACTTCACCGACGCCTGGTTGATCTCGGCGACTTCACCCAACAGTTTGGGCAGGTATGGGATGAACCAGTCAGGATGAACTCGGCACACCTTCTCCAGCGCATCGCCAGCGCGCATCCGCACCCATTGGTCTTCACTGAAGAGGCAGTCGTACAACTCCGGCAGCAGCTGCGGATCCTCCACGACTTCCTCAACAACTTGAGGAACTTCACCGAGGCTGTTCGGCTTACCGCCAGTCAATCGCGCGCGAAACCCAGCGACCATAGCCATGGCTGAACTCTAGCTAGTACCGGCGTCCGGCTAGAGCCAGTCGACGCGACGAAAGAGTCGATAGAGACCTGTGCAGGTGACCACGATGAGGCCCGACG
>Ga0075163_10006924_pt1 | contig 15023 bp, 8 predicted proteins | sample JI1023141ADNA_FD_71478 | JGI IMG/M metagenome (GOLD analysis project Ga0075163, IMG submission 71478) | Wastewater effluent complex algal communities from Wisconsin, to seasonally profile nutrient transformation and Carbon sequestration -... | ecosystem: Engineered > WWTP > Effluent > Algae...
TGAAAGTGTTCTTGCCGCCGATTGGTGGTCATACGCTTTATTTTATGGGCGATGTGGAAACCATCCATGATCCGAATGTGCCACTGGCGTGCCGCCTGCATGATGAATGCAATGGTTCCGACGTATTCGGTTCCGATATCTGCACATGCCGCCCATACCTGTGTCATGGCATCGAATTGTGCATCGATATGGCGCAGAAGGGCGGTAACGGCCTGATTATCTATAACCGTAAAGAGGGGCGCGCGTTGGGTGAAGTCACCAAGTTTCTTGTTTATAACGCCCGCAAGCGTCAAGAAGGTGGCGATAGTGCTGCCAAATATTTTGAACGCACGGAATGCGTGGCCGGGGTGCAGGATATGCGGTTTCAGGAACTGATGCCGGATATTTTCCACTGGTTGGGGATCACGAAAATCGACCGCTTTGCCTCCATGAGTAACATGAAGCACGATGCGCTGGCCAAGCACGGCATCAAGGTGATTGAACGTGTGCCGATCCCGCCGGAACTGATCCCGGAGGATGCTTCCGTCGAGATGGAGGCCAAGAAGGCCGCCGGTTATTTCGCGGCGCCAGACGATGTGATGGATGAATCGGAATTGCAAACGGTCAAAGGCCGTACTCTTGAGGAATAAGCGACCATGATGAAAAACGTACATGTTATCGATCACCCGCTGATCCGCCATAAACTGACTTTCCTGCGTGACAAGCGCACCCCGACCAAGGAGTTTCGTGATCTCATCCGCGAAATGTCGATGCTGATGGGGTACGAGGTTATGCGTAACCTGCAGACCGAAAAGGTCGAGATCGAAACACCGTTTGAAACCATGAAATCGGATGTTTTATCTGGGCAGCGTCTGTGCATCGTTTCGATCCTGCGCGCGGGAAATGGCCTTCTGGATGGTCTGCTGCAGGTCGCGCCGACGGCAACAGTGGGGCATATCGGCCTGTATCGTGATCCGGATACGCTGATCCCGGTTGAATATTACCTGAAATTCCCCGACGACATGGAGAGCCGCAGCGTGATCGTTGTCGATCCGATGCTGGCAACCGGGCATTCCGCCGTGGCGGCGATTGATCGGGTGAAGGACATGGATGCCACGGATGTCAAATTCCTGTGCATCGTCGCGTCCCCTGAAGGACTGAAAGTATTTCAGGACGCCCATCCGGATGTGCCTGTCTATACTGCGTCGATTGACCGGGAACTGGATGAGCGTGGATATATCCTGCCCGGTATCGGTGACGCAGGTGACAGGATCTTCGGAACCAAGTAAAAGACTGCCTTATGCCCGGCAGACTCCTCCTCAGCGTCCGTGACGCCTATATTGCATTTGGTGACAAGCCCTTGTTCGAGGGGTTGTCATTCAACGTTACCGAAGGCGATAAAATTTGCCTTGTCGGCAAGAATGGCACCGGCAAAACCACCCTGATGAACATCATTACCGGTCACCGCGAACTGGATGACGGTATTCGCTGGCAGCTGGAGGGCACCAAGATCGGGTATTTGCAGCAGGAAGTGCACATCGTTCCCGGCCAGACGGTTTTTGATTTTGTCTTCGCGCAGCTGAGTGGTGAAGAACGAGACGCACAGAGCTATAAAGTCGAAATGGTGGTGCAGCCGATGGGCCTGAATATTCAGGATCGTATGGATAAGCTTTCGGGCGGGCAGGTGCGCCGCGCGTCGATTGCGCGAGCGCTGGTGGAAGACCCTGATATCCTGCTGATGGATGAACCGACCAACCACCTTGATCTTGATGTTATCGAATGGCTGGAAAATTACCTGAAATCATGGCGTGGCACGCTGATCGTTATCAGCCATGACAAGACATTCCTCTCGAATATATCCGACCGCGTGTTCTGGCTGGATCGTGGGAAGCTGAGAGTCTGCCCAAAAGGGTTCAAGCATTTTGATGAATGGTCGATGCAGATCCTCGAGCTTGAGGAGAAAGAGCTGCAGGCGCGTGAAAAAAAACTGGAAGTCGAGATCGCCTGGGCCAGCCGCGGCGTGAAGGCCCGTCTCAAACGGAATGTCAGCCGCCTTGATCGCATGGAAGACGAACGCACAAAGCTGAAGCGTGATCGCAATTCCTTTAATCGTATGATGGCCAAGATTGAGATGCCGCCAGCGGAATATGAAGAAATATCGTCAAAAATCATCGCGGAATTTTTCAAGGTCGGAAAAGTATTTAACGATCACGGTGCTGAAAAAATTATTCTCGATAAATTTAATCTGCGGATTATGCGTGGCGACCGTATCGGCGTTTTGGGACTGAACGGTTCAGGGAAAACGACATTCCTGAAGCTTCTGATCGGAGAACTGGAACCGGATACGGGGAAGGTTAAAGTGTCACCTGCCGTGGAGTTCTCATATTTCGACCAGAAGCGGCAAGATCTGGATCCTGAATTTTCATTATGGCGGACCTTATGCCCGAACGGTGATCATATTGATGTGCGTGGGAAACAGCGTCATGTGATCGGATATCTTAAAGATTTCCTGTTCGACCCTGATGCAGCACTCCAGCCTGTGAAATCGTTGTCAGGTGGACAGAAAAACAGGCTGATGCTGGCCAAAATCCTGGCAAGCCCCAAAAATTTCCTGATTCTCGACGAGCCGACCAACGATCTGGACATGGAAACTCTCGATATGCTGGAAGAAATTCTGGCCGAGTATGAGGGAACGCTGATCGTGGTCAGTCATGATCGTGATTTCCTCGACCAGACGGTGACAAAGATTCTGGCGTTTGAAGGCGATGGCAGGGTCGAGGGCCATATTGGCGGATATTCCGATTATCTGCACGCGCGGCAGAAGGAAGCTGAAGCTATAGAAGCAAAAGCAAGGCCCGAAAAGCCCGTCGTGAAAATCGAGGAGCCTGTAGCGAAGGTGGTTCCTGTATCTAAAAAACTGTCTTACAAGCTGCAATATGAACTAGACCATCTGCCCCAACGGATGCAGGCGCTGGAGGAAGAGATTAATTCACTGGAAGATACGCTGAGCGATAGCGATTTGTATGCCCGTGATCCGGTCACATTTCAGAATTCGTCAAGGCGGCTGGGGCAGGCGCGGGAAGAACTGGAACAGGCAGAAACACGCTGGCTTGAGCTTGAGGAAATGAAATCCGCGTTGGTCTAATCGCGCCGGTTATCGTTGGCAGCACGCGGACAGGCATTGCGCTGAACATTTGTGGGATAGGCTGTCACAATACGCGTACGGTCGCGGTTCAGCACAACGCGGACCTTTATATCCCCTACCATCTGTTCGGCAACGTGGTAACCGTTCGATTGTTCTTCCCAGTTCAGGTTGTCATTGGCGGCAATGGCACTGACGTTATTGATGATATCCTGCTTATCCCATTCTGCCGGGAATTCGGACTTGCAGGGCTTCCCGGCACCGTGGAGATGTCCGCCACCACGGTCGTCACCATAAAGAATGTGGGTTTCTGATTGTTTTGTTAGTACGGGTTCAGCAGTTAGCTGAGGGTTGCGTGTATGTTGGTCCAGTTGATCCATTACCGCAGCGGCTGAAAGAATAATCGTGACCACTAAGGCCAGTAACGGGAATGTCTTTCTTGTCATTGTCCCCATGCCGCTCCGCTATAGAAAAATTGTCCGAGGCCGACTGTAAAAATCAGGCAGCCATAAAGCGCGTGTTCCAGACAGGCGAGGCCGAGGGAACGATGGCGCGCAAAATCGCTGGCAAACAGATATCCCCCCGCCAGTGTCATGATCAATGCGACGGGATTCATGAACATGATATGCATGAACGAGAAGGTGATGGCCGAGGCGGCTATATAAGCGCGCTTTGAGGGAAATAACGGGTTGTACCGGTAGTATAAAAAACTGCGGTAGATGATTTCCTGCGGCCATACGGAAAGCAACGGGTAGAAGATCATGATTTGTAGCCAAAGCTGCGTTTTCTCGCGCGGCAGTGACAGAAAGCCATCGGGAACAAACAACCATGTTGCCAGCGTGATCAGCGGTGCGAGGGCCAGAAAGCGATAGATGACAGGCTTGAGCCCCGCACGAAATCCAGCCCAGTTCCATTCATCGGCATGAGCGCGAACATAATATCTCCTGAGCATGAGCCAGACCAGCAAAGCGCCCAGCCAGAGGGTCAGGATCATCAGCCCGCGATCCTTGATCGCGAGGATGAAAAGGGGAACGCCCGCAAATAGCAGCAGAACTTCCGTCCAGAGATACAACGCAGGCCGTGCGGACATACCGGATCAGGTTGCCGGAACCGCTGGCGGAGGCTCAGGGTTCTCCACCGTTTTTTGCTTCTCACTATGGCTCCACTCTATAATGAGAGTGTAGGCAACCGCCAGCAATGTGGGGCCGATAAACAGACCGATAAAGCCGAAGGCGATGATACCGCCAAAGACGCCCAGCAACGTCACCAGCAGCGGCAGGTCGCTGCCCAGACTGATGAAGTAGGGGCGAATGACGTTATCGATGGAACTGACAGCGAGAAAACCCCACAGCACCATGAAAATCCCCCATCCGGTCGCACCCTGTGTGAACAGCCAGATGGCCGCGGGGATCCAGATCACTGGTGCGCCCATGGGCAGAAAGGACAAGAAGAATGTCGCAAAGCCAAGGAATATCGGTGCGGGGACTCCGGCAATCATAAAGCCAAGGGCTGACAGGGCACCCTGAGCGACGGCTGTTCCCATCATCCCGTAAACCACGCCGATCATGGTATTCTTGGAGACTTTCAGAAGGTGCTGCCCGCGCGGGCCAAGAAATTTCTCAATCAGGACGGTCAGGCGTCCAGCGGCCTCCACGCCATGTCGGAAAAGGAAGAAGGCAATGATGACGCCGAGCGTGACATCCACCACGCCGCGCCCCACTGTAGAGGCAAGACCGAGGACGCCTTGGGAGGCAGGAGCGGCATATTTACGTATTGCTTCACTGATCGCGCCGGTGTCTTCGATATATCCCGCCCACTGCGCTTGAATTTGTTCACCTATATAAGGGACCGTGGCAAGCCATGCCGGGGGCTCTTTCGGTGGGTTCTGCAGGGCATCCAGAATATTGGTGCTGAGCCATGAGAAGTTATCCGCCAGGCTGACGGTCAGGAAAATCAGCGGCAAAATAAAGCAAAGGGACAAAAGAAAGGTCATCAGGCCTGCGGCAAGGCCGCGCCGCCCTTTCATGCGAACTTCAAGCCATGAATAAGCGGGCCATGTTGCCAGTGTGAAAATAATCGCCAGCAGAATCGCCGGAACAAATGGTGCGATAATCACCATACTGAGTATCACGAGCGCCGCCAGGGCGCTCAGCACAATGGCCGTACGGTAAACAACGGTTCTTTCAAATGATCCGATCTTCATACTGATTCTCTCTGGTGTGTCAAAACGTGGCTAGAATAGCGGGTTTTTGTAGGGTCGCAAAGCGTGCTGGTCGACGATTTCCCACCCCATACAGGATAAAAAATGTGGAAAACCCCACAAAAATGGCCTTTTTGGCCCTTTTTGTCAAAAAAGCCTCTCGACAAGCCGCGCGACTCGTACCATTGTTTGATCATCAAGACAGTACATCGAGATTCGCCGCTGTTTATGCGGCTTTCCAAGGGGTGCTGTCCGTTTAACAATGATATCTAACTCAAGGAAGTTAAATCATGGCGACTGCAAAAAAAGCTCCGGCGAAAAAAGCTGCTGCTAAAACCACAACAACGGCTCCGACCGTTACCCTGAAACAGATCGGTGCTGATCTCGCTGAGAAGCACGAACTGTCCAAAAAACAAATGAACGAGATTATGGAAGATCTGATCCTCAATCTTGGTAAAAACCTGAAAAAAGGCAACCGTATTCGTATGGCTGGCCTGGGTATCCTTCAAGTGCGCAAACGCGCTGCTCGTATGGGCCGCAACCCGCGCACAGGCGAAGCGATCAAAATTCCGGCAAAGAAGAAAATCAACTTCCGCGCTGCTAAGGAACTGAAAGAAACAGTCGGCGTGTAATTTCCGCCTGATGTTTGTGGAAAGCCCTCCGGATTATCGTCCGGGGGGCTTTTTCTTGCCAAAATTCTTTTATAAAATCTTTTTGTTTCAAATATTTATGCGAGTCCTAGGCGATGCGGAAAATTCTTGCCCTTGTTATTGCTGTCCTGATTTTGTTTGCCGTGATGCCGATAGCCTCCGCGCAGACGCAAGAGGTAAAACCGGTTTCGATACTGAGGGTGACTCCATCGGGTGAGGATGTTCCTGCCAGCCAGCAACTGGTAATCGAGTTTAACCGTGCAATCGTTCCGATCGGGCGGATGGACCGTACGCCAGAGGAGGTAGGAGCTAAGATAGAGCCATCGGTGAATTGTCAGTGGCGCTGGATCAATACCACCACGCTGGCCTGTAATCTGGATGGTGACGATTCCTTCAAGCGTTCGCAAAAATACAAACTGACGATTGACAACACGATCAAGGCTGAAGATGGCGGCAGCCTGACAGGTGTTTACAAGCATTCTTTCATGACGGAGCGTCTTGCTGTCAGCTATTACAATTTCCAGACATGGCGTGGTGCGTCATCCCCCGTCATCAGGGTTGTATTCAACCAGCCTGTAACAAGGCCATCACTCGAAAAACATATTTTCTTTGCTCCGACAGCGCCCAAGGGGCTGCGCCAAATCGCAAAGGCAACACCGGATGAATATGACAGCGAGCCACCACAAAAGGTTGGGAATGATGAAGCACGTCGTGTCTGGCTGATCGAGCCGCGAGAGCCTTTGCCGGCGGAAACGAATATAGCTCTGGCAATGGAGCCGGGTCTGATTTCTGCCGAAGGTACGGAGCCGAGCGCAAGAGCTGAAAATATCGTGGTTTTTGACACTTATCCGGACTTCCGTTTTATCGGTGTGCGTTGTACGAACAATGAGGGTGTCGATCTTACACTTGAGCCGGAAAAGCCACAGGCGCCTGAGCAGCTCTGTAATCCGATGCGGCCTGTCTCACTGGCATTCAGCGTGCCTGTGCTGCGTTCCGAAGTAAAAGATAATGTCAGTTTTACCCCTGATCTGGCTGGTGGTCGTAAAGGATATAATCCTTGGGGCGATGAAAACCGCGACTGGTCGCAACTAGGTTCGCCTTACGAGAAGGGGCGTATTTATTATATGGGACTGCCCGTCGGGCTGAAAGCTGCGCAGACCTATACAATCAAAGTGCCCAGCAAGAAGCCAGGCTGGAAATCAGCCTTGTCGCGCTTGATGAAAAAACCGCAGACCGAAGGCATGCAGGATGAATTTGGCCGTACATTGATGAAGCCGGTTTCGATTACGTTTTCAACCAACCATCGCCCCCCGAATTTTGAGTTAGTGCATCGCGAAGCGGTTCTTGAAAAGAATGTCGATAGCGAACTGCCGCTCTACGTCAACAATCTTGAAAGCTATACGCTGAATTACAAGCGGTTGAACTCTGTCGGGGTACAGGATGGACAATCATACGGTAACAAGGTCCCGGCGGTAGAAGATGTGCAGTTTGCCGTTCCGCTGGGGATCAGGGAAATGCTGGGCGGCAAACCCGGTGTGATTTACGGACGTCTGGAAACCGAACCTGCGGTCAATGCCTACAGTGATGAAGCACGACGCGTTTTCGCGCAGGTGACGCCATTTCAAATTCACATGAAGCTGGGGCACTTCCAGTCATTGGCATGGGTTACAGATTTTGCAACGGGGCAGCCTGTGGCCGATGCGTTTGTGACGCTCTATAAAGATGAGCTTTCCGATATGTCTGAGCCGGAAGACGTTGTCGATATGGTCAAGACTGATAAGGATGGTTTGGCAATCCTGCCGGGCACTGATAAGGCTGACCCTGATAACAGTCTGGTTGAGTCATGGCGTGAAGAAGATAAGCGCCTGTTTGTCCGGATTGATAAGGACGAAGATATCGCTGTGATGCCGGTGTCTTATGACTTTTATCTGGATACGTATCGCGCATCGAATGAAACCATCTGGGCAGACAACCAGAAGAAATATGGCCATCTGAAGTCGTGGGGATTTACCGCGCAGGGTGTATACCGCGCGGGTGACACGATGCAGTACAAAATATTTGTCAGGGACCAGAGCAATCTTACATTGGTGCCACCACCAGCAGATATTGAATACGGTCTGGAAATCAAGGATCCGACGGGAAAATCTGTTGCCACACTCGAAGGTATAAAGCTTTCTGAGTTTGGGGCTTATGCAGGCGAATACCAGATTCCCAAGAAGGCCGCTGTCGGCTGGTACCGTTTTATCCTCAATATGAAAGTCAAAGAAGGAGATGTGCGCACGCTATACCCGCTGAGCGTGCTGGTCAGTGATTTCACGCCGTCCCCGTTCCGTGTCACGACCGAACTGAGTGGTGACCGTTTCAAGGCGGGGGATAAAGTCGATGTCCATGCCGATGCTAAGATGCATGCTGGTGGCCCGTATGCCGATGCTTCGATCCGGGTGACGGCAACGATTAATAGCCGTTGGTTTGAACCGAAAAATCAGGCACTGCAGGGGTTCCGGTTTGACAGTTTTCAGGATGGGCAGGATTACGAACAGATATTCCAAAAAACGGCAACGCTGGATGACAAAGGCGAGTGGAACGAGCCTGTAGAGTTGCCAGCGGTGAAAATTGCCTATGGCGTTATGCAGGTTGAATCTGCCGTGCAGGATGATCGCGGCAAGTCGGTTGCCGCCGTGGCGCAGGCTGATTATTACGGTGTTGACCGGTTGGTCGGTATCAAGTCACCCGAATGGGTCTATCCCAGTGGCAAACTTGCGTCTTTACCAATCGCCGTCGTTGATGAAACGGGAGCCCTTGTATCGGGCACGGCTGTAAAGGCAGTGATTGAAAAAGAATTCGTAAATACGGCGCGTGTCAAAGGGGCAGGTAATGCTTACCTCTCTGATGTCACAACAGAATGGAGAAGTGTGGCAACGTGCGAGCAGACATCTTCGGCTGAACCGCAAAATTGCGAATTTACGCCGGACACAGCCGGAACCTATCGCGTGGCGGCAACAATCGCTGATACCAAAGGTGTCGAGCATAAAACCACGCTCTATATCTGGGTGTCGGGCAGCGACTATGTCCAGTGGGCGGGCGATAACGACTCAGCTTTGCCGATTGTGCCGGAGAAGGAGACGTATGCGATCGGCGATACCGCACGCTATCTGCTCAAAAACCCGTTCCCGGGAGCCAAGGCGCTGGTCACGATTGAACGTTACGGCGTGATTGACTCCTTTGTGACAACGCTGGAGGGTAGCACGCCTGTCATCGAATTCCCGGTAAAACCTGACTATATGCCCGGATTCTATATGTCAGTGGTGGCCGTATCCCCACGCGTGGAAGCCCCGCCAGCGGAAGAGGGGCAGGTCGATCTTGGTAAGCCTTCCTTCCGCATGGGTTATGTGACTGTGCCTGTGAAAGACCCGGTCAAGGAGATGCAGGTCGATGTGACGATCGCGCAAGAGGTCTATCGTCCACGCGATAAAGTACGCGTTGATCTTGTGGCTGTGCCTAAAACGCCGACAGAAAAATCGCAGCCTACGGAAATAGCAATAGCCGTACTGGACGAAGCCGTATTCGACCTGATTGCGAATGGCCGACTGGCTTTTGATCCTTACGAGGGGTTTTATGGCCTCGATGGTCTGGATCTTCGCAATTATAGCCTGATGAGCCGACTTGTCGGACGTCAGAAGTTTGAGAAAAAGGGGGCTAATCCCGGTGGTGACGGTGGCGCTGATATCGATATGCGCACCTTGTTCAAATATGTCAGCTATTGGAACCCATCTGTTCCGGTGGACGAGAAGGGGGCGGCAAGTATTGAGTTTGAAGCCCCTGATAACCTGACCGGCTGGAGGGTTCTGGCGTTGGCTACAACGCCCGGGGACCGTTTGGGACTGGGTGAAGGAACATTCAAGGTTAACAGGCCAACAGAAGTGCGCCCGGTGATGCCCAATCAGGTGCGTGAGGGTGACACATTCAGTGCCGGATTCAGCGTGATGAACCGTACGGATACTGCTAGAACGATTCATGTTTCGCTGGAGGCAACAGGCGACCTGAAGGGTGAGCCGGTGCAAATAAAGGCCGAAGATGTAACGCTTGAGCCTTACAAACGGGCAACCATCTATATGGATATTAATGCCGCCATTCTGCCGGCAACGCGTGAAGTTCCCGAAGGAAAAATATCCTTCAAGGCAACGGCAGCCGATCAGTCGGACAGCGATGGAACAGTTTATGAACTGCCAGTCTATAAAAGCCGCGTCATAGATGTTGCCGCAAACTATGGAACGACAACGGAAGACAAGGTTCAGGAAAATATTGCCTTCCCGGAGAATATATATACCGACACAGGTGACGTGAGTGTTGTTCTGTCGCCGAGTGTCATCAGTAACCTGTCCGGGGCATTCCGATATATGCGCGATTACCCGCATATGTGCTGGGAACAGACATTGACCCGTGGTGTTATGGCATTCCATTACAGGGAACTGAAACAATATCTGCCCGAGGATCTTGTCTGGGAAGGAAGCGATACGCTGCCGCAAGAGGCGCTTGACCGTGCAGGGGATTATCAGGCCCCGAACGGCGGGATGACGTATTTTATCGCGCGTGATGATTATGTCGATCCGTATTTAAGTGCGTATACCGCACTGGCTTTCCGCTGGATGTCAGCGGCAGGTTACAAAGTCCCGCAGGACGTTGAAGAAAAGCTTCAGGCGTATCTGCAAAACTTTATGAAGCAGGATGCTGCCCCCGGATTCTATCAGGAAGGCATGACATCGACGGTTCGCGCTGTGGCGTTAGCCGCTCTGGTGGATGCCGGTAAAGCAGGAAAGGATGACGTTCTTCGCTACGTGCCTCATGTCCAGAAAATGAGCCTGTTCGGCAAGGCGCAATTTATACAGTCTGCCCTGAAGGTCGGCGGTCTGGAGCAGGAAGTGAAAGATGTCGCCGATATGATCTTTGCAGCCGGGAATGAAACCGGAGGCAAGTTCAGCTTCACTGAAGAGTATGACAATGGTTATGCTCGCATACTGGCGACGCCTTTGCGCGATAATTGTGCGGTGCTGGATGCGTTTATGGATTATGGACGCGGTGAAGGTGGTAAGGAAATCATTGGCGACAAACCGTTCAAGCTTGTACGCATGATTACGCAATCACGCGGCAATCGGGATCATTGGGAAAATACGCAGGAAAATGTTTTCTGTATGAAAGCGCTGTCCGATTATGCAACCATGTATGAAGATGTAACACCCGACATGTCGGTTGATGTAGCGCTAGACGAAAAATCGTTTGGCAATACGGGTTTCAAATCACTGAAAGATGAGTCTGTTACGCTGGAACGCCCGATTGTAGAAGCCGATGCAGGGCGCAAGGCAACCCTTGATATCAGGCGGGAGGGGGATGGACGCCTTTATTATGCGACACGTCTCCGTTACAGCAATAAATCTGGATTTGATAAGGATACAAATGCGGGCCTCAGCATTTATCGGGAATATCATATCAAGAGGGACGGTATCTGGACGCTGCTGAAGGATGATCAGCCGATCCGGCGTGGTGACGTTATTCGGGTTGATCTGTATCTGAACGCACCGGCAGCCAGAAATTTTGTCGTGGTGCAGGACCCGCTACCGGGCGGTATGGAAACTGTCAATCGTGATCTGGCAACAGCCTCTACGGTGGATGCCGCCGCGGGTGAATTTGATCGTGCGGGTGGGTCGTTCTGGTTCAAATATGGTGACTGGCTTGATTATGGTTTCAGTCGCTGGAGTTTTTACCATCAGGAACTGCGGCATGATTCTGCCCGGTTCTATGCCGACTGGATTGATGCAGGCAACTACCATCTGTCTTATACGGCACAGGCCATCGCCGATGGCGTTTTCAATGCGCCGCCGGTGAGTGCCGAGGAAATGTACGATCCTGATGTATATGGTCGTGGCATAGGCCGGACACTGACAATCAGGACAGAGTAGCCGTCATGGTACGGCTCCGGATATGTGCAGTTCTGCTGTTTTTGTCAGTCATAATCACGGCTGCCGCCACATACACGTCGGTGCGAACGATATCTCTGGATACAAAGATATCGGCCATACAGTACACGGATCGTCATGGTGAACCGCTGAATATAACGTATCAGGGGGCATGGAATACTCATGACCTTGCGGGTTTTCACCAGATTCCCTCATTCTTGAAAAATGCGTTTATCGTTTCTGAAGATCGCCGATTTTATACCCATGCGGGTATTGACTGGCGCGCACGTTCGGGTGCGTTGTGGCAAAATCTGCGTTATGGCCGCACTATACGCGGGGCAAGCACGATCACGGAGCAAGTTGTCCGTATGGTCAATCCGCGCCCGCGCACCCTGTGGTCCAAGTATCTGGAAGGGATCGAGGCCGCGGCTTTAGAGCGACGTTACAGCAAGAGCGATATATTTGAGTTTTATTTGAATCAGGTTCCATACGCCTCAAATCGCCGCGGTGTGGTGCAGGGAGCGCGGACATATTTTGACCGCGATATTCATACGATGACCGAGCGCGAAATGATGACGCTGGTTGTCATGGCGCGCGCACCGTCGGCATACGATCTGAAAAGGCACCCCGGTCGCATAGATGGCGCGATTGATCGTCTGGCAGAGTCTATGAAGGATGGGGGTTACATAGATGAAAGACAATATGAACGCTTATTGAAGCAGAAAATTCATACAACCCTTGTGTCGGAACCGCTGGAGGCCCGACACTTTATGCAATATATACAGGCACACATTCCGCTTCAGAAAAACAGGGTCAGAACAACGTTGGACGGGGAAGTTCAGCGTATGGTTCAGGATGTTCTGGATCAGCGCGTGGCGGCGCTTGATCGAAAGAAGGTAGAAAACGGTGCCGCCATCGTGATTGACCATGTAACCGGCGATATTCTGGCATGGGTTGTGGTCGGGGCGCATGATCCGGAAACGGCTGCCGGCGATATTGATGCTGTTACGACACCGCGCCAGCCGGGTTCTGCCCTGAAGCCATTCTTGTATGCCAGGGCATTGGATAAAGGATGGTCAGCATCAACAGTTCTGAATGATTCGCCGCTGAGTGAAGCCGTGGGTAACGGGCTCCATCGTTTCAGGAATTACAGTCGCACTTATTACGGCGAAATCAGCCTGCGCGAAGCTTTGGGGAATTCTCTCAATATTCCTGCGCTACTGACAATCCGCCATGTGGGAATTGCTGATTACCTGACTATTCTTCATCAACTGGGATTCAAAAGCCTTGATAAAGGCTCGGACTTTTATGATGAGGGATTGGCCCTGGGGAACGGGGAAGTGACATTACTGGAACTGGCAAGCGCGTATGCAACCCTTGCCAACCAAGGCGTGTCCAGACCACTTGTGACTGTAACTGAAAACCCGCAGCCGCAGGCTCATGTGCGGGTATATTCAAATGAATCAGCCTCTCTGATCGGCAATATCCTGTCGGACCCATGGGCGCGCCGTCAGGAATTTGGCCGTGGTAGCGTCTTGAATCTTCCTGTGCAGACGGCTGTAAAGACGGGAACCTCGACAGATTACAGAGATGCATGGGTTGTCGGGTACGATAGCCGTTATGTCGTCGGCATATGGATGGGTAACCTGGATCATACGCCAATGGATGGTGTGACGGGATCAACAGGACCCGCGCTGGCATTGCGCAGTATATTCTCACGCCTGAATCAGGATGGGGATACGGCAAAACTATATATAAGCCCAAAACTTATGTTCCAGGATATCTGTATCCAGCAAAAAGAGAATTGCGCACTACGCTCGGAATGGGAAATGCCTGGAACGGCTTCAACGGCTGTTATTAAGAAATTATCAAAATCTGTCGAATTAATCAGGCCAACCGAGGGGCTTCAACTGGCGTACGATCCTCGCGTTCCTCAGGCGCACCAGAATTTCCGTTTTGAGCTAGGGAATTTGCCTGCAGACGCCACTGTTGTTTGGACGCTGGATGGCCGCGAAGTCGGGAAAGTTGAGAAAAATACCTATTTATGGCCAGTTAGCCGGGGAACTCATGCGCTACAGGTTACGATCTATGCTGGCGATGGGGCTGTTCATGCAATCCCTGAAGTATCTTTCATCGTTAAGTAACCCTTAATAACGAGAGGTATTTTCTGCCTAAGTATCTTTTGTATAAGGCCTTTTTGTTAAGATTTTATATTCCGGATTATCGATACAATGGTATAGGCGCTACGTTTATTGCACCGATCCGGAAGGTACCTGTGAATTCTAGAACTTCGTGGCATAAGACCGTTCCTTACATTCTGCTGCTCGCTGTCCTCTATTACGTGGCGGGCTATCTTGGTCTGCAGACGGCTGTACCACCGGGCTACGCAACGTTCATCTGGCCAGCGTCGGGTATTGCTCTGGGTATGCTGGTTGTCTATGGGGCTCGATTGTGGCCTGGCATTTTTCTAGGCTCATTTTTTCTCAATGGGATTGATTTCGATACATTGTTTCAGGAGGGACCTGACTTCGAAAGAACGGTCGTCGCTCTTTGTATTGCATGTGGATCGACAATTCAGGCCCTTACGGGAAAATTTATGATCAAAAAATTCATGGGTCTGCCACTGGAACTCCGTGACATCAGAGATACCTTTAAGTTGTTTTTTATTGCAGGGCCGTTTGTTTGCTTGATTGCGGCAACGATCAGCGTGCCGGTGATTACATACTTTAATCCGATAACCCTCTCCACAGCGTGGCATAACTGGATTACATGGTGGACTGGCGATACGCTGGGGGTCTTAATATTCTTTCCGCTTGTTCTGTTGCTTCCCAGCAGTACACACAAATTTATATGGAAGGGAAGAATTCTGAACGATCTTCCGGTTCTGACGATGATTGTGATGGTTATTCCACTGGGCCTAACCCTTTACATGTGGAAAATTTCGCATCAATACATCTATGAGAAAAGCTGGTCTAATTTTGAATCTATAACACAGGAAAGTGAAAAGGCGCTGTTGCACCAGATGGATTCGTACCAGCAGATCCTGCTGGGGATATCAGGATTTATCAAAGGATCAACTTCTATAACAGAGCAGGAATGGA
>Ga0075163_10006925_pt1 | contig 15022 bp, 13 predicted proteins | sample JI1023141ADNA_FD_71478 | JGI IMG/M metagenome (GOLD analysis project Ga0075163, IMG submission 71478) | Wastewater effluent complex algal communities from Wisconsin, to seasonally profile nutrient transformation and Carbon sequestration -... | ecosystem: Engineered > WWTP > Effluent > Algae...
GGTGTGCGACGGGAGCTGGAGACGGCCATCGCGTCCAAGGCATCGATCCTCATCCTCGGCGAGTCGGGCACCGGCAAGACCGCCTTCGCCCAGGCCATCGCCCAGGCGAGCGGTCGGCGCCCGGCGGTTCGCGCCATGCTGGGCGGCAGCGAGGACCTCAACACCATCACCTCGGAGCTCTTCGGCCACGAGCGCGGCAGCTTCTCCGGTGCCACCGGTCGGCGCGTGGGCCTGGTGGAGTACGCCCACCGGGGGGTGCTCATCCTCGACGAGCTCCTGAACTTGCCGCTGCAGGCGCAGCGGTTGCTCCTCGACTTCACCCAGTTCGGTACCTACCGCCCGCTCGGTCACGATCGCGCGGAGCCGAAGCACGCCGACGTGCGCATCATCGCCGCCACCAACGGCGACGTGCGGGCGGCGGTGCAGAGCGGGCGCTTTCGCGAAGATCTCTTCTACCGACTTGCCCAGGTGGAGATCGAGCTGCCGCCGCTCCGGAGGCGTCGCGGCGATATTCCCATGCTCACCGAGGCGACCCTGGCGCGCCTCGATCTGCGGCGCCGCTGGACGCTCTCGTTGCCGCTGCGACGCTTGCTGGTCTCCGAGCGGCTCGAGTGGTCGGGCAACGTGCGTCAGCTGGAAGCGGTCACCGCGCGCGCCCGGGAACGCGCACTCTTTCGCGATCCCGAAGCCACCGAGCTGTTGCCGGAGCACTACGAGGCTCGCGACCTGGAAGGCTCGCGCCCGGAGAGCCTGGCCGCGCCCGCGAGCGGACGGGCGAGCGAGGGCGACGTGCCGCTCTCCACCGTGTGGCAGAACATCCAGGCGGAACGCGCGCGACTCGACGAGCGCGAGCAGGCGACCTTGCGACGCGCGGTCGACGAGGCGAAGGGCACGGTGGCGCACGCGGCCCGCGCGCTCGGCATCGCGCGCACCACCCTCGCCAGCCGCCTCGAGCTGCTCCGCATCAAAGACAAGCGGAGCAGCGAATGAGCGGCGAAGCTGCCATCGCCCTCGCCCCGGGTGCCACCTTCGCGGGGTACACGGTGGTGCGTCTCCTGGGCGCCGGTGGCTTCGGTGCGGTGTACGAAGCGGTCGACGCACGAGGCGAGCGGCATGCGCTGAAGCATCTCTCGGGGCTGGTGGCGCACCCGCGAAACCTCCAGAACCTGCTCTCGCGCTTCCGCCGCGAGGCGCGCATCTGCCAGAAATTGCGCCACCCGGGCATCGTCTCGGTGACCGACCATGGCGTGGAGGACGGCGTTCCCTACCTGGTGATGCGCCTCTTGCAGGGGCAAGACCTGGAAGGCCACCTGCGGACCCACGGTCCCCTCGACGCCGGCACCCTGGTCACGCTGGCGATGCAGGCCTGCGAGGCCCTGGCCTACGCCCACGACAACGGCATCGTGCACCGCGACCTGAAGCCCGCCAACGTCTTCCTGGAAGACATGGGCGCGGGGCAGCTCCGGGCGGTGCTCTGCGACTTCGGCATCGCCAAGGCGGTCGACGGCGACGACGAGTCGCTCACCGAGACCGGCGCGCTGCTGGGCACGGCGCTCTACATGTCGCCGGAGCAGTGCGTGGACGCCGGCAAGGTCGATGCTCGCTCCGACGTATGGAGCCTGGGCATGACCCTCTACGCGGCGCTCGCCGGGCGCTCGGCCTTCGAGGGCATCGAGACCTGGAGCGAGCTGGTGGTGGCGCTCATGACCGCGCCGGTTCCCTCGCTGCAAGACCACGCGCCGTGGCTGCCAGCCTCGGTGGTGCGCGCGGTGCACGCTGCGCTCCTGCGCGATCCCGCGCGTCGCTATCCGTCGGCGCGCGCCCTTCGCGACGCTCTCGAGCGCACCGGCACCGCGGTCTCGCTGGTGGAGGCCGACACCTTGCACGCGACGCCCCCTTCGGCCGAGCCCTCGCGCGAGCGCATCCCGCTGCCGGAGTCGGCCGAGGAGCTGGCGGCGGATGCGGGGGGTCAGCTGGTGGGCGGCCTCTATCGCGTGGTCTCGCGGCTCGGGGGCGGCGGCATGGGCGAGGTCTTCGAGGCCGAGAGCCCGGACGGCGCGCGGGTCGCGGTGAAGCTCCTGAAGATCGCCACCGACAGCGGCCTCCGTCGCCGCTTCGCCCGCGAGGTCTCGGCCATCGGCGCCCTGGCGAGCCCCCACGTCACCCGGCTGGTGGACTCCGGCGTCGACGCCGCCACCGCCGAGCCGTTCCTGGTCATGGAGCTCCTGCGCGGCGTGGATCTCGCGCGCCTGGTAGAAGGGCGCGGCGCTCTGCGTGCGGGCCCCCTGGTACACTTGATGATGGAGGCCTGCGAGGGCCTCCAGGTGGCCCACGACGCCGGCATCGTGCACCGTGATCTGAAGCCGGCGAACCTCTTCTTCGCGGAGCAGGACGACGGCACCGTGGTGGCCAAGGTGTGCGACTTCGGCATCGCCAAGCGCCTGGCCGAGACCGGCGAGGACACCACCGAGCTCACCCAGACCGGCGGCATTCTCGGCTCGCCTGCCTACATGTCGCCGGAGCAAGCGCAGAACGCCAAGGACGTGGACGCCCGCACCGACGTGTGGAGCCTGGGGCTCACGCTGTACCAGGGCCTCTCCGGCCAGCGCCCGTGGGCCGGCAAGAAGTCCACCGGCGAGCTCATCCTTGCAGTATGCACGCAAGACCTGACGCCGCTGGAGACCCTGGCGCCGTGGGTGGATCCGGCGCTGACGCAGGTGATCCAGAAGGCGACCCGACGCGATCGCGGCGAGCGCTTCCCGAGCATGCGGGCCTTCCAGGAAGCCCTGCGTCCGTTCGCCGCCGAGAGCGCCACGCTCGATGCGCTCGGTCCTTTGACCGACGCGGAACGCGCGCTACGTCCCGGCCTCGAAGCGAGCTCGCGCATGAGCGCGTCAGGGGCCTTCGCCAGCACCCACGTGCCTCCTCCGCCGCCTCGGCGCATCACGCCGTGGCTCATCGGCCTGGCGGCCGCGCTGCCGTTCATCGGCGTCGGGGGCTACCTCGGTCTCCGCCCTTCGCACGGCCCGGGACGTGCACCCGACGTGCCCACCGTCGCCACCGCAAGCCCTCTCCCGACGCTGGCGAGCACCACCGCCATCGCGGCGTCGGCACCACTTCCTTCGACCCCCAGCTCGGCGCCCAGCGCAGCACCGCGGACCGGCGGGCACGCCGTGGGCCGCCCCAGCGCGCGCGCCTCCGCTTCCGTCGCGCCCTCCGCATCCGCCATCCCCGTCCCTACCGCCACGTCCAACGTCGGACGCGGCGTCACGGCCACCGACCTCCCCTTCCCCACGGCCAAACCATGAAGCGCACTCTCCTTCTGCCGTTCTTCGTCGCGGTGCTCCTCGCGGGTACGCCGGCCCGTGCCGACGAGCCGACCCCTCCGGATCAAGCCTCCGAGCAGGCCCGCGCGGCCTTCAAGCAAGGCGCGCAAGCGGTGGAGGAGGCCGAGTGGTCGCGCGCGCTCGAGGCCTTCGAGCGCTCCCGGAGCCTCGTGCCCCACCCGCTCACCACCTACAATATCGCCGTGTGTCAGCGCTTTCTCGGGCGGTACACGCTCGCCCGCGCGACCTTCCAGGCGGCGCTCGCAGAGACCGACGCCGCGCATCCGATGCCGGCGCTCTTCCTCGAGCAAGCGAAGACCTACATGGCGGAGATCGATCGCAAGCTGGTGACCGTGACGGTCCACGCGCGCCCGGCGGCTGCGGCGGTGTTGGTGGAGGGCAGGCCGCTGGTTCCCGGCAGCGGCCCCGACGTGTTCGTGGCCGGCACCGCCCCCGCCGGCAAGCCCACCTCGCCCCAGCGCGAGACGTACACGGTGCTGGTGGACCCGGGAAACGCTCTCTTCAGCTTCTCCCTCGCCGGCTACGACACCATCGAGATCGCCCGTTCCCTCAAGCCCGGCACCAAGGCCGACGTCGACGTCTCCATGGCCGAGCAGCCGGCCACCATCCGCCTCACCGCCGATCAGCGGGCGGCCATCGTCCGCTTCGACGGCACCGACATGGGCCCGGCGCCGGTCTCCATTACCCGAGGCCCCGGCGAGCACCGCCTCACGATCACCAAGGATGGCTTCACCACCTACGACACGCAGGTAACGCTCCGGGCCGGCCAGTACCTGCCGCTCGACGCGCGCCTGGTGCCGGAGAAGACCCCGCTCTACAAGAAGTGGTGGTTCTGGACCTCGGCGGGCGTCGCCGCGGTGGGCATCGGCCTCGTCACCTTCCTGGTGGTGCGCCCGGCCCCGACCCGTCCGGAGGTGGACCGCGGGGGCCTGAACTGGGCCGCACAGGTTCCGTGAAGAGTGCACGCAACGGAATTGACTATCGCAAGAGGCGCTGGCGGCTCGTAGCGTGAAGTGAGCTCGCGCACGACGAAGCTTCGTCGTCGTGACGAAGCTTCGTCACGACGACGAACGCTGCGTGGCGCGGCAAAACACGCTGGCTCGGGCCTTGCTCGATGACGAGCTGAAAACCAGGAGCTCCCATGCATTCGTTCTCCCTCAAGTACCGAGTCGCCCTCGCCTGTGTGCTCGCCTCCGTGAGCATGGCATCAGTCGTCGGGTGCTCGAGCAGCGACGGGTCGTCCTCCAGCGGCTCGAGCAGCAGCTACAAGAGTCGCCTCACGTGCACGCTGGGCACCCGCAGCTGCAAATGCAGCTCGCAGTACACGTCGCAGGAGCCGCCGTACACCGACTGCTCCAGCAGCGCGTTGCCTTCCGCGGTCTGCTGCGCCACCTCCGGCTTTCCCGGGAGCGGCTCCTGCGAGTGCAAGCAGCCCGACGCGACCGCCAACGGCAACGAGTGCTTCAGCTGGCAGGTGAGCGGCAACAGCGGGCGATCGTGCGGGTGCGTCGCCGCGGCCCCTGTTGCCACCGGCACCATCAGCGGCGTGCGTCCGGAACCCTCGGGCACCTGCGCGCCCTCGGGCGGCGACTGCTGCCAGTCGGCCGACGGCTGCTACTGCTACCCCTCCGGCGTCAAGTGCCTCGCCAGCCAGACCAAGGTGACGAGCTGCAAGGGTCGTCCCCAGTGCGACAGCAGCGCCACCGAGGTGACGTCGTGCTCCGGTCCCGCTCCCACGGGCTCGTCGTCCGGCGGGAGCTCGAGCAGCAGCGGAGGCTCCAGCAGCTCGTCGTCCGGCTCGCACGGCGGCTGCACGGCCGACTCCGACTGCCACGACAAGTGCAAGCGCTGCGTCCGCTCCACCGGTCAGTGCGTGAGCAAGCTCACCTGCTGATGCGTCCTTCCTCGAAGCCCTCGGAGACATCATGAATTCCCTTCGTCACCTCGCGTGCCTCTCTAGCGCCACCTTCGCTCTCGTCGCGTGCAGCGCCGGCGCCGATTGGTCCGGCCTACACCCCACCGCCTACGACGTTCCGCCCACTTCGGGCGACGCCCCGCCCGGCTCGTGTCAGGTCGCCACCGGAAAGTGGAAGACGAAGACCATCAAAGGCGACTGCAAGCTCGATACATGCAACATACAACAAACCGGCTGCAAGGCGCAGATCCAGTGCGCCAGCGGCGCCATCTCCTTCGACGCCACCATCACCGGAAAGAACCTCGCGCTGGTGGGGAAGAACGCCAAGGGCGAGGTCGGCACCTGCCAGGGCACGTTCAGCGGCGCCGATTCCTTCGGCGGCACCTGCGAAGGCGGCTGCGTGTTCGAGGCCAAGCGCGACGACTGAACGGCGCCTCTCGGGGCGTCATGGAGTGCATATCCTACCCGCGGGCTACATTGATCTCCTGCGAGCGAGGTACTAGTCATGCATTTCCATGAAGCGTCCCCCGTCCGCACCCGACGAAACGTCGCGTCTGGAGGCGGTGCTCTCCTTCACCAGCTTCTTCGCGCGGCAAATGCCGCTGGTGGCGCTGCTCGACGCGGCGCCCGCCCGCATCGCCAAGATCCTGGGCGCCGACGTGTGCAGCATCTACGTCCGCGAGGGCGACGGGCAGACCCTGGTGATGCGCGGCAACGTCGGCTACGGGCGCGCCGCCATCGGCACCGTCCAGCTCTCGGTGGGCGAGGGCATCACCGGCACCGCGGTGTCGACCATGCACCCCACCCGCGCCGACCTCGCGCATGAGCATGCAAAGTACAAGCACTTCGCCGAGCTCGGTGAGGAGCGCTACCCGGTGTTCCTGGCCGTTCCCATCCCCGGCCGGGTGAACGCCCTGGGCGCGGTGGTGGTGCAGCGCGCACACGGGCGCTTCTCCGACGAGGACGTCGAGCGCCTGATGCTCATGTCGGCGCTCATCGCCGCCAGCATTCGTACCGCCGATCTCCTCGACGAGCGACGCGAACGGCCGACCCGCAAGGCCGGAGGCGGCACCCGCAAGGTCACGCTCACCGGTCGACCCATCGTGGGTGGGCGCGCGCTCGGTGCTGCGGCCGCGCTCCGGCGTCCGGCGCAGCGTCCTTCGGCGAAGATGGCGGTGAGCGGCACCGCCGAAGAAGAGAGCCGGCTCCGCGGCGCCTTCGACGTGGCCGACAAGTCGCTGCGGTCCATCGCCGCCCATGCGCGCGCCCTGTCGCTGGGGCGCGAGGCGGCGTTCCTGCAAACCTACGTGGAGATCCTCGACGATCAGCGATTCCGCGAGCGCGCGCTCGAGCTGGTGGTCGACGGTGGCGGCATTCCCAACGCCCTCGGCCAGGTGGCCCGCGAGGTGACCCGCACCGCCGCAGCCTTCACCCGCGATCCGTTCCTCGAGGAGCGCGCCAAGGACGTCGAAGATCTCTGCGACGCCCTCTCGATGATCGCCGACGTCGACAAGCGCGCCGAGCTCCCGTCCAAGGCCATCCTGGTGGGCGACGGCCTCACGGTGTTCGATCTCCTGGTCTCCGCGCGCACCCACCCGGTGGGCATCGTGCTCACCGAGCGCGCCACCAGCCCGCGCACCGGCGTGCTCCTGCGCCTTTTGGACGTCCCGGCGCTGGTGGGCGTGGAGGGCCTCTTTCGCTGGATGTCCGACGGGGACATCGCGCTGGTCGACGGCGACCACGGGCTCATCATCGTGAACCCTTCGAAGAGCGAGATCGCGTCGCTCCGTCAAAGCCGCCGCGACTAACGGACGAGCTTGCCGATGCACGATACGCTGGTTCGGGAGCGCTGCGTGGGGCAGTCCGCGGTGTAGCGCGAGTCGAGGCGCTCGGCGGAGAAGCTCATGGTCGCGCGATCGAGGGTGTAGCTCTCGCGCACGTAGGGATCGCGGCCCGCCTCGGACCCGACGGTGCGGGCGAGGCCATCGCGCGTGCCGGTCGCGAGCAGCCCCGGCTGGGTGCTGGAGAAGACGTACTCGTAAAGGCCGTCGGCGAGCACCACACCGGTGGCCGCGGGTAGGTTGTAGTCGGCCACCGTCGAAGCGGCGATCGCCGGGTATACGTCGACCAGGACGTCTTGCGCCGCGCCGTCGGCGAAGCCGCCCTCGCCCAGGCAGCCGGGCGCGCGCCGGGTGGAGCAGCCGATGGAGAACACGTGCCGCACGCCGCCGCGGCACTGTGGGAAGTTGGCGCCCCCGGGAACGCAGGGCGGCGCGTCGGGGGCGGCATCCTTTTGCGGGATGACCGTCTCGCCACCGCCATCGCTGCGCGACGGAGCGCCGGCGTCGTCCTCGGCGATCTGCGCGGGCGGATCGGCCGCGCTGCTGCACGCGGCGAGGAGGAGGGAGAGCAGGAGCGAAGGCGCTTTCATGACGTGGGTTTCCTTTCGAAGGGGTTCACGGACACACGCCGTAGGTCACGCCGCCCACCGCGATGTCGGGCGCGAAGCCGTTGCACGCGCACGCCGAAGAACCGACGGTGCACATCCGGCGACAGCGGGCGTTCCCCGACGTTTCACGCGTGCAGAAGGTGCCGGCGGCACAGAACTTTCCCTCGCCGCACGCGCCGCCTTCCTGCACTTCCGTGGCGGTGGTGGCGATGCAGCTCGTGTATTCACCGTTCCACACCCCGCATTGGCGGCGCTTGCCCACCGGGGCGTCGCCGCACGCAGTCTCGCTGGTGGGGTCGCAAGGAATGGTGCACACGCCCACCGCCCCCGCCGGCGAAGTGGTGGCGAGACACTTGGAGGGGGCGCCTCCGTCGGTCTTGCAGGCGCCGCCCACGTTGGTGCACGGGGTGGCGCACACGCCGTCGTTGCACACCAGGCCCGCGCCGCAGAGCGCGCCCGCGGAGCAGGCTGCGCCCACCTTGCCCTCGCCCGCGGTGATGCACGCCTTGGTGCCGCTGGCCGAGACGTATGCGCAGGTGAAGCCCGCGCCGCACCCGCACGATGGATTGATCGTACATGTTTCTCCCGGCGGCGGGGTGCAGGCGACGGGGCCGCTCCCCTCCCCCACCGGCGTGCTGCTGCACCCCAAGGCCAGTGCAACCAGTGCGATGGTCGCGACGATGCATGTATTCATCATTTATTTCACCGGAGGCGGAGGAGCGATGAAGCGAGCGTCGAGACCGCCCGGATAGGCGTAGCTGGTGTAGGCCCCGTAGCCGTCGACCCCCAGGCCGATGGGGTGGTTGCCGGAGAGCTCGTGCACGCCGGCCTCCAGGCGCACCCGCAAGACGCCGTAGCTGCCCGAGGTGGGCTCGAGGTTCGCGGTGGAGAGCTTCCGGCCGTCGAGCAGCAGCTCGGTGTCGCGCTCGGTCAAGATGTCGGCGAACTGCGCGTCGTACCCCTTGGGCGCCAGGAACACGTAGCGGGTGCGAAACTGCTCCAGCGAGGCGTGGGTGTAGAGCGACGGATCACCGGCGCCTCCGAAGGAATCCACCACGCTCGCGCCCAGCAGCGACGACACCACCAAGAGCTCGTGGGAGCCCTTGATCGCCAGGTTCCCCTCCACCAGGCCGCAGTTGCCCACCTCGCCGGCGTCGAGCCGCGTGGGGCATCCTTCCGGACGGCTCGGCGCGTACTCGAGCTCGGTGCCGTCGGCGTTGCCCACCAACCGCACCCACCGCGCCACCGGGTTTCCCAGCGGTCCGGTGGGCGCCGCGAGCAAGTAAGACGAGCCCAGCGACTCGGCCGGTGGCAGCTGCTCCTCGGTGTGATCGCACGCGGGCACGCCCTCGGGCACCTGCGCGCAGGCGTGACCGGAGATGAGCTGGAACGGGTGATTGCCGGTGGCGAGGGCACCGGAGAACGACGCTGTGGTCCCTTCCACGTCCACCTGCGCCACATCGCCCGCCTTCTCGAGCCGGAGCGAGAGCACGCGACCGGCGGCGGTCTTCGGCACCGTACCGTCGGCGCTCCCGGACACCGAGGCACCGGCCGGAAGGCGCAGCGAGATGCGCGTGTCGTCGGCGAGGGCGGTGAACGAGAGAAGGCCACCATCCAGCGCTGCGACGCGGTAGTTCGCGCTCACGGCGGTGGCAGGAAAGAGCAGCGTGGCGTCGTTGGAGAACGAGAAGCAGCCGACGGGAACGTGGCTGGTGGCGCACACCCGGTAGCCGGCGCACGCGGCGAAGCTCTTGGAGTCGTCCGGTGCGTACTGGAGCGCGTTGAACTGGTAGACCACCACCGGCGACGAGCTCTGCAGGTGGTACGCGCCCCCCTTGGCCACCACGTTCAGGTTCTGCGCTTGGCCGTTGCCGCAGGCGTCGGCGTCGAGGCCCTTGAGCGATCGCACCCAGGGCAGCTTCACGATGCGCACCTCGCCGGCGTCCACCGCGACCTTGGTGGCGTCGATGCCCGGCCCGCTCACGCTCAGGGTCGCTGCCTCCTTGCCGACGTTGGCCACCGCCACCGCGAAGTCGAAGACCGAGTCGACGGTGTTGGCGAGCACCGTCGGGTAGAAGTCGCAACCAACGTAGCTCTTGGCGGCGGTGGCCTGGGCGCAGGTGGTGGGGTCCTGCGTGGCCGCCGGGCGCCCGCCTGTGGCGAAGATGGGCATGGGCTCGGCGGGGGTCGGCGGATCGCGCGGATCGTCGATGTCGAGCACGGTCGCGCAGCCCAGCGGAAGGCCCAGCGAGAGCATACCCAACCAGCGGGTCTTGGAAGGTGACGTCATGGGGATCTTTCGCTTCAGTAGGTCCACGTGATGGAGGCGCCGCCGAAGTCGCGGGTCACGAGAGGAACGACGCGGCCCTCCACGGGCGAAACGACACGCCGCTTCGGCGCCAGCACGAAGGTGACCAGGCCTCCCGCGGCAAGAGCGCCGCCGGCCACGAAGGCCACGGTGGAGACGGTGGCGAAGCGCGCGGCGGCCGCGAGCGCGTCGCGATCCCCGGTGGGTCCGCACACGTTGTCGGGGCAACCGGCGGCCGACTTGCGGTCCATGGCGAGGCCACCGAAGACGGCGCCGATCCCCAGGCTGGCAGCGCCCGCGAGCACCAGTCCGAAGCCCACGTACTGGCCGGTCCCCCACTGCAGCGTGGGCGGCGGCGCATCTTCCACGGGCCGCGGAGGGAGCGGCGGCGACGTGTGATCCGGCGGCGGCGGCGCCTTGGCGGCGGCACCGAAGTCGAAGGTGAGGGTGATCTCGTCGCCGTCCTCGGGCACCACCAGCGTATCGTCGTGGGGCACCATGCCCTCGCTGGCGAGGTGCACCGGATAGCTTCCAGGCCGCAAGTACAGGGGCGCCGGCGATTCCGTGAATGATACACGCACCACGGCATCGCCCCCGAAGCCCACCGAGAACGCTCGCAGCGGCACTTTGCCGGCAGCCTCACGCGCGGCCAGGTGGACCATCACCGTCTTGCCGGTGGCCGCGAGATCGGCGCCGCACCTCTTCGCGATGGGCGGCACGCGACCACAGGCGGCGACGCAGGTGCGAAGCAGCTCCACGCGGCGCGACGAGGCGAGGGGCGCCTTGTCCTCCAACGCCTGGTAGCCCTCGAAGGCATCCTCACAGGCTTTGGAGACCTGCGCCTTCGCCGGAGACGACAGCGCAACCAGGGCAGCGAACGGCAAGGTGGCGAACGCGAGATGGGTCTTCATGGGCGGCACTCCAGACGCACGACGAGCTTTCCGTCGGCAGCTCGAACCATCGGATCGTTCTTGCAGTCCACGCGCGGGCGAGGCGCGGCGGTCGCCATCTGCGGAGGCGCGGAGGTCGGTGCTTCCGGTACCTCGAACGTCACCTCCGGCGCACGCATCGACCGCACCGGAGCCGCGCCGAGCGCGCGCGGTGAATCGAGGGTCGCGCCGGGGCTGCGCAGCCGCGGCACGAGCAACCCCGCACCCAACGCCACCACCGAAAGGGCAGCCACCACCGAAACCGTAAGGGCCATGCGGGCGCTGCGTTTCCCGGCCCCGCGGAGCTCGGTCACGTCGTGTCGCGAAGCGGGGGAGAGTGACACCGGAGCCTCCGACGTGACGGTGGGCATCTGCCGACGGTGCACGGCGTTGCGCGCCGCGACGATGGACGACGTGGGCACGTCCATCCGCAGCGTCCCGGCGAGCACGTCCTCGGGCGCGCCCGCGGGCGGCGCCAGGCGGAGGGTGGCGTGGCTCACGTCCTGCCCGTACTCGGAGAGCAGCTCGCTCGACGACAGCTCGATGGGCTCGTCCTCCACCGGCCAAGCGGCGACCGCCGTGACCGCGGTGCTCTCCGGCGGCGGCTCCCGCACGGTCACTTTGAGATCCACCACCGCCGCGGTGCGCAACGGACGCAGCGACGCCGCCATGGCCGCCGCGCTCGACCAGCGATCGTCGCGCTCGAAGGCCACCGCGGTCTCGATGACCAGGGCCAACCCGCGCGGAAGCTCCGGCGCCAGCGTCGCCACCCGCGGCAGTGGCGCGAGCGATCGCAGCCACCGCTCCTGGCTCGAGTCCCCGTCCACCAGCGCGCGGCCGGTGACCAGGCGAAAGAGCATCGCGCCCACCGACCAGAGGTCCGCACGGTGGTCCACCTTCGACTGCGCGACGATCTGCTCCGGCGCCGCGTAGCCGGGTGTGCCCATGCCGATGTGGAAGGCCTGGGTGTCGTTGTCGCTCTCGCCGGATCGCGCGAGCCCGAAGTCCAGCACCCGCACGCGACCACTGGCGTCGAGGAACACGTTGGCGGGGTTGATGTCGCGATGCACCACGCCGGCCTTCCGCGCCGCCTCCAACACCGCCAGCACCTCCAGGGTGATGGCCACCGCCTCTTGCACCGGCAAGGGACCGGGCGTCCGCGCCAGGTACTCGCGGAGGCTGGTTCCTTCCACGAAGTCCATGACCATGTACGCGTCGCCGCTGGCCGGGCCTTCGACGTCGATGACCCGCACCACGCCGGGGTGCTTCACCTTGTTGGCCAGCATGCCCTCCTGCGCGAAGCGTCGCCGCACGCCGCCACCAAGCTCCGGGTGCAGCACCTTGATGGCCACGGTGTCGCCGGTGAGCGCGTGCGTCGCGGCGTAGACCGTGGCCATGCCCCCGCGGCCCAGCAGGCGATCGAGGCGATACCGACCCAGGTACGTTCCGATGCGTGCGTGAAGTTCGTCCATCTCGAGAGCGTGCTTCCGCAAGGACCGCGCCGCGGCCTTTCACCCGAGATTCCGCGCATTCCCCGCGGGCAAGCCGAGACGAGCCCTCGTCGTGACGACGCGTCGTCGTCTGCTGCTACGCTCGCCCCCATGGAAGCCGCTGAAGCCTGGGCCCTCGAGACCACCATTCGCGTGGCCTGGGGCGACATGGACGCGTTCGCCCACGTGAACCACACGGTCTACCTGCGCTGGTTCGAGACCGCGCGCATCGAGTGGTTCGACCTGGTGGAGTTTCCCGAAGACGGCCACCTCGGACCGATCCTCAAGACCGCGAGCGCCGTCTACGAAGCGCAGGTGAAGTACCCGGACACGGTGGTGGTTCGGGTGCGCGCGGAGACTCCCGGCCGCACGTCGGTGAAGCTCGTGTACGAGGTGGAGAGCGCTGCGCACGGCGGCGTCGTGGCCCGGGGCGACTCGGTAGTGGTCCTGGTCGAAGACGGGAAGCCGGTGCCCATTCCGGATGAGCTACGTGCGCGATTTGCCCGAAAAAGGAGGTGACTGGTCCGCGGAAGTCCCACCCTCGTGCGACAATTTCCTACGAAGTGCGCACATGTAGTTGAAGGCTCCGTACCCCTGCGCTACGCCGTACGGATGAAGCTCGCTGCGGTCGGCGCGGTCGTTCTCGGTGGTCTCGTGGTGGCGTGCGGCGCAGCGCCGGACGATGCCGGCGTGGACTCGGATCTCGCAGCGGCTTCCACCACGCGCGTGCTCCTGGCGCCGCTCACCGAGGCTTCCCGCGCTTCGTGCCGCGACGCTGCGCAGACGGTGTACTGCTCCGAGGCCGACGCCCGCGCCGCCATCGCCGCGTGCAGCCCCGGGGCCGCATCCGCCGTCACCTTCGACGTGCGCAAGGGCGCGTGTCGCAAGGGCGAGCGCGTCTACCCCACGGCGGCCAGCTGCGCCCAGCCAGTGGAGCTCAACTGCGCGTTTTACGCGGGCTGCCTCGAGCGATCCATTCCTTGCGGCGAGGGCGGCTACGCGCTGGCCTTCGGTGAGAAGTACTGCACGGCGTTCCGCAGCGCGCACCTCTCGGCGGCGGGCCAGAAATGGATGGCCGGCGTGATGCACTGCCTGCAAGAAGAGCTGGTGCCGGAGCTCCCGGGCCGCTTCGCCCAGAGCCGTGCCTACGCCGCCACCTGCAAGACCACCTTCGACACCGCCTTCGCCTCGCACCCGCGTTGCTACGCCGCCGAGGACAACTCCATCTGCTTCTTGCCGGTCGCCGATCTCTTCGCCATCACCCACACCATCGGCCTCGAAGAGCTCTTCACCCGTCGCACCTCGAGCCAGGTGCTCTCCACCGCGGCCATGTGCGTGGGACAGATCACCTCGCGCCTCTTCGGCTTCGGCCGCAGCACCACGCAGCGCAGCCACGAAGCCGCCCCCGGCGCCCTCGAGGTCGACGAGGCCGCCCAGCTCGAGCTCCAGCGCGACTTCTGGACCACCCAGGCGGCCGCCGAGCAGAACTAACGGCTTCAGCGGGCGCGGGCTGCGGCGACGATGGCGTCGCGAAAGCTGTGGAGCGAGCGGACGCCGAAGAGCGCGGCTTCGGGTCCGGCGAAGGCTGCGTCGACCACGCCGGCAACCAGGTCCGGCGGCGCATCGCGCCGAAGCGTGGTCAGCGAGGCGTCGAGACGACGAACGGCGTCGCGGCTGCTCATGAAGATACCTGCAACATGCAGGCGACCGTCGACGAAGCGAACGCCCACCGGCCCCATGGCTTCTTCCACCGAGGCCAGGTACGAAGCCTCCGGCGACAGCAGCTCGGCGACCCCGTGCACGGACTTCAGGCACCCGAGGGCGTAGTCCTTCTCGTAGGCCGCCGCCACCGCCCGCACCACGTCGTCGGGCTGGCACGCCGCGCGGTGAAGCTCGCACAGCGAAGCCGCTTCGGCCCCCGCGAACGAGGGCCAGGGCCGATCGGCGAACGGCGCATCGACCCCCACGAAGGCCTCCACCAGGCTTCGCTGCGATACCTCGTCGTAGCCGAAAACCACTGCCGCCACCGGCCTCTTCCCGGCGCTCACCCAGTCGCGACCGAAGTAGCTGGCCTTGGTGCCGAAGGTCGAGAGCGCGCGGAGCAGCGGCCGAACGTAGCGGTTCAGGAGTCGCGGCGCATCGCAGGCCACGAGCGCTGCAGGATCGCGCAGCGAAAGCCCCAGGTACACGTCGCCCGGATGCAGCGTCACGGTGGCGCCGCCGGTGCCCCGCCGAAACGCCGGAATCCCGTCCTCGGTCTCGCCGCTCCACGGCTCGAACGCCCCCACCAGGTGGGCAGTCCCCAGCGCGGCAGTCACCACGAGCTGCGCCGGCCCCTCCAGCGGCATGTCGAGCGCGCGCCGGGAATACGCGGCGATACTGGCGGCGGGCGAGGCGTGCTCGGACATGGGAGGCTACAGGCTACAGGCTACGGGCCTCGGGCTCCAGAGAGGCTACCGGCTAGGGGCGAAGCGCTAAGGGAGAAGGGCTGAGGGCTGAGGCTGAGGGCGAAGGGCTGAGGGCTGAGGGCGAAGAGCTGAGGGCTGAGGGCTGAGGGCTGAGGGCTGAGGGCTGAGGGCTGAGG
>Ga0075163_10006926_pt1 | contig 15020 bp, 13 predicted proteins | sample JI1023141ADNA_FD_71478 | JGI IMG/M metagenome (GOLD analysis project Ga0075163, IMG submission 71478) | Wastewater effluent complex algal communities from Wisconsin, to seasonally profile nutrient transformation and Carbon sequestration -... | ecosystem: Engineered > WWTP > Effluent > Algae...
TGAATGCCCCAGGCAAACATGGCCATCGCCGGCTCGCGCTGCGCCAGCGGAGGGAGTTCCGCTGGTTCGCCAAAGTTTGAAAACACCGGCATCACCTCCACCTGGTTGGTTTGAAGTCCCGGGACACCCCGCAGCCAGTCCGCATAGGGCTGGCGGTTCGTGCGCAGGGCATCCGAGGCACGAGCGATGCGGCGCAGGACCCACTTTTGCAGCGGTTGCAGCCAGAAAGCCGAGCTGCGCACCGGGCCGGAGGCATACAACTCGTGAAACATGGTGATCAGCCGCGTTCGCCGCGACTGGCGGGCCAGTTGCTGCCAGGCGGAGGCCAGCCAGAGCGGCACCGCCCGTTTTTGATAACCGTAGGGGGACATGTGCAGCACCACCGCCTCCACCTCCGGGCGGGCAAGCACGAACTCCACCAATGCACCCGCCTTCAACGCAGGAAGCCGGCTGACCGGAAACTCGGTCTCGCCCTGCGGCGCGGTCCAGCTTGTGCCCGCGGAGAGGAACTGGCTGTGAATCTCATGCTCATCCCGCAGCCCTTGAGCGATACCCCAGGCATAGTCACCAATGCCGCAGACAGCAGGCGGCACGCGTGGGAGGATCTGCAGCAGGTTCGTCATGCGGCCAGCAACTCTTGAAACACCTGCCCTGCCCTGCGCCGATAGTTCACGGGGCGGAAGCCCTGCCCGAAAGCAGCCGCGACCTCGCCATGATGACGCAGCAACTCACGATCCGCGTGGTAGGCCAGCAGCCTGGCGCGGATCGACTCCGCGTCGTGAGGCGGCACTCGCCAGCCCTCATCAGGAACGGGCGCCCCGGCATTGCGGCTGGCGATCACCGGCATGCCGGAGGCCATGGCTTCCACGGTGACAAAACCAAACGAATCTCCCAGCGTGGGCATCACCAGCACGTCATGTTCCTGGTAAAGGCCCTTCAACTCCGCCTTTGTCACATAGGGGCGATGCGGGTGAGCTCGAAAACGCTTCAAGAGGCCCGCCATCTCCTCCGACACGCCTCCCACCAACGTAAGCCGGACTTCCGCTGCCAACGGCTCCACGGCTTCCAGCAGGTAAGGAACGCCTTTGCGTAAGCTCACCGCTCCCGCGTAAAGCACGCGAAGCGGCTCCCCCGGCTTGCTGAAGTTTCTTCCTGCCACACAAGACTGCCACAGGTCCACATCCGTCCACAGCGGGATGACCTCCGAGCGCCGCACCTGGGGATTCAGCGCCATGAGATGCCCACGCTGAAATTCCGAACAGCACAGCACCACGTCCGCGAGCGCCAGTTCCTGTTTTTTGCGTTCTGTCATGGCCGGGCTGTTGGAGCTTGGTGCGATCTTCACTTCAAATCGCTCCGCGGCCCGGCAGGCCTCCGCATCCAGCACTTGGGACGACACTCCAGGACAATCGAGCACCCGTTTCATGCCCTTCCCGGCTGCCACACGTAGACTTTCCAGCGCACAGGTCTCTGCCCCGACGTAAACGTGTGCCTTGCTGCCTTGCAGCCAGCGAGCGGCCCTGCGATCAAACCACGAATTGCTGCGCAAGTGATCGCTGCGGCGTCCACGCACCAGCTTTTGCGCCAGGCGGTTCGCCAGCAAGGGCCATGGATATTCGATAACTCGCTCCGCAGGAAGCTCGGAGAAACCCAGAGGCCTCACAGTGCCTGTTGGCGCCAAACGCCGCAGCCTGCGCCCCCATTTCCCATCGCCGTCCATGATCGAGCAAAACAATCCTTCGAGTTCCCCGATCTCATGCGCCGCCAGTGCCAGTTGGAAAATCTGGTGAACCCCTGCGTATGCCAGAGCGATTCTGTTCATGCCTGTTTGGTCACCTTAGGTACTCGTCCTCCTCCTCGAACTCGTCCTCGATTCTGCCCCTTTCGCGGCACCCGCCTCATTGAACCGTTCAACCAGCTTTGTCAGCATGCTGACAACTCGCACCAACATGGCATTCCCCTGTTCGACTCGTTGGGCCGGGCAAGCACGCTTCGCAACGAGCGCATCCAAACACGCGGCGCATTCAGTCGCGGAGCCTCGCGCATCATCAAAGAATCGAGCTCGAATCTGGCCAACTCGTTTGCCGTTGCCTTCGGCCGTGTTGAGAAGCACCGAAATGCTGGCACGGTCAAGCTGGTCAAGGGTCTCGGCGAGACGAGCACCTTTGAGATTGCGCAGCTCTTCGAAGAGATCGGCGAGCCACGAGATGACGGAGAGTTCGAGCTGATAAACATCGAGCTTTTCGTGATCAAAGAGAAGTCCGGCCATGATGTGCAACTTTGGAGTGCAGGGAGGATAGACGCGTAATGATCGAGGACGAGGACGACCACGAGGAGGAGAAAATTAGGAGCAGGCAGCGGTCGAACCGAGGCTTTCGCTTTTGGTCACATCGACATAAACACTGTCCGCCACCCAGGCCAAGCCGGGCACTATCCCTTCGAGTCGACACAGCATCTCGGAAACTTTTAGAAGCAGCCGCCACTTCGACGGCATGATGTCCGCATCACTCGGTTGCAGGCCGATGCCGAAGAAGCAGTCGATCTCAATGCTGGTGAAGCCGATTCTCCCGAAGGCCTCGCGAAGCTGGCCGAGGGTCCAGTAACGCACATTGAACCCGGTGCCGTCGTTGAAGCCCCGCTTCGCCCATTGGTAGAAGCAGCGCGGCCCCATCACATTCGGCATCTGCACAAACAGACGCGCCCCCGGCTTCATCACCCGATCCGAGGTTTCGATCACCTTGGAAACATCCTCACGCGAGAGGTGCTGGATCACGCTGTAGGAGAACACCACATCCGCCACACCCGCCCTCAGCGGCAGATGTCGGGCATCCGCGCAGATGAAATGAGCTTTCACACCCAGTTGCTCCGCCACACGGCGAGCGGCCAGCACCGCGCCGATCTGTGGATCGACACCGATCACCGAGAACCCTTCTTTCGCCGCCGCCATGCACCAGCGTCCCCAGTTGCAGCCCAGATCCACGAGCACGCGGCCAGCGCCGTTCTTGAGGCGAAAGTTCGGGATCGGATAGCGCGGCAGCTTGCCGACGAGGCTCAGATAAAGGTTTCCACAGGTGGCGGCGATCATCTGGGCCACCACGGGATCGACAGCATCCCCCCCGCGGCGCAGCGCCTCCAGCAACGGAGCTTTTTGATCCTCGTTCAAACCAAGCGTATCCACACACCACGGATCATTCGCCTGACCGCCCGTTTGGGAGGCAAGCGCTCTTGATTGCGCCATTGCCGAAAGCGTGTCCGTGGCATCCGGGCGGAACAGCACCGGCACACCCTGAATCGTCGGATACCGGCGGCCTGTGGCGCTCACCCATTCCTCGCCCTCCCGCACTAGCGGTGTGCCATCGACCGGGCAGGCGAGCAGGTCATCAAGTGGAGGGAGATCAGGCATGATGTGAAGCTTGTTGAAGGGATTCGATGGCCTGGCGCATGCCGGCCAGGTTTTCTTCAAAACCCCAGTGATTGATGATTTGCAGGCTTTCCTCACCTCCCCGTTCTCGCAGAGCCGCGTCGTGAAGCCACGGGCTCATTTTTTCCACCAGAGCATCCACATTCCCGGCCGGAAACACATCCCCATTGATACCCGGGCGGACCAAGTCATGCCCCGAGCCGATTTTATCGCTTACCACGACCGGTTTCCCAGCATTCATGACTTCATTCACGACGAGGCCCCAGGGCTCAAACACCGAAGGAAGGACAAACAGATCACACAGGTCATACAAGGCCGGTAACTCAGTCTGATTGCGGAAACCGAGAAACTTCACCTGACCGTGAGCCACCTCGTTGGCCAGCTTCTCCAGGGATGGACGAAGCTCACCATCCCCCACCATGAGGAGCACTGGAGCCGTAGGCGCGTTCGCCAGAACGCGGTCATCGGAATCCCGCACCTTGGCAGGTGCGCCTACATCGTTTGTAGGCGCGTTCGCCAGAACGCGGTCCCCGGAAGCCCCCGCAGGCGCAGGAGCACCGGCGAGCCTGCCCACTGCCCGGATGAGGGTGGCCGGATCCTTCACTGGGATCAGCTTCGCACAGAATAGAATCACCGGACGGCCCGGTTCGATGCCGAGCTCCGCCCGCAGCTTCTCACGGTTCAGTGACGCCTCCCGGCAGCGAGCTTGGAAAAACGCATTGTCCACCGCGTAGGGGGCCAGTTGGATGCGTTCGTCCGACACCCCATGGCAGCGGTAGTATTCGCGATTCGCGCTACCGATGGCCAGGAACTGGGAAACGGAGCGGAACAACAGGGAAAGCGCCGCGGCATGCACGGCACGCCGTAGCTTGCCGCCGTGCAGGCAGTCGAGATAGGTCTCGCCACGCATCAACACCGCTAGGTTTTTCAACCTAGCTGCCCTCAGCGCCGCCAGCGGGTAGGAGTTTCCCCAGCCATGCACCCAGACGGCATCCGGCTTGATCTCATCGAACGCGGCACTCAGTGCCCGGCGGTGCCTGCCAAAGGCACGCAACCCGGAGGGCAAGGGCTCACCGGGAAACAGTACCCGGTGAGGGTAGCCCTCCAGCAGCGGCACATCCCAGGTCACCCGTGTGCCAAAACCCGCGTCTTGATAACCACGCGCGGTGATATCCGTGGCATAGACGACCTCCAGATCAATGCCCCCCGCCCTCAGGTGCCGGATCAACGGCGCCTGATACTGAATAGGATGCGTGAGTGCGTAAGCGATGCGCATGGCGATGCAATCTAGGGCAAAGACGCCTCAAACTCGGTCTGGCAGCCCATTCCAGAAACCTTGTAGCCGAAGGATTCGAGCAGCCTGCCAATCTCACCAGCTCCCACGCCGAACTTTTCCAAGCAGCCCGGATTCTCCTCAAAGAACACATGACGGATCTTTTTCGCCTGCAACAAGGGCATGACACCGAGCACCACCTTGTGGTCATAGCCCTCACAGTCGATTTTGAGCGCGGTGTAGGCTTGATCGGGCAGTTCGGAGGCCAGCGTGGTGAGCGGCACCGACCAGTCCGCCTCGGCGGGGTCATCAGTCACCTTGTCCCAGCCGCTCTGCCCGGGATCAGACATCTTGAAATGCACCATGCCAGGGGCATCTCCGACCGCCTTGTTGACCGCGGTGACGCGGTCTGCCACGCCATTCAGTTCCAGATTGCCGAGCAGCTTCGGGTAGTTCCTCGGCGAGGCCTCATAGGCAATGACACGATTGTCCGGCCTCGCGGCCGTCCACAGCAGCGTGTAGTAGCCGTAGTTCGTTCCCGCGTCGATGAGCAGACCGCCTTCCTCGCGAGCGATGGCGCACAGGCGGCGGGTCAAGGGCAGTTCGTAGCACCCACTGTAGGCAATGCAGCCGTGACACGAATCGCCACGCATCAGGTTCATGCGAAAACCGGGCGCAAAACGCAACGGCGCCTCGCGAAAAGGCCCATCGCCCAAGTTCATCCGGCTGAGATAGCGATAGTAGAGGCTGGCACTGACCCGCGGGTGAAGCGAGCGGCTCAGCCGGGTCAGCCATTGGGAAAGGAGCGCGTTCATGATTGGGAGGGTGGGAGGAAGACCAGGTTATGCGCGGATCCTTGGCGGCCCGTCAGCGCATGCAGCGTGGTCTCTTGATAGCCAAGTGGCCGCACCAAGTCCCGCACACGATCCTGATGCTCACCAAGTGCCTCAATGATCAGCCAAGGAAGGCAGCGGCGAATCGTCTCCGTGGCCCCGGCCAGCACGGCCATCTCATGCCCTTCGACATCGATCTTGAGAAGATCGACCTCAGACAGGCTGAACGAGTCCAAGGTCCGCGTTTCCACGCGGATCTGATTGAGTTGCTCAAACTGCGCCAGCAAGGGAGCCTCCATGCTGCCCCAACCTTCGAGGGTAACCCCGGCTGACACCGGCACGGTGAGCACCGCTTTCCCTGCTTTTGAAGACAATGCCATGTCATGAACCTCCACATTCCCGGGAGCTGCCGCCTTCAATAGACCCGCCAACCTTGGATTGGCCTCGAAGGCATGTACCTTGGCAAACAAGCCCGCCATGATGCTGGTGGTCACCCCATTGTTAGCACCAACATCCACCGCCACACGCCGCCGATCTTTCGGCACCAGTGGAGGAACATAAACGTTTTCAGGCTCCACCCAGCCTACAAAGCAGTCGATCCAAGCAACCGCCTGCAAGCAAAGCTTCGGAGGAAGAAGTCCAGCTAATCGACGGGTGATAGAAATGACGCGGTGTTTTAACATGCTAGTAACTCCGACGGTAAATATTGGCTTTTGGCACCCCGCACACCTCTCAGTCCACGGGAATCATTACAATAAATAATTCTGGGCTACGCCAGATCTAAATCACCACACGCCGCGACCACACATGAGGTCACGCAGTTTCTTGAGAACCATTCGATTAAACGGCTGAATGAATAGATTTGGCACTTCCACACATTTGTTCATCAAGGTGTAATCTTGTCTCGACAGATTATGCGCCACCGTCAGCAAGTGCCTCAGCGAAACTTCCGGGGAACAAAATTCCTCCCAAGCCTGTCTAGCCTTCATCCCCATTTCCTCAGCTTCGCGCTTTCGACCCTCCAAGATTTCAGGGATACGCTTCACATCAGACTCACGAATTTGGATCGAGAACAAGTGCCAAGGAACGTCGGCCATCGGAATCCAATCGTCCGAAATGATGACTGGGACACGCCCCATCTGCATGACCTCAAACAAACGGTAAGTGCAGGGACCTAACCCCCTCGGACAAAGCACAAAGCGTGAATCGGCAATCATCGCGACATACGCTTTTTCATATGCATCACGATCATGACCAGTGGTTGTGTGATGAGTCTTGTCACTTGTATCAATCAACAACGCATCCGGGTGCGCACCCTCAAAAAGCCTGGACCGGACAGGATGAGTCGAGCAAGCCCCCTGAAATGAGTAGAGCTTGGTTGGCTTGGCTTTGGACCACTCGAAGCTCGCAAGGGCTTCATTTTCCTGGATTCGTGCCACATAGTGGAAGGTCTGTCTGCTGGCAGCGCCCCACTGTCGCCGCTCATTGGAAGGCGTGATTGTCCGGCAAGGAACCAGGGCGTGGTCAGCCGTGTGATACAACAAACATTTGGACGGCCACCTTTGAAACACAGGGCTGCGAAGAACACTTCGGTAGAACGGGTCACCTGCCTGATAGCGTTCGACAAAGATAATGACATCAGCCTCACCCGGATCTGTGACCAGGCATTCAACACCGCTGGCAGCATGTTGGATCAGCCAGCGGGGACCGTAATCGGGAACGGGATTGGCATAGGCGCTGGTGAGGAAGAATTTCATCCCTATAAGAGATCACTTGTCCACCCGCTGAAAAAGAGCGGTGCACCAAGTCAACACACCTCCTCCGTGGCTCTTCTCGTAGAGATCCACCAAGCTCAACTGCTGCGAGTCCAGGAATGTCATGATCTCCAGAGCCGACCCCTCGCCTTCATACATCGGGACAAAATTCATCTCCACCAGGACCCGCTTCACCCTGCCCTGCTGAAACAACATTCTGGCACCATTAAGGACGTCCAGATCGTGTCCCTGAGTATCAATCTTCAACAGATCGATCTCAGCAATCCCAAGCTCAGGGAACAACGAGTCGAGACTGCGAACCTGCACCTTCTCAACCGAGCGCACCTTGATCTCAGAGAATTCGTGCAGCGCAGAAGGGGCCAACCGGCGGAGTGAACTGAACTCGGACCGCTCATAGTTGATGAATTCCTTCACCTCATCATGCGCCCCCAGTGCCATGTGAAACAGATCCCGGCATCTGCCCCCGTGTGTCCGTTGAAGCTCGCCAAATACTGCACCTGACGGCTCAAAGGCGATGATCTGGGGGGCATCAAATGTACCACAAAGCATCTCGATGGTTTGCCCGCGGTTTGCTCCCACATCCAAGATCACGGGATTTTCGGAGCGAACAAGGATTTGGAGATCGCCACGCAGATCGAGCCCGGATGGAACACCAGGCTGGCACCAGGTCACGCTATAACCCCTGCGAGCAAGCAACCCCTTGATAGTCTTCTTTATCCATTTGGTCATAAACTTCATTCCACGTTTCGGGAGCCAACGGCCTCAAGCCCGAGTTGTCTCCACACTGTGTTTCAAACCTTGCAGCCCCCGCCAGATCAGCAAACCGCCGACCCCGATTCCAATCATATTCGAGATGCTGGAAAACATGATCACCTGCCGCACATCGGACAAGTTCAGGCAAAAGGCCGCAACAGCCTGCGTGGTGAGGGTCAAAGGAATCTGGATCCAGGCCAGCCGGACCCACCCACGGGCGTATGCTAGGCTCCAAATCGCCGTGGCGACCGAGCCAATCACCTGAGCAACAAGGAACCACACAAGCTCCAGTTTCAACCCAGCATACTGAGACCCGAGTATCCAGAGAACCTGCTCGGAAAACCACACACATAATACGCACAACGAAACGGCCGGCAGCACCACCGCAACTAGAGCCACCGCCGTGAGACGCTTTACCTTGAACGGGTTTCGTTCAGTGGAGATCACAGGAAAAATCAACTGAGTGACAGGCAAAGCCGCAAAGCTGAAGATAATCCCCAGCCGAGACAACGCCCCGACGTCTGCGACCTCACTGGCTCCTGCAAAGAAGCTCAAGATCCATGTCGTCAAGTGTCCCTGAACACAAGCAAACAGAGACAGCGGGAACAACGACCTGACCACCACACGCAACTGCCTCTTGTAGTCATCCCCCCCGGTTTCAACCACTTCGCGACTCAGGCCTCCATCCCTGCGTAGAACCAATACCTGCACCCATTGCGCCACTGTTGTTGCAGCGACAGCAAGGACAGCACTCAATCCACTTAACAAGCCCGCCGAAATGGCCGCGAGTCGAACGAAACCAAGGGACAGATCAGCTTTCACCAAAATCTGAACGTTTCGGCGCATCTTATTCATCGTCGAGAGCACAGCCCCCTCACCGGCCGCTAATCCCGTCAAGGCCACCAGCACACTAACCGCACATGCCACCGAAAAAGGTGCGTCGTTTCTGACCAGCATCCAACACCCCACGGGCAAAACCACGACTGAAGCCAAGGTCATGAACTCAAGCCTCATTTGTTGTGCCACCTTCATCACTCGGACAAATTGAGATTCATCATGGCTGACCCGCCCGCCCACGGCCATCATGGCACTGCCGAGGCCGGAATCGGACATCACGCTGATGGTGGCCTGGAGCGAGTTGGCGATGGTGAACCAGGCATACTGCTCCTTGCTCATGCCACGCACGAGCAGGAAGCCGCTGAAGGCATTCAACAACAGCACCACCGCCTGCGCCCCGCTGTAAGCGGCGAGACGGCGCAGCCATCTGGACCAGCGGGAAGGAGGCGGAGACACGGTGCATGCGGGCTGTTCGTTGGATGGCATGCTTAGCGAACCTGCCTTTGACCGCCTCGCATGACCCAGAGCACGTGCTGGTCGCTCAAAGCAATGCTCGATGCCTCCGGGCCAAGGAGTGCCCGGCCATCGCGTGCATCACCCGCGGGCTGGATGAAGGCATTCAGCTTCAAGGCGGATGCCAGGCCGGAATGGGACTCCGGCAGCGGATGCGCCAAGGGGACGAGGCCGAGGCGGCGGAGGTCGTAGTAGTGGCAGAAGTGGGGATCGAAGACGCGGTCGCCGGGCTGGAGGTGCTTTGCGAGTTCCTCGACGCTGGCGGTGGGCGTGGGATCGGCCCGGAGGGTGCGGAGGACGGCGGAGAAGGTGAAGCCGAGGGCGAGCGTGACGGCAAACAAGGCGAGCCCGGCGAGGCGGAGACGTGGCGTGAGTGTTTGCCAGAAGAACCACACGACCGCGACCATCAGCGGGAAGGCGAAGAGGCGGTTGAAGTGATGCAGGTGCGTGGCGGTGAGGACGAGCCCCGCCAGAGTGACGAGGCCGATGCCAACCCACCAACCCAGCGGGATGCGCAAACGGGCCGATTTGGAACCCAAAAGCCACACACCCAGCACCAGCGGCGTGAGCCAGCGGAGGTTTAAATAGGGCGGCAGCAAGCTGGCGAGCGAGCGGAAGGCCTGCACGGCCCGCTGAGCGAGGCTCATCTCGCCCCACGGCTGATGAGCAAACAGCGCAGTGTCCGCAAAACCGGCCATCGAAGGCCCGACGAGCATCAAAGCGCCGATGGCCATGCCAGTGACGAGCGTGAGCAGCGCGGGAGCTTTGCGTTCCTTGTCCGCGAAGGCCAGCAGCACGACCGGCCAGGTGATGACCGCCCGAATCCACACGAAGAACGAAGCGGAAAGCAGCACGCCGGCCAGCAGCAGACGCCACGCACCCGCTTTGCCCTGCACCAGGAGGAGCGAGGCCATCACGAAGGCCACCGCGATGCCATCGACGCGTGCGCCACGGTAGCTATCGAGGAAGGTGGACTCCAGAAACCAGGTGCCGCAAAGCGTGAGCGCCGCCCAAACCTCCGTCGAAGAGGTGGCATGACCGCAGAGCCAGACAGCGAGAAACACCACGCCGAGCAAACTGCCGAGCGTGGCAAGCCAACGCGGCCCGAGCGGCGAGCCGGTAGCACGCCAAGCGAGCTCCTGCATCACGCAGCCGAGCCACGGCACCGGCTTCACCGGCCTGCCAGCTTCCACATTGTAAGTCACCGCCAAGTTCGTAGTTCGGGCTTCAGCCCGTTTCCCCGGTGTGTGGGAACCAAACCCGTCATCGAGCATCACACGGCCGTAATCGACGATCATGACCTCATCGATCCACACCGGAGGCGAGGTGCGCATCGATGGCATGAAGGTGGCGAGCACGGCGAGAATGAAAACAAGGCTGGCGACGAGGTGGGTGCGCGTGACGTGCGAACTCATGCGAACTCCTTCACCGCGGCGATGACCTGCGATTGCTGGTCGTCGGTCATGGAATTGAAGAACGGCAGGCGCAGCAGGCGATCACTGAGGTCTTCGGTGACGGGGCAGTCCCCTGCCCGGCCGCCGAAGCGGGAGCCATACTCGGACAGGTGCAGCGGCAGGTAATGGAAGACGGCGTAGATTTTTCGCGCCTTGAGATGGGCGATGAGCGCCTGACGTTTTTCGAGGCTGGGCAGCAGCAGGTAGTACATGTGCCAGGCCTGCTCGCAGTGCGCGGGCACCACCGGCTGGCGGATGCCGTTGGCAGCGCACCAATCGGCCAGCTCGGTGTGATAGCGCTCCCAGATCTGCTGGCGGCGCTTTTGGATGACCGGCCACACGTCGAGCTGCGCATAGAGGAAGGCGGCGAGCACATCACTCATCACATAGCTGCTGCCGACATCGACCCAGGAATACTTGTCCACCTGACCGCGGAAGAAGCGGGCGCGGTTGGTGCCTTTCTCGCGGATGATCTCGGCACGTTCGGCATACTTCGCGTCATTGATCAGCAGCGCACCACCTTCGCCGCAGGTGATGTTTTTGGTCTCGTGAAAGCTCTGTGTGGCCATGCAGCCCAGCGTGCCGAGCCAGCGGCCTTTGTATTTGCCGAACAGACCATGCGCGTTGTCCTCTACGACGGCCACGCCATGCTTTACGGCGATTTCGAGGATGGCATCCATTTCGCAGGCGACTCCGGCGTAATGCACCGGCACGATGGCCTTGGTGCGTGGCGTGATGAGCGCTTCGAGTTTGTTCTCGTCGAGGTTCAGCGTGTCCGGCCGAACATCGCAAAACACCGGCGTGGCACCGCGCATGACGAAGGCATTCGGCGTCGAGACAAAGGTGAAGGACGGCACGATGACCTCATCACCCGGCTGGATGCCGAGCAGGATGGCGGACATCTCCAGCGCATGCGTGCAGGACGTCGTAACGAGGGCCTTTTTCACGCCCAGCGTCGATTCGAGAAGCTGGTGGCACTTGCGTGAAAAGGTCTGGTCACCGGCGATCTGGCCGATGGTGATCGTTTGGAAAATGTACTCCAGCTCACGCCCCTGCAGCGAGGAGCGATTGAACGGGATGAAATCGGCGGGCGGAAGATTCATGCGGCCGAAAGGCGGGCGCGGAGGAGCTTTTGCAGTTGCGGGGCCTCCTCACGCAGATGGGCCTCGTTGCGATGCTGCACGAAGACGATGCCAAACTTGTGCGTGAGCGGATCGGTGACCTTCTCGCCCGGTTTGGCCCAGATGAGGCGGTTCATGATGCGGGATTCGACGGCGGGATCGAAGTCAAAACCATCAAACGTGCCCGTGTGATCCGCCATGAGGCAGTGCCGCGTCACACAGCGGGCGGAGGGCATGTAAAACACATCACTCAATTCCAGCCCGGCGGAGGCGCGGACGATCCACTCGGCATACGGAGCACCCGTGGCATAGCGAACGAGCTCGATGTACAGATCGCCCGGTGCGCGGCGGCAGATCTCGATGATCACCGGATTGCCATCCTCATGCTGGATGAACTGCACATGGAAGATGCCATCGACGAGGTCGAGCAGGCCGGCGATGCGCTCGCTGTGCTCGATGAGCTTCTCGATGGACGACTGCGGACAGGAGGTCGGCGTGCAAGCAGCTGAGACGAGATACTGACTGAGATGGTACATCTCGTCGTCAGCGAATTGGAAGGCCACGCGACCATCCCGAAGGATGCAGGTGAATCCATGCCTCGTGCCGGTGATGAACTCCTCCACCACGATGCGCTTCGCCTTCGAGATGGCGAAGGCGGCCTCGGCGGCTTTGAGCGTGTCTTCCACGGTGTCAGCACGCTGGATGCCCTTGCCACCAGTGAGGTCCACGGGCTTCACGATGAGCGGCAGGCGCAGCTTCGGAATCGCGGCTTTGACTTCATCCATGCTGGCGCAGCCGATGGCCTGCGGACTGGGGATGCCGTGTTCCTGCGCAAAGGCCCGCCACTGATCTTTGTGATGAATGATCTCGGCCGTCTTCGGATCATCGTGACCGGGAAGGCCGAGTTCCTTCGCCGCGAAGGCGCAGGAGAGCGCAGAGAAGTCATTGCAACAGGCGCAGAGAGCCTCCGCGCCGATCTTTTTCGCCACGGCGCGCACCGCCTGCGGATCGGAGTAGTCACAGGGCTCGAAGGCATCGGAAAAGCGATGCCCGAGATCCTGCGACCGGTTCCCGCTGGTGGTGACGTGGTAGCCGAGCTGCTTCGCCGCTTGGATGAGCGGGATGTCAGCATGACTGCCACCGGCGATGAGGAGCTTCTTCATTTCTTCGGCATGAAGAACATCACGGTCTCCGTGACGCCCTCGGTGTAATGGCGGAGATAAATCGTGTAGTCGTCACGAATGGCAAACACCTCGCGTGGAATGCGCCAGAGGTCACTAGCCTGATGATACACACAAATGGCAAGGCGCGGATGGCAGCGACGGATGGTCTCGCGTGCACCGGCAAGCGCACCGAGCTCCGCGCCCTCGATGTCCATTTTCAAAAACGTGATGCCATCGATGCCAAAGCTATCGAGTCTCTCGATCTGGATCTCGAGATCACCATCATCGGTGATCGCCGAGGTGGAGCCAGAGCTGGAAAAGCGCACGGACGTCTTCGCCTCGCCGAGTCCCACCGGATGGCAGTGCACCTTTCCCTGCCCTGCAAACTTCGCCCGGATGACGGCGAGGTTGTTCGGGTCAGGCTCAAAGATGTGCACCGCATTGAATTGCGGGCAGCGCTCGATGAAATCAGCGCTCGTGCGACCATCGAAGCAGCCGATGTCGGCAAAGGATTCGCCAGCAGGCTGCAAATCGAGGAAGGGCTCGAAGTATTGATTCGCCTGATTCTCGCGAAACGAGGCAATGCAGGCCGGGTTGGCACTGAGGCGAAGGTTCACGAGGCTGTCGAAGACCTCACGGGAGGTTTCATCGGCCAGACGTTCGCGGACCCATTGCAGGTCAGCGGCATGCTCGCGGGCGTCTTCGCCGAAACCGGTCCAGAAACGGGCCTCAGGCAGTTCCAAACCGCAGTGACGATGAAACGTGAAGTAATCACACTGTGCCAGACCGGCCTTGAGAAGATGCTGACGAGCCGTGTGAGGTCGGCCAAGTGTCGTCGTGACCACCAAGGCATCCTTCGGCGCATCAGCCGTGCGGAGGATGGGCACGCCATGGAAGTCGGTCGCCTTCGAAAAGTCATCAATCACGCCCCGCACCGGGATCGTGGCGATGATTCCCGCCGCATACGGCGTGGCCCCGAGCAGATAACGGCGCGAAGGATTCGCGAGGAACTCACCGAGCACGGCGAGGGATTGGGGATCAGGCTGCATGAGCAGAGGAAATGTAGGCCGGATGTGTTTGGCGGACTGGACGCCAGTTGGGAAGAGATGTTCTTCGCCAAACTATCCGGCTGAGGAGGTTCGCATGCGGCACAGAGCCGGATAGTTCGGCGAAGGATGCATCAGAAGTCTGCGAAGTTGGAACCGCCGAACACATCCGGCCTACGAATGAACATGACAATCACCCAAACTGCGGGCGGCGTGGTCCTGGCGCATGGCTTTCACGATGCCGCGGAGGCCGAGGGTGGCGGGGCCGAGGTCGGCTTCGATGAGCTTCCGCAGTCGCGGCAGGTGGTAGCAGGGCACGCCGGGATACATGTGATGCTCGACGTGGTAGTTCATGTTCCAGTAAAAGAACGCGATGATGGGATTGAGGAGCACCGTGCGGCTGTTTTCGCGATAATCGAGCGTGTCCATCTTCATCCCGCAGTGCTGTGCGGAAGCCAGCAAGTTCGGCAGGCCGTTGCCGATGAAGGCGGCGAGGTCCACCAGCAAGATGAGCTGCCACAGGCCGGTGAGAGCAAAGATCAATGCGAGGGTCAGATGACCGAAAAGGATGGTGCGAGCCGCATCCGCCACCTGCTGGCGTGCGGCGGCATTCTCCGGTGGGAGCACGATCGTGCCTGCACGGCCCGGGATGATGCCGCGAGCATTCAGCCACTGCATGCGAATGGTGCGGAACAACCGACGCACATCGAAGGTGGAGGTCACGAGCACATTAAAGAAGGCGATGCACTTCGTGGTGGGCACTTCGGTGTCTGTTTCCGGATCAAGCGTGCTGCGATGATGAATCGTGTGCGTGCGGAAGAAGTAGGCGTG
>Ga0075163_10006927_pt1 | contig 15019 bp, 12 predicted proteins | sample JI1023141ADNA_FD_71478 | JGI IMG/M metagenome (GOLD analysis project Ga0075163, IMG submission 71478) | Wastewater effluent complex algal communities from Wisconsin, to seasonally profile nutrient transformation and Carbon sequestration -... | ecosystem: Engineered > WWTP > Effluent > Algae...
CAGCGTCGGCGCGGCCAGCCACTCCTGCATCTTCGCGATGCGGCGCTCCAGGCTGCGCTTGTCCGCGTAGCCCTGGGCGATCATGTTCTTCAGCAGCACGATGTTGCTGTTCAGGTACTCGATGATCGGCGCCTTGTTCAGCTTCATCGTGCAGCCAGGATGCGGCCGCTGAATTCGGTGACCTTGCCCCACTTGGCCACGGTCAACAATTCCTGAAATTGCCGCAGGCGAGCAAGGGTCGGCAGGTCTTTGCCTTCTAGGGTTGATCGCCGCTGGGTGGGTGCACCCGAGTTGGCCCGTCAACCGACAAGCTTCCCGAGAGCGCCACCATCGCGCTTTCGTGCCGCAGTCCAGATCCTGCCCAACTGCCGCCACTTCGCCGGGTACCAAAGCGGCGTGCAGGCATTCCTGGCCAATTGGCGTACTCGTCGCGCCGCTTTGTAGTAAGGCCATAAGCCCGGGCGTTCGATCCAAAGCCAGAACCGCTGTGCTGACCCTGTCGCCGCGCGGCCGGCGTGCACGCCTGGTGGCAGGGCTTGTGCAAACAATTGTCGGGAGACTTCCAACTGCGCCGTCGTCGCCGCCCCCAGCCCCAATTTTTCCAGGTGCACCAATAGCGCTGCCCAGTCCAGCGCTGCCGCGCCGGGTTCTTCGCGCAATCGGGCCAATTCCAGCAACTGCCGCAGGCTGCGGTAACCGGAACGGTAGGCGCCGTCCTGCACCGCGTCGTGCAAGATGTTGTGCAGCAGCCGGTGCGGCAGGGCCGGCAGCCACACGCGCAAGCCGTCCCAATCGAAAGGCTGCGCGTCTTGACGCATCACCGCCAGCGGCAGCGCCCGTGCGGAGGCGCCGGGAACGAGCACCTCGCGGTGCAGTTCGATGCAGACCTGGCCGCTCGGGTCCACCAGGGGTGGCAGGTGATGCAGGTGGTCGTAGAACCAGGGGTCGTCCACATCGTCCGCCACCCGATACCCGGCTTCCATCAGCACTTCCGCCGCGCGCTCGACATCGGCGTTCTGCAGCGCGATGTCCAGGTCGCCGACGATCCGCGCGCCGGCGTTCGGGTACTGGCCCGGCAACAGCGCAATCGCCCCCTTCAGCAGCAGTGCTTCGATGCCCGCTGCGGCGAGGCACTGCACCGTACGGCGCAGTGCCTCGCGCAGGCGGGCATTGCGCGATTCGTTCAGCCGGTGCAGTTCGGCCAGAGCCTGTTGCACGTCGGCGGGCACGGCGTGCCACCGCTGCGGTGAACGGGCCAACTCGGCATACAGGGTGGGCGCCACCCAATTCGCGGCAGCCACGGCGTAGATGGCGTACCAATCGAGCGGGCGACCCGTGGCCAGCGGGTCGGCGCAGCGGCCGGCCGGGTCTAGCAACGCGGCCACGTCGCGCCAGGGCTGGGCGCGTGCGGCGCGAAGGTCACGGCCGGCTGTCATGGCAGGCATGGCACTGCTGCACCAGCGCCAGCCCAGACGCCAGATTAGGGTAGTTCAAGCTGAATGCCGGCACCTTGTTCAGCCAGTTCGCCAGGGCTTCGATCTTGGGCTGCGTCAGATCGCGCAACACCGCCTCGGCCTCGATCAGCCCTTGCAACGCCTGTTCCGGGCTGATGCGCGCATGCCCCGGCGCTTCGCCCGGCGCATAGCGGCTCAGCAGCAAACAGGCCGTGGGCACTGCGGCGCCTGCCGCTGGCTGCAACGCGGGCATGAAGCGCACCGTCTGGCTGAAGCGCTGCACCGCCGGGCGGTCCATCAAGCCGGGCCGGCGGCTGGCCAGCACGGGCCAGCTGCCCGGCTTCAGGCAGAAGGGCAGGCCCAGGCCCAGCAGCTCGCCGGCGGCATTCACGGGCACCACGTCGTCGCTCAGCAGGCTGTAGCCGGCTGTGTCCAGCGCCGCAGCCAGCGTGGTCTTGCCCGAGCCGCCGGGAGCCACCAGCAGCAGGCCCCGGCCATCGACATCCACCAGGCCGGCCCCGTGCACGACCAACATGCGCTCTGCCGGCCGGCAGCCCAGTTCGGTCAGCGTGGACAAAGTGGCCACCAGTGCAGCGTCGGCCGACTTGCCCTGTCTCACGGTGGCGCCACCCAGATTCAGGCGCCACGCATCGACCGAGCCCTGAAGCGTCAGTGCATGGTGAACGTCATTCAGTGGCCACGCCTGCATGCGGGCGGCATGCGCGCTGCCCAGGGCGTCGTCGATCAGACACTGCAGCAGCGGGTCGGCCATGCGCAGCGCGATGTGCCGATCGGCCACCACCACGCGGCGTGCGCCCGGCGCCAGCGGTCGCGGGCTGGGCGGCGGCCAGACGGGGTCGTCGCTCTGCGCCAGTGGCCAGCGCGCTTCGTGGGCTGGTGACCCGCGCTCGTCGATCAGGCCGGCGTCGCCCCACATCCGCCATCGCGCCCGTACCTGCTCATGCGCCTGTTGCTGCGTTAGCCCGTAACGTTGGGCCAGCAATGTGGCCAGCGACGACAACGACCAGCCTTCGCGCTGCAGGTCCCACAGTACGGCGCTGAAGGCGTCCAGCACGTGCAGACGCCTGTCATCGGGCGCCGCCAACAAACGGCTGGCGCCCAGAGGCGCGTGCAGTACAAGCGCCTTGCCAGCGGAATGTCTGCCGTCGTCGTACCCGATATCGGCTGCCTGCAGCGCAAGCGACGGGGCGGAGTCATTCACAGCTACGGACCTGGGGGCGGTTCTCCCAAGCTCTCTGCCGACGCCCGGGTGGACACCAGCAAAGACATCACCGTCGGTGGCGTCAGGATGGCGAGAGGGCCCAGGCGGCGCATGGCGGCACGGCGTTCGGCGTCGGTAGCGGGTTTGCCGTTGTCGGTGGTGTTCAACTCATTTGGGCCTGAATCGGGCTTGGCGTTCATCATGGAATTGGCGTTCGTTCAAGGTGAATTCGCGAATTGCATTGCGTCGGGTCGTTAGGCCCGAAGCACTCAATTGCCCAGGTATTCCCAGGTCAGCCGGCGCACGGCGGTGTTCAGCGTCATCGGGTAGCCGCCGGCGTAGTTCGGGTCCGTGGGGTAAATCACAGCGCCGGTGTCGCGGTCGATCAGCCGCGACTTGGCCAGCACCGCCGCCGGCGCCGTCCAACGCAGCACCACCTTGCTGTCAAGCGGCTGGGCGCGCACTTCGAAGTCCCATTTGCCGGCCCAGCCTTTGGCCGGGCGCAGGTCGGTGGTGTAGTCGGCGGTGTCGCTGGCCCATTCGGGGCGCGGGAAGACGACGGTCAGGTAAGGCTGCGCGAAGGGCGCCATCGCGCCCAGGTCGCCTGCGTCGAGGCCGTCAGCCGCGCCCGCCCATTGGCCCAGCTTGGCGGTGGCAGACCATCCAGTCGCCAGGTTCTGCACCCCCAGATCCACCACCCAATCGTTGCTTCTGGATGGCGGCCGCACGGGGGGCCGGGTGGGGGCGGTTGCCGCAGCGGTTGCTCGGGCCTGGGTGGGAACCACTGCTGGCACGGCAGCCATGAGTGCAGCCGGCGACGCGATGGTGCTGCCCAGCGCCGGGATCAGCAGGTCGATGGTCTGGCCAACGCCGCCGGGCAGCACCTTGACGAAGAAGGACTTGAAGTACTGCAGGTTGCCCACTGTGGGCCCGGTGTCGCTCCAGGTGGCATAGGTGTTGCCGTTCCAGATCCAGACGGTGTTGGACAGCACATTGACGTTCGCTGCTGCGGCTTGGCTGGGTGTGTAGACGGTGCTGCCGCCTACACGCACGCGAACCTTGGACCAATCAACGTCATGCGGAAAGGGGTTCGCGATCATGCGGCTGCCTGCGGTGGCGCTGGGCACCAGCACCACCACACAGCCTTCAGTGGTGGACTGGCAACCGGTCACTCCTGTGCTCAGAGGCGTGGGGCGAGCCAGGGTGTCGTCCAGTCGCAGCAGCCCGCCCACGGGCGCGTCCAGGCTCTTGATCCAGTGGCCGGTGCCTACGCCGATGACATCGGTCGAGGCCATGACCACATTGCCGCTGTTGGCGGCGTTGCGCTGCCACAGGACCCAGCGCGTGGAGAAGTTGGCCGCGTCCAGCTGGCCCGTGGTGTTGCCGCCCAAGGCGCCACCTACCGTGATGGACGTGGAACTGGGCTGGCAGGGCAGCGCCAACTGTTGCCACAAGGCGGTGGGTGACGTGGTGAGCGCAATGCCACCGCCGCAGGCCGGCATGAATCGGGACAGTCCGCCTCCAAAGAATCCGCCCACCACGATCTTGCCGTCGGCCTGGATTGACGCGGCGAAGACCTGGTTGTTCAAAGCGCTGCCGACACTGGCATTGAACACCGTGTCTGGCGTGCCATCGGCATTGAATCGCGCCAGGCGACCGCTGGGGGACGTGAAGCTTCCGCCCACCAGGATCTTCCCGTCGGCCTGGACTGACACCGTCAGAACGTTCATGGGCGTCAAGCCGGTGCCGACGTTGGCATTGAACGCCGTGTCCGGCGTGCCATCGGCGTTGAATCGCGCCAGGCGACCGCTGGGGGACGTGAAGCTTCCGCCCACCAGGATCTTCCCGTCGGCCTGGACTGACGTAGCAAAAGCCGTATTGTTCAGATTGGTGCCGACATTGGCATTGAACGCCGTGTCTGGCGTGCCATCGGCGTTGAATCGCGCCAGTTGCCCCCCCGGGGTTGCCAAGGCACCGCCCACCACGATCTTCCCGTCGGCCTGGACTGACGTAGCAAAAGCCGTATTGTTCAAGATGGTGCCGACATTGGCATTGAATGCCGTGTCTGGCGTGCCATCGGCGTTGTATCTCGCCAGTCGGCTACTCGGCACCGTGAAGGATCCGCTCACCACGATCTTGCCGTCGGCCTGGACAGTTAGGGCGTTGACCTGACCGATCAGAGTGGTGCCTACGCTGGCATTGAACACCGTGTCCGGCGTGCCATTGGCCTTGAATCGCGCCAGTCCGCTGCTCGGGGATGTGAAACCACCACCCACCACGATCTTGCTGTCGGCCTGGACTGACAAGGCCACGACAAGATTGTTCAAAGCGGTCCCGACGTTGGCTTTGAAGGTCGTGTCCGAGGTGCCGTCGGCGTTGTATCTCGCCAGTCGGGCGCTCGGCGACGTGAACATTCCGCCCACCACGATCTTGCCGTCGGACTGGACTGACGTGGCGCGAACGGCTCCGTTTGTGCCGGGGGTGACGCGAGCGACGAAGGCGCGGTCAAGTACGACCGTTGCTGGCTCTGCTGCATGCGTCATGCCGACTGACAGAACCAGCCCGCAGGCAAAGGCCACTACCCCATGCGACATGGCAGTTGTGCTGCGCGTTGGTTTGGGGTGACCGGGGCGAGAGAACGCGCGTATCGCGCGCTTCAACCAAACGAAGGGCATGAAAGCCTGCTCCTGAAGCGACCCTTGGGCCAGTGGCGATTCCGGGCAAATGGGGTCGGTGTAAACCCGGTAAGTGATCCGCAGACAACCGAAAGCTGGCGGATGATCCTGAGGCTACGGCCTGGGCGCGCATCCTGAATATCCCCGATCTACGGGGCGGAAGGCAGCGTTTGCGACGCTATGAGCGTCACGGGCGCATCGGCAGCCGTTCGCCGGATGGTGGCCGGATTGGCGCGGCAATGGGGCCGCAAGGGGTGAACCACCAAGCGAAAGCCAAGGGCGGTGCACACACGGTAGACAGTGTGGAAGCACGGCGCACTGCCTGGCCGCAGTGCCTTGTACAGCGCTTGCCTCGTGATGCCTGCCGACTTGGCGACATCGGTCATGCCGCGAGCACGGGTGATGTCCCCCCGGCGCGGCACAAAGCAGTCCCGCGTCGTTGGCCTGCTGAATGTCAGTCAGGAAAGCGGTAAGGGCCTCATCGTTGAGACCGCTTGCACGCCGCCAAGGGCACGATGCTGGCTTGGCCGAAGTCGAGGGCTTCGACTGAATCAGCGCAGGCGCGAGCAGTTTTGCTGTTGCGCATGGGTTCTTTCCCCCGATGCATCAGCGTTGGCTCTTCGCCGACGTTGACAGTTGGGTCAAGCCTCGCCGTCAGTACCGCAAAAGGCAAGGCCCGCCGAAGCGGGCCTTGCGAGCGTCGGGGTTCTGGCCTCAGGCCGTCACGTCCTTGGCCACTTCCGCGTACTCCTCGATCTGGTCGAAGTTCATGTAGCGGTAGACCTTCGAGCCGTCGGCGTTGATCACGCCCATGTCGGCGTGGTACTCGGCCACTGTCGGCAGCCGGCCGAGCTTGCTGGCGATGGCCGCCAGTTCGGCCGAGGCCAGGTAGACGTTGGTGTTCTTGCCCAGCCGGTTGGGGAAGTTGCGCGTCGAGGTCGAGACCACCGTGGCGCCTTCCTTGACCTGCGCCTGGTTGCCCATGCACAGGCTGCAGCCGGGCATCTCGGTGCGCGCGCCCGCGCTGCCGAAGTTGGCGTAGTGGCCTTCCTTCGTCAGCTCGGCGGCGTCCATCTTGGTCGGCGGCGCGACCCACAGCTTGACCGGGATGTCGCGCTTGCCCTCCAGCAGCTTGCTGGCGGCGCGGAAGTGGCCGATGTTGGTCATGCACGAGCCGATGAAGGCCTCGTCGATCTTGGTGCCAGCCACCTCGGACAGGAACTTGGCGTCGTCCGGGTCGTTCGGGCAGCAGAGGATCGGCTCCTTGATCTCGGCCAGGTCGATCTCGAGCACGTGCGCGTATTCGGCATTGGCATCGGGCTCGAGCAGCGTCGGCGCGGCCAGCCACTCCTGCATCTTCGCGATGCGGCGCTCCAGGCTGCGCTTGTCCGCGTAGCCCTGGGCGATCATGTTCTTCAGCAGCACGATGTTGCTGTTGAGGTACTCGATGATCGGCGCCTTGTTGAGCTTGATCGTGCAGCCGGCGGCCGAACGTTCGGCCGAGGCGTCGCTGAGCTCGAAGGCCTGCTCGACCTTCAGGTCCGGCAGGCCCTCGATCTCGAGGATGCGGCCGGAGAACTCGTTGACCTTGCCGGCCTTGGCCACCGTCAGCAGGCCCGTCCTGATCGCGAACAGCGGGATCGCGTGCACCAGGTCGCGCAGCGTGATGCCGGGCTGCATCTGCCCCTTGAAGCGCACCAGCACGCTCTCCGGCATGTCCAGCGGCATCACGCCAGTGGCAGCGCCGAAGGCCACCAGGCCGGAGCCGGCCGGAAAGCTGATGCCGATCGGGAAACGCGTGTGGCTGTCGCCCCCGGTGCCCACGGTATCGGGCAGCAGCATGCGGTTGAGCCAGCTGTGGATCACGCCGTCACCGGGGCGCAGGCTGATGCCGCCGCGGTTGCTGATGAAGGCCGGCAGCTCGCGGTGCGTCTTGACGTCGACAGGCTTCGGGTAGGCCGCCGTGTGGCAGAAGCTCTGCATCACCAGGTCGGCGCTGAAGCCCAGGCAGGCCAGGTCCTTCAGCTCGTCGCGGGTCATCGGGCCGGTGGTGTCCTGGCTGCCGACGCTGGTCATCTTCGGTTCGCAGTAGGTGCCCGGGCGCATGCCCTGGCCCTCGGGCAGGCCGCAGGCACGGCCGACCATCTTCTGCGCCAGCGTGAAGCCGGCCTGCGTCGCGGCCGGTGCCTGCGGCAGGCGGAACACCGTGCTGACCGGCTGACCGAGGAACTCGCGGGCCTTGGCCGTGAGCGAGCGGCCGATGATCAGGTTGATGCGGCCGCCGGCGCGCACCTCGTCGAAGAGCACGTCGCTGCGCAGCTGGAACTCGGCAACGGTCTCGCCGCCCTTGACGATCTTGCCGTCGTAGGGCATCACGTCGATGACGTCGCCCATGTTCAGCTTGGCCACGTCGACCTCGATCGGCAGCGCGCCGGAGTCCTCCTGCGTGTTGAAGAAGATCGGCGCGATCTTGCCGCCCAGCGTGACGCCGCCGAAGCGCTTGTTCGGCACGAAGGGGATGTCCTCGCCGAAGCCCCAGACGATGCTGTTGGTCGCGCTCTTGCGGCTGGAGCCGGTGCCGACCACGTCGCCGACGTAGGCCACCAGGTGGCCCTTGGCCTTGAGCTCGTCGATGAACTTCATCGGGCCCCGCTTGCCGTCTTCTTCCGGCGTGATGCCCGGGCGGGCGTTCTTCAGCATCGCCAGGTAGTGCAGCGGGATGTCCGGGCGGCTCCAGGCGTCGGGCGCGGGGGAGAGGTCGTCGGTGTTGGTCTCGCCGGTGACCTTGAAAACGCTGACGGTGATCTTCTTGGGCACCTCGGGGCGCGAGGTGAACCACTCGGCATCGGCCCAGCTCTTGATGACGTCGGTGGCCAGCGCATTGCCGGCCTTGGCCTTCTCGGCCACGTCATGGAAGAAGTCGAACATCAGCAGCGTCTTCTTCAGCGCGGTGGCGGCGATCGGGGCGACCGCGGCGTCGTCGAGCAGCTCGATCAGCGGCTTGACGTTGTAGCCGCCGACCATCGTGCCGAGCAGCTCGGTGGCCTTGGCCTTGGAGACCAGCGCGACCGTCAGGTCGCCATGCGCCACCGCGGCCAGGAAGCTGGCCTTGACCTTGGCGGCGTCGTCGACGCCGGGCGGCACGCGGTGCGTCAGCAGGTCCAGCAGGAAGGCTTCTTCACCGGCGGGCGGCGACTTGATCAGCTCGATCATCGCGGCGGTCTGCTTGGCGTCCAGCGGCAGCGGCGGGATGCCGAGCGCGGCGCGTTCGGCGGCATGTTGTCGGTAGGCAGCAAGCATGGGCGTTCTCCGTGGGTCCAGGGTGGATCAGGGTTTAACCTATATTTTATGTCTTATATAAGACTTGGCAAGCGGCGGGTTGAACATCGGCGCTGCCGGGCGAGCGCAATTGCCGCGGCAGCGCCCGTCTGCCCCGCGTTCAGGTCTTGGCCGCCGGGGCCGAAGCGGCCTTCGCGGGGTCGATGCCGATGCCTTCGCCGTCGGGCTGTGGCACGAAGTTGCGCTGCTTCTCGTGCACGCAGCCGTCGACCACGCGCTGGCCGAGCTTGGTGTCCATCAGCATCGACTTGTTGGCGATCTGCAGCATCAGCATGCGGCCCTTGACGTCTTCCAGGCGCAAGGCCCCGGTGGTCGACAGCACGGGCTTCATGGTCCACACCGCCTTGCCGAACTTGACATCGAGGTACCCGTCGTTCTTGTCGTTGAGACCGACGTGCACGGTCTGCTTGAACTCGCAGTCGTAGTCGCCGTAGTGGGCCATCGCCGCCGCGGCCAGCTGTTCGCCTTCGGCAACCGGCAGCTTCTGCACCGGCGGCGGTTTCGGCGCCGGCGCCTTCAGCGAGGGCTTGGCCACGCCGGGCTTGGCGGCCGGGGCCTGGGCCTGGGCCGCGTGGAAGGAGGTCAGGCCGAGGGCCACGAGGCCGAGGGCAAGGCGGGTGGGAAGGGCGGTCATCGGGGAAGCTCCGGCGGGTTTGCGCATGGCTGCGGCAGCGATTGTGGCGCGTGCGCCGGGAAGGCTGTGCCGGTTTGTGACGTGACCCGTGCGGGATCACACCGGTTGCAGCAACTGGGCGGCCGTCAGTCGGTACAGCACGTGGCGGTGGAAGGGGTGGTCGCTGGGAACGCGGGGGTGGTCGAAGTCGTCGGCCGGGTCGTGGCTCATGCCCAGCCGTTGCATCACGCGCCGTGACGGCTCGTTGCCCGGCACGGTGCAGGCCACCAGCATGTCGAGTTGCAGTGCCTCGAAGCCGAAGGCCGCGGCCGCGGCGGCCGCCTCGCTGGCCCAGCCGTGGCCCCAGGCCGCGCGCGGCAGGCGCCAGCCCAGCTCGACCGCGGGCATGAAGGGCGCTTCGTAGGTCGGCACATGCAGGCCGACGAAGCCGGCGAACGGCAGCACGCCGGGGATCTCCAGTGCCCACATGCCCCAGCCGCGCTGGCCGATCTGGCTGCGGACGCGGCCGGCTTCGGCCAGGGCCTCGTCGGCGGTGGGAATCGAGCTGAACCAGCGCCGCACCTCGGGGTCGGCGTTCATCTCGACCCAGGCCGGCAGGTCGCTGTCGCGCCAGTCGCGCAGCAGGGTGCGGCGGGTGCGCAGTTCGCGCGGGCTGGTGAAGGTGGGCAGCACCAGGGCCGGCCCGCCGCGGGGGGTGTGCAGTCTCATGGTCGGGCCTCGCTGAACCAGGCCTGGCGCACTTCGGCCGGCAGTTGCGGGCCGCCGGCGAACGAGGTGCGGTGCGCGCGCTCGAGAAGTTGCCAGAAGTAGCGGTAGCTGGCGCGGTCGTGCAGCGTGTCGTGGTGGCGGATCGGTGCCCAGCGGGCAGCCTGCGCCGCGCTGACGATCTCGATCGCCAGGTCGACCTCGGCCACCGTGGGCGCGAAGGCGTCGATGATCGGCCGGATCTGCGCCGGGTGGATGCTCCACATGCGGGAGTAGCCCAGGCGCCGGCAGGCCAGGCTGGCAGCTTCCTGCAGCGCAGTGACATGCTTGAACTCGGTGACCACGCAGTGCGAGGGTACCTTGCCGGCGGCGTGGCAGGCCGCGGCGATCTCGAGCTTGGCGCGCAGCACCAGCGGGTGCTCGAACTGCCCTTTGGCGCCCATCGCCGTCTGCGGAATCGCGCCGCGGTGCGCCGAGACGAAGTCCATCAGGCCGAACGACAGCGACTCGAAGCGCGGGTGCGCTGCGATGGCCGCCACCTCCTGCAGCGCGCCATGGGTTTCGATCAGGGTATGGAGCGGCACCGCGGCGCCGCCGGCGGCGTCCACCGCGCTGGCGGCGCGCTGCACTTCGGACAGGCCGCGCGGCTTGGGCACCATCAGGTAGGCCGGCGCCTTGGCCGCGCCGAGCACGATGTGCAGTACCTCGTCGAAGCGCGGGTGGTCGACCGGCAATACCCGCACGCCGACCCGGCCGAAGCGGTTCTCGGCGCTGCCCAGCAGGCCGGCAATCAGGTGTGCGTGTTCGACCTCGCCGCCGACCGGCGCGCCGTCTTCGTTGTCCAGCGTGACGTCGAACACCGGACCCATCTCGGCCTGCAGTTCGAGGCTCTTGCGCATGCGCAGCTCGACGCCGCTGTAGTGGTCGCACACCGGCAGCGACGGCACGGCGCGTTCGTCGGGATCGAACAGCGCATCGCGGGGGTGGATCAGGTCGGCGTCGGCCATGGTGGGGCGAAGAGGCTGCGCGGTGGCGGGGACGTGAGCGTAGCGCGCCCGTGCCGCTCTGGGTTTCCCCCATTGCCGCGCCAGGGCGGAGCGGCAAGATGACCAGCCTTGGTAAATATCATATGACGATTGGAGACCCATGCACCGTGCCACGCTGAACCTCGCCCGCCGAGCCGTCCTCGGCCTTTCGCTGGCCGCCGCTGTCGGCGGGGCCTCGGCCCAGCAGTTTCCCGACCGGCCGATCACGCTGATCGTGCCCTGGGGCGCCGGCGGCGGCACCGACGCCGTGGCCCGCATGATCGGCACTCTGATGGAGCGCGACCTCGGCCAGCCGGTCAACGTGGTCAACCGCACCGGCGGCTCGGGCGTGGTGGGCCACTCGGCGATCGCCGGCGCAGCCCCGGACGGCTACACGATCGGGATGATCACGGTGGAAATCACCATGATGCATCACCAGAAGCTGACCGAACTGGACCCGACCAGCTACACACCTCTGGCGCTGGTCAACCTCGATCCGGCCGGTTTCCAGGTGCGTGCCGACTCGCCCTACAAGACGATGGCCGACGCACTGGCCGCCATCAAGGCCAACCCGGGCAAGTTCAAGGCGTCGGGCACCGGGCAGGGCGGCATCTGGCACCTGGCGTTGGCCGGTTGGCTGCGCGACGCCAAGGTCGACCCGGCGACGGTACCCTGGGTGCCGTCCAATGGCGCTGCGCCGGGGTTGCAGGATCTGGTGGCCGGTGGCATCGAGTTCGCACCGGTCTCGCTGCCCGAGGCGCGCTCGCTGATCGACGCCGCCAAGGTGAAGTCGCTGGCGGTGATGGCGAGCAGCCGGGCCGCGCTGTTCCCCAATGTGCCGACGCTGAAGGAGGCCACGGGCTCAGATTGGGCCACCGGCGCCTGGCGCGGCATCGCTGCGCCCAAGGGCCTGCCGGCGCCGGTGGCGGCGCGGCTGGAAGCGTCGGTCAAGAAGGCCTACGACAGCAAGGAGTACAAGGACTTCATGGCGCAGCGTGGCTTCGGCATGTTGTGGGGCAGCTCGCAGGAGTTCGCCCGCTTCATGGCCAAGGGTGACGCCGACATGAAAGCCGTGATGACCGCCGTCGGCATCGCGAAGTAAACGCACCGTGCAACGCACCGACCGCTGGCTGGGCATCGGCCTGGCCGTGCTGGCGGCCGCCATCCTGTGGTCGGCGCGCAGCTTTCCGGCCGTGCCCGGGCAGAAGCTCGGTGCCGGCTTCCTGCCGATGCTGATCGGCGTCGGCTTCCTGCTGTGTGGCGTGGCGCTGGTGTTGCGCAGCCTGCGCGGCCAGGGTTACGAGCGTGATGCCGACGCACCGGTGATCGAAGAGCACTTCGGCAGTTCGGCGGTCATCATCGGCGCGATCGTCGTGTACATCGGGCTGGCCGACCGCCTGGGCTTCCTGATCGTCGTGCCGCTGTGCCTGGTCGCGGTGTTCCGCGCACTGCGCGTGGGCTGGCGCCCGTCGCTGGCCTGGGCCATCGGCGGCACGCTGCTCGTGCACGTGACTTTCTACAAGCTCTTGCGCGTGCCGCTGCCCTGGGGCGTGTTCCGCCCCTTCTACTGAGCGGGCCGCCGGCCTCGCCCTCTCGAAAGTCTGCGTGGACGCTGTTCAGACGGCCTTCGGCCTGGTCTTCCAACCCTATGTGCTGCTGGTCATCGCGCTGTCGGCGCTGTATGGCCTGTTCGTCGGCGCCATCCCGGGCCTGACCGCGACGATGGCCACCGCGCTGCTCGTGCCGGTGACCTTCTTCATGGCCCCGGTGCCGGCGGTGGCCGCGATCGTCACCGCCACCGCGATGGCCATCTTCAGCGGCGACATTCCGAGTGCGCTGCTGCGCATGCCCGGCACGCCCGCAAGTGCTGCCTACACCGACGAGGCCTTTCTGCTGACCAAGAGCGGGCGCGCCGAGCTCGCACTGGGCTCGGGCCTGGTGTTCTCGGTGCTCGGTGGCATCTTCGGCGTGCTGGTGCTGATCGTCGCCGCGCCGGCGCTGGCCGAAGTTGCCTTGAAGTTCAGCAGCTTCGAGTACTTCTGGCTGGTGATGCTGGGCTTCACGTGCGCGATCTTCATCGCCGGCACCGATCCGCTGAAGGGTACGGTGTCGCTGCTGCTGGGCCTGCTGATCTCCTGTGTCGGCCTGGAGAACCCGGCCGGTGCGCCACGCTGGACCTTCGGCAATGCCGAGTTGACGGGCGGCATCGCGCTGATCCCTCTGATGATCGGCATGTTTGCGATCTCGGAAGTGCTTCGCTTCGCCACGGTCGTGATCAAGCCGGAAATGGCCGTCGACCGGCCCTTCGGCAACGTCTTCAAGGGGCAGTGGGCCTTGTTGAAGAAGTACCCGGTGCAACTCTTTCGCGGGTCGGTGCTTGGCACCGTGGTCGGAGCGCTGCCCGGGGCTGGCGCCGACATCGCTGCCTGGATGTCGTACGCGATGTCCAAGCGCTTCTCGAAGGAGCCCGAGAAGTTCGGCACCGGCCACGTCGAGGGCATCGTCGAATCGGGTGCGGCCAACAACTCTGCGCTGGGCGGCGCCTGGATCCCGGCGCTCGTTTTCGGCATTCCGGGTGATTCGATCACCGCCATCGCCATCGGCGTGCTGTACCTGAAAGGCATGAACCCGGGGCCGACGCTGTTCGTCAACAACCCGCAGAACATCTACGCGGTGTTCATCGTCTTCATCCTTGCGCAGTTGCTGATGCTGCCCTTCGGCTGGATGGCGATCAAGGTCGCCAAGCAGATCCTGCGCATCCCGGCGGCGGTGCTGATGCCGCTGATCCTGCTGTTCTGCATCGTCGGCAGCTTTGCCATCAACAACTCGATGTTCGGCGTGATCGTGATGCTGGTGGCCGGTGTCGCGGCCTTTTTCATGGAGCGCTGGGGCTTCCCGGTGGCTCCCACCATCCTCGGCGTGGTGCTGGGCACGATGCTGGAGGAGCACTTCTTCAGCAGCCTGATCAAGGCCGACGGCAACTTCCTGGTCTTCTTCGAACGGCCGATCGCCGGTGTGCTGGGCGGGCTGACGCTGCTGGTGTGGTTGTGGCCGCTCGGGCGCCGCCTGCTGCAGCGCGGGCCTTCGCCTTCAACCGCCTGAGAGGCTGCGCCAGACCAGGCTGGCGCCGCTGCCGATCAGCAGCAGCCAGACCGCCTGCACGGCCCGTGCGCCGGACAGACGGGTGTGCAGCCGGCTGCCGATCAGGTAGCCGAGCAGCGCACAGGGCAGCAGGCCGGCGGCCAGCAGCAGCAGGCCACGCTGCGCGTAGAAGCCACCGCCGGTGAACAGCACCAGGCGGATCGTCGCGGTGCTGAAGACGAGCACGCCGATGGTCGCGCGCAGCACCGATTTGTCGGCCAGCCGGCGGGCGAGGTAGATCGTGTAGATCGGCCCGCCGGTGCCGTACAGCGCGGTGAAGACGCCGCCCACCAGCCCGGCCGGCATCGCCCACAACGGCGACACCGGCGCCGGCGGCACCTTGTTCAGCAGGCTCCAGGCCGCGTACGAGAGCACGAACAGCCCCAGCACCAGCAGCAGCCAGCGTTCGTCGGCCTGCGACAGCAGCGTGACGCCGACGACCATGCCGACCAGCAGCAGCGGCATCAGGCGCAGCAGTTCGCGCCTGTCCAGCAGGTGCCGCGCCCGAAAGCCGAGCACGGCGGCAACACACAGGTCGAAGACCAGCATCATCGGCACCGCGAAGCGCAGCGGCAGCCAGTGCACCAGCAGTGGCAGCCCGACGATGTTCGCGCCGAAGCCGCCGAGGCCGAACACGGTGTAGGCCATCGTCACGATCAGCCCGATGCCGATCAGCGCCGGCCAGGGCAGGTCGATCATGCGGGCGCGTCGGTCAGGATCGTCTGCCCCGGGGCGACGCGGGAGAAGTGCACCGGCTCGCGGCGAAGTGTCAGTCCGTCGCCGGTCTGCGTGACGACGATGTAGGTCGAACTCGGCAGGTCACC
>Ga0075163_10006928_pt1 | contig 15018 bp, 8 predicted proteins | sample JI1023141ADNA_FD_71478 | JGI IMG/M metagenome (GOLD analysis project Ga0075163, IMG submission 71478) | Wastewater effluent complex algal communities from Wisconsin, to seasonally profile nutrient transformation and Carbon sequestration -... | ecosystem: Engineered > WWTP > Effluent > Algae...
AAGTCGGGTGCCGGATCGGGTCTCCAAGAAACTGCAACTTGGACACCCCTGGCGGCCGGCCTAGCCGGCTACTTGACGCCGGTCGGACGGGCCGCGGCGCCGCCCGTCTTATCGGGACCAGGTCCCGAACCCTTGCTGTCCGACGGGATGGTGTCGAGCATCGGCTCCACCTTCATCTCCTTGAGGAGGTGATCGGCGCCGTCGACCGCATCGAGCGTCCACAGCATGTAGCGCGCGTCGACGTGGATCGTGCGCGTGGTCTCGCCGTTGAACACGACGTCCGACGACACACCTTCGATCGTGCCGTCGAACGCGAGGCCGACGAGCTCGCCCTTGTCGTTCATCGTCGGCGAGCCCGAGTTACCACCGGTGATGTCGACGTCGGAGAGGAAGTCGATCGGCAGCTCGCCCTTGAGGGACGGATCCGAGTACTTGCCATATTTCCTCGCCTTGATCGCGTCGATCACGTTGGGCTTCATGTCGAACGGGTCTTTGCCGGTGATCTTCGCCGGGATCTGCGATGCGACGGTGAACGGCGAGTCCGCCGGATCGGTCGACATCGGCTTGAACGAGCGCACGGTGCCGTAGGTGACGCGGAGCGACGAGTTCGCATCCGGCGACAGCTGACCGTTCATCACCTCGCGCATCGCCTGGGCGTACGACGGCGTGAGGAGCATGAGCTCGCCCGTCTTCGCATCCTGACGCTTCTCCTCGGCCTTGTAGGTGGCCCAGATCCGCTGCGCCGCCTTGATGAACGGGTCCTTCGACGCCTTCAGCTTCGCCGCGTTGCCGCTCTGCAGCAGCTCGAGCCGCAGCTTCTCGTCCTCGATCAGCTGGCTGCCGTACCAGGCGTCGAGCGTCTTGTCGATCAGCGCGGCGTCGATCGCCTGGCCCTTCTTGGTGTCGAGCAGCAGCGCGAGCCACGGACGCTCGGCCTCGGGCAGCTGCGCCGCACGGGTGAGCGAGAGGCGGAACCCGGCGCGATCGAGCGTGCGATCGTAGGTCTTCTTGAACTGCTTGGTGCCGGCGAGCGCGCGCGTCATGTCGCGGTCCTGATAGCCGGGCTTGCGATCGGCGTCCTTCTTGACGCGCTCCTCGGACCAGCGCGTCAGCGACAGCGCCGTGGTGAGCAACGACGAGCCGCTGAACGCGACGCGGCGATCGTAGTCGACGCGTGCGGTGCGGTTGTCCTCGGCGATCATGGTCTCGAGCTTCTCGATCGCGGCCTTGTGCGCCTCGTTGCCCGGCTGCGCCGCCCAGTCCTTGACCTTCTTGTCGAGCGCGTCCTTGCGCTGGAGGAGATCACCCTTGGTGAGGCCCTTGAGCGTGCCCTCGAACTTCTCGAGGCCATTCTGCGTGCGCTGCTTGAGGACGGTCGCCTTGATCTTGGTCTCGCCGTCGTCCTTGATGTGCGCCTCGGCGATCGCGTAGCGCTCCTTGAAGTGCGCGATCAGGTACGGCAGGTACCACTCGACATCGTGGCGAACCTCCGACGCGGTGTCGGTGCGGCTCGTCGAGCCCGGGTACCCGGCGACCATCACGAAGTCGCCCGGCTTGAGGCCGGTGGTCGCGACCTTGAGCACGTGCTTCGGGTGGAACGGGACGTTGTCCTTCGCGAACTCGGCCGGCTTGCCATCCTTGCCGACGTACGCGCGATAGAACGAGAAATCGCCGGTGTGGCGCGGCCACGCCCAGTTGTCGATCTCGCCGCCGAAGTTACCGATCGAGCGGTGCGGGGCGTAGACGAGGCGGACATCCTTGATGTCGAGGTTCTCGGTGATGATGTACTGGCCGCCGCGGAAGTAGCTCTTGAGATCGCAGCGCAGCCACGGGCGATCCTTCTCGCACTCGGCGAGCAGCTTCTTGTAGCGCTTCTCCGACTCGTCCTTGCGGGCGATCGGATCCTTGATCTTGTCGAGGCCGTCGCGCATCTCGGTGGTGACGTCGCGGAACGCCTGCGCGACGTAGACATGCTGCGTCGGGCCGGCCGGGCGTTCGTCGGCGCGGGTCTTCGCCAAGAAGCCGTTCTCGACGATGTTGTCGTCGGCGGTCGAGCCGTTCTGCAGCGCGCCCTGGACGCAGTGGTGGTTGGTGACGATCAGGCCGTCCTCCGACACGAACGACGCCGTGCAACCACCGAGCGAGATCACCGCGGCGAGCGGTGCGCTCAGCGGATCGGCGAGCGTCTTCGCGTCGAGCGCGACGCCCATCTTCGTGAAGTTCTCGACGTGCCCCGGCAGCGTCATCTGCTGCGGCATCCACATGCCACCCGGGTTCGAGAAGGCGAGCCGCGCAGCGAGCTTCGGGTCGTTCTTCGCGGTGGTCCCGGCAACACCCGTGGTGCTGTTCAGACCGGTGGTGTCATGGGTGCTACCGAGCGTGCCGCCCGTGACGGTGGTGTTCGACGAGCTCCCGCTGCACGCAGCGAGCAAGCCGAGGAGGACAGACCGGAGTTTCATAGCGGCGACATAGCAGAAAACCGTCGGAGATCACGAACGTCATGTGATCACAGCCAGCGCGGCGCGGGCTTCGCGCGACCCAGCGCGACGGGTGCGACGCCTCGCCATGACGATGGTTCAGTCGTGTGAGTCCACCCTGTTAGCGGGTGCCGTCAGGTTTTCCCGGCGAGCCCCGAGCGTCGCTGCCACCGTTTCTCCGATGCTCACGAAGCACTCCCTCTCGATCGAATCGCTGGTCGAGACCGACTTCGACTGTAGTCGGTGTGGCTACGCAGGGACCGCGACGTTGCTCGAGCGGGGTCAGGGCGGGGGGACGAGCATGTTCGGGCTCGGTCGCAAGGCCGCGGCGGCAGCGGCGGAGGAACAGGCGCTCGAGGATCTCCGGCACCAGGCGAAGGTGCAGGCCACGCTGCTCGCGTGCCCGCAGTGCCAGCGGCGATCGCTCGCCGCGGTTGGGATGTTCGCGTGCTGGACGGCGCTCGGGGCGGCCTTGCTGGGCGGCGGCGCGGTGGTCGCGCGGGGGTGGCTGGCGAGCTGGCTCCTCGCGGTCGTGCTCGGCTTGCTCGCGATCTCCTTCGTGGTCGGCCGGGTGCGCCAGTACCGGCGTGCCGGGCAGCCGATCGGGATCCAGGTGCGACCGCGCGTCCCCGAGGCACGCGTGGTGCGCGTGAAGCCCGTGGTCGCGACCCGACCCGAGCCGCTCGACCCCGGCGACACCCCGCGCTTCCTGAGCTAGGAAGCTCACCGGCTCCGCCAGGACCCGCGTGTTACGCTGGTCGGTGGGGCGCGTCGAATGATCGGGACGACGATCAAGGAGTTCAGGCTGATCGAACGGCTCGGCAAGGGCGGTTGGGGTGAGGTGTGGGCGGCCGAGCAGTCGATCGTGAAGACCCGGGTCGCGATCAAGCTGCTGCGCTCGGAGGTGTCCGGAGACCAGGCGCACGTCCAGCGGTTCTTCAACGAGGCGCGCGCCGTCGGCGGCATCGCCCACGCCGGGATCGTGAAGATCTTCGACGTCGGCTATCAGGGCGAGCAGGCGTTTCTGATCATGGAGCTGCTCGCCGGCGAGTCGCTGACCGCGCGGATCCGCCGCGAGACCCGGCTGCCGCTCGACGAGATGCTCGACATCGGTCGCCAGATCGCGAGCGTGCTCGCCGCGACGCACGAGGCCGGCGTCGTCCACCGCGATCTCAAGCCCGACAACGTGTTCGTGGTGCCCGACGCGGAGGTGGGCGAGCGCGTCAAGATCCTCGACTTCGGCATCGCGAAGCTGTCGACGGTGAACGTCACCGGCACCGGCTCGCTCGGCACGCCGGCGTACATGGCTCCCGAGCAATGGAGCAGCCCGGCGACCGCAGATCACCGCGCCGATCTGTACTCGCTCGGCTGTGTGCTGTTCGAGATGTGCTGCGGGCGGCCGCCGTTCCTCGCCACCACGCCCGGCGAAGCGTGCGCCAAGCACCTCACCGAGCCACCGCCCCGCGCACGCTCGCTCGCACCAAGGTTGCCCGAGCAGCTCGACGATCTGATCGACGGCCTGCTCGCGAAGCGCGCCGACGCTCGACCGTCGCTCGCGGATGTCGCGTTCTTCCTCGAGGCCGCGGCGATCGACTCGCCTCGCGTGTATCGCGAACGTCCCCGCGCCAGCACGCCGCCGTTCCGCACGGGCAGCACGGCGCGCAGCAATCAGCTGGCGACGGCGGAGACGCTGACGTCGGACGCGGGCGGAGACAACGCCGTCACGATGGCCTCGCTCGCCGGCGCGGTGATCGCGCAGACCCAGCCACCGGAGAAGCCCAGGCGCTCGGCGCTCGTGCTCGGTGGGCTCGCGGCGGCCGGGATCGCGGGAGCGGTCGCGTTCGCCGTGACCCGCGAGGACGCGACCGCCGGGGGGGCGACCGAGTCGCTCGTCGAGCCGAAGCTCGGGCTCGCGACGATCGCCGACTATCGCGAGCCGACGCCCGCGACGCTGATCAACCATCGCTCCGAGCAGATCTGGCTCGCGGCGCGCGACGACTTCGCGCGTGCGTGCAAGGCCACGTCGACGTCGCGGTGGTGTGCGGGTGCCGAGTTTGCCGCGGGCGAGCTCGCGCTGATGCGCGACGAGATCTCCGAGTCGGTCGCCGCGTTCCGCCGCGCGACGCAGACGGACCCGGCGTGGAGCACCGCGTACCTCGGGCTCGCCGAGGCGTACGCCAACGCGCGCAACAGCGAGCAGGCGCTCGCCGCTGCACGCAAGGCGCAGGAGCTCGATCCCGCGGGCTGGCAGCCGGCGATGGCGAGTGCACGCGCGTACATCAGCGACGACCAGGTCGACGACGCCTTGATCGAGTACCGCCGCGCGATGGGGCTGTCGCCGCCGAACAACGCGACGATGCTCGCGGAGATCGCGCTCGCGTTTCACTACGCCGGCAAGGATGACGAGGCGCGCAGGCTGTCGCAGCAAGCGCTCGCGCTCGACACGACCCTGGTCAACGTCCGGATCGTGTCCGCCGAGCTCGCCCTCGAGGATCGCGATGGAGAGAAGGCGCTGGTGGATGCCGAGGCCGCGCTCGCGGTGTCGCCCAAGAACGGCGCGGCGTTGATCGCCCGCGCGGATGCGCTCGCGCTGCTCGGCCGGCGCGACGAGGCGCTCGCCACCTATCGCAAGGCGCTGCAGCTCCGCGGCGGCATGAACCTGCTCGCGATCTCGAAGGTCCGGCTCGCGGCCGTCGAGGCGGCGGTCGAGCGAGGAGAGCTGCCCGCGGCGCGAGGCACTCCCGAGGCCGCGCGCACGCCGCCGACCACGGAGCCCAGCAACGATCCGCTCCCCTCGCGCACCGCGCCGACCGCCGATCCCTTCGCTGCCACGGTTCGCTCGCCACCCACCAAGAACAAGAAGGGCGCCGACGAGCGCTCGACCCCGCAACCGAATCCCGGCCCGAGCCTGCCACCGGCAAACGCGGCACCGCCGGTCTCCGATCGTACGCCGCCGGCTACCGATCGGCCGCGCAGCCCTCCGACCCGACGCCCCCCGAAGAAGGCCGATCGGGCGCCGCCGCACCAGGGCGATTTTTAGTCGTCGAACGCGAGGCTCGCGAAGAAGTTCGCGACCTCCTCGGTCGGCACGATCTTGCGCTGCTCCTCGGCGATATCGAGCACCTCGAGCAGCTCTTCCGGGATCTCGAGCAGGAACCGCGACGGCGTGCGCGGGACCGCACGACCACGCGAGACGCGCGTACAGGCACGCGTCAGGTACAGCTTCCGCTGCGCGCGGGTGATGCCGACGTAGCACAGCCGGCGCTCCTCGCTGATGTCGGTTGCGTGATCGACATCGACCTCGCCGTTCGGCTTCGCGATCACGTCGGTGGTCTGCGGCTGCAGCGTGCGGATGTGAGGGAGCAGCTCCTCCTCGAGCCCGATCAGAAAGCAGACCGGGAACTCGAGGCCCTTGGAGCCATGCAGCGTGGCGAGCACGACGCGATCGGTGCCCTGCTCCTTGTCCTCGTCCTGCGACTCGAGCGACAGCATGCGCAGGTACTCGGCGAGCGAGGCCTTGTAGGCATTGCCGTCGGCGCCGACGTTCGCCGGGTTCGCCTTGTACTTCTCGGTCCACCGCGTCAGCGAGTTGAACAGGCCCTCGACGTTGTCGATCCGGCGCTGCGCCGCGGGGATCGAGCCGGCGGCCACGCGCAGATCGTCGTAGAGGCGGATGTCCTCGATCAGCGTGCGCGTCGCGGTGACCACGTCGCCGGTGTCCGTGATCGTGGCGGCGAGCTCGGAGATCACGTGGACGAGCTCGATCACGCCGTTCTTGGTGGCGCCGCGCAGCTCGCTGTCGACCTGCTGCACCACGCCCTCGTCGTCGATCAGCACGCGGGTGTCTCCCATGCCCGGCAGCGTGGCGGTGCCGCTGATCGCACCGCGCAGCGCATCCCACAACGTCGCGTGCTTGGCCTGCGCGGCGAGCACCAGCTTGTCGACGCTGGTCGCCCCGATGCCGCGCGCGGGATAGTTGATGATCCGGCGCAGCGCGAGCTCGTCGCGGACGTTGAGCGCGACGCGGAGGTACGCGATCACGTCCTTGACCTCCTTGCGCTCGAAGAACTGCTGGCCACCGTACATCACGTACGGGATCGTGGCCTGGCGCAGCTCGTCCTCGAGGATCTTGGCCTGGATGTTCGAGCGATAGAGCACCGCGACGTCCTGCCAGCGATGCCCGTCCTTCTTGAGCTCGTGGATCTGCGCCGCGATCCACTTCGCCTCGTCCTCCGGCGTCGCCGCGACGGCGTGGACGATCGGCGCACCCGCCGCCATCTGCGACCACAGCACCTTGCCGTGACGCTGCTTGTTGTTCGCGATCACCTCGTTCGCGGCCTTGAGGATGTTCGTCGTCGAGCGGTAGTTCTGCTCGAGCTTGACGATCTTCGCGCCGGGGAACAGCTCGCCGAACTTCAGGATGTTCGTCGGGTCGGCGCCACGCCACGAGTAGATCGATTGATCGTCATCGCCGACGACGCACAGGTTCTGGTGGTCGAGCACCAGCTGCTTGACCAGCTCGAGCTGCGCCTTGTTGGTGTCCTGAAACTCGTCGACCATCACGTAGCGGTAGCGCTCGGCCCACCGCCGCCCGACCTCGAGATCGCGCTGGAACAGGCGCACCGGCTCGACGATCAGATCGTCGAAGTCGAACGCCGCGCACGCGCGCAGCATCTCCTGGTACTTGGGATAGACCTGCTGGGTGATCCGGTCGTAGTCGTCGGCGGGATTGCCCTCGTAGTCGTCGGGCGAGACGAACGCGTTCTTCGCGAGCGAGATCCGCGATAGCACCGACTTGACGTCGAACCGCCGCTCGCCATCCTTGCCATACTCCTTGACGTGACGGAGCGCCTCGCGAACCGCGCCGGTCTGATCGGACTGGTCGTAGACCGTGAAGCCGCGCGGCAACCCGAGGGCCTTGCGCTCGGAGCGCAGGATCTGGAGCCCGAGCGCGTGGAACGTGCCGATCGTCAGCTTGTGCGCCGTGGTCTTGTTCTGGAGCAGGCCGGCGACGCGCTCGCGCATCTCCTCCGCGGCCTTGTTGGTGAACGTCACCGCGCAGATCGCCTGCGGCGGGATGCCCTGCGCGAGCAGGTGGGCGATCCGGAACGTGATGACGCGGGTCTTGCCCGAGCCGGCGCCCGCGAGCACGAGGATCGGCCCACCGCCGTGACCCGCTGCCTCGCGTTGCGGCGCGTTCAGCTTGTTCAGATCCACCACGGGGCCAGGTCTGTACCATGGGGCGGGCGACAGGTTGGCCTCGAGCCAACTTGTCGCCCGCCGACGCGAGCAGTTTTGGTCACTCCCGCTACGATGAAGGGACGTGAACCGCTACGCCAAGCTGGTCGAGGAACTACGCATCGAGATCCCGGGCTTCCGGATCGTGCGCAAGGATCGATCCGCGCTGCATCGTGCGATCCACAAGTTCCTCGTCGTCGTGACGTTCGGCAAGATGACGAGCTACCTCGACTCGTACCAGACGACGATCGGCAAGACCGTCTACGTCACCGCCGACTGGGATCAGACCGACCCCGACTCGCGCTACTGCACGCTCCGCCACGAGGCGATCCACCTGCGGCAGTTCCGCCGGTTCACCGTCCCGGGGATGGCGCTGCTCTACGTGTTCCTGCCGCTCCCCCTCGGGCTGGCGTGGTTTCGCGCCTACTTCGAGAAGGAGGCCTATGCCGAGAGCATCCGGGCCGCGACCGAGGTCTACGGGCGCAACTACCCCAGGAGCACCCCGTACCGCGAGCGGATCATCGAGCAATTCGTAGGTCCCTCGTACGGTTGGATGTGGCCGTTCCGGAAGTCGATGGAGCGCTGGTATGACCGGGTTCTGGCCACCGTCGACGCCGAACGATAAGGTACGTTCGGAGCTGACTTGAAGGATCCGATCGTAGGCATCGATCTGGGCACGTCGAACTCGGTCGTCGCACACGCGGACGAGGTCGGAGTGGTCAAGGTCCTGCCCGATGATGGTGGCTACAAGATCCACCCATCGGTGGTGTCGTTCCATCCGAACGGGGGCGTGGTGGTGGGCGCGGGCGCGAAGCAGCGCAAGGTGATCGACCCGGCGAACACGATCTACTCGGTCAAGCGCCTGATCGGCCGTGCCGTCGATTCGCCCGAGGTCGAGATCCTCAAGCAGCGCGTCCCGTACCAGATCAAGACCGGCAAGGACAAGCTGCTCCAGATCGCCACCCGCGGCGGCGACTTTGCCCCGCCCGAGATCAGCGCGATCGTCCTCGACCACATGAAGAACATCGCCACCTCGCGCCTCGGGGTGCCGGTGCAGCGCGCGGTGGTCACGGTGCCGGCGAGCTTCAACGATGCGCAGCGCTCGGCGACGGCGACGGCGGGCGAGATCGCCGGGCTCACCGTCGTGCGCGTGCTCAACGAGCCCACGGCGGCGGCACTCGCGTACGGCAACACCAGAAATCTCAACGAGGTGATCGCCGTCTACGACTTCGGCGGCGGCACCTTCGACATCACGATCCTGCGCCTCAACGACCAGGTCTACGAGGTGCTCGGCACATCGGGCGACACGTTCCTCGGCGGCGACGATCTCGACGAGCGGCTGGTCGACAAGATGGTGCAGAAGTTCCTCGCCGAGGAGCGCATCGATCTGCGGACCAACGAGGTCTCGATGATGCGGCTCCGTGCCGTCGCCGAGCAGACCAAGATCGAGCTGTCGCGCCGGTCGCGCGCGGTCGTCCGGATCGACGAGATCGCCTACGGCGCGAAGGGCAAGGCGCTCAACCTCCAGATCGAGATCACGCGCGACGAGTTCGTCGGCCAGGTCGCCGACATCATCGACAAGACCTTTCCGGTCTGCCAGGAGGCGTTGTCGATCGCGAACCTCGGCGTCGACGGCATCGACGACGTGATCCTCGTCGGTGGCACGACGAAGATTCCGTACGTTCGCGACCAGGTCAGCAAGTTCTTCTCGAAGGCGCCGCGGACCGACGTCAATCCCGAGGACGCCGTCGCCGTCGGAGCCGCGCTGCAGGCCAACTCGCTCGAGCGGATCCTGTCGCGGACGCGGCGAACGTCGTCGCGGTCGGTGCCGATCCAGCGCGCGCCCAGCGACTCGTTCGGGTCGGACTCGATGGAGTCGTTCACCGACGCGAACGCGCACATCCCGTCGACGCTCGACCTCGCCGCGGACGAGGATGCGCTCGCGAACGATCCGACCAACATCACCAAGGCGCCGACCGTCGACGCGCCACGCGTCAAGCGTCCGACGGCGGGTTATCCCGCGACGCCACGCACCGAGACCGGCACCGGCTACTCGCTGACGCGCACGGGGACGCGCGATCTCTACAAGCCCGGCGACGAGCCCTCGGAGGATGCCGCGACCAAGCCCAGCATCGCCGGGCCGGCTCGGGACAGCGAACCCGACGCGAAGCTGCCGCTCGCCCGGATGAAGCCGGATCCGAGGAAGACCGCGTTCGGCGTGCCGGCCGGTCCACCGCCGCTGCCGCGACCGTCGGGGCGAGGTCCGTCCGCGCGGCCGCTCGGTCCCGACGACTCGCAGCCGGTCGGCCTGACAGTTCCACCGTCGGAGTTCGACGCCGCGCCGACGTGGAATCCGCCCGCCCAGCAGAAGCCGATCGACGAGCTCCAGACCTTCGGCCGCACCGCGCCACCGTCGGAGTTCGATCTCCCACTCGGCTCGTCGCGTCCCGCTGCGCCCGTCGCGAAGGCCTCGACGCTGATGCTGTCACCCGACTTCGCCGCGGAGGTCGATACCGCCGAGGCGCTCGCGCTCGCCGAGAAGATGGCGGCCGAGGCCTCCGCTTCGTCGACGGCGAAGGGTATGGGCGCGATGCGCACGCAGACCGGCGTGCCACCGAAGCCGTACCAGACCACGCAGCCTTTGCCGCCGCCGTTGCCCCCTGCGCGGGTCCCGGTGGCGCCGGTGAATGCACCCACGATGGTCGCGCAGGCTCCACTTCCACCGGTCCCTGCGCCGGCGCCTGCACCGCCACCCCTCCAGCTCACCCCGCTGCCGGGGTGGGACGATCAGGTCCCCAGCCCGCCGCACCTGCCGATGCTCCCGACGGCGTCTCCCGCGCCGTTCCTGCCACCGGGCGCCGGGCTGCCACCGGCCGCGCTCGACATGCGCCCGCTGCCGACGATCCTCGAGGTCACCCCGCGCGGGCTCGGCATCGGCACGGTCGCCGGCTTCTGCGAGGAGCTGATCCGCCGCAACGAGCGCTTGCCCGCCACCATGCGCAAGACGTTCACCACCGCGCGCGATCGCCAGGAGGTCGTGCGGATCGTCGTCTGCCAGGGCGAGTCGCGCCGGCTCGACAACAACATGGTGATCGGTGACCTCGTGCTCGCGAACCTGCCGCCACGGCCGCGTGGCGAGACCACGATCGAGGTGACGTTCGTGATCGACGCCTCCGGCATCCTGCAGGTCAGCGCGCGCGATCAGGCCACCGGTGCCGAGCAGCGGGCATCGCTCGATCTGGTCGGGGCGGTGCCGGCGCAGGACGTCGCCGCCTCGCGCGAGCGGCTCCAGCAGCTGCGCCGGTGATCCGTGGCAGATGACGATCGGACCGCCGAGGATCGCCCGCAGGCGCGCCCGGCACCGGTCGCTCCCAGCAAGCTCGATCGGACCGCCGAGGATCGCCCGCAGGCGCGCCCGGCACCGGTCGCTCCCAGCAAGCTCGATCGCTACCAGGTCGGTGACGAGATCGCACGCGGCGGCATGGGGCGCGTCGTCGAGGCCACCGACACGGTGCTGCAGCGCACCGTCGCGATCAAGCAGGTGCTCGACGTCGACGACCACGCGCTCAAGCGGTTCGAGCGCGAGACGCTGATCACCGCGCGGCTCGAGCATCCGTCGATCGTGCCGCTGTACGACGCCGGGCGAGGTGCCGATGGCCTGCCGTACTACGTGATGCGCAAGGTGGTCGGGCGACCGCTCGTCGAGCTCATCCAGGAGACCGCGGACGACCGCGAACGACTCGCGCTGATCCCGCACGTGCTGTCGGCGTCCGAGGCGGTCGCGCACGCCCATCGCCGGAACGTGATCCATCGCGATCTCAAGCCGTCGAACATCCTCGTCGGTGAGCTCGGCGAGATCGTGGTGATCGATTGGGGGCTCGCGAAGGTGCTCGACGAGCCCGACGACGACGCCGCGCCCGCCGCGCCGTCGGCGAACACCTCGCTGCGGACCGAGCTCGGGACGTCGATGGGAACTCCCGGGTACATGGCGCCGGAGCAGCTCGAAGGCGATCCGCAGTCGCCCTCCGCCGATGTCTACGCGCTCGGCGCGACGCTCTATCACGTGGTCTCCGGCACGCCGCCGCATCACGCCCCGAACGGCGAAGGGATGCGCGCGCGTGCCCTCGCCGGCCCGCCCGCCCCGATGCGCTCGATCGCGAGCGGCGTTCCCGACGAGCTCGCGACGATCATCGACAAGGCGCTCGCCTACGATCGCGCGGTTCGCTATCCCGATGCGGGGGCGCTGGTCGACGATCTTCGACGGTTTCTCACCGGCCGCCTGGTCGGTGCGCATCGCTACACGCTGCGCCAGCGGCTGTGGCGGTTCGGGCGTCGCCATCGCGCGGCGGTGATCTCCAGCCTGCTCGGGTTGGCGATCATCGCGACGATCTCGGTGCTCGCGATCCGCTCGATCGTCGACGCGCGCGACGAGGCCATGCGCGAGAAGGACGCCGCGGAGCACTGGCAGCGCCGGGAGGCCGCGCGTGCCGACGAGCTCGTCCTGGAGCAGGCGCGGGCGATCGCGACGATGAATCCGATCGGCGCGATCGGGCTGGCGCGACAGCTCGACGCGAGCTCGCCGCTGTGGCGCAAGGCGCGCAACATCGTCGCGCATGCCGCTGCCAGTGGCGTGCCGTGGGTCCTCCCTGGGGCCAAGACGCCGACGAGCCTGGTGATGAGCGCCGACGGCAAGACCGCGTACAGCGCCGGCCTCGACGGGACCGTGTGGCGCCACGACGTGGGCGCGCGGTCATCCCGCATGATCCTGCAGGCCACCGACCGGACCGCGCTCGCGCTCACCGACCGCGATCGCACGCTGGTGGTGGCCGACCGCGCGGCGCTGCGTGTGGTGGACCTCGGCACGCTACAGACAACGGAGCTCACGCTCTCCGCACCCGTGGTCGCGCTCGAGGCCGACGCCGCGCGCATCGCCTGGGTCGATCGTGCCGGCGCGACCTGGCTCGTCCATCGGCCCGGCACCACCGCGGTCTCGATCCCGACGCCGATCAAGCCCGACCGCCTGACGTTGTCCCCGGGAGGATATCTCGCGGTCGCGAATCCCCAAGGCGCCGCGGTGATCGACCTCGCCACGGCGCGCGTCGCGATCCAGCACACCGGGTTCGTCAGCGGCTGGGCGTGGTCGAGCGACGGCCTTCGCCTCGGCCTCGCCGGCGAGCCGGGTGGCTACGAGATCACGCTGTCGCCCTCCCCGGTCGAGCGCGAGGTCGGTCCGTACACCTATCGCGGGGCCGCGTATCTCGGCGACCAGCTGGTCCTCGCCGACGGCTCGCTGCGTCCGTTCATCCCCGCCCGCGAGCTCCCTCGCCCTGCCGAGCGTGCCCTCGAGCCCGCCTACAGCGCGGTCGCGCGCGACGGCGCCGCGTTCACCTCGGCGGCCGGCGAGATCCGGCTGGTCAATCGAGCGACGTCGTTGACGATCAAGGCCTCGGGCACGCCGATCCGGATCGCGGGCAGCCGGACGGGATCGACGCTCGCGATCGCCATCGAGAAGCATGTCTTGTTCTACGACCTCGACGCCGTGCTCCCTCGCTTCGTCCCGATCCCCGAGGCGAGGTTCTCCGCCGGACCTCGGTTCCTCGACGATCACCACGTCGTCTACGTGCGCGACTCGGCGTGGACGCTGCTGGACCTGGCGACCGGTGCGACGACCACGCTCCCCGCGCTCGGCGCGCCACGCGGGATCACGTCACCGACCGATGGGAGCTACTTCGTCGTCGAGGATGTCGAGGGCACGCTGACCCGCGTGGGTCTCGATGGCTCGTCGTCATCGCTCGGCGCCGGCTTCGCGATCGCGGCGGGATCGCGCGTCCTGATCGCGAAGGATCGAACGCTCCGCACCTCCGACCCCACACCCAGGCTGCTCGCCACCGCGGCCGGGCCCCTCGCTCGAACCACCACGCGGGCGAACGACCGTTACCTCGCGTATGCGATCGGCGCCGAGCTGACCCGGCTCGAGCTGCGCACCGGCGTCACCGAGCACGCGCGCCTGGGTCGGGCGCCCGAGTCGCTGGTGATGACGCCCTCCGGGATCGTGTACGCCTCGACGGAGACCGAGGTCTGGCGATGGGACGGCGCGGCGCCGGTCCGTCACGCCACGACGCCGCGCCGGATCACGGCGCTCGGCTTCGAGCGCGACCACCCGATCGCGATGCTCGACACGTTGTCGTGGTTCGATCTCGCGCGCGGCGAGCTGATCTTCCCCGTGCAAACCACGCGCGCGAGCTGGGCGGAGCAGGCCGACCTCGCCGTGATCGGCGACGGCAAGTCGATCTTGCTGTTCGATCTCGAGCTGCGCATGCACTGGCCGCTGGTGGCCACGGCGCAGGGCTTCGCGGTGTCTCCACGCGCGACCTCGATCGTCGTCTCGCTCGACGACGGCCTCGCGATCTATCCCCTCGTCCTGCCTCCCCGCGAGACCGCGCGAGCGTGGATCGCGCATCACACCAACCTCGGCATCGGCACGACCGCCGACGCGATGGTGTGGCCGGACTAGCGCGCGACGGCGATCAGCTTGGTGATCGCGTCCGCGAGCTCGTCGGTGGCGCGGTCGACCGAGAACCACGGCTCGTCCGAGCCGCGGACCAGCAGCGACAACACGCAGCCACGACCACCGCTCTGCGGATACTCCGGGGGATACGGGCCACCGGCGAGCACGTCGGCGAGCCGAGCTCGTAGCGTCGCCGTGGTCGCGGCCGGCACCTTGTCGGTCTTCGAGCTCTGCGACGGCGGCGTGTCCTTGGAGCCGGACGACGAGGCCCGCGTCACCGTCCCGGCGTCGAGATCGTGGCTCGTGCTCGAGTACGCGAAGTACGTGCTCGGCGGATGCGGGTGGAGGCTACAGGCGTAACTGATCACGATCGCCTCGGCCGGTCGCTTCGCGGGCACCGTACCGTGACGGTGGGCAAGAGGATCGACCACGGGTGCGTCGGGAGCCGCGGCGGCGGGAACGGGCTTCGCTTCGGGTGCGGCCGGCTCGGGGCCGCGCGGCGGGTCGCTCGCTCCACTGCAAGAGGCGACGAGGACGAGCCAGCCGAGGGACCTCACTCGCCGCCGGCGTCCGGATCTTCCTTGACCGGCTTCGCGGGGGCCTTCTTCGACGCCTTCGGTGCCGGCGCACTCTCCTCGGCCGACGCCGCGCCGCCGGGCGCCTCGCACCACGGCAGCTTGATCGACTTCTTCTCGGTGAGGTTCTTGACGTCGAGGACCGCGAGATCGCCCAGCCGCTCGCCGCGGAGCAGCACGAGCAGGTTGGTCTTGCCGGCGACCGCATCGGCACCGATCA
>Ga0075163_10006929_pt1 | contig 15016 bp, 15 predicted proteins | sample JI1023141ADNA_FD_71478 | JGI IMG/M metagenome (GOLD analysis project Ga0075163, IMG submission 71478) | Wastewater effluent complex algal communities from Wisconsin, to seasonally profile nutrient transformation and Carbon sequestration -... | ecosystem: Engineered > WWTP > Effluent > Algae...
ATGATGTACTGGGGCAACCGCCAGAAGACGCGCGACACCTTCCAGGGCGGCTGGACCAAGAGCGGCGACAAGTACATCCGCAACGCCGACGGCAGCTACACCTACGGCGGCCGCAGCGACGACATGCTCAAGGTCAGCGGCATCTACGTCAGCCCGTTCGAGGTGGAAGCCACGCTGGTGCAGCACCCCGCGGTGCTCGAGGCCGCCGTGATCGGCGTGCCCGACGCCGAGGGCCTGACCAAGACCAAGGCCTTCGTCGTGCTCAAGCCCGGCGGCCAGGCCACCGCCGACGAGCTCAAGGCCTTCGTCAAGGACAAGCTCGCGCCCTACAAGTACCCGCGCCAGATCGCCTTCGTGGCCGACCTGCCCAAGACCGCCACCGGCAAGATCCAGCGCTTCCGGCTGCGCGAGCAGGAAGCCGCGGCGCAGTGACCTCCGCCTTCGCCGACATCGACTGGCAGGGTCGCCCGGTGCGCATCGAGCATGCGCTGCTCGGGGCCGGCCGCGCCGACGCGCCGCTGCTCGTGTTCCTGCACGAGGGGCTGGGCTCGCTGTCGATGTGGCGCGACTTTCCGGAGCGCCTGTGCGACGCGGCCGGCGCGCGCGGCCTGGTCTACTCGCGCCCCGGCTACGGCCGCTCCACGCCGCGCGCGGCCGGCGAGCGCTGGGCGCCCGACTTCATGCACCGCCAGGCGCTCGACGTGCTGCCGGCGCTGCTGGGCGCGCTGGGGCTGGCCAACGAGCGCCCCTGGCTGTTCGGCCACAGCGACGGCGGGTCGATCGCGCTGCTGTACGCCGCGCACCGGCCGCAGGCGCTGTCCGGCGCCGTGGTGCTGGCGCCGCACATCCTGGTGGAAGACCTCAGCGTGGCCAGCATCGCGCGCGCCCGCGGCGCCTACGACGCCGGCGACCTGCGCGAGCGCCTCGCGCGCCACCATGACGACCCGGACTCGGCCTTCCACGGCTGGAACGACGTCTGGCTCGACCCGAAGTTCCGCGGCTGGAGCATCGAGGAGGAGATCCGTTCGATCACCTGCCCGCTGCTCGCGGTGCAGGGCATCGACGACGAGTACGGCACGCTCGAGCAGGTGCGCGGCATCGCCCGCCGCGTGCCGCAGACCGAGCTGCTGGAACTGGCACACTGCGCCCACTCGCCGCACCGCGACCAGCCCGACGCGCTGATCCGCGCAGTGACCGAATTCCTGGGCAGGCATGCCCGCCAGCCCTGAGCCCCGCCGAGCCGACGCCGATGGACTTCGCCACCTTCCTGATCCAGTGCCTGAACGCGCTGCAGTACGGGCTGCTGCTGTTCCTGGTGGCCAGCGGGCTGACGCTGATCTTCGGGATCATGGGCGTCATCAACCTGGCGCATGGCAGCTTCTACATGATCGGCGCCTACATGGCCTATGCGCTGGCGCCGTTCGTGGCGGCCACCTTCGGCGGCGGTTTCTTCGCCACGCTGGCCGTGGGCGTGGCGCTGTCGGTGGTGCTCGGCTACGTGCTCGAGTGGGCGTTCTACAGCTACCTGTACGAGCGCGAGCACCTGCAGCAGGTGCTGATGACCTACGGCCTCATCCTGGTGTTCGAGGAGCTGCGCAGCCTGCTGGTGGGCGACGACGTGCACGGCGTGGCGATCCCGCCGCTGCTAGCCGGCAGCATCGCGCTGTCGGAGGTGCAGCAGTACCCGGTGTACCGGCTGTTCATCAGCGGCGTGTGCCTGCTGCTGGCGCTGGGCATGTACTTCGTGTTCAAGCGCACCCGGCTGGGCATGATGATCCGCGCCGGCAGCGCCAATCGCGAGATGGTGCAGTCGCTCGGCGTGGACATCAGCTTCCTGTACCGCGTGGTGTTCGCGGCCGGCGTGGCCATCGCGGTGCTGGCCGGCATGGTGGCGTCCCCGGTGTCGTCGGTCTATCCGGGCATGGGCAACTCGGTGCTGATCATCTGCTTCGTGGTGGTCGTCATCGGCGGCATCGGCTCCATCCGCGGCGCGCTGCTCGCGGCGCTGCTGATCGGCGTGGTGGACACCTTCGGCAAGGTGCTGCTGCCCAGCGCGGCCGGCGTGCTGGTGTACGTGCTGATGGCGCTCATCCTGCTGTGGCGCCCCGACGGGCTGTTCAAGTCATGAGCACCGACAAGGGCAAGGTCGCGTTCGTGGTGCTGTGCTTCGCGGCACTGGCGCTGTACCCGCTGGTGGCGGGCAAGTTCGGCGTGGACCTGGTGACCAAGATCATGATCATGGCCATCTTCGCGCTCAGCCTGGAGCTGCTGGTGGGCGGCACCGGTCTGGTGTGCTTCGGCCAGGCGGCGTTCTTCGGCATCGGCGCCTACGTGGCGGTGAAGCTGTCGCCCGAAAGCGAGCCCGCGTCGCTGCTGTGGCTGCTGCCGGCCAGCGTGCTCGTGGCCGCCGCCTATGCGCTGGTGGTGGGCGCGCTGTCGCTGCGCACCAAGGGCGTGTACTTCATCATGGTCACGCTGGCCTTCGCCCAGATGGCCTACTACGTGGTGCACGACACGCCGCTGGGCGGCGGTACCGACGGCATCTACCTGAACGTGAAGCCGGTGCTGGGCAGCCTGCTCGACCTGGACAAGCCGCTGGTGTTCTACGGCTTCACGCTGGCGATGCTGGCGGCGGTGTTCGTGTTCCTCGCGGTGCTGCGCCGGTCGCGCTTCGGCCGCGCGCTCGACGGCATCCGCGTCAACGAGCAGCGCATGCGCGCGACGGGCTTTTCCACCTACCCCTACAAGCTGGCCGCGTTCACCGTGTCGGGCGCGCTGGCGGGGCTGGGCGGGTTCCTGTTCGCCGTGAAGGACGGCTTCGTCAACCCGGAACTGCTGTCGTGGCACGAGTCCGGGGCGGTGCTCATCATGATCATCCTGGGCGGCATCGGCCACCTGCGCGGCGCGCTGATCGGCGCGTTCGCCTTCGCGCTGCTGCAGGAGCTGTTCAAGTCCGAGGCGGTGTTCGGCGCCTTCGCCAAGCACTGGCACCTCGGCCTGGGCCTGACCATCATCGTCAGCGTCGCGCTGCTGCCGCGGGGCCTGGTGGGCCTGCCCGCGCAGTGGCGTGCGCGTCTCGTCGGCGCCGCTTCGCGCCGCGCGGTCGCCACGCCGAAGGAGGCCGGCGATGCCTGACCAGAGAACCGGCGACGTGCTGCTGGCCTGTCGCGGCCTGACCCGCCGCTGGGGCGGCCTGGTGGCCGTCAACCAGGTCACGCTGGACTTCGGCCGCGGCGCGGTGCACGCGGTGATCGGCACCAACGGCGCCGGCAAGAGCACGCTGATCAACATGCTGTCGGGCGAGATCCCGCCGTCCGAGGGCACGGTGCAGCTGCTGGGCAACGACGTCACCGGCTGGACCCAGCCGCGCCGCGCGCGCGCCGGTCTGGGCCGCAGCTACCAGCGCAACACCATCTACCCGACCTTCACCGTGTTCGAGAACTGCCGCCTGGCCGCGCAGGCGCGCACTCAGAAGCCGTGGCGGTGGTGGCAGGACGCGCAGGGCTGCGACGCCAGCCGCGACGGCGCGCTGCGTGCGGCGCGGCGGGCGGGCCTGACGGACCTGCTCGAGCGCGAGGCCGGCCTGCTGTCGCACGGCCAGAAGCGCCAGCTCGAGATCGCCATGTGCCTGGCCACCGACCCCGAGGTGCTGCTGCTCGACGAGCCGCTGGCCGGCATGGGCGCCGAGGAAACCGACCGCATGCTCGAGCTGCTGGCCGAGCTGCGCGACGGCCACGCGATCCTGCTGGTGGAACACGACATGGACGCCGTGTTCCGCATCGCCGACCGCATCACGGTCATGGTCAACGGCAGCGTCATCGCGTCGGACACGCCCGATGCGGTCCGCGCCAACGCCGAGGTGCAGGCCGCGTATCTGGGCGGGCATTGACATGACGACGGCCGACTCCCCGATCCTCGACGCGCGCGGCATCCAGGCCTGGTACGGCTCCAGCCACGTGCTGCATGGTGTCGACCTGAGCATCGGCCGCGGCGAGACCGTGGGCCTTCTCGGCCGCAACGGCATGGGCAAGAGCACGCTGATCCGCACCCTGCTCGGCCACGTGGCCCAGCGCGACGGCCGCATCCGCCTGTTCGGCCGCGACGTCAGCCGCGCCCGGCCGCACGAGGTGGCGCGCATGGGCGTGGCCTACGTGCCCGAAGGCCGCGGCGTGTTTCCCAACCTGTCGGTGCGCGAGAACCTGGTGATGGCCGCGCGCGCGCCGCGTGACGCCGCCACCGGCTGGAGCTACGAGCGCGTGATGGCCACGTTCCCGCGGCTGACCGAGCGCGTGGGCCACCTGGGCGGGCAGCTGTCCGGCGGCGAGCAGCAGATGCTGTCGATCGGCCGCGCGCTGATGACGCAGCCCGAGCTGATCATCCTGGACGAGGCCACGGAAGGCCTGGCGCCGCTGATCGTGGCCGACATCTGGCGCGTGATCGGCGAGATCCGCGCCAGCGGCATCGCCACGCTGATCGTCGACCGCGACTATCGCAAGGTGCTGGCGCAGTGCGACCGCGCGGTGGTGCTGCAAAAGGGCCTGGCCGTTCTGTCAGGCGACGCGGCCTCGCTGCGCGGCAGCGACGAGCTGGCGTCGTTCCTCGGCCTCTAGCGCAGCGTCGGGCGGGCCGGGCCGGCACCGACTGCGGCGCTGCGTCCGCACGGCCCGCGCAATGGCATCATGGCCCGCCGCGGCCGGTGCCGCCCAGGAGGACGCCCGCGTGATCTGCCATCCCGTCGAAGCCTTCGGCCGCCCGCTGGCCAAGGTGCTGCGCGACACGCCCGTGCCGCAGGGCGCCGAAGTGCTGCTGCGCGTCGACCGCTGCGGCGTGTGCCACTCCGACCTGCACCTGCAGGACGGCTACTACGACCTCGGCGACGGCCAGAAGCTCGACGTGAGCAAGGGCCTGGGACTGCCGCGCGTGCTGGGCCACGAGATCGCCGGCACCGTGGTGGCCACCGGCCCCGACGCGCGCGGCGCGGCCCCCGGCGACCGCCGCGTGGTCTACCCGTGGCTGGGCTGCGGCGAGTGCAGCACCTGCGCCGCAGGCCGCCAGCACCTGTGCTCGTATCCGCAGGCCATCGGCGTGCACCGCGACGGCGGCTTCGCCGACCATGTGCTGGTGCGCAGCGCCGACGTGCTGGTCGACCACGGCCGCGTGCCCGCGGCGCAGGCCTGCACCTACGCCTGCGCCGGCGTCACCGCCTACAGCGCGCTGCGCAAGGTGGCGCCGCTCGCGGCTGGCGACACGCTGCTGGTGATCGGCGCCGGCGGCGTCGGCCTGTCGGCGGTGCGGCTGGCGCGGCGCCTGCTGCCCGGGGCCACGGTGCGCGTCGCCGAGGTCGATGCGGCCAAGTGGGACCTCGCCCGCGAGGCCGGCGCCGACGACGTGATCGACCCGCGCGCCGAAGGCGGCGTGCGCGCGCTGGTCAAGGCCACGCGCGGCGGCGTCGCCGCGGCGATCGATTTCGTCGGCTCGGGCGACAGCTTCACGTTCGGCCACGGCGCGCTGCGCAAGGGCGGCAAGCTGGTGTGCGTGGGCCTGATGGGCGGCGCGGCGACGGTCACGCCGGTGATGCTGGCGATGCGCGCGGTGACCGTGCAGGGCTCCTACGTCGGCAGCCTGGACGAGCTGCGCGAGCTGTTCGCGCTGGCCGACGAGCAGCCGCTGCCCGACCTGCCCATCGTCGAGCGCCCCCTGGCGGACGCCGACGCCGCCCTGTCGGACCTGCGCGCCGGCCGCGTGCGCGGCCGCATCGTGCTGGTGGCGTGACATGGCCGGTTCACTGGAAGGCCTGCGCGTCGTCGACCTGTCCCGCGTGCTCGGCGGGCCGTACTGCACGCAGGTCCTCGCCGACCACGGCGCCGACGTGCTCAAGGTAGAGCCGCCGCAGGGTGACGAAACGCGCGGCTGGGGCCCGCCGTTCGACGCCGACGGCACGGCGTCCTACTTCCTCGGCCTGAACCGCAACAAGCGCGGCATCACGCTGGACCTGTCGCAGCCCGGCCCGCGCGAGCGGCTGCTCGCGCTGCTGGCCGACGCCGACGTGCTGGTGGAGAACTTCAAGACCGGCACGCTCGAAGCCTGGGGCCTCGGCGCGGACCTGCTGCAGGCCCGCTTCCCGCGCCTGGTGCACTGCCGCGTCAGCGGCTTCGGCGCCGACGGGCCGCGCGGCGGCCTGCCCGGCTACGACGCGGCGATCCAGGCGCTGGTGGGCCTGATGAGCATCAACGGCGACGCCGACCGGCCCGGCGTGCGGCTGGGCGTGCCGGTGGTGGACATCGTCACCGGCCTGAACGCGGCGCTGGGCATCATGTTCGCGCTGAAGGAGCGCGAGCGCAGCGGGCGCGGCCAGTTCGTCGAGTCGGCGCTGTTCGACTGCGGGCTGTCGCTGCTGCATCCGCACAGCGCCAACCACCTGCTGGACCCGTCGCGCGTGCCCGGCCGCAGCGGCAACGCGCACCCCAACATCTGCCCCTACGACACCTTCGCCACCGGCGGCACGCCGATCTTCCTGGCGGTGGGCAACGACGGCCAGTTCGCGCGGCTGTGCGACGGCCTGGGCGCGCCCGAGCTGGCGGCCGACGCGCGCTTTGCCAGCAATGCCCTGCGCAACCGCCATCGCGACGCGCTCAAGCCGCTGCTCGAAGCGCGCCTGGCGGCGTTCGACGACTGCGACGCACTGGCCGACCGGCTGGTGCGCGCCGGCGTGCCGTGTGCGCCGATCCGCGACGTTCCCGCGGCACTGGCCGACCCGCACACGGCGCACCGCGGCATGGTGGTGGCGATCGGCGAGCACTATCGCGGCGTGGCCTCGCCGATCAAGTTGTCGCGCACGCCGGCCAGCTACCGCCTGGCGCCACCGAAGAGGAGCGGCGACCCCGCCGCCTGAGGCATCGCGCGAACGGATCGTTACGCGCCTCCCTAGTCGCAAGGCGGAACTGCCACCCCGGCGCCCTCGCGCTGCGGCACACTGCCTCGCATGAAACGTGCAGCCCTGTTGATCGGCGTGGACAAGACCGGTGGCCTGCCGCGCCTGAAGGACGCATCGCGCGGCGCGCAGCTGATGAAGACCTGGGCGCAGGCGCAGGGCATCGACTCGATCCACCTGTTCACCGACGAGCAGGGCCCTGTGACGGTGGACGCCATCAAGCGTGCCGTGCGCACGATGGCCGACGCGGGCAACATCGGCCAGCTGCTGGTGTACTTCGCCGGCCATGGCGTGAACCTGCAGCGCCAGGAAGTCTGGCTGCTCAGCGACGCGCCCGACGACAGCGACGCGGCCATCAACGTGGCCACCAGCGCGGCGCTCGCCGCCACCTGCGGCATCGGCCATGTGGTGTTCGTGTCCGACGCGTGCCGCACCGCGCCCCCGGGCATCTTGGCGCAATCGGTACAGGGCAGCTCGCTGTTTCCGAACCGCGAGGCCGATGCGGCGCCGGTGGACCAGTTCTATGCGTGCCAGCTCGGCAAGCCGTCGCACGAGGTCCGCGACCCGCAGGTCACCAGCGGCGAGTTCCAGGCGATCTACACCCACGAGCTGGTGCCGGCGCTGCTGGGGCGTCAGCCCCAGATCGTGGAATGGTCGGGCGAAGGTGCCGCGCGCCGCGGCCACGTTCACATGCGCCCTTTGCGCGACCACCTGGCCGGCGCCGTGGCTGCGCGCCTGGACGCTCTGCAGCTGCAGACCCGGGTGATCCAGAGCCCCACGGCCACGATCAGCTCCGACCCGCCCGCATGGATCTCCGAGTTGCGGTCCGAACCGCCCGGCGGCGGGCTCGGGTTCGGCATGGCGCGGCGCCGCACGGCACCTCTGCGGCCGCCGTCGTCCGCGCCCGACGAGGTGGCTGCGCGCCTCATCCGCGCCGCGGTGCGCCCGCGGGCGGCAGCGGTGGCGCCGGACGGACCCGTGAGCGCCGGGGCGGCGCCGCCCGTTGCCACCGCGCTCGAGCAGGAGGCCTTGCAGCGGGCGCAACCGTTCGGGCCGATGCGCCACGAGACGCAGTGCGGCTTCAAGCTGCGGGGCGCGCGTGCGGTGCGTGCATCGTCGGTGCGGGCCATGGTCGACCTGAACACCGCGCTGCCGGGCCAGGACCTGCGCGTGGACCTGCAGGGCCAGCGCGACGCCCAGGTGCTGATCGAGTTCGACAGCGGCGCCGGCGTGCTGCTGCCCGCTCTGGCGCAGTACCTGTGCGCGCTGACCTTCGACGAGGATGGCGAACTGGTGGACGTGGCCTGGGAGCCGTCCGAAGGGAGCGGCGAGCGCTGGGAGGCGTACCTGGCCAGCGCGCAGGAGATCCGATCCCTGCGCGGCATCGCGTCCGCGGCGATGGCGCGCGGCGCTTTCCAGCTCGATCGCGACGACGCGCCCGCGGTGGCGCAGCGCATGCAGGTGGCCAGGGGCATCGATCCCGCGCTCGGCCTGTACGCGGGCTATGCGTATCACGACCTTCAGCGCCGCGACATGATCCGGACCATGGCCGCGTACATGGCGCGCGACATCGGTGCGCCGCTGTTCGACGTGGCGCTGTTGTCGCGGCGGCTCGACCGCCTCGCGGTGGGTGCGGCGGGCACGCCGCCGGTGATGGGATCGGTGCCACTGCTGTCCCAGGGCTGGGCACTGCTGCGGGCGTTCGAGGTGAAGCTGCCGCGCGCGGCAGCTGCGGTCGAATCGCTTCGCCTGCCTTCGCTGTGGACCATGTTCAACCCCGAGGGCGTGGAGCGACTGCGCCATGCCATCGCTTCAGGAGACCTGCGATGACCGCTGCCCGACTCGTCTTCGTCCACGGTCGCGCCCAGGAGGGCAAGGACGCCATCGCGCTCAAGGCCGAGTGGATCGCCGCGTGGCGCAAGGGCCTGGACAAGAGCGGCCTGACGCTGCCGCTGGCCGATGGCGATGTCCGCTTTCCGTACTACGGCGACACGCTGGCAGCGCTGGTGGACGGCAGCGGCCCGGTGCCCGACGTGGTGGTGCGTGGCACCGATCCGGCGTCCGAGGACGAGCAGCGCTTCCAGCAGGCCGTGCTCGAAGAAGTGATGGCGGTGGCCGGCATCACCGACGCGCAGGTCGACGCGGTGCTGGACGACGACGTGCGCCAGCGCGGCCCGCTCAACTGGGAGTGGGTGCAGGGCATCCTGGTGGCGATCGACAACCTGGTGCCCGGCGCGAGCGGCGCGTCGATCGCGCTGGCCACGCGCGACGTCTACCAGTACCTCAGGAACCCCGGCGTGCGGCGCATCATCGACGACGGCGTGCGCCAGGCCATGTTGCCGGGCGTGCCGACGGTGGTGGTGGCGCATTCGCTCGGCACCGTGGTGGCCTACAACCTGCTGCGCCGCGAAGGCGCGGCGGCGGGCTGGAACGTGCCGCTGTTCGTGACGCTGGGCTCCCCGCTGGGGGTCAAGGCGATCCGGCAGTCGGTGGCACCGATCAGCCACCCGTCGTGCGTCGACCGCTGGTTCAATGCGATGGACGAGCGCGACGTGGTGGCGCTGTATCCGCTGGACTCGACGCGGTTCGATGTCACTCCGCCGATCCGGAACAAGACCGACGTGCGCAACCATACGCGCAACCGCCACGGCATCGACGGCTACCTCGACGATGCCGAGGTGGCGCGGTGCATCCGCACCGAGTTCGCCGGACCGTGATCGACTTCGCTTTCGCCAGCGACCGCGAATCCCACCCGCTGCAGGCGGCGCTGGCTCTGGCGCTGGCCGCACCCCGGCGCCTCGAGGACCGGTCCGACCTGGCGCTCCACCTGGACCGCGCCATGGTCGGCGTCGAAGACCATCTGCAGTGGCTGGATCATGTCCAGCCCGGGACGGGGCGCGAGTTCGACTTGGCCGCGTACTACGCCGACGACCTCGACACCCAGGCCTGGTGCGCGGAGCACGACGGTCGCTTTCTCGCCTGCATCGGCATGGGCTTCGTCTGCCGGCTGGTCAAGATCTGCGACCGCCTGGGCACGACGCTGCTGCCGGTGGCGCTCACGGCCGACGGCAGCTTCTCGCGCCCGGCGCCGACGGGCGTCGATGCCGACCTCGTCGCGCTGATCCAGGGCGACGTCGACGTGAGCCGGTCCGAGGCCCAGGCCATCGCGAGCACGTGGCCGGCTCCGCATGCCTGGGGCCTGCAGTGCGGCTTCGGAGGCTGGGCGCTGTTCTACGACCTGCTGCGCCTGGTCTGGCTGCACGAGGTGGCCCACGCGCTGTGCGGACACGTCGCCGTCGTGCAGGACCGGCTCGGCCTGGCCGGTCTGCAGGAGTTTGCCGGCGAGCAAAGGGCCACCGTCCGGGTTCAGGACCTCGACCTGCCGCATCACTTCGTGATGCAGGCCTTCGAGACCCATGCCGACGAGTTCGCCGCAACCTATTGCATCGAGCAGCTGCTGTTCGTGAAGGACCCCCCCAGCGCCATCGCCGGCCCGCGCGTGGACCTGGCTTCGCGGCTGGTCGTGTTCAACCTGGCGTGCTGCGTGTTCGCCGTGATGTGGGCGGAGGCGGAACGCGGCGGCCGGCCCGGCGTGAGCTACGCGCCGACGCGCGAGCAGCAGGACCAGGGCCTCACGTTCCGGCCCGTGGACGGCGCTCATCCGCCCGCGGATTTCCGCTACCTGCGCTTTCGCACCACGCAACAGCGCCTGCTGGACGAGTTCCACGCCCGGGAGCCGCAGGCGGCGGGTCTGCGTGCCAAGGTGGACGCACACTCGTTCGGCATGCTCGAGGCGCTGGAGCGGCTGGACCCGCGATTCGGCGACTTGCGCGTCATCACGCCGGTGGTCGCGCAGACACCGAAGATGCAGCGGCTCGCCGACTACGAGGACCTGATGCTCGACATTGGAGACCTGCTCGCCCCCTGGCTGCGCGAGGCCGGGTTCGTGCCGCGTCGCGCACTGCAGGCTTCATCGGGCCCTTGAATCGGCACGGCTCGTTGCCACGTGCCGGGTGCATGAACCTGAACTGGCGCAAGCCTCTCTTCTTTTGCCTGCTGCCGGTGCTGGTGTTCCTGGCCTTTGTCGGGTTCCCGCCGCCCTTTGCCCCGCCCCGCGCCATGCGGGCCGCGCAGGAGCAGGCCCAGCGCAAGGACGAGGAGGACGACCGGCCGATGGTGTAGAAAGTCGCCCATGCTGCACGACCCCGCCCGCCACGAGCCGCTCCAGTCCCTGCCGTGGGACGCCGACCAGGCCCGCGCGACCATCGATCTCGTCGTGCGCGACACCGAGCGGCACTTCGAGTCCAGCGGCTGGTGGCCGCTGCATGCGCGCGACGTCGAAGGCGACGACAAGGCGGGCGAGCCCAACTACTCGCTGTACTTCGGCGCAGCCGGGGTGGTGTGGGCGATGGACTACCTGCATGCCGTGGGAGCCGCGCCGCGGCGCTTCGCGTTCGGCGTGGAGCCCCTGCAGCAGGTGCTGGAGCACAACCGGGCCTGGCTGGCGACCGGTGGAGGACAGGACGAGACCGCGTCGTACCTGATGGGCGACACGCCGGTGCTGATGATGATGCAGGGCCGCGAGCCCACGGCCGAGCGCGCCGACCGCCTGGCCGCGCTGATCGAACGCAACATCGAGCATCCCGCGCGCGAGATCCTCTGGGGCGCGCCCGGCACCATGCTCGCCGCGCTGCACCTGCACGAGCGCTTCGGCGCGGACGACCCGCGCTGGGCGGCGCTGTTCCGACGCAGCGCGCAGCGGCTGTGGGCGCAGCGCCTGTGGTCCGACGCGCACGGCTGCCACTACTGGACGCAGGACATGTACGGCCGATGCAGCAGCTACATCGATGCGGTGCACGGCTTCGCCGGCACGGCCTTCGTGGCGCTGCGCGGTGCTCACCTGCTGCCGGCGCCGGAGCGGGCCGCCTGGCAGGACATGATCGTGGACACCGTGGTGCGCACCGCCACGCGCGAGGACGGCCGCGCGAGCTGGCGCGCCGTGCTAGACACGCCGCCGGGCCAGGCGCCACGGATGCTGATGCAGTACTGCCACGGCGCCCCCGGCTTCGTGGTCAACCTGGCCGGAGTGCCGCCGGGCACGGCGCTCGATGCGCTGCTGATCGAGGCGGGCGAAGCCACCTGGCATGCCGGGCCGCTGGCCAAGGGATCGAACCTGTGCCATGGCACCGGCGGCAACGGCTATGCGTTCCTGCGCCTGTGGGAGCGCACCGGCGACGCGATGTGGCTGCAGCGCGCGCGCGCGTTCGCGATGCACGGCATCGCCCAGATGCACGCGGACCAGGCCGCGCACGGGCAGCTGCGCTATTCGCTGTGGACCGGCGACCCCGGCTTCGCCATCTACCTGTGGGACTGCCTGCGCGGCAAGGCGGCGTTTCCGACGCTCGACGTGTTCTACCCGGCTGCGTGATCCGGGGGGTGTCGCCCGCGCCCGCTCGGCGCAGGGTCAGCGCGACGGCGGCTTGGGCGGCGGCAGGTCGGTCAGGCTGGCCCAGTCGGACGGGCTGATCTCGACTTCCTGAACGTCCGGCTTGCGCGGCTCGACGCTGACGCGGCGCTCGCGCGTGCCCTTGGGTGGGCCCTTGTCGTCCTGGCGCCGGTCCGCGCCGGACCGACGGTCCTGGCGGGTGGCTTGAGCGGTGGGGTTGTACTTGTTCACGACTGTGCCTGGATGCCGATCTTGCACCTGGAGTTCCCGGGCGACCCTGCACCAGCGCAAGAAGCGGGCCGTTGCACGCTCAGCGCGGGGGGTGCGCGTCGATCCAGTCGGCCATGGTACCCACCACCTGGGCCTCCTGCCCGAAGAAGCCGTGCCAATGCAGGGCGCCGCAGGGGTCTCCCTCGGGAGGGCCGCCGCCTTGCACCATCACCAGGCGCTTGTCGGCCACGTTGGACAAGCCGCGCAGGATGGCCGGCACGTCGCCGGGTGCGCAGATCGGGCAGGCGTCCTGCGCGTGGTGCACCACCAGCACCGGCGCGCGCAGCGCGGCCAGCGCCTGGGTCGGCACGGCGCCGGTACGGCGCGGGCTGACCACGCTGGAGCTGAGCACCAGGCCCGCCACCCGGCCCTGCAGCCGGATGGCGGCCGCCGTGGCCGAGACGGTGCCGCGGCTGGTGCCCACCAGCCATACCGGCGCTGCGCTGCGGGCGCGCAGGTCGTCCAGCACGCGCTCGATGTCGGTCAGGTGCGGCTCGGCCACGCGGTCGGCGTAGTCGAGGTCGGGCTTGTCGCTCGGGCGGCCGAACACGGCCACGTTGAGGCCGCGCGCCAGGAACAGCGGCACCGAGCGAACCAGGAAGTTGCGGCTGCCGGGCCGGCCGCCTTCGACGCGGCCGAAGCCGCCGTCGCCGCCGGGAAACAGCAGCACCGTGGCGCGCGCCCCCGGTGCCGCGGCCCAGTACATCGACGTGGTCACGCCGGCGCGCGTGGGCACGTCGAACGCCTGGCCCTGGGCCCGCGCGCCGGTCACGGCGGCGGCCCAGCACAGCGCGACCCCCGCCGCCATCCCCAGCGCGGCCCGCAGCGACGCGGTCAGCCCGCGCCTCGGGCGCACGAGGGACGCGGCGCGGCCGCGCACGAGCATCAGCTGTCCGCGGTGAAGCCGATGCGCTTGACCAGCGGGGCCCAGCGTGCCAGCTCGGCAGCCTGGCTGCGGGCCATCTCGTCGGGCGTGGAGCCCTGGGCCGGCAGGCCGACCACGGCCAGGCCGTCGATCACCGACTTGTCCCTCAGCGCGGCATTGATGGCGGCGTTGGCCGCCGCCACCACGGCAGCCGGCGTGCGTGCCGGGGCATGGAAGCCGAACCACTCCTCGGTGGTCAGGTCGCCGAAGCCCTGCTCGGCGAAGGTGGCCACGTCCGGCGCGAAGGGCAGGCGCTTGTTGCCCGACGTGGCCAGCAGCCGCAGCTTGCCGGCGCGGTGGTTGGCCAGGAAGTCGCCGGCCGGCGTGACCATGCTGGCGATCTGGCCACCGACCACGTCGGTGATGCCGGGCACCGAGCCGCGATACGGCACATGCTTGAAGTCGAAGTTCTGCGACAGGCCGAGCAGCGCGCCGAGGAAGTGCGGCGTGGAGCCGGCAGCCGGCGAGCCGTAGTTGGCCTTGTCCGGGTTGGCCTTGGCCCAGGCGATGAAGCCCTTCACGTCGGTCACGCTGGCCGGCACCATCGGGCCCACGGCGAAGCCGTGATGGATGATGGCCGCGATCGACACCGGCACGAAGTCGGCCGTCGGGTCGTAGCTGAGCTTGCGGTAGACGTGCGGATAGATCGACACGGTGGAGTAGGGCGACAGCGCCAGCACCGAGCCGTCTGCAGGCGAGATCTTCAGCGCGTCCAGCGCGATGCGGCCGCCGGCGCCGGGCTTGTTCTCGACGATGGCGGCATTGCGTGCGTAGGACGTGCCGGCCACCTTCTCGGCCACGCGGCGGCAGACGATGTCGCCCGCGCTGCCGGCCGGAAAGCCGTACAGGAACTTCGGCTGCTCGATCGTCTGGGCGCGAGCGCCCAGCGGCAGGGCAGCGGCGGCGGCGGCCAGCAGCATCTGGCGGCGTTGGATCTGGGTCATGGGGCTTCTCCTCGGGGTTCTCGGGCGGCGGCCGGGCCCGGCCGCCTCGGGTGGGACATCAGGGAAGGATGACGCGCGGATTCGCGTCGTCGTAGAGCGCGGCCACGTCGGCGGCGCGGCGCTGAAGCACCAGGCGCTGGTTGACATAGCCCTTGTCGGTGATCTCGCCGGCGGCCATGCTCGGCGCGTCCACCAGCACCAGCGCGCGCGACGGCGAGCGGGAGCTGCCACCGCCGTCGGCCAGCAGCGTGCGCAGGGCCTGCTGCACGCGGGTGCGCAGTTCGTCGGCGGGCAGGCGGCGGGCGGCGTCGGTGAGGAACACCAGCACGCCGATCTCGCTGCGGTCGTGGCCGGTCACGACCACGTCGGCGGCCAGCGGTGCCAGGGCGGTGACCACGCGCACGCGCAGCATGCCCACCGACACCCAGGTGCCGCTGCCGAGCTTGAAGTCCTCCGCCACGCGGCCGTCGAAGACGATGCCGGACTCGGGGTCGGCATCG
>Ga0075163_10006931_pt1 | contig 15015 bp, 5 predicted proteins | sample JI1023141ADNA_FD_71478 | JGI IMG/M metagenome (GOLD analysis project Ga0075163, IMG submission 71478) | Wastewater effluent complex algal communities from Wisconsin, to seasonally profile nutrient transformation and Carbon sequestration -... | ecosystem: Engineered > WWTP > Effluent > Algae...
CGGCCAGCCCGCGTTCATCCTGTCCTACTGCTCGACCGGCAGCCCGCACGATCAGTACTTCTTCCGGCGCCCGCGCGAGATGGTCGCCGGCGCGGTCATCCCGCCGCGCATCGACCTCGAGAACGAAGACCTGCTGCGCGCCCACGTCCACGCGCTCTGGCTTACGGTCTCCGGCGCCCATCTCCAGACCTCGCTGCGCGACGTGCTCGACGTCGCCGGCGATCCGCCGACGCTCGCGGTGATGCCCGAGCTCGCCAGCAAGCTCCACGACCCCGTCCACCGCGCGGCCACACACGCCCGCGCCCGGGCCGCGCTCGGCCCGGCGATCGCGACGATGGTCGGCCCCAACGGCGACGTCGACGCCTGGCTCACGAACACCTTGCGCGAGCTGCCGGCGCGCTTCGAGGTCGCGTGCCAGCGCTGGCGCTCGCTGTACCGCGCCACCAGCGCCCAGCTCGAGCAGCAGAACCGGCGCATCCGCGACGCCTCCCTCGACGCCAAGGAGCGCGAGGCGGCCCGACGCCTGCACGCCGACGCCCTGGCCCAGCTCAACCTCTTGCTCGACGCCTCCGACGATCAGCACGCCGACTTCTACAGCTACCGCTACTTCGCGAGCGAAGGGTTCCTGCCGGGCTACAACTTCCCGCGGCTGCCGCTGTCGGCGTTCTTGCCGGGCCGGCGCAAGCGCCGGGGCGAGACCGACGACTTCCTGAGCCGCCCGCGGTTCCTGGCCATCTCCGAGTTCGGCCCGCGCGCCATCGTCTATCACGAGGGCGCGCGCTACCAGGTCAACAAGGTCATCCTGCCGGTCGGCGGCGACGACGCCGCGCTCAACGGCCGCGCCGCCGTGTGCCCCGCGTGCGGCTACCTCCACCCCCTCCGCGGCGAGCCCGCGCCCGACTGCTGCGACGCGTGCGGCCAGGTCGGCCTCGAGACCCGTGACGACTACTTCCGCATGCAGAACGTCGCCACCCGGCGGCGCGATCGCATCAACTCGGATGAAGAAGAGCGGTTCCGCATCGGCTACGAGCTGCGGACCACCTACCGCTTCGCCACCCGCGACGGCCAGACCTCGGTCGCGTCCGCGATCCACTGCGACGCCGACGGCGCTCCCGTGGCGCTGGCGCGCTACGGCCACGCCGCGACGCTGTGGCGGATGAACCTCGGCTGGCGCCGCCGCGCCGACCCCGATCGCGTCGGCTACCTGCTCGACATCGAGCGCGGCTACTGGGAGAGCGAACCCGACGACGACACCCCGCGCGACCAGGTGTCCAAGCGGGTCCAGCGCGTGGTCCCGTTCGTCGAGGACACCCGCAACTGCCTCATCCTCCGGCCCGAGGCGCCGCTCGACCCGGCGCTGATGGCCTCGCTCGAGGCCGCGGTGAAGATCGCGATCCAGGTCGAGTTCCAGCTCGAGGACCGCGAGCTCGGCTCGGAGCCGCTCCCGGCCTCGAGCGATCGGCGCCAGCTCCTCCTCTACGAGTCATCCGAGGGTGGCGCTGGCGTGCTGCGCCGCCTGGTCGAAGAGCCTGACGCGCTCGCCCGGGTCGCCCGGCGCGCCCTGGCGATCTGCCACTTCGATCCCGACACCGGCGCCGACCTCGGTCACGCGCCGGGCGCCCGCGAGCGCTGCGAAGCCGCCTGCTACGACTGCCTGCGCTCGTATTACAACCAGCGCGACCACGCGCACCTCGATCGGCACGCCATCGCGCCGCTGTTGCGCGCCTGGGCCGGCGGCCAAGCGCAGATCTCCCCGCGCGCCCGCTCACGCCAGGACCACCACGACGCCCTCGCGCGGCAGTGCCAGTCCGATCTCGAGCGCCGCTGGCTCGCGCTGGTGCTGACGCGCGGCCAGCGCCTGCCCGACGACGCCCAGCCGTTCCTCGACGATCTGCGCATCCGCCCCGACTTCCTGTACCGGAACGACGCCGTGGCGATCTTCATCGACGGCCAGCACCACGATCAGCCCGGCCAGGCGGCCGAGGATCATGACACCGACGATCGCCTCGAGGCCGCCGGCTGGAGCGTGATCCGCTTTCACCACGCCGCCGACTGGGCCGCGCGCCTCGACGCGTACCCGCGCTTGTTTGGCGTCGCCCCGGCCGCCGCCCCGCCGCCGCCGCCCGCGCCCGCGCCGGCCGTCGTCACCGCCGCCCCCGCCCTCGATCTCGACCTGTTCGAGCCCGCGTGGCACGCGGCGCTCCAGGCCCTGGCCGCCGCCGGCCTCACCGTCGCTGGCGGCGAAGAGGTCATGCACGGCGGCCGCGTCATCGACCAGTACCTCGCCAGCCTCAGCCGGGGCGACCGCACGGTCCGCCTGGTCGACCTCGACGCGCCGGCGGCGGCCAAGGTCGCGCGCGCCCTCGAGGCCCAGGGCGAGCGGGTGCTCCGCGCCCGGGCGTCCATGGCCGATCTGGTCGCCCGGGTCGACGCCGCGCTCGCGGAGCCGGGCGGATGAGCGTTCAGTTCGGGACCGAGTTCTTCGCGGCCATCGGTCAGCTCGCGGCCCGCGAACAGGTGGCGTGCGTCGAGTTCGTCACCAAGTTCGCGGACAACCCCGCCAACCCCGGCCAGTCGATAGAGCGCATCGGCTCGCTGTGGTCGGCGCGCATCACCCAGGAGCTCCGCGCCATCCTCTACAAGGAGGGCGAGGCCTGGGTGCTGCTGCACGTCGACCACCACGACGCCGCCTATCGCTGGGCCAACCGCCGCCAGGGCAGCCGCCACCCGGTCACCGGCGAGCTGCAGATCGTCGAGGTCGTCGACGTCCCCGCGGCGGCGCCGGTGCCTGTTCCGGCCGTGGCCGCGCCGGCGCCGCTGCTGGCTGCGCACGACGACGCATACCTGCTGTCGCTCGGCGTGCCGCCTGACTGGCTGCCGACGCTACGCAAGGTCGCCGACGACGACCAGCTGCTCGACGTCGTCGGCCACCTGCCCGACGACATCGCCGATCGCCTGCTCCGGATCGCGGCGGGAGAGCTGGTCACCCCGCCGCGTCCGATCCCGGCCACCGCGCCGCTCGCGACCGCGGCCGCCGCGTCGTCGTCGTTCGTCACGGTCTCCGACTCGAGCGATCTGGCCGCGGTCCTGCGCCAGCCGCTCGATCGCTGGATCGCGTTCCTGCATCCGTCGCAACGCGCGCTGGTGACGCTCGATGCCCGCGGCCCGGTCAAGGTCACCGGCAGCGCCGGCACCGGCAAGACCGTCGTCGCGCTCCACCGCACCCGCGAGCTGGCCCGCCGCGGCCACCGCGTCCTGCTCGCGACGTTCGTCGGGACGCTGTGCGACAACCTCGCCCGCAACCTGCGCAAGCTGTGCACGCCGCGCGAGCTGAGCGCCATCACCGTCAGCACGCTGCACAAGCAGGCCCTCTCGCTCGCCCGGGCCCTCGACCCAGCGGTCGAGCCCGCCGACGACCAGCTCATCGCGGCCCTGCTCGATCAGCTCGCGGGCGTCCACGCGCCCACCACCGACCGCGCGTTCCTCCGCGCCGAGTGGGAGGCGGTGGTGGATCGCCAGGGCCTCACCTCGTGGCCCGAGTACCGCGGCGCGCGCCGTACCGGCCGCGGCCGGGCGCTGGCCGCCGCCGAGCGCAAGGCGCTGTGGGCCGTCTTCGGCGGCGTGCAAGAGGCCCTGGTCGCGCGTCATCGCGCCACCTGGAGCATGCTCTGCCGCCAGGCTGAGACGGCGCTCACCACCGGCGTCGCCGCCTCGCCGTTCGACGCCGTCATCGTCGACGAGGTCCAGGACCTGCGCCCCGCCGAGCTGAAGCTGGTGCGCGCGCTGGCGCGGCCCGAGCTGCTGATGCTGTGCGGCGACGCCGGCCAGCGCATCTACCCTGGCGGCTTCTCGCTCGGCGCGCTGGGCATCGACGTGCGCGGTCGCGGCCACGTGCTGCGCATCAACTACCGCACCACCGCGCAGATCCGCGCCCAGGCTGACCGAATCCTCGCCTCGGCGGGCGACGATCTCGACGGCGGCACCGCCGCACGCGGCCGCGCCCGCAGCCTCCTGTCCGGGCCCGAGCCGACCCTCGCGGGCTTCGCCGATCGCGGCGACGAGCTCACCGCCGCCGTCGACTGGCTCGCCGCCCAGCTCGCCGCAGGCCTCGCCCCGGCCGATCTCGCGGCGTTCGCCCGCAGCAACCGCCGGGTCGAGCAGCTCGCCGCGGCGCTGCGCGAGCGCGACCTGGTCGCCGCCCCGCTCGACGACGGCGACCTCGCCCCGGGCGCCATCGCGGTCGGCACCATGCACCGCGCCAAGGGCCTCGAGTTCAAGGCCGTCCTGGTGCTGTCCGCCGGCGCCGACTCGCTGCCGGCCCGGGGCGCGCTCAACGCCGCCGCCGATCCCGCCGATCGCGAGGCGGTCCTGGCCCGCGAGCGCCAGCTCCTGTACGTCGCCATGACCCGCGCTCGCGACCTGCTCCGCGTCACCTGGGCCGGCGCGCCCAGCCCGTTCCTCGCACCTCTGCTCGCCGAGTCCCCATGAGCTTCACCATCGGTTCCCTGGTCAACGCCCGCGGCCGCGAGTGGGTGGTCCTGCCCGAGAGCGCGGCCGAGACCGATCTGCTGGTCGTGCGGCCGCTCGGCGGCAGTGACGCCGAGATCACCGGCCTGTACGTCGGGCCCGGCCCCGACGGCCGCCCCCTCGAGACCGTCACCTCGGCGGCCTTTCCGTTGCCCGATCCCGCCGCCGACCTGGGCAACGATCTCTCGTGTCGGCTCCTGCGCGACGGCGTGCGCCTCTCGACCCGCTCGGTCGCCGGGCCGTTCCGCTGCCTCGGCCGCATCGCCATCGAGCCGCGCCCGTACCAGCTCGTGCCGCTCCTGCTCGCGCTGCGCCAGGATCCGGTCCGCCTGCTCATCGCCGACGACGTCGGCGTCGGCAAGACCATCGAGAGCCTGCTCATCGCCCGCGAGCTGCTCGACCGCGGCGAGATCCGGCGGGTCGCGGTGCTGTGCCCGCCGCACCTGGCCGAGCAGTGGCAGCGCGCCCTGCGCGAGCAGTTCCACCTCGACGCCGAGCTGGTGCTGGCCGGCACCGCCGGGCGCCTCGAGCGCGGGCTCGCGTCCAACGAGGCGCTGTTCGAGCGCTACCCGATCACCGTCGTCTCGACCGACTACATCAAGCAAGATCGCCGGCGCAGCGAGTTCCTGCGCACCTGCCCCGAGCTGGTGATCGTCGACGAGGCCCACACCTGCACCGCCGCCGGCGGCAGCCGCTCGGGCCAGCTCCGCCACCAGATGCTGCGCGAGATCATCGACCCGGCCCACGGCGGCGCCACCCGCCACCTGGTGCTGGTCACGGCCACGCCGCACAGCGGCAGCACCGACGCGTTCCGCTCGCTGCTCGGCCTGCTCGACCCCGAGCTCGAGCAGCTCCCGCCCGACCTGTCCGGCGACACCCACCGCAAGCAGCGCGAGCGGGTCGCCGCGCACCTGGTGCAGCGCCGCCGCGGCGACCTGACCGCGTACATGCAGACCGAGACGCCGTTCCCGACCCGCGAGATCAGCGAGGACGCGTACGAGCTGGACCCGGTCTACGAGCAGTTCATCAAGCGGGTCGTCGACTTCTGCCAGAAGACCCTGGCCGACACGTCCGCCGACGCGCAGCGGCACCGCATCCGCTGGTGGTCGGCGCTCGCGCTGTTGCGCTCGATCTCGTCGAGCCCCGCGGCCGCGGTGGCGACCTTGCGCACCCGGGCCGGCCACGACCTCGGCGACGCGGCGGCCATCGAGGACGAGGGCCGCCGCGCGATCCTCGACCTCGACGACGAGAGCACCGACTCGCTCGACGTGGCGCCCGGCGCGGCCGACGACGACGCCTCGCCCCACACCCGCCGGCTGCTCGAGCTGGCGCGCGACGCCGAGGCGCTGGTCGGCAAGCACGATCGCAAGCTGGCGCGGCTGACGCAGCTCATCGACAAGCTGCTCGCAGATGGCTACGCGCCGATCGTGTTCTGTCGGTTCATCCCGACGGTCGCCTACGTCGCCGATCACCTGCGCAAGAAGCTCAAGGACGCCGCGGTCGCCGCGGTCGATGGCTCGCTGCCGCCCGAGGACCGCGAGGCCCGGGTCGCCGAGCTCGGGGCGTCGGCGCGCCGGGTGCTGGTGTGTACCGACTGTCTGTCCGAGGGCATCAACCTGCAGGATCACATGAGCGCGGTCGTGCACTACGACCTCGCCTGGAACCCGACGCGGCACGAGCAACGCGAAGGCCGCGTCGATCGTTACGGACAGCCGCGCGAGACGGTCCGGACGCTGACGTTCTATGGGCGCAACAACCCCGTCGACGGCATCGTCCTCGAGGTGCTGCTGCGCAAGCACGCCGCGATCCAGAAGCAGACCGGCGTCACGGTGCCCATCCCCGGCGACACCGAGCTGGTCGGCCGCGCGATCATGCAGGGGCTCATCCTGCGCAAGGTCGAGACCGGCGCTCAGCTCACGCTCGGCGAGGCGGCCCCCGGGTTCCTCGCGGCTGTCGCCCCGGTGCAGCACGAGGTCAACCTGGCCTGGGAGGCCGCGGCCGAGCGCGAGAAGAAGAACCGCACGCTGTTCGCGCACCACCAGCTTCAGAAGGCGGTCCACGACGAGCTCTCGGCCGAGCTGGTCGCGATCCGCCGCGCGGTCGGCGACAGCGAGGACGTCGAGCAGTTCGTGCGGACGGTGCTGCCGCTCCTGGGCGCGACGGCGCGGACCGGGACGCCGCTGGTGTCGGACCTGGGCGAGGTGTCGGCGGCCGTGAAGGACGCGCTCGGCGGGCGCGCGGCGCTGCGCGCGGTGTTCCGCGGGCGGCCCGATGCGGAGGCCGAGGTGCTGGTGCGCACGCACCCTGTGGTCACCGGCCTGGCGCGCTACGTGGTCGAGAGCGCGCTGGACCCGGCGATCCCGGGCCCCGGGCGACGCTGCGGCGTCGTGCGCACGCGCGACGTGGCGGTGCGGACGACGCTCTTGCTGCTGCGGTTGCGGTTCCACCTGCACGCGGTCGGCGCCGACGGGCGCGAGCATCCGCTGCTGGCCGAGGAGACGCTGACGGTCGGGTTCACGGGCACGGCCACCGCGCCCGCGTGGCTCGATGAGGCCGCGGCGGAGGCGCTGCTGGCGGCGACGCCAGCGGGGAACATCGACCCCGGCGTGGCCCGGGATCATCTGAAGAAGGTGCTGGACGGCGCGGACGCGCTGGCGGCGCCGCTGCGAGCGCAGGCGGACGCGCGGGCGAGCGCGCTGCTCGAGGCGCACCGCCGGGTGCGCCGCGTGGCACGGGCCGGGGCCAAGACCCGGGGCGTCGACGTGCTGCCGCCGATCGATATCCTGGGTGTGTACGTGTACCTGCCGGCGGGGGTGGCCTCGTGACCACGCAGCTCGCGACCATCACCTCGGTCGGCGGTCTGTTGCCGCCGGATCTGCTGGCGCGCATCGTGGCTGGCGATCGCGACGTGCCGGGGATCGGGCCCGGCGACTACGGGCTGGATGACGGCATCACGCTGCGCGAGGCGATCAGCCGGGCGTGGAACCGGCTGGTGCCGGCGTGGCGCGCGTTCGTGGCGGCGCGCGACAAGCTGCCGAAGGACGATCCGGCGACGACGGTGACGCGCGAGAAGTTCTTGCAGCCGCTGTTCGAGGAGCTGCGGTTCGGGCGGGTGGCGCCGCGGGCGGCGTACCAGGTGGACGATCGGACGTACGCGATCACGCACGCCTGGGGCGAGATCCCGATCCATATGCTCGGGGCCGGGGTGTCGCTAGACACCAAGCAGGCGAAGGTGGCGGGCGCGGCGAAGAGCTCGCCCCACGGTCTGGTGCAGGACTTCCTGAACCGATCGAAGCCGCACCTGTGGGCGATCGTGACCAACGGCTTGTCGCTGCGGCTCCTGCGCGATCACCACAGCCTGACGACGCAGGCGTACGTGGACGTCGACCTGGAGGCGATGTTCGAAGGCAACCACTACGCCGACTTCGCGCTGGCGTGGATGGTGTTCCACCAGAGCCGGTTCGAGGCGGCGCGGCCGGAGGACTGCTGGCTGGAGAAGTGGTTCACGCTGGCCCGCGACCAAGGGGTGGCGGCGCTCGACGACCTGCGCGGCGGGGTCGAGCGAGCGATCGAGGCGCTGGGCCGCGGGTTCTTGCGGCACAAGGACAACGCGGGGCTGCGCGACGAGCTGCGCGACAGCGCGCTCGACAAGCAGGAGTACTACCGGGAGCTGCTGCGGCTGGTGTACCGGTGCATCTTCCTGTTCTCGACGGAAGAGCGCGACGTGCTGCTGGACCCGGCGGCGCCGGAGGCGGCGAAGGAGCGGTACCGCCGGTTCTACGCGACGCGGCGGCTGCGCGACCTGGCGGGATCGATGCGGGGCGGGCCGCACGGCGACCTGTGGCAGGGGCTGATGACGGTGATGCGCGGGCTGGATGGCGGCTGCGCGCCGCTGGCGCTGCCGGCGCTGGGTAGCTTCCTGTGGAGTCCGAGCGCGGTGCCGCACCTGGGGTCGGCGTCGTTGGCGAACGAGGATCTGCTGACGGCGATGCGGGAGCTGTCGTACCTGTCGCGCAACGGCAAGCGGTTCCCGGTGGCGTGGCGCACGGTGGCGGCGGACGAGCTGGGGGGAATCTACGAGGGCTTGCTGGAGCTGCACCCGAGCCTGGATGTGGACGCGGGCGCCTTCGAGCTGGAGACGGCGGCGGGGCACGAGCGCAAGAAGACGGGCAGCTACTACACGCCGACGTCGCTGGTGGACTGTCTGCTCGACACGGCGCTCGACCCGGTGGTGGACGCGGCGGTGAAGGGGAAGGGGAGGGAGGCTGCGGAGGCGGCGCTGCTGGCGTTGAAGGTGGTGGACCCGGCGTGCGGCAGCGGCCACTTCCTGGTGGCGGCGGCGCGGCGGATGGCGAGGAGGTTGGCGACGGTGCGGACGGGGGACGACGAGCCGAGCCCGCCGGAGCTGCGGCATGCGCTGCGCGATGTGATCGGGCGGTGTGTCTATGGGGTCGACCTGAACGAGATGGCGGTGGAGCTGTGCAAGGTGGCCTTGTGGATGGAGGCGATCGAGCCGGGGCGGCCGCTGTCGTTCCTGGACGCGCACGTGCAGCACGGGAACGCGCTGCTCGGGGCGACGCCGGCGTTGATCGAACGCGGGGTGCCGGATGAGGCGTGGGAGGTGCTGGAGGGGGACGACAAGGCGGTGGCGAAGGCGCTGAAGAAGCGGAACCGCGAGGAGCGGAAGGCCGCGGAGAAGCAGCAGGGCACGATGTTCGCCGGGAGCGCGGGGGAGCGCGGGGGGAAGCTGGTGGAGGCCGCGCGGGCGGCGCTGGAAGGCGGGGATGGGCGGGTGGAGGACGTGAAGGCGCGGGAGGATCGCTGGGCGCGGTTTCAGAAGTCGCGCGAGTATCAGGAGGCACGGCTGGTCGCGAGCGCGTGGTGCGCGGCGTTCGTGTGGAGGAAGGCGGCGGGGGAGGCTGAGCTGGCTGCGGCGGCGCCGACCGCGGGGGTGTTTGCGGGGTTGCGGGGGGATGCGAGCACGGCGAGTGGGAGGCTGGTGAAGGAGGTGCGCGCGCTGGATAACCAGTACTTGTTCTTTCACTGGCACCTGCAGTTCCCGGATGTGTTCGGGGTGCGCGCTGGAGGCACGGCTGCGGCGGAGGGCAGCGAGGACGATGTGACCGGCTGGACGGGCGGGTTCGATGTGGTGCTGGGGAATCCGCCGTGGGAGCGGCTGCGGCTCATGGAGAAGGAGTTCTTTGCCGGCCTCGATGATGAGATCGCCAAAGCCGAGAACGCGGCGCTGCGCAAGCGACTGCTCGCGCGGTTGCCGCAGAAGGACCCTGTGTTGTGGAGCGCTTGGTGCGACGCGCTCAGGCGCGCGGAAGGCGAGAGCCAGTGGATGCGCGCGAGTGGGCGCTATCCGCTCTGCGGGCAAGGCGACATCAACACGTACTCGATCTTCGCGGAGCTGAACCGGTCGCTCATGAGCGAGCGCGGGCGGGTGGGGTGCATCCTGCCGAGCGGGATCGCGACGGACGACACGACGAAGGAGTTTTTCGCCGCGCTGGTGTCGACGGACCAACTCGCATCGCTGTGGCACTTCGAGAACGAGGAGTTTGTCTTCCCAGCCGTGCACCACGCATTCAGGTTCTGCCTTGTGACGATGGCTCGGGGGCGGGCGGCCGGGTCGGCGTCCCAGATGGTGTTCTACGCACGGCAGGTCGCGCACCTGAACGATCCCGAGCGGCTGATCGAACTGGCGGCGAAGGACTTCGTCGCGCTCAACCCGAATACACGGACGTGTCCAACGTTTCGTTGGCGCCGCGACGCGGAAATCAACAAGGGGATCTATCGGCGCGTGCCGGTGCTGTGGCGCGAAGAGGTAGAGGACGGGAATCCATGGGGGATTCGCTTCCTGCGGATGCTCGACATGTCCGTCGACTCCGGTTCGTTTCACGACCGTGCTGCTTGTGCGCGTGACGGCTTCGTCCTGGCGGGGAACGTCTTCGCGCGGGGGGGCGCCAAACGCCTTCCGCTCTACGAAGCGAAGATGGTCCACCACTTCGACCATCGCTTCGCAACGTACGAGGGTCAAACAGAGGCCCAATCCAACCAAGGCAAGTGCCCTGAGCTTGACGATACAGCACACGCTGACCCTTTGAAGGTTCCGCTACCCTACTATTGGGTTGATGATTCCGTCGTCCATGAGCGTCTCGCGGATCGTTGGGCCCGTACGTGGCTACTGGGATGGCGTGACATCGCGCGATCGTCTGACATGCGAACCGTCATTGTTGACCTTCTTCCCCGGTTTGCCGTCGGAAACAAGCTCCCCCTGTGCCTTCCCGATCAGACACCGCCGCTTTGCGCTTGTCTCTTTGGCAACCTTGCATCCCTGGTCCTCGACTACTGCGCCAGACAAAAAGTCGCCGGCACCTCCCTTAACGTCTTTCTAGTCAACCAGTTTCCCGTGCTCGCACCACAAACGTACAGCTCGTCCGTCGGCGACAATTCAAAACAGATCTGGCAAGGCTGGGTCGCGGAACGCGTGCTTGAACTCACTTACACCTCGCACGACCTGACTGGCTTCGCAATGGACGCCGGCTACTCCGGTCCGCCCTTCCGCTGGGACCCGGAGCGCCGCGCCATCCTCCGCGCCGAGCTCGACGCCGCCTTCTTCCACCTCTACGGCCTGAACGCCGACGACACCGCCTACATCCTGGACACCTTCCCTGTCCTCCGCGACAAGGAAGTCCGCCAGTTCGGCGAGTACCGCACCCGCCGCCTCGTCCTCGAACGCTACGCCGCCCTCGCCACCGCCATCGCCACCCGCACCCCCTATACCTCCCCCCTCTCCCCGCCCCCCGCCTCCCCCCTCGCCGCCCACCCGCAGGAGGTCCGATGAGGAAGAAGAAGCGCGTAGGGGCGGTGTCGCAACGAGCCGCCACGGGAAACAGCAAACCCAAGCCGAGCAAACCCAAGCCGAGCAAACCCAAGCCGAGCAAACCCAAGCCGAGCAAACCCAAGCCGAGCAAGCCCAAGCCGAGCAAGCCCAAGCCGAGCAAGGCCCGCGCAGGAGCGCCGGCGCCCAAACGCTCCAAGGCGAAGGACAGTGCGCCCTCGTCACGCGTCAACCGCACGGGGAAGAAGCGAGCAACGCAGCACCGGAGGTCAGCGATGAGTGACAAGTTGGTGCTCACTGCGGAGCAACAGGCACGAGTGGAGAGCCTTAGCGCGGAGATCCTGGGCAACATCGAAGCTGTTGCGTCGGCCGCGGAAGCAGCTCTTTCCCAACGCGTGAACGTGTCGCCCGGTGATGTGCTGGTGAACGCTGGAAACCAGATGGCGCAAGTTTCACTTGCTGTCCATAGCCTATCAGGCGTCTCCAGCGCACAGCGGCAGCATCTTCATCGAGTGAAGGAGGAACCGCTCATCAGTCGAGCAGAGATCGAGTGGACGAACGGCACGCGCGAGACGCTCTACATCACGCGTGGTTCTGCCACGGAAGTCCGAATCCCAGGCGTCAAGATCGCCACCTACACTACGCGACTCGGTCGCGCCGCCGATGCCGAGCTCGACACACCGCAGGCAGTGGCCGCCGAAGACAGTGCGCGCAAGTTTCGAGTCGTCCAGAGAGTGACCTTTGTCCCCCGTCGCGGCGAGCACTGGGATGCGATCGATGACCACTTTGAGCTTCTGGACCTGGAAAGGAAGTTTGCTTCGCTCCGTGCCCTTGTCGGGGTCTCGACGCCTGCGCAGGTCGATGACTACATCGCAGAACTCGAGAGAGAGGACCAAGGGCGCCAAGCACGCCGCCTGGCAGGAAAGCGTCGCGTTATCGATCGGATGTCGTTGCGCGATCAACCACTGCTGAACGCCTTGCAGGGAGAGATCTTCCGCCTGCCACTCGATCGCCAAGTCTTCCTCGAAGGACCGCCCGGCACAGGCAAGACCACCACCTTGATCCGTCGCATCGCCCGTACGCGCAATGCCGACATCTTGGCCGAAGAAGAGCAAGACCTCATCGACGCTACTGGAACGCGAGACATCTTCAGCGACGTTAGTCGGTGGGTAATGTTCTCGCCGACGAGCCTCCTGCAGCTCTACCTCCGCGAGGCGTTCAACCGCGAGAAGGTGCCAGCGGCGAGCTACAATCTGTTGACATGGCCATCGAAGCGGCGCGAGCTCGCTCGCGGTGCCCTCGGGTTCCTTCGGGCCCCCGACAACCCGGGCGGCTTTGAACTGGATGAAGAGCTAGTCTGCCTGGCAGACGAGTCGAGTCCTGCGCTCGCAAGGCTTCACGACGAGTTGAAGGGGGTTGCGGAGAGTGCCATCGTCACTCAGACGACAGCTGCGCTTGCCATCGCCGCGACGTCGACGGATCCGGCCGTAGTTGCAGGCATGGCACGGCTCCGGCAGCGCATCCACGTCGACAAGATCGAGGTGAGGGACGTGATGGCACTGTTGGAGGAAGGGGCCCTCCTCACGCCTGCGGTAGATGCTCTCAAGAACGAGACCGACCAAGCGACCAAGACCCTAGTGGCATCCCTCGTCCGGCCGGGCACGGGTCTCTCTGACGAGCTTCTTCAGCAACTCGCCGATCTTTCAACTCAGCGGGGCGTCGACGCGCCTGATGGCGCGGAGGACGACGATGACGACGCCGAATCTACGCCGACCCGTGCACCGGGCATGAGCATGAAGCTGCTCGCTGCCCGTGTCTTGCAGGCGGCGCTCGCCGACGCGGCGAGGGCAGTGCATAGACAACGCAGACCCGGGGCGCGGACTGCACGCGTGCTTGAGATTCTCGGAGACCGTGCCCCGGCACCCGAGGCGCTTCGAGTGCTCGGCCAGCGGCTTGACCTTCTTTCATCGCTGAGGACCATCGCTCGAGCACCGCAGCGGCTGTTGACGTCCGTGGCAAGTGCGTATCAGCGAATGCGAGGCGTGCACCGCGCTCGTCTGCTCCGTACGGAGAGGACGTCTGCGGCGGGGGCCAGGGTGCTCACACCAAGCGAGGTCGACATCATCGTGCTAGTCATGCTTGGCACGGCGCGGCGGTTCTTCGAGCAAGATCGGCGCCGACTTGAGCGCGACATCCCACTCTGGCTGGCGCGGATCCGAGACTGCTACCTGGCGCAAGTATTCGTTGATGAGGCCACCGACTTCTCGGCGGTGCAACTTGCATGTATGGCAGAGCTTGCGCACCCGCGTGTGCGCTCGTGGTTCGCGGCCGGTGACTTCCGCCAACGGATCACAGCCCATGGCACACGAGACGCGTCGGAACTCGAATGGCTTGCCAAGACCACCGGGCTGCCGCAAGGCGTCGACAGGCGTCCGATCGTTACCGCATACCGTCAAAGCCCTCCCCTGCGACGCCTTGCCGAAGCCATGGACGGTCAGCCCAGCGTTGGCCCGTCCTCGGCGCAAGCATCGGGCGCTGATGACGCGGACGGCGGCGACCCCTTGCCCCTGCTCAGAGAGAACCTCGTCCAAGACGACGTTGCCGAATGGATCTCCGCGCGCCTCGAAGAGATCGAGGACCGATCGGGCACGACACCTTCGATCGCGATCCTCGTGGACGGCGATGCACAGGTCGAAGCTTTCGCCGCGCGGTTGAAGCCGGCCGTGCGCAGGCACAGCTTGAGTGTCGTTGGTTGCCCTGGCGGTTTGAGTATTGGCGATGGGGCTTCTGTTCGGGTGTTCGACGTCCGCCACATCAAGGGCCTGGAGTTCGAGGCAGTGTTCTTCGTGGGCATCGATGCGCTAGAACGTTCGTTGCCGGGGCTCTTCGACCGGTTCCTGTACGTCGGGGTCACACGGGCCGCGACGTTCCTTGGCGTAACCTGTGAAGGAGGTCTTCCGTCACGCCTCGAGCACGTGCGAGATCACTTCAGCGGCAGCACCTGGACGATCAGCGACTGATTTCCAGGTCGTTCACAAGCCTCACCCCGCCCCGGCGATTCTCAACTTCCCTCGCCCAGCTTACGGTGCAGCATGCCCACCCACCGCCGCTCAACCGCCGTCATCGGCCTTGCACCTCCTCGGTTGAGCCGCAAGGAGGAATGGGGCCACTGGCGGATCTCGATCGACCGCAAGACGCTCGTCTGTGTCGCTGAGCGCGCCGGCTACTATCAGGTCACCCTGGCCGAACTCCCCACCGCGGAGGCCTGCGTTGCCCGCATGCAGCAGGTCATCGCCGAGAAATCGGCCTGGGTCGACCAGCGGATCCTCGATGACCTGCGCCGGGCCCTGATCGAGATCAAGCGCATCACGCTGCCCAAGGTTTCGGTCGAGTCTCGCTGACCGTTCCTGCCCCCGCCGGGCCGACTCACCCGCCGCTCCGGGCCGCCCGGCCCGCCTCGAGCGAATCACTCGACCCAACTGCGCGTTCATCCTCGCCCCGCCACGACGTCTTCGTCTGGCACGCCCGCTGCTGTAGCGACGATCGCCCGCGGTCGACGCGGACTTCACGAGGAGTAACGAGATGGGCCTCTTGCAGTACGCGAACCTGGGTCTCACGACCGACTTCCAGCGCGCACAGCGCGA
>Ga0075163_10006932_pt1 | contig 15014 bp, 10 predicted proteins | sample JI1023141ADNA_FD_71478 | JGI IMG/M metagenome (GOLD analysis project Ga0075163, IMG submission 71478) | Wastewater effluent complex algal communities from Wisconsin, to seasonally profile nutrient transformation and Carbon sequestration -... | ecosystem: Engineered > WWTP > Effluent > Algae...
GCGCGCGCTGGGCGGTCGCTCGATCGAGCAGCTGCTGGCCCTGCCGGCCATGACCGATGCGCGCCAGATCGCGATCCTGCGCATGCTGAGCGATGCCAGCGCGTCGGCGTACTTTGTGGGTCCGAACCTGCTGACGGTGCTGCTGCTGCGCATGATCCGGCTGTCGCTGGAGCAGGGAAATCACGCCCTGTCGGCGATCGCGTATGTGTTCTTCGCGGCGGTGGTGGGCTCGGGCCTGGGGGACTTTGACAAGGGCGAGCAGATGGGGCAGCTGGCGCTGCGGCTGGTCGAGCGCTATCCCGATGCCTTTGTCGAGTCGCAGGTGAAGTGCATCTACGTCGCGATCGCCAACCACTTCAAGAATCCGGTGCGCGCGGGCAGCCAGCTGCTCATCGACTCGTGGCGGCGCGGCGAGGAGTCGGGGAACCTGACGTACGCGGTCTACGCGGTGAACACCGCGGCGCGCTGGAGCTACCTCATCGGCGAGCCGCTGGACGCCACGCACGCGGACTGCGACCGCTACATGGAAGCGGTCGCGCGCACGCATCACGACGCCGGCTATCAGGCGCTGAACCTCATCCGCCAGGTGGTGCGGGCGCTGCAAGGCCGGACGAGCTCGCCGACGGAGCTCAGCGCTCCGGACTTTGAAGAGGAGCGGTGCCTGCGGCCGCTGCGCGCGGTGCAGATGCGCGTGCAGGTGCAGTTTCACAACAACTTTCGCGCCGCGCTGTGCCTGATCTTCGGGCGCCACAGCGAGGGGCTTGCGTATTGCCAGAAGAACGAGCCGGACGCGGACGAGGTGATGCTGGGGCTGCTCGACCTCGTCGAGCATTACCATGTGTATGCGCTGCTGCTGGCCGGTCAGGCGGCACGCGAGCCGCGAGGGAGTCTGGTGCGGCGGCGGCTCGTGTGGAAGCTGGCAAAGAAGCTGCGCAAGCTCAGGCGCTGGGCCGAGACCTCGCCGCAGAACTTCCGCCACCGCTACCTGATGGCGCGGGCCGAGCAGCGGCGGCTGCGCGGCAGCGGCGACCGGGCGCTGAGCGACTATCAGGAGGCGCTCAGCGCGGCGCGGGCAGGCGGCTTTCTGCGCGATGAGGCGCTGTGCCTGGAGCGCATGGGCGAGCTCCTGCAGAGCAAGCAGCTGGGCGATGCGGCGCAGCTCTATCTGCGGCGGGCGCGGGCGGCATATCGGCGCTGGGGCGCGCACGCCAAGGTGGCGGCCTTGGAGGCGGCCCATCCGGAGCTCGCGCGCGAGGAGGTGCGGCTGGCCGAGACGCTCTCGGCCTTGCATGCGCCGATCGGGGCCGAGGTCAGCATATCGAGCACGGTGTCGAGCCCGGTGGGCGGCGCGAGCGCCCTGGATCTGCCGACCGTGCTCAAGGCGACGCAGGCGCTGTCGAGCGAGCTGACGCTGGACAAGCTGCTGCTGCGCATGATGAACGTGGTGGCCGAGAGCGCAGGGGCGCAGACGGCGGCGCTGGTGCTGGGCGGGCGCGTGGCCGCGCGCTTTGACAGCGAAAAGGGCGAGCCGGGCATGACCGAGGTGCTGGCGCCGCCCGAGCCGCTGGAGAGCGTGGAGGGGCTGGTGCCGGCCATCGTGCTCTATGCGATGCGCAGGCAGCAGCCGGTGCTGCTGGATGATGCGGTGGTTGCGGGCGAGTTCAGCCGCGATCCGGTGGTGGTGCGGCGCCGCCCGCGCTCGGTGCTGTGCCTGCCGCTCGTGCATCAGGGCGAGGCGCGCGGGGCGCTGTATCTGGAAAACAACCTGACGCCTGCGGCGTTTACGGCGGGGCGGGCCGAGCTCTTGGCGACGCTGTGCACGCAGATGGCGATCTCGATCGACAATGCGACGCTGTACGCCGGGCTGGAGCTGAAGGTGGCCGAGCGCACCAGCGAGCTGCGCGATGCGCAGGCGCGGCTCTTGCGGCTGGAGCGCGAGACCACCGAGACGCAGATGGCCGGCGGCTTTGCGCACGAGATGCGCAATGCGCTGACCGGCGCGCGCATGCTGCTGGTGCGCGGCTATCGCGCTGCGCCGGCGTCAACCGAAGCGGGCGAGGAAGGGGAGGCGCCCGAAGCGTGGAGCCTGCCGCTGGAGAACAGTCGCGCCTTGAAAGAGATGTTCCTGGCGATCCGCGATCGGCTGGAGCCCGCAGATAAGGCGCTGGTGATTGAAAAGATCCGGCAGGTGAACGGCAACGAGCAGCAGCTGCACACGCTGCTCGAAGGAATCGATCGCGGGCTCGGGCGCTCGCTGGGGCTGACGCGGCTCCTGCTGGAGTATGCGCAGGTCGGCCGCCAGCAGCGGGGCGACAGCGTGGTCAGCCTGCGGCAGGTGGTGGAGGGGCTGATGGGCGAGCTCGCGCAGAGCCTGGCCAGGGATGGGGTGGCGGTGGCGGTGGACGTTCCTGCGAGGTGTCTGGTGCGGGCCGCGCCCGAGCACCTGGACTCGATCGTGCGCAACCTGGTGCTCAACTCGCACGACGCGCTGCGCGAGCAGCAGGGCGAGCGGCGCCTGGAAGTTTCGGTGCGCGCGGATGCCGGCGGCGAGAGCTGGGAGCTGCGGGTCACCGACAGCGGCATCGGCATTGCCGAAGAGGCGAAGGGGCGGCTGTTCGAGCCGTTCTTTTCGACCAAGCCGCTCACCGGCACCGGACTTGGGCTCAGCACCGTGCGCAAGCTCGCAGCGCTGAGCGGCGGCGACATCCGGTTCGAGAGCACGGCGGGACGCGGCACGACCTTCACGGTGCGTCTGCCCATTCACGAGGGCGAGACCGGTGTAGGATAGCGCCATGAGCGACGTGACAACTGCCCCGGCGATCGAGATCTCGGTCAATGGTGAGAAGCGCGAGATCGAAAGTGGAACCACGGTGCGCGGTCTGGTGGAGCTGTTGCGACTTCAGCCGGGCCAGGTCGCGGTGGAGCGCAACGGCGAGGTGGTGCCGCGCCGCACCCACGAACAGGTGGTGATCGAGGCGGGCGACCGACTGGAAGTGGTGACCTTTGTGGGCGGCGGCTGAGCTGCGCGCTGGCTTGGCGGCTGCGAAGAGGAGGCTCTGCGATGGCGAATGAAGAATCGTTTCTGTTTCGCGACATTCCGGTGCTGCGCAAGCGCGTGCATCGGCTGGGGCTCGCTACGAACTACGGCCTGGATGACAGGGGCTTTCATGCGGCGCTGGAGCGCGGCCTGAACTACGTGTTCTGGCCGGTGCGCTCGGAGGCCAAGTCGACGGCCCTGCGCGAGGCGCTGCACCGCGACCGCGAGCGCCTGGTGGTCGCGGCGGTGCCGACGCTGGGCCTCATGGGCTGGTCGGTGCGGCGCGGGGCGGAAAAGGCGCTGCGCAGCCTGGGCACGGACTACATCGATATCTTGCAGCTCGGGTGGCTGGGGCGAGCCTCGGCATGGACCAAGGGCACTGTCGATGAGCTGGTCAAGCTGCGCGAAGAGGGCAAGGTGCGCGCCATCGGGGTGTCGATCCACGATCGCCCGCGCGCCGGTCGGCTGGCTGCGGACTCGCCGCTGGACATGCTGATGATCCGCTACAACGCGGCGCATCCGGGGGCGGAGCGCGACATCTTTCCGCACCTGAGCGAGCGACCGGCGGCCAAGGGGCGGCCCGCCTTCATCGTCGCCTACACGGCCACCAGCTGGGGCAAGCTGCTGGAGCGGCCCGAGGGCTGGACGGGGCCGGTGGCCACGGCCGGCGACTGCTATCGCTTCGCGCTCACCAGCCCGCATGTGGATCTGGTGCTGTGTGGACCCGCCAATCAGGCGCAGCTGGAGGAGAACCTGGCCGCCTTGGAAAAGGGGCCGCTGAGCAGTGAAGAGATGGTGTGGATGCGCGAGCTCGGCCAGCGCGTCCATGCGAAAAACGGCATTCCGTTTGCGCCGCGCTAGCGCGGATTATTCGCGAAGCTCATCGACAAAGATGCGCACCAGGGCGACCTCCTGGAAGCCGAGGCGCTGGAGGATCGGGCGCGACATGGCGCCGGCCTGGATGACGATCCATGGGGTGCCGCGCCGCTGCGCCTCCTGCCAGCGGGCGGCCAGGAGCGCCCGGTAGGCGCCGCGACCGCGGGCCTCGGGAAGGGTTGCGCCGCCGCCCAGCACCATGGCCCACGGCGTGATGATGGCGTCGGCGGCGGCGACCAGCTGCTCGCCCTGCCAGGCCAGGTAGCGCTGCCAGTCGGGAGCGCTCTGCGCGTGGCGGAACTCGACCTCCACGGCCGCGAGCGCGGCCTCATCCGGCGGAAATCCGAAGCACTGCCACAGGAGCTCCTGGCCGCTGCGAAAGTCGGCCAGCGTGGTCGCGCGCTCGACCCGCAGCGGGGCTTCCCCGGGGGGCGACTCCATGGGGAAGCGCGGCGCCTCGCACAGGACCATCGCCGCCGCCACCGGATCTGGCGCCGGAACCATGCCCAGCGCCTGGAGCCCCAGGCACAGCGCCTCGGGGTCGGGCGTGGACGAGGGGCCCACCTCCCAGGTCGCGGCCGGCACGCCCTCCTGACGCAGGAGCGCGCGAACCTCGGACACTGCGTCGGCCAGCGCGGGACCGGCATCGGGCAGGCGCAGGCGCTGGATCACGGTGCCATACGGACCGGGCATCGCGCTCTGGCAGAGGACGTAGCGTGGGGTCTCGCGGCGCCGCTCGGTCGGACGCAGCGGCAGATGCGTGTTGAGCTCTTCGGCGAGCCGCAGAACTTCGTGGGGAGCAGTGGGAGCGGGGGAGGGGGAAGCGAGCATGGCGGGCATCCTAACCTGGACCCCAGGAGTTGGGCGGTCTGGGCGGATGTCGCCGCTGATGGGTGGCCGGTTAGCCGTGCGCTTCGGCGATGGTCTTCTTGAGGAGCTCGAGCACCTGATCCGCTTCCGATTGGCCGGAGGCGCCCTTCTCGGTGCTGATGTGGCCCTTCTTGAAGTACTTGAGCTTCTTGTCCTTGCCGATGACCAGGACCACCGACTTGTCGTTGCATTCGCCGAGATTCCAGGCGTGCGGAAGCAGGCGCTTCGGGTCGGTGAGGATGGTGACGTTGTACTTCTTGATCTTGCTGCGGACGATGGCGCGGATGATCCAGTTGGGCTTGGCCGGCGCATCTTCCATGTTGGCGATGCCAATGGACTGGTAGTAGGCCTTGTCGAGGTCCGAGGCCTTGACCAGGTCCGCGAACGGATCGTTCTGATCGGCGACATCGGGGTCGGTGTACAGGATCAGCAGGACCTTTTCCCCAAAGCCGGGGATCTGGGCCGGCAGATCGCGGGCGTCGCGGACCTCGGCATTGTCGAGAGAGGCGCCAACCTGGGTGTCGGCGCGCGCTACGCTGGGGGACACGACCCCCACGAAGGCGCAGAAGGAAAGCGCGAGGGCAGGGATGAGTCCGCGGCGGATTCTGGGCGTCTTGTGGGTAGGGTTATCACGGTACACGGTGGCTTACTCCTATGAGAGTGATCACATCAGCTGACTTCGACTCGAAAATCAACGAAAAATTCCCTCGGGCTGTCCGGTGCGCCAGTGCGAGGTGCCGAGTGTGTGTACGGTGCGAGCCGCACCGCTAGTGAGCGGTGCCCTTTACGCGCAAGATGAGCCAGAGCAGAGCGGCCAGGCAGGCCGCCGCCATCACAGCCCACTGCAGCGGTGAGCTGCGACGGGCAGGGACAGATGCGCTGGATGCCGGGGCAGGGCCTGTCAGCTGCGCGCTGGCCTTGGAATCTGACTCGGAAATTCCCTTGGATCGGGTCTTGGCTTGCGATGGGTTCGGAGCTGAACCGGGGCCCGGGAGCTCGGGCGCTGACCTGTGATCGACCCGCTGCCGCCAGGCCTGCTCGGCCACTGCGCGGCGCGTGTCGGCCAGCCGCAGCAGCCGCCGGTCGATCTCTTTGAGCGCATCCGACTCAACCCGGCATGGACCGCAGCCGTCGAGGTGGGCCTCGACCTGGGGCGCCATCGCCGGATCAGGCTCGGGCAATTGCCTTCTTGTTTCGACGCAGGTCATGGAGCGTTCGTCCCTCGGGCTGCACGACAAGGCCGCTCGGGCGGTTGCCATCGTCGTCAGTCAGCAGGTCGCGCTGCAGGGCGCGGCGGAGGAGCTTGCGGCCATTGTTCAGGTAAAAAGTACAGGCTTCTTCACTCGCACCCAGGAACTCGGCAGCTTCCGCCACCGTGCGGCTCTGCATGACCACAAGCATCACGGCGACGCGCAGCTCGACGGGAAGCGTGGCCAGCACCTGGGCGGTGCGCTCCAGCTGCGAAGCTGCGGAGGGGCTCGGCTCGTCGGCCTCGGAGGCAGTGCTCAGGGGGCCTTGACCTCGGGCCGGGCTCGACGCTGAAGGCCAGCTCTCGCGCTGGCTGCCGGTGCGCGAAGGGGCGGGCAGCGCCTTGAGCCGCACAATGGTCAGCCCGACGAGCAGCCGATCCAGCGTGCGCTCAAGCTCGGCGCCGCTCATGGGCGACGGCGAGCCGGGCTGTCCGTGCAGCGAGTGAAAGAGGTGCAGGGTCTCGGCCACAACCTGCTGCGCGGCGTGCGCGTCGTCGAGAAGCTGGGTCGCACAGACGAAGAGGCGCTCGCTCTGGGCAAAGAGCCGCTCGCTTGGGCTGAGCGCCGCCTTGCTGTCAGGCGACGCTGAGACCGGGAGAGCGGTGTCGCCCAGGGCTGCCGGCGGGCTCGCGTGGGGGCGCCTCAACCTGCCTTGCAGCCTGCGCGCGAACCCTGCCAGATACGATGAAATCTTCCCCAAGCGTCTTATCGTATAGGTTATTCTCCCTCGGGCCGATTGTCCAGCTTGGCCTTGAGAGCGGCCAGACGAGCCTCCATTTCCGCATCTTTGGCGGACTTGATGGGCCCGCCCGAGCCGCCCGACCCGGCGGCTGCGAGCATGCGATCGAAGCGCTCGCTGGTCTGGCGGTCGCGCTCGTCCTGCACGGCGGCGCCGAGCTCGGGCTCGATCTCGGCCATGGCCTCGGCCTGGTGCTCTTTGTCTTCGATCTCAGCGACGAGGTTTTTGAAGCGATCAAAGGCTGTGCCCTCGCCGCCGCTCTGCTTCTGGGCGGCCCGGGCTCGCGACTTCAAGGTCTCGCGCTTGCCCTTGATCTGGACCAGCTTGGCCTCGCCGTCCTTGAGATCGGCGTGATTCTTGGCGACGATCCGCGAGTGCTCGGCGAGCGTCGCCTCGCTGGCTTCGAGCTTCTTTTCGGCCTCGGCCTGCCGCACGAGCGCCTCTTTGGCCAGCTCGTCGTCGTTTGCCCGCACGGCGCGCTCGGCGTGCTCCTGCCACTTCTGGACGTTGCGGTAGGCTTCGTCAACGCGCTTCTGGGCCAGCTTCTCCTGCACGATCTGGTCGCGCAGCTCGACGCGCAGCTTCTTCAGCTCCTCTTCCATCTCGGTGATGAGGAGATCGACCTCCTTGGCGGGGTCGGACAGCTTGTCCACGGCGGCATTGAGGTTCGATTTGATGACGTTGCTCAGGCGTCCAAGAATTGACATGTCCTTGAGTGTACACCGAGTTGACGCTGGCGGCAGTTGACGCTGAGGCGAGCGGTTGACGCTTGCGCGGCTTGGGGGCATGCTGCGGCGCGATGCAGCCTATCCTGGCCATCTCGGATCTGGCCGTGAGCTTCCAGAGCGGCGTTGGCCGCGACAGCCGGTATCTGCGCGCGGTGGACGGGGTGTCGCTGAACATTCCGCCGCGGGCAGCGGTGGGTCTCGTCGGTGAGTCCGGCTCTGGCAAGTCGGTGACGGCCCTGTCGCTGCTGCGACTTCTGCCGCAGCCGCCGGCGCGCATCGAGGGTGGGCAGCTGCTGTTTACCCGGCCCGGCTCGGGTCCTGATTCTGGGCCCAGCGAGACCATCGACATCCTGAAGCTCGATGACGAGGAGCTGCGCAAGCTGCGCGGCGGCCATATCTCGATGATCTTTCAGGAGCCGATGACCGCGCTCAATCCGGTCTACGCCATCGGCGACCAGCTGGGCGAGGCGCTGCGCGCCCATCAGCCGCTGTCGCGCCGCGAAGGGCTGGCGCGGGCCGTGGAGCTGCTGGATCTGGTGGGCGTGCCCGACGCTGCGCGGCGGACCCATGACTACCCGCACCAGCTGTCGGGCGGGCAGCGGCAGCGGGTCATGATCGCGATGGCGCTGTCGTGCCGTCCGTCGCTGGTGATCGCCGACGAGCCGACCACGGCGCTCGACGTGACGACGCAGGCGCAGATCCTCGACCTGCTCGGGCGGCTTCAGGCGGAGATGGGCATGTCGATGCTGCTCATCAGCCACGATCTCGGCGTGGTCTCGGCCGTGTGCCAGCACGTCGCGGTGATGTATGCCGGCCAGATCGTCGAGTCGGCTCCCTCGCGAACGCTGTTTCGCTGGGCCAGCCATCCCTACACCGCCGGACTCTTGCAGGCGCTGCCGCGGCTCGGCGGCCGGCAGGAGCGGCTTCAGGAGATTCCCGGGCGGGTGCCGCGTCTGGGTGAGATGCCCAGCGGCTGCCGGTTCGCCGACCGCTGTCCGCGAGTGGAGAGTCGCTGTCGGGAGGAGGCGCCGCTGCTGCGCAGCCTGGGCGAAAAGGAGCACCTGGTGCGCTGCCACTTTCCCCTGAACGCGGGCCCTGGAGGCGGCGCATGAGCGCGGGCCAGCACAGCAACGCCCGGCCGCCCCTCGTCGAGGTTCGCGGGCTGAGCAAGCACTACCCGATCGGCCGCGATGGCTTCCTGTTTGGGAAGCTCAAGGTGGTGCGGGCGCTGGAAAACGTATCGTTTTCGATCCGCGAAGGCGAAAACCTTGGACTGGTCGGTGAGTCGGGCTGCGGCAAGTCGACGCTGGGACGCAGCGTGCTGCGCCTGATCGAGCCCACTTGCGGCGAGGTTCAGATCGACGGCACGACGGTGACCGGCCTGCCCGGGCGCGAGCTGCGGCGCTTCCGGCGGCGGGCGCAGATGGTTTTTCAGGATCCGTTCGGCTCGCTGAATCCGAGGCTGCGCGTGCAGGACATCCTGGCCGAGCCGCTGCGCCTGCACGGCCTGGTCAAAAAGCGCGACGAAGAGGTGGCTGCCGTCGAGAAGCTGCTGGATCAGGTGGGGCTTCCGGCCGGCAGTCAGCGGCGATATCCGCACGAGTTTTCGGGGGGCCAGCGCCAGCGCATCGGCATCGCCCGCGCCCTTGCCGTTCGCCCGCGCTTCATCGTCGCGGACGAGCCGGTGAGCGCGCTCGACGTGTCGATCCAGGCGCAGATCGTGAACCTGCTGCGCGACATCCAGGCCGGGCTGGGGCTGACCTACCTGTTCATCTCGCACGATCTGAAGGTCGTCGAGCACATGTGCGATGCGGTCGCAGTGATGTACCTGGGGCGGATCGTCGAGATGGCCCCGACCTATGCCTTGTACGACACGCCGCGCCATCCCTACACCGCCGCGCTGCTGGCGTCGGTGCTGGAGCCGCCCAGGCAGCGGCCGCTGGGCGTTCTATCCGGTGCGCCGACGCGCCGTCCGCGCGAGTCGCCGTCACAGGCCGAGCGGCGCAAGCTGCTGCTCTACGGGGATCCGCCCTCGCCGAGCGATCCGCCCTCGGGCTGCGCCTTCCACCCGCGCTGCGCGCGCTACGCGGAGTCGGGACAGCCGGCGGTCTGCCGGACCGAGACGCCGCAGCTGCGCAACGTCGCGGGCGACGAGAAGCTGGGCGATGGCGAGCGCGCCCATCAGGCTGCCTGTCACTTGCTGTGAGGAGCGGGCGCGCTCTTGCCTGATGGCTGCCCCGGCGCGCTGGCCGGCGGTGGCGGTCCCAGCGAAGTGGGCACCATGGGCTTGGCGTCGGCCGGCGCCTGCACCGGCTTGCCCCCCAGCGTGGGGACATAGCCCTTGCCGGTATCGTGACTGAAGCCGCCGCCGCTCCCGGTCGGCAGCGGCGCCATCGCATACGCAGGCATCGCCTCGCTGAGCAGCCGCGAGTCATACTCCTGCGGGTAGTCGAACCGCAGCAAGCGGGCCAGCGTCGGCGCGATGTCTTCGGGGCCGCACGGCTCGGAGTAGCGGCCCGGCTTGACGCCCTGTCCCATGAAGAAGATGGGGATGTGGCGATCGTACTCGTAGGGGGTGCCGTGGCCGGTTCCTCCCCGGCGGTCATCGACGTAGATGAAGGGCTTCATCAGCGCGATGACATGGCCGCTGCGCGGCTCGAAGAACGAGTTGCGAAACAGCTCGAAGTAGCGGTCGCCCTTCGGCGCTGAGCGCAGAAAGTCGGCCTTGGTATAGACCGCATCGACGTAGTTCGAGTCGCGCAGCGTCTGCGCCACCGTCTGTGCGACATCCTCCAGGGAGAGGCCCTGCTTGCGCACGTTGTCTTCATTCAGGAAGAAGTTCGGCGGATCGAAATAGACGACCAGATCTTTGGCGCCCGGAAATCGGCGCTCGATGGCTGCATCAAATTTTTGCCTGACTTCGCTCGGATCGACGCGCTTCGCGCTTTTTTCGCCCCGCGCGTTCATGATCTCGACGAGCGGCTGTGAGCCGTGATCAGCGGTCAGCACCACCATCGTATTTTGGAGTCCGACGCGCCGATCGACCTCCTGAAACAGCCGCTGCAGCGTGCGATCCAGCCGCAGCATCTGGTCCATCATCTCGTGGCTGTCGGCCCCGTAGGTGTGTCCGATGATGTCGGTGGCTGAAAACCCCAGCGCCAGGATGTCGGGATCCGCATCAGCGCCGAGCTCGTGCGCATCCATCGCCAAGAGGGCCACATCCAGCATCGTCTCGTCGGCCATTGGGGTGCGGCGAAAGTCGTCGTAGAAGTTCTTGTCCGGAGGCTTGTTGGTGTGAACGTGGGGAAACGAGATGATGTGCTCGTCGTCCCACTCACCCTTGACCTTGTCCTCGCCGGCGTAGTGATTGTAGAGCTTCTCGTCGGGGTAGAGGCGCGTCCAGGGAATCTGCGCGAAGCGATCGACATAGCGCTGCGCGTTCCAGCGCTCCAGCCACGGGGGGGCGGTGCGCATGTAGTAGGTGCTGCTGACAAAGCGCCCCTCTGCCGTCTCGTACCAGTAGGCAGCGTCGGCGCGGCGGCCAGCCATGAGGATCGCGGCGCGGTCCTTCATGGAGACGCCGATCACCTTGGAGTTCGGCGAGTGCTGCTTCAGCATGTCGCCGAGCGTGAAGCCAAGAAAATTGGCCGGCGAGGCGCCGCGACCCTTGCCACCGACGGGGGATTGGGTCGGATCCTCGACGAGATTGACCACCTTGTGGAGCAGCTGATCGTACCAGCTGTTGGCAATCATTCCCGAGTGCGAGCCGTGCCGCCCCGACAGGATGACCGCGTGGCCGGGACCGGTCTCGCAGTTGGCGTGGCGGTAGCGCGCGTTGACGAACAGCGCGCCCGAGTGAAGCAGCGTCTTGAATCCACCGGTGAACAGCTTGCCGAAGCGCTCCAGATAGTCGAAGCGCATCTGATCGATCGACAGGACCAGCACCAGCCGCGGACGCGGCGTCTTGTCACCGGCTGCCGTCGCAGACTTGGCCGGCTCGGGGGCCGGCGCACCGCCCTTGGGAACTTCTGCACGGGCACCGACGAGCGCCTGCAACGCAAAAGTCGCCAGCAGAGACAACGCGAGCCACAAGTTCTTCTTGGAAGAGAACCGCCAGACGGTGGTTCCTTTGCTCATCGAGTGTCTCCCAAACCTCGGCATTCCTCGTGGCTGTCGTCGCTGCGAATGCCGAGCGGACCGCCGCCCACGTTGGGCCGCAACCCACAGAGTATATCGTGCTTGTCGCCGAGGAGGGAACCACTTCTACGAGGTCGCTGCACTGAACCACCGGTCGGACCGAACAGCTAACTCTCGGGCTCGCTTGGACGGGCCACGAGCTGTACGGGCCGAGGACAGTACCAGAAGCGGCCATCCTGGCGATCAGAATCGCAAAATCAACAACGAAATGTTACGCAAGCATACGATTTTCTAATTACAAGCCGTGCTAAGATGACTGCGTGGTGACGCGCACCTTCACGCTTGGGAGGTACACCTGCGTCGAGCGTTTAGGCACAGGCCCTATCGGGGAACTGTGGCGAGCAAAACGCTTTGGTCTCGTCGGTGTAGAGCGGCAGTTCTTGCTTACGAAGCTGCATCCGCAGCTCAGCAAGGACGCCGCTGCAATGGGGCGTTTGCAGGCCGCTTTGAAGGTCTACGACGAGCTGGAGGTCGACGGGCTGCTGCGTCATCGCGAGCAGGCCGCGCAGGGCAGCGATGCCTACGTGGTGCTCGATTTTCCCGGCTTTGCCGACCTGCGCAAGCTGCGTGCGGGCTTCGAGCTGAGCGTGGATGCGGCCCAGGCTAGGAGCCTGTGGCCCACGGTGGTGCTGCTGATCGGGCGCTCGCTGGCGGCGGTGCTGGCGTCGGCCCACGAGCGCGGGCTCTGGCATGGCATCCTGTCGCCAGCGTCGGTGTGGATCGACTCGCTCGGGCGTGTGCAGCTCTCCGACCTGGGGCTTGGGCAAGTGCTGCCGCCGTCGGCCTGGGCCTCTGATCCGAACCTCAAGCAGCTGCAGAGCTACCTGCCCAAAGAGGTGCAGGGCGGCGCAGCACCGAGCCCGACGAGCGACATCTTCGCGCTGGGCGTGCTGCTTGCCGATCTCCTCGAAAGTGGCCCCACCCCAACCCCGGAAGCCAAGGCGGCGGCAGAGCCGCTGCGGACCGTCATCAGTCGCGCCCGGACGGAAAAAATCGCAGAGCGTCCGGGCTCGATGCGCGAGCTGGCCAAGGCGCTCGATGGCGTGCCAGCGACGGCAGCTCAGCTTGAGTCTGCCCGCGAGGCGCTGACTCGCGTCGGCCTCCAGTTCCAGTTTTCGGGCGACAGCGTGCCGCAGCCGGTGACGATCAGCGAGCGCTCCAGCGCCGAGCCGCTGCCGCCGCCGCCCAACGCCAAGACCGGCGACTCCAAGCCCGGGTCGGGACCCAGCGGCGCACCGGCTTCGGCCCGCTACCGCGTGTCCTCGGTGGGCGACAAGCCCTCCAAGCCGCTGGCCGCCGCGCGTCCGGCCAGCCAGCCGCCCAAGACCGCCGCGCGTCCGGCCACCGAGGCCAGCGCGGTCGAGACCGACGACACGCCGCTGCCAGCTTCGCGGCCGATGCTGCTGACCAATCCCAAGATTGCCGCGGCGCCGAGCGAGACCCCCGCTGCGCAGTCTTCGGCTGAAAAGACCGCCAGCGCGACCGAGTCGCAGCGGCCCCGCTCGACGAGCAAGGATGACATCAAGCGGCAGCGCTCGGGCATCGACTGGCTGACCTCCCAGAGCGATCGCGTGGACGCGGTGCAGGCCGCGGAAAAAGACGCGAAGGACGCCAAAGAGTCCAAAGATCCGAAGGACGCCAAAGACGCGCCCTCAAATACCGGCGCCAAGCGCCCGACACCCAGCGGCCCGCAGGCCAACGCCCGGGTCACCTCGACGCCGCCGAAGCGGCGCTCGAACCCGGTCTCGGTCAACCCGCGGGCAGGTGGCAAGGATGTCTCGGGCAGCGCGACCACGCCCACCGCCGAGGTCGATGTTCAGGAAGCCAGCTCCGAGCTCGACGCTGCCGCAGCGAGCGCCGCCGGGCAGGCCAAGAACGCCTCCTCCCTGCGCGGGGCCGCCGCGGCGCTGGCCAGCGGCGCCGTGGCCCCGGTCAAAGGTGCCGATGCGGATCCGCTCTCGCTGGGCGAGACGAACCCACATCTGGCGCCGGTGAAGGTCTTCACACCGGCGAAAAAGGCCACCGGCGACGAGCCCACCAATCCAGTCTCGCTCGATTCGGTGGCCGTGGCCCTGTCCGAGGCCGAGTCTGAGGGCAAGTCCGGCGAGTCGCAGGTGCCGAATCAGCCGAAGCGCCGCTCGGGACCCATCTCGGGCCCGTCGCAGCGCGTGCTGTCGAATACCGCTCCCGCCGAGATCGTCCAGCCCGAGGCCGCCCAGGCTCCGGCCGTGGACGTGCTGGGCAGCACCGGGCTGGCGCAGCCGGATCTGCCGGCGCTGCTGGGTTCTGTGGAAGCGCCGGTAGTCGAAGAAAAGAAGAAGCCGCGACCGCTGCTGATTGTGGGCGGGCTCGTCGCGCTGCTCATTGCCGTGGGCATCATCTATCTGCTGGTCGCCGCGCCGTCCTCGACTGGCCGGGGTGGCAAGGGCGGCGAGCATGCCGACGGCGGCGCCGACGCTGGAGCCGGGGCTGCGCAGCCGCCGCCGGTGCCGGCCGACTCGCTGGTGCTGAGCTCGACCCCGCCCGCGACCGTGATCATCGATGGCGCCGAGAAGGGCAAGACCCCGACGACGCTGAAGCTGACCGCCGGCAAGCACAAGCTGGTGCTGGTTGCCGAGGAGCATCAGCTGCTGCGGCGCGACGTGACCGGTGGCAACCGCCTCGACATCAAGCTGGAGCGCGCCAAGCTGCCCGAAGATGTCGTCGGCGATGCCGGGCTCAAGATCAAGTGCAAGACCGAAGGCAAGCTGCGGATCCTCGTTGACGCTCACGACACCGGCCGAACCTGCCCCACTGAAGACCTGAGCCTGGCCCCGGGCAAGTACGTGTTCGGATTCCTCGACCCCGCCACCGACGAGCTCAAGGAAAAGAAGGTCAAGGTCAAGAAGGGCAAGAAGCCCGCCAAGGTCAAGGTCAAGTTCTGACGTCGGTGCCTGGAGTCCTCTGATGTTTCCAGCCGATCGGCTGGCTCCGCTGCTGCTCGGGCAGCTCTCCCGCGAGGAGCTGGCGCGGCTGCCGCTCATCGAGGAGTACCGCCTGCTCTATCCCATCGGGCGCGGTGGCATGGGGTGCGTCTATCGCGCTCAGGACACGCTGCTCGACCGGCCGGTGGCCATCAAGTTTCTGGGCACCGGCGGCGCCAGTACCGAGGGGCGCGAGCGCTTCGTGCTGGAGGCGCGGGCCATTGCGCGGCTGTCGCACCCGAACGTCGTCATCGTCTATCGGGTGGGCGAGGTGTGCGGCCAGCCCTACCTCATCTCCGAGTATGTGCGCGGCACCAGCCTGGACCGCATGGCCAAGCCGCTGCCGGGGGCGCG
>Ga0075163_10006933_pt1 | contig 15013 bp, 8 predicted proteins | sample JI1023141ADNA_FD_71478 | JGI IMG/M metagenome (GOLD analysis project Ga0075163, IMG submission 71478) | Wastewater effluent complex algal communities from Wisconsin, to seasonally profile nutrient transformation and Carbon sequestration -... | ecosystem: Engineered > WWTP > Effluent > Algae...
AAGCCATTGCCATCGAAGTCCGCTGTTGCCAGCCGAGTCGGAGCGGTCGAAGTGGCATAGTTAGTCGCCGTGAAGGTACCGGTGCCGTTGTTCATGAGAACATCCACCGAGTTGGTGGCCGGACGAGTGGCGATGATGTCCATGTCGCCGTCTTTGTCGACGTCGGCCACCGCCAGACCATCGTACGTAACGGCGTTGTTCACCACCGCGGGAGCATTGAAGCCCAGGGCTCCGTAGAAATACCGGAAACCGTTAGCCAGCGTGTAGACATGGTTGCCCGGTAGCGTAAGGACTACGTTGACCAGACCGGCTTGACCCAGCCGAGCGGGAGTCATGGTGGTGGCAGCATTGGCGGCCGTCACGTTGGGAACACTGCCCGCCGTCCCACCAAAGGTAACCGAGGTCGCGGCCATTCCCACCGGGAAGAAGTTGGTGCCGTTGAGCGTCACCGCTGTGCCACCCGCAGTCGAACCCAGCCCGGGAGTCACGGAGGTGAAAGTGGGCGTGTTGACACAGACCTTGTTAAAGCAGGTGCTGCTCGTGCAATCCGCATCCACCAAGCAGGCCTTGGTCACGGCGCACTTGGTCGCGCAAGAGCCGCCACAGTCCACATCGGTCTCGCTGCCGTTGGTGACCATATCGGTACAGGTTGGAACCGCGCACTTGTTCCCAGTACATACACCACTCGTGCAATCAGCCGCTACGCCACAGCCTTTGTTGTCGATGCACTTGGCACAAATACCACCGCCGCAGTCGACATCGGTTTCTTTGCCATTTTTGACGAGGTCCATGCAGGTCGGGACCGCGCACTTGTTCCCCGTACAGATGCCGCTCTGACAGTCGATAGCCTGGCCGCAGGTCTTCAGATCGGCACACTTTAGGCACGACATTCCGCCGCAGTCGACGTCCGATTCGCTGCCGTTTTTGACCGTGTCGCTGCAGCTCGATGCAATGCAGGTATTCGCTGTGCAGACGTTGCTTTGGCAGTCGCCCGGCACAAGGCAGGTCTTGAGATCCGCACAGACTGTACAGGTGCCACCACCACAATCGACGTCGGTTTCCTTGGCGTTTTTCGCCAGGTCGGTGCAGGTCGGCACCGCACAGGTACCGTTGCTACAGACCAGACTCTGGCAATCCGATGGAATGGTGCACCTTGCACCATCTGCGCAAGAGGTCGAGCAGCTACCGCCACAGTCGACGTCACCTTCAAGTCCGTTCTTCACGGAATCGGTACAGGTGGGCACAGCACAGATGCCAGCGCTACAGACCCCGCTCTCACAGTCAGCGGATTGAAGACAGGCCGTGTTGTCCGAGCACTTCAGCGCGCAGGGTCCGCCGCAGTCTCGACCCACTTCGGTGCCGTTCTTGACTCCGTCAAAACAGGAGGGCGCGAGGCAGACTCCCACTACACAGACCCGACTTGAGCAGTCTTCCGCAATCCCGCAGGACTTGCTGTCTCCGCACAGGACTCCGCAGGTCATGCCGCAGTCGATGTCGCCTTCGGTTCCGTTCTTTAGGCCATCATTACAGGTCGGAGCTGTCTCACAGGAAGACAGCATGCCCACAAAACCCAATGCCAAAAATGCTAGCGAATGCTTCTTCATAAGTTCCCCCTGGCCACTACAGTCGATCATCGTCAACCAGCGAACGAACACCGATCGCTGGAGGAGATCAACTCATATTAGCGTACCAGTCATTGGGGGAGACCAGAATGCGAAACCCGCGTTCCCAGCAAGTCCGCACCATTAAGACTGCCAGGACTACTCACGAACGATCAGCATGACAGGCGACGCTTGAGAACGTAGCTCTGGCTCGTAGTATGGATAGACGGAGCCGGCAGGAACTTGAACTCGACCGGGCAGATGAGCGAGCAGCGTAATCGGATAGTGCTTCTCTTCCTTGGCACTCAGCTTGCGCAAGTAGACGGTCAGGTAACGCGGCATGATCTCATACTTTTCGATCTGTCCCCGGACCACCATCTCGTCGAGCGGCTCTCTCTCGACCGAAAAGCCGGGCGGTATTCCAATTGAAATCAAGGGCATCATGACGTCTCGCTGGGCGACCAAGTGCGCGGTCTGCACCAACTTCTGCTCTCGCTTCAGTTCCTTGGTCGAGACCTCTGTGGTGATGATGATCGGCAAGGAATCCACTCCACTGCCCACGGACGGCGGGGTGGCCAGCGCCTGCTCACGCGGAATGTAGTGGCGCGACACCAACTGATAGTCAATCAGCCCTTGCCCGGCAAACTCCAGGGTGAGCTGATGCTCTCCCGGTGGCGGTGCTGGCAGCGTCACAATCTGAAGTCCTTCTTGCTGACCAGATAGCTTGAGGGTCGTGTGTTTCACTCCATTCCAGAGCACATCGAGCGTACCCGCGACAGGATTGTGTGCGGCTCCTTGCTGCAGAAGCAACGCCTTGAGCGCCCGAATCGTCGCCTGCGTCGAATGCCAAGTCCCAAACGAGTCCTTCGAGGCCGCTAGATAGGACAGTGGCCCCACACTGCGGCCCTGCTGAGAGCTTCGATGCAACGCGGTTGCGACCATGGCAGTGGTCTCAACGATTCCAGACTTTCCATTGCCATGGGTAGGAGTACTTGAGGACGGCTGAAAGTACAGACTACGACCATCCTGCTCAGACTTGCGGGTGTCCCACAGGCGATCCATCAGCGACCGTGCTTCCTCGGATTTTCCCACGCTGGGAACAAATCCACCACCGATCAACTCTGTCACCAGTGCCAGGGTATATGGGTCGTGACTCACCTGCTGGTTCAGCGCTCGCCGCACATACTCCTTGGCCCGGTCCATCGCAGCGTGATGGATTCCTTGTGGATCGGTGCGCTTGATACTCAACGCAACGTAGGCGGTCGTACGGAGCCGATCATCGCTGACCGCATTGATCGCGCCCTCCCGAATTCCCGACGCATCCGGCTCAAAACTACCATCAGCAGTTTGCTGAGAGAGGAGCCACCTCTGCGTCCGGGCAATCACCTTCTGATCAACCGGGAATACCTCTGAGATATCGGCAAACTCTTCGAGTCCGTAGGCCGTCAAGACCTTGTGGGCAGGCGCATTGCCAAACCATGAAAAACCTCCGCTCGGAACCTCAAACGAGAGCAGCTTCTGATAGCCGACCGTAAGGTAGTCCATCGCTTTGCGCTCGACCTCAGGCGTGCTGTGATGACTGCGACGAAGGTACTGAAGAATCAGCGCATTTGGGTAGGTCGTAGAGGATGTCTGCTCGAAACAGCCGTGAGGCATCCGCAGTAGTGAATCGAGTCCTTCCACCACATGCGCCGCAGGTGCCGGGTAAAGCTTCAGCGTCAGCTCGCTCGTACCCGGAATCACCATCGCTGGAACCGACACGGGGTGGGAAACTTGCCGAGCGGTGAGACGCTGCTGGACGCTGTGAACCCGCTCGACACCATCGGGAACTACCTCCAAGATCCGCTCAACCGCATCACTTGCTACAGTGCCACGGGCCGATAGCCGGAGTGCTTGCCGACCCACCGAACCCGCCTTGATCCGAAAGTAACGAACCCCAGCCTGTCCAGGCCCAAGCTCAATGGTTTCTACCAGTGGGCCCAGCGGTTCAAACCAGCTATCTTGTGACAAGGTCAGCGTCACCTTCTGGGCCACTTTTTGATGGTTGTAGACCGGAACGGGAACCGCTAGTTCGTCATGCTGGGTGATGATGGGCGGAAGATCGAGATCTACAAAGAAGTCCTGACTTACCGGAACCCCCATCATCAGACTTCCCAACCTGCCATCTTGAGCCACAGCCTCGGCAAGCAGCCGCCAAGTGGTGATCGAATCCGCCATCGTAATCGGAACCGTGGTCTCCCCTCTTTCATCCGTAATGATCTCTGGACGATAGAGCAGCGTCTCTGGAAAGCTGCTGCGGACACTGTCCTTCTTTCCTGCCACACCGCGCATCTCCGCGCTGCCGTACGCCACACTTACGGCATGGGCCGATCGCGCTCCAAACAACGCCCCACCAGACGATCCGTAACCACAACCACACCCATAGCCAAGCTCTCCAAAGGCCTTTTGGGCCGACACCCCCACGACCACAATCTGCCCTTGGCGACCCGGACAGCTATGGTGATAGCAGAGATTGTCTGATGGATACAGATCGTCCGAGTTTCCGAACACGCCATCTGGGCCCGCCGAATACAGCACCACTTTGGACTTCAGCGGACCAATCTTGTGAACCTTCTTGCGAGTCTGGAGACGCATCGCACCACCCCACGGATCGAGCAGCATGCCATCCCCTAAGCGCTTCAGATCCTCCTCGGTCATCATGAAGCTACCATCACGCTCTTTGGCTCGCTTACCGCTTAACAACTCTGGCTCAATCTGCTTCCACAGCGCACGATACAGAGCGGTCAACTTGTCATCGAGAAGACCCTCCGCGAAGTGCTCAAACGTGGTCAGTTTGGCTGCTGTGATGAGCGTTGCTGTGGTCAGTGGCCGACGCCACGGATCACGCAGCTCGGCGACCGTTAGGAGCCCAGCCCCTCGCAGCAGTCCCGGCAGAGCTTCACGGAATCTCCACTTGGCGCGATCCCCTGGAAGTCGCTCTCCAATGGAGTTCCCTTTGGCGTACTGTACGAGAGCCTGTTCCCACTTCTTCTCTAACTTCGCAAAGGCTTGCTTTCTCTCTGCCCACGGATCGGTTTCCCAACCCGATGCCCAGGGTGGACTCGCCCCACTCAGCAGGAACTGAGCGGCACTCTGCTCCAAGTCAGACAGACCCCCTTTTTCGACCAACGCATCAATGCCGACTCCGCCAGGAGCAAGCCGTCGTAAGGCAGCCGCTTTCCGGGCAGACTCCCCAAGCGTAAAGTAGGCTCGCAACAGTCCGGGCCTGAGCGGTCGCAGCGCCAGCAGTGCTTCGTCGATCATCACGAGTCCAACTGCGGCTTGTACCCCTGCCCCGCTATCGGCATCCACGACTTTGAGACGAAGCCGAGCCGCATCGCCGGGCCGCAAAGGGCGTCCCTTTTCTCCATTCGCCAGCTCTGTCTCCGCTAACACTCGCAATCCAGACGGACGTTCTACATAGACCAGTCGTCCATCGCGCACTTGCTTCCCATCCGGAGATACCACGTACGCCAGCAGCGCAACCGTCCCCGCCATCCTCTCACTTGGTCGAACTGTTGCCACGCCCGCGCCACCATGAATGGGGACGACCAGCGTGTCTTGAAGCTGTTCATCACGAACCACATCCACAAAGCACAGTCCCTCCTTGATCGCAGGAGCGGACACCGACAAAGAGATCGCATCACCTCGCTGATAGATCGCACGATCGGCGCGAAGCAGCAGACCTCCTTCTGCTCGCACCTTGATACAGTGCTGCTCACGAATTGGTGTCCGACCCGGTAGCGTCACCTGCGCTTTGACCAGCAGCTCGCCCCTACTGCAAGCCGGATCGGGGACCGCACCGGACTCAAGCTTGGTTATCCGACGCTCCACAGTGGCAATTCCGATGGCACTGCTGCGGGCCCGAACTGCCGATGTGGAAGACCCAAATGTGACCTCGACCGGCACATCAGGAAACGGTGAACCGTCGGGACGAACCGTCAACACATGGACTCTGTTCGCGATATCAGGAATCAGCTGCCCCGCCTCCGCAACGATGTCAAGCTGCACCGGAGTCTGAGCAATCAGGATCTCGCTGTGTGTCTGTGCCCTCTGTGTGGCGTCATCCTCGACCGTCGCATCAAGCGAGAGCTTAAGACCCTCCCCCTTTGCATCGGATGGAATCTGGAGTTTCATCGCCAGGCTACCCCGTTCATCTAGCCGACCGTTTAGCGTCGACAGAGGCGTGTAGACTCCACCTCCTTGGAGGCTGGCATTCACAGTCACAGCCGCCCCCCGGACCGGCTTCCCTTGAAAATACTGTGCGTCCACGGTAAAGCGCGCTTCTGTGCCTGGCTCATAGAAACCGTGGTCGGGTGACAGTACGAGCTTCAGCTTGGGAAGAACATAGCGGGACACTTCGATCGCAAGCTCTGCTGGCTTGGCCGGAGGTGTAGTGCTGTTCGACTGCAGCTCTGCACGCACCACATAGCGTCCTAGCAGTAGCTCGTCCGCGAGCGGTAGATCGACTGAAGCGATCCCAAATGAGGACAGTGGTTGGTCGCTCTGAAAGACCACGTTCTTGCGCGGATCTTCCACGACAAATCGGATCTTTCCGGATGGTAACGGACGCCCGTCTTGAGAGCGGAGGGTCAGCGACCGTAGATGAACGACTTGTCCAGGCTGATACAGCGGCTTGTCGCTCTGTACCAGCGTGCGCGACGCAGGCATCAGCTCTACCGATTGCTCTTGCGCGCTCTCCTGATCGGCGACCCGGCTGCGGATTGACAGCTTGTACTTACCAGCAGGCCAAGTCGGCACCACAAACCGTGCATCCATGGTTCCACTGCCATCGGTGATGCCTTCGGTGAGCTTCACGGTCTTGCCGCCCCCTGTCATGCTCACCGTGACAGACACGCCACCAAGAGGTCGACTCTCGTGCTCTGCCGGAGCAGCGTGAGTGGCAATCCGCAGTGCAGCCTCAGTGCCGGGTGTCAGGAAGTTACTACCGCGAACAAATACTCCCAGTGCGCCAGGCACTTCCGTGGAGACCTGCGTATCTGATCGCGTAGGAACGGAGCAGAGAATGAGCAGCGCTGACCCGAGAGCACCAAGAAGAAGTGAGAACGAGTGATTCCGGGTTCGAAAGGACCGCACTGAATTCGACATGTCGGAGTCAGACAATCATTGGAACAATGGGTTCCGGTAAAAATGGCCCGTCCCCTAAGTCCGCAGAATCAGTTGACACAGCGGGGTCCATCAGACTTAGGGAGTGCTGGCGCACCTGACGGCTGGCTTACTATGACAGACATCGCTCGGAAGTGGCAGCTTTGCTTGACGATCCTCAAAGAACTTCAAGACATCATCCACCGAGTTGGTCAGCGAGTGGACATGATCAGCCCCGCTGCACTGTAGATACTGAATCTTGACGCCCTGACCGCACCACTTGGCAGACACCGGATCATTGGCCGGAGGCGGCACAGTTGTATCCTTGTCGCCCGTCACGTACAGCAAAGGAACACTCGGATTCATCGCAGGTGTCATCGTTGCTGGATTGTTGTAATGCAGCCAGCAACTCCAAGGCTCATTCATCTGCCCGCGTAGCAACGTGTCGAGAAACATGGGCGTAAAGATCTTGGCAGGGTCCGTCACCGCTTTGATGGGATCGTTGTAGCTGCTGTTGCAGTAGTTCTTCAGCTCTGTGAGAGCCAGGCCGTCCCAGGGAGGCAGCAGCGCCGTCGTCAGAGCCGCACCGCTGTAGTAATCGCTCCAAGTATACGCAATCGCTTCACCTAGGTTGTAGGTAGGCGCGGTGCCAGCAAAGTTCTGTTTCGCACTTTCACGTAGATCGCTGGGCGGTGAAACCGCTGCAGCTGCTCTGATCGAAAACTCCGGTGCGTACAGAGGCTGAAGAGCGGTCACGTATTCGACCGCCTGTGCCCCTTGGGAGTGGCCCCAGACATAGACATCGTTGGTTGCGGTCACAGTCTCATGGGCAGCCACATACTTCTGCGCTGCTCGCACCGCATCCAAGGAGACGATCGCAGTCGGCTCGAGTAGCAGATAGGGGGTCACCTTGGTTGACGTTTGCCCCAGACTCCGCTGATTGAGGTAGTCCGGAAACACTGCGACGTAGCCGGCCGATGCAGCGATCAGCGAAAAGATTGTCATCGGAGCGGTCAAATCCGCAGATTTCGCGGAGGGCGCACAGCCATCGGTGTAACCAAGCGTTGGATGCAAAAACAAGAGCACAGGGAACTGCTTCCCGGTCGCTTTGGGCCACGTCACCATCGCTGTCGCATCGACGAGCTGCCCTCTATCCTGTGTCTGATATCGAATCGCCGCCGTCTGCACATCGTAGTTTACGGAGTGATGGACATTGAGCTGTGCCCCTAGAAACGCTGCGACCTCTAGACCCGAGATCACCAGCTTGAGCACAGGAAGCAGGTTCCGTGAATACTCAAGCACCGTCCCCATTCCTGCGGTGGGCTGCCACTGATACGGTGTCTGTCCGCACACCGCAGGGCTCTGCGCACTCCACGCGGGATATCCAATTGGAGACAGATCGGGATTCCCACCCCCGTCGCTACCAACCATTCCTCCGTCCGCCCCGTCTTGCCCCGTGTCAGTGGCTGAACCATCACAGGCCGACAGAATCGAACAAGCACACAGCACCGCTGGAATGAACCATCGTTTCATGAGTTCCCCCCAAGGAAATTAAGTCTCAGAAGCACACGATCCGTCGGATCGTCACAACCTTCCATCTTATCATCATCCCCTCGTTGGAAGGTCACGCCGTTCATGAGATAATGCAGCGCATGCAGGACACCAACCCGACCTCTGCTGCGGCTCAGGCGCTACTGAGCAAGCTCAAGGCTTTCTGCTTTCCGAACGGAGAGCAAGCCGGACGAATGGTTCGTGGACTCAAGAGCAGTCAGCGCGGCCGCATTCGGCCAGCACCTGCTGCTCACTGGAGTCCGTTTACTGCCGAGGAATGGGTCTGCGCAACGCACAGCGAATTCGTGTGGGAAGCGGAGCTCGGCAGCGGCATCATCACCTCTGTCCACGTCACCGATGGTTATCAGGACGGACATGGCAAGGCGGTACTGCGCAAAGGACCGATTCCCTTAAAGAGTCTGAGCGGCGTGGCGTTCGACAAAGGAGAGCTTCAGCGGTATCTTGGCTACGTATTCTACTGTCCTCCGATACTGCTGCATCATCAGACCCTGGAGTGGACAGAGGTTGGACCGCAGACCCTGCGAGTACAAGACAGGCTGGATGCGAGCGGTGCCACACTGGATATCGAACTGACCGACAGCGGAGAGCCGCTGGAGATGCGCACCATCCGACCGATGGCAGTTGGCAAGGAATCCGTAGATACCGCGTGGTCCGCTCGCAGCAGCGACTACCGAGAGATCGAAGGCATCCGAATTCCGATGAAGATGGAAGCCTCTTGGAATCCCGACAGTGGAGCGTTCACTTACGTCGAGATTGAGCTAACGTCAGTCACGCTCGTCCACTTCTAGTCAGATTGATCATCGCCAAGTGCTGGCGACGATGAGTACCAACAACAGCAGCCCCCCGATCAGCATCAGCCAGCCAAACCAGTCCGGCCGAAAGCGCTCGCGCAGTTCTCTAAGACGAGCCGCTTCTTCCTCGCTCAGCGAAGCATCCGTGCTCTCCATCGGGATGGCAGCAAGCAGCTTGCGAGCAACACCGAAGTGCCCAGCACGATGCTCGGCCAGCACACGGTTCATCTGTTCCGACAACGAACCACCAACTTGCGAGGACATCCCATCTATGTAGAGGACTCGCGCCGCCACGTCAATGACCGTCTCTAGATCGCGACCCCCCTGCCCCAGTCTAGCTATCCCATTGACTTCAACCATTAATATCCATCACTGCGGTTTGGGAAACGACTTGTGTTACTATGTCTTAAATCGTCACATGGGAGCCTATGCTCTCTTTGAGCGGAAAATTGCCGTCTGATCGGTCGACCTACGCAACGTTATTCAGTATTTCGACCGCCCCGCTCTGAACCGATTAATGTCGATTTCTGTTGCGATATCCAGATGATGCAACGTAGGCGCAAGACAGGGGAACGATGACCGGGGTAGCACTTGATGCAGACGTCATTGCCCGCAGACTGTGGCAGGCGGCGGAACAAGACCCCTTGTCCGGTCCGCTCGTCCTTGAGCCATGGCTGGTCGGAAGCTGGAAAGACGGAAAGGCGCTCACGGCGCTGCTTGCATCCAGCCACCAAAAAGCACAGCCACTCACGAAGAGCTTGCTCACGCACGGTGTCGATTTCTACTACGATGCGGTCGCTCGGCACGCAGCGTCGGCTCGTGACCGTTCAGCGCTGCGATTCTTCGATGCCCAGCGGGGCTGGCAAAGCATTACCTACGGGGATCTCCATAGTCAGTCAAATCGCTTGGTCGTCGGCTGGCAGCGACGAGGAGTAGCTCCCGGCAGCAAGCTGGTCGTGCTCGGCGATATTGGGCCGCGCTGGCTGCTGTCCGTGATGTCAGCGCTGCGGCTCGGTGCCACCCTGTCTCTTCTGCCTTCATCCGGAATTGACTTTGCCTTGACCCGACTGCAGTTGCTTCAGCCCGACCACATCGTCTGCGAACCAGTGATGCTACCGCTGCTGCGCACTCGGCTCGACAAGGCGCTTGCGGCCAAATTGCTGTGTGAGGAGCCCATCGCGGGAATTCATCACAGTGGCTCCCATACATATCCGCCAGAAGATCCGGCGCTACTCGTGTTCAGTTCGGTCCGGGAGTTTGTCGGGAAGCCCATCCCGGTGATGGCGCAGACGGCATTTGTTGGTGCATTACGCGATGGATTGATACTGGCTCTGCGCCCTGGTGACCATGTCGCTTATCCGCTCGCCGATCTGCTCCAGCATCAACCGACCCTGATACTGTCGACGCTCACCGCTGGCGGCACTTGGGTTCACATTCCCAGCGACGAACTGCATAAGAACCCCAGGCTGCTGGGGCACAATCCCATCCGCGTTCTGGGAGTCATCGACACGGTGCGCGATCTGCTACTAAAGACGCCGACCGGACTCCTGTCTGAGCTGAAGCTCTGGCTACGAAGTCCTGAAGAACCCCAACAATTTGCTGCTTGGGACCGACTCCTAAAGCTCGCTCCGTTTGCAACCGTGCATCACCTTAACATGGTGTTCGATAGCGCAGCAGGAGGCAGTGTGCTGTTCTCAGAGCGCTCACTGAAGCGCGTTCATGGCTCTGTGTTGCCAGCGTTAGGAGTCCCATTCGAGCTGAAGTTGACCACTCCTGCTGGTCCAAGATCGCTATCGGGAAGCGGTGTTTTCGCGCCAGTGACTCAGCAACCTGGATACATGGTGTTGGCTCGCACACCGGACTCCTTTCAATACGGTGGCACCCTGGGACCACGCCGTTCGGGAAGGGTTTATCAGTCTCCAGACGTGTGTGCCCAGGCACGATCGCTGCCACAGGTAGAGGATGCGGCAGTGATTGCGGTTCCCTCTGCTGAGCAGCCAGGTCGGTGGCTGTTTGTACTGATTCTGTTTTGCGGTGGTCTGCAAGCGCTGGATGCGAATCCTGATCTGGTCACTCAGCTTCGGGACGCTATCGAAAAAAAGATTCGTGCAAACCTGGGTGCCGAGCATTTACCCGACAACATCGAGGTCTATCCGATCTCCGTTCGTCGCTTGGTGACGGCGAGCGGGCCGACGGACGTGGATTGGGTACAGAGTCAATTTGCCAGCGGGCTCTTGCAGCGTAAAGCCGAGCTTGCGCCATTCCGAACGCTCAGTGCCCTTCGGGCGGCGGCACAGCGGACCGCCATTGGGAGACTCTCTGGATCGAATGATCCGGGGGCTCCAATTTTACATGATGACAAGGACGACACCGATGCTTGATCTCTCCCTGATCGACCGTGATCTCACGGAACCGAGCGCCTCCGAATTAGAGACCACTGATGAACGGCTCGCCAAGGTCATGAGCCTTACCGCTGCGGATCACTTTACGGAAGCGGCAGAGGCCGCACAGTCCTTGTTTGAAGGAAACACCTACGATCTTCGCATCGTCGGGCCTTTTCTTTTCGGTGTCTACCTAGAACGGGGCATGGAGATCGTTCCCGAAATCTTGGGCTCCATCGTACGGATGCTATCAAGTAGCTTTGCATTCTGGGGCCCGCAGAACAAAAAGCAGCTACACGCTGACAACATGCTGAAGTGGCTATTGGCCACCATGCTGCGCGACTTCCGGCTACATGAGACGGGACAGGACGATACTTGGAAGCAGTGGAACAGCGGATCAGAGTTTACGATTGCCGAGCGGCAAGGACTCAAGGTGATCCCAGAACTTCAAGAGCGGATCGTCAATCAGCTCGGGAATGCCAAAGCGCTGCCCTACCTATTGCAGCTCGAATCCATGCTTCACAAGATGGAGTTGTCTGCACAAAGTGCCCGCCCACGTGTCGGTCGAGGGCGCGACGACTTCCTCAGCGTCAAACTAGGTGGTATCGAAGCAGCCGACAGTGAAGACAGCTCCGCTGAGTCTAGTTCCAGCGACGAAAGCAGCAGTGGAGCAGAGTCTTCGGAATCCTCCTCCGAGGCCTCCTCTGCCAAGTCTTCATCTTCCGATTCGGGCTCATCGTCATCCAATTCCTCTTCTCCTTCTACTTCGTCTACGCCATCGGCCACGTCTTCTTCAACTTCATCACCTTCTTCAGCTTCCTCATCATCCAGTTCACAAGGAGACAACGCTGACGGTGACTCGAATCGATCGACATCGTCCAGCGAATCAAGCCCGAGCAGCGACGAAACCGATTCGGAAAAACAGCAAGAAGAGGAAAAACGTCGCGCTGAGGAAGCGGAGCGGGAAAAGAAGGATCGCGAAGAGGAGGAGAGAGCCGCCCGAGACGCAGAAATCGCCGCCGTCCAGGCAGAGGAGAGTCCATCAGAAGCAGAACGTAGCGGTAAAGGTGTTCGTTCGATCAACGTCCCAGAGAACGAGCCATTCCGTCAGCTGCGCCGCAAGATGGCCGCGTTCCAAAAGCTGGTCGCCGCTGGAGAGCATGAGCGTGCTGCCATCATTGCTGCAGATCTACTCCAGATCATGGATCACTTCGATCCACGACTGTATCTGCCGACCTTGTTTCGCAAGTTCTTCCGCGTGCTGAGCTTGGTGGGTAACGACTTGACGCCGCATATGACCGAGCGAACGGACCTATCCCACAAGGCACTCCTTCAGCTCTATCAAGTCGACCTTGATTACTTTGTGCGCGGTGCATCGGGCAAGAAAAAGTAGTCCTATCGACATGGTGCCAAAGAACTAGTCTATGGCTGAGCCTCCTCGCGATAAGAAGCCGCCGCCGAATCTCAAACCGGCACTCCCACCGAGCGCAGCCAAACCGCCAGTGCCACCGGTCGGCGTCAAGGCAGCTCAGGCCCAAGGACTCCCATCCCTGGCCGAGTTGAGCGCTGAGGCTTTGCCCTTGGTGATGATCGATCTGGGTCCGTCCAGTGGTCCCAAACTACACGAGGAGCAGACACTGATTCTGCCTGCAAAACTGGCGGGCCCCCGTCCAGAGAAGGCGCTCCGACAGATGGGAGCAGCGCCAGTACTCCCAACCAAGTCCGCCGCTCCCCCTGTTGATCTGGGCGAAGCCACGTTGATCTTGCAACGCGACGACAAGCCCAAACAAAGTGCACCGCCAGCCACATCAGCGCGTCCGACTGCTGCGGTCAAAGCCACTGCATCTCCCCGCATTCCTAACGCTGCAGCAGCTACGATTCCAGCTCCTGTGCCGGCCCCTGGTGCAGCAGCGATGAAGGCTCCCATACTAGGTGCGCCGCCCACGGCTGGATCAACGGCAACTGCGGTTCCCAATGTGACGCCCCATCCGGTGCCAGCGCTGCCTGCTGTTCCGGCACCAGTTCCAGCCGCCAAGACACTCCAACCGGCCAAGCCATCGGCAGCAGTTGGTGCACAACCTGCTCCGGTTGACACAGCAGCGATCACAAAGTTCACAGCCCCTCCGCAGCTTCTGTCGGTTGAGACACGCAAGCCCGTACTTCCACAACCGCCGGCCAAGGGGCCCCCAAAAGTATCTGCAGTGGTTGCGGCATCACCTCAACCACCCCCAAAAAAGCCCATTCAACAGCGCATCCGCGAGCTGATTCATCGCTTTGATGTCCCCGCGTTGCTCGATGCGCTGCACAGCATGGGCTACCAGGATGATCAGATCGAGTTCATGAGCAATCCCGTCCTGTCGCACCAAGCAGCGCTGCTGGAAGACATTGAGTTTCTCGAAGATCCGCCGCGTGTACTTATCCTAACCAACTTAGGATTACTGAGCGGGCAAGGGCCCATTCCCTCGTACTTTTATCAGCTTCTGTCCGAGCAGCGTGACACCTCGATGACCGAGTTTCTGTGGTTCTTCGATAACGCACTGCTCAGGCAGCGATTCGGCGGTCTATTTCCGGAACGAGATACTGCCATCGTACCCGACTGGGGAGAAGTCAAACGGCTTCAGCTCGCCCTGTTACAACTTGGTGCCCCTGTGGGGATGCACTGGTTATTCCGTCAGGTCTATCCAGAGCTTCCGATCTCGGTACAACGCTCGGTGCAGAAGCGGCGAGTACGAACTGAAGGCGTACGCATGGGCGAAGCAGAGCTGGGCAGCGGCTGTGCGTTCGGTGGATTCACCCAAGTGCCGGTGGGAGGCATCGATGTCCGGCTGCTCTGCGAAGAGTGGAATACGCCGACCGGAAAGCCCTGGGCCCATGAGGCAGAGCAACGGCTGCGGCGACTTGTCATGCCCGCTCTCGAAAGTGGCGACCTATTCCTTACGGTGACACTGGTCTTCCTCGACCGTCAGTCCTTCGCGAAGCTCGCTCCACAGCACTTTCTTGGCTATGAGCCGATCGCAGCCCCACCAAGTGAAGACCTAACAGCTCCGGTGCAGCAAGTGCTGCTGTTCCAGGGCGAGGTCGGTCACAACCCCCATTAGAGGATTCCTTTCATGTTCCAACGCCTTATCCCAGGAACTGCCAATTGTCGAGGGTGGGCCATCCGAAGTCAGCATGCGCAAAATCCACAACAGGAAACCGCAGATAGCTTGCCACTGTGCGTTGGGAGCATGAATCTTCGCATCCGGAACACTCCTTTGGCTCTTAGGGTAGAAATTCCCAATCAGATTCAACGCTCCACGCAGGCCATTGACGAATGATACAAAAGCTGACACTTACAAAAGGAGTGTAGTTGGCGCGTCGCAGCGGCGCGTCGATGTAAGAGCAAGAGCGTGCAATTTTTCGGAGCGCTGCCAGCAACGCATGCTCGCAGTTTGTCATAAGGAGTTGTGCATCGTGGCGATTCAAGATGAGATTCCCAAGTCCCGGCTTACGCTCACGTATCGGACGACGATCAACGGCGCGA
>Ga0075163_10006934_pt1 | contig 15012 bp, 12 predicted proteins | sample JI1023141ADNA_FD_71478 | JGI IMG/M metagenome (GOLD analysis project Ga0075163, IMG submission 71478) | Wastewater effluent complex algal communities from Wisconsin, to seasonally profile nutrient transformation and Carbon sequestration -... | ecosystem: Engineered > WWTP > Effluent > Algae...
AGCGCGCGAGGGAGGTGGACGAGCGCGTCAAGGAGCTCTTCCCGCGGCTCGTGACCAAGCCCCTCGGCGGCTCCTCCGACGTGGAGGGTTGGTCGGCGGGGTACAGAGCCGCGGACCGGGCCGACCTGCTCTCCCGCCCACAAACGCTCGAGCACGGGAACTTAGCCTGACGGGTCTCTGTTCAGCGGGGTGAGGTGCTATCGCTCGGTGCTGTGTGCAGTGGGGGATCGTCATAGCGCGGCGGCCCAGTCAATGTCATGCAGCACCCCGAGGAGATCGGTATTCGGGTCGGGCACGACGCGGTCAGTGATCGTTGCAGCCGCAGCGCGGAAGGAGGCTTTCACAGGCAGCCCTTGACGACGACGGGTCAGGTACTCATCGCGGAACCAGGCGCTCAGCACCTGGTCCTCGAGATCACCGTCAGGGGCCAGGAGGTCGTCAGGGACTGTCGTGGGGGCAACACCTGACATGAGTGGCTGCCAGATCATTTGGCTGACCCATGCCCGACCGGCAGCGTCCTGCGCGATCGCCAGCACGTGCGCGATGTCGTCACGGACCGTGGTGAGGCCTGCGGCGGCCCTAGCCGCATCGAGGAAACGAACCTTCTCCTGCGCCAGGCCGTCAACTGGCCACACTGCACTGCACCGGCCGTCATGGTTGGCGTAGGACCTCATAATCCGAAACAGGATGACGTACCATTCGCCGCTGGCTTCGTCGGGCGCGGTGGCCAGCAACTCCCGGTTCACCGTCCCGGCCATGCCGTCGGCCCGAGCCGGCTTGGCAGCCCAGCCCTTCGCTACCCGGGCTGCGCGCTGACGGTCGACCAGCAGCCCTGGCACGATCGAAGCCGCGTACCGAACTGCGTCGCTCGGAGCAGGCTCGGTGCCCCAGCGACGCTCCAATCGTGCCCCGACACCCATCAGAACCTCGTGGAATAGGTCAAGGCAGTCATCGGTCAAGCAGGTCTCGTGGACGGCGCCACCCGCCGGGTCTGCCTCGCCGTACGGGACGCGCGCCGTGGGGCATCTGTGTCGGCCGTGGCGGCCGTGCGCCGCACGCCGCTCCATGGAGGTGGCCTGCCAACACACCGCCGCAAGCTGGCTGAGCGGCAGGATCGTCGTGAACCGGGCACTGTGTCCAGGGCTCGTGAGCCCTGGGTTGGGCACTGACGTCATGGTTGGAAACTAGGTTCGAACCGTCGACAGCTGTCGTCGCGGAGGGCATTGTGCCAACAATCTGCCAAGTCTGTCCTCATCGGGCTCCCTGATGGGGCTGGGGCCACGCGCCGACGTCCGTCAGAACCAAGTGCGAACAGGCTGCGCGAGTGGCCATGACCGGCCTACGGTGAGGGCGGCCAGACGAGCGACGGCAGCCTGCTGCCTTCCCGACGAGCGAGGCGATCGAGTGAGACGCTGCAGTGCAAGATCGCTTGTCCAGGACCTTCTGCGAGGCCCTACATTCGCCCACTTCACGGGGTGGGGTAGCGGGGTGCAGCGCAGCGAGTTATCGCGCTCGGCACTGCGGATGCTCGACGCCGAGTTCGCCATCCGAGGCGAGGCTCGGGTCTTCTCCCACAACGACCTGCTCAGCGCCCGCCAGGAGGCAGTCGCCCGGGAGGTTCTCGTCCGCCTGACCGGTCCGCTGGTGCTCATCGCCACGATGACGGCTGACCTGCTCACCGAGGTAGCGAGACAGTGTGAAGCCGCCGGGGTCGCGGTTTCCCTGGATCAGCTCTCGGGCCGGTGTACCTCTGCCGCGACAAACCATGTCCGTCGGCAAGGGAGAGTGCCGACCCCCGCAGAACTGGTTGGTGCAGCCGACCGCATCACGAACAAGGTCCTTGCCGGTGTGCCGCGGCGGTGGACGGCTGAGCAGTTCGAGGAGCACTTCGGCCCCCAGTACGACACCCAGTGGAGATGCCGGGGTGCCCTCAATCTCGCGGCATACCCGCCGTCCCGACTCCTGCTGGGACATGACGAGAGGCCGCCACTGACCCGACGCGGTGTCCTGGAGACCGATGCCTGCGGAACCGACCGGAGCGTGTACAGCCGCTACGCCTCGTACCGCCCACCGGCACGTGGGCAACCTGTGCCGTTTCGATCCCGGGCCGCACGGTGCACCCAGACGGTCACCTTGCGTAGCACCAGCCGTGATGTTGCGGCCGAAGAGATCGACCGGGCATGCCTGCCCTACGGGCTGGAGCAGCATAGCCACCGAACCGTGCTGCGCGGCACCTTCCAGGGCTTGGCCCTCGATGGCGAAGGAGCCCTCTCCGCTGTGGGAGAAGACCTGTCTCGGCGATGCGTACCGTTGAGCGGGGTCGCCGAGGTGGACATTGCAGAGACTGTCCGCACGGTACTGCAGCGGCGCTACCCTCGGCGCAGTCAGTCGCGCGCGACGCAGGAGTTACCCGACATGGTGGGGATGCATGTCGCCTTTGACGGCTTGGACCCCACCCTTCTCGCTGGGCAGTTGGACCGGGTGGCCCGGGTCGTCACCCGACGGGTGTGGAAGGCGCTGCATGGCCTCGAGCTCTACGTCGAGGAGCACATCTGCTCGTGCAGCCTCAAGGCACTAGTGTCTGTCGCGCTGGACAGGGCTGTTCCCGCGGCGTATCGGGGCTGGGACGACCATTGCGGCGAACCCGGCGTGGAAGCGGCATCCGAGCCGGACCTGACGACACCGGCGGTTCTTGCGGCGACGGTGTTCCTCAACACCCGGAACAGGACCTGTGAGCTCCTCATGGGCCACCCCGATGTCGCCGCCGCCTTGTTGACCCTGAAGCCAGGCTGGCAGGCGACGTATCGTGACTTGGTGGCCACGGGTTCGGAGTCCTACTTGTCCCCCGACGAGTTCGCCCGATGGTGTCGCGAGGTCGTCCCCGGCGCTCGGTGGCCCGACGAGGGGGCATCGTGACCGGCAGATGGGAGGACGGCACCGTTCGCGTGCGGCGGCTGACGACCGGTGTGCTGCGGGTGGGCCCTTACTCGATCTCCGCTGCCGGGGTGGCTCGGCTCAACCTGCCCGGCTCGACGATGCTCGTGGATCCGACGACGCCCCACTGCATTCCGGGCCTTGAGGTCTCGGAAGTCTCCGAGGCCGTCGAGGTCGTTCGGGCCCTGTACGGCTCCACGGTGGCCGACCACGTGCTCGACCCGGAGCAGCACGCTCAGGAAGCGGTCGACATCGAGTGGGTGCCGGGACCCGAGCTACGGGACTTGAGCCACCTCGGTCACCTGATCTGGCTGGCCTGCAGTGCCCCCTGGCCGATGCCCTCGACGGTGCTGGTCGCAGAGCTCATCGTCGCGATCGACTCATGCCTGGTGATGCTGGAGGGTTCAGACGAAGCCTCTCTCGCCATCGCCGGGTATGCCGGGCCGATGCTCGCTGCGCTCCCTGCCGCGGTCTCAGGGCACGCGCCCTCGGCGGTCGTCAGGCGGCTCGTCGACGCGTCCCGGGCCATCACCCGGCACCTCCCGGTGACGGATGCCGCCCGGCCGCAGCTGATGGCGGCAATCGAACGGGTCACGGCATCCTCACGAGACAGCGAGGGACGGGCGTTCGTGAGTGAGGCCCTCCTCGATGCGTGCACTCCAGCAGCGGCCCCACATGCCGGGACCGCGGACGAGGGCGTCCTGTACACCGGTTCGGCGACCGCAGAGTGGTCTCGCAACACTGGCGGCTTCGTGTCCCGGGACGAGGGCAGCATCACCTGGACGGTACAAACCGACCCTGCTGACGGGGCGTTGGTGACCGTCGTGGCGACTCGCGGGTTGCCGGAGCCGCTGGTGGGCGACACAGGCCTGCCCCCGATGTCCCCGGCCGTGCTCATCCGGGCAGTGTCGGATGCCGGGTGGGCTACCGGACGGGCCGCGGCGTGCAGCATCCACACGCCGGCCTGGCCTCTTCCACTGCTGGAGGTCCTGCTTTCCCCACACCCGGACACCGGTGACCTGACCGCCTCCGCCACGGTACGGGGACCGGGAGCCGACGCCCTGGCCGCGGCCCTGCGTCAGGGAACGCTCGTGGTCGACGTTCACGACCTTGGAATGCATCACGCTCCTCTGGTGGGGGTCGACCCCGCCGTCGAGGCGGCACGGCGGTGGACCGGGCGTGCGCTGTGTGCGTCCCGAGTGGCCCTGGCCTGGCCCGACGACACCGTGGCGATGGCGGCCCGGGGGGCATGGACCCGCGCCCTCGCTCTGTGGCGGCGCACCGGGCCGCGCACGCTGGCGCAGGAGCGTGCCCGCCACTGCGCGGCATGGCTCGCTCTGGTGACTGCTGACGGAGATCCTGGCGAGCCCTCCTCGCCAACCCTTCCGGATCTCGGCGATGTGATCACCGGGACAGACGCCGGGGCCGTGGGCGAACGCATCACCCTGAGTGAAGTACTGGCCGCCGGTCCGGTTGCGAACCGATGACCGCACCGATCGGTTGGCTTCTGACCATGGAGCCGTTCGGTGCCTCCATCGGTTGGTCGCTGCTGCGCAATGACGGCGAGACCGACCTGGTCGGCACCGGGGTCATCGAAGACGGAGTCGCCCTGCGGCAGGCTGCGAACACGCAGTATCCGGTGGTGGACGCGGGACCGGGCGCCGATGGCCGCGCCGGTCTTTGGGCCAGCGCCCTGACCCGTCCGGATGACGAGCTGCGCGTGGCATCCCTGTTGGGGAAGGGCTTGTTGCCGGAGCGGCTGCGGGCCTCACTTCTCAGCAGGCGCAGCTCCGGCGCGGTGGATGCCGTGACGGTTGCGACCCGCGGTTGGCTGGCCGGTATCCCGTGGGACATCGTGGCGCTGGATGACGCTGGTACCCGCCTCATCGATCGCGCGGTCGTCACAGGCGGGTTGTCTCCGGCCATGGCCGCCAGCAGGAGCCGTGTTGCTCCCACGCTGGACCTCACCAGTCCCGGTTACGCCGTGGTCGATCAAGGGCCCGTGACCGGCCTCACCAAGCAGCTGTACCCGAGCGGGCTCCCGCGCCGGCTTGTCAGCCAGTTGCGGGCTGCGGACGACGGCTACTCCGAACCAGGTGTGGGCCTCACCGCCGACCAGTTCGCCTACGCGTTGCACCGGGCGCCGTCACGGCTGCTCTACCTCGGCCATGTCCGGGCGGGTCGCCAAGGTACTCCTGCCGCGGCTGCCCTCGTGTTGAGCGGGCGAACGGTGGAGGATCCTGAGCTGCTCACCGCCCGCAGATGGCTCGCTGACCCAGGCCGCTGGCCCTGCCCGGCGCGGGTGGCCCTCATCGGCTGCTCCAGCGATGACAGCGCCGTCTTCGAGCAAAGCGGTTTGGTGGTTGCCGCCGTGAACGCCGGCGCGCGGTTGGTGACGTCCACCCGATGGCCCCTGCCGACCGACCACCCCGCACCCCGCCCCATCTCCGCGATTCAGCCGGTGAACCACGAGGGCCTCACCGACCTTGCCCTGGCGGTTCACTCTGCGCATCAACAGGTCGACCCCCTCGAGGCGCTGCGGCGGTGGCAACTCAGCCAGCTGGACCGGTGGCGGGCGACTGGACACCTGGCCGTCAGCCCCTTGCTGTGGGCTCCCGCAGTCACGTACTGCGCCCCCTTCGGTGGGGAGGGGATCGGATGAGCGATGTGGCTGACCTCCAGCGGATCGTCGATGCTTGGGCCAGTGAGCCGGACCACGGCGTCATCCGTCACGTCTTGTCCACCAGCTCCGACCGACACCACCTGGCCACCTTATGCGCCGCTGCCCAGCTGCCGCTTCCTGAGGATCTCGTGGATCTCGTTCTCGAACTGGTTGACTCCGACCCGCTGATGCAGCTCACCCTGGACTCGCTCATGGAGTCGGCGATGGACCCGGAGTCGGGGAATCTGCCGAAGCTTGGGGTTCTGGCCGAGCTCATTCTGGAGCGACCGGACAGCCTCGCGTTCCAGCGGATCCTGGCGGACGACATCGTCGACGCCCTCTTCGACGATGAAACCGACACGCCGACGCACGTCAAGGACCGGCTGGCCCGGGTGGCATGCGAGCTCGTGGTGACGCTGCCACACCCGGCCTTCGCCCCGGTGCTCTTGGCTGGCGCTTTGACCTCGGGGGAGCCTGATCAGGTCGCGCGTGACCTTCGGCTGTGCTGGGAGCGGGCCGTTCAGCTTCCCGACGACGACTTGTACTGGATTGCGTTGGACGCGGCCGATCTCGTCGATGTCGCCACTGACCCTGAACTGGCCGTGGCCGTCGCGCACACCGTGCTGCGGCTCGCACCTGAGGTCGAGCCAGCGCACGTCGATCCGGCACAGACGGCATCCGTGCGGCTGCTGCTCTTTGAGGCCTTGGCTCAGACTGATCGTCTGGAGGCAGTGGACCTCGCTGAGTCGATGATCACGCAGGACCCTTCTCTCGCCGACTCCGATGTCGCTGCGTCCTGGACGATGACTCTGCTCAGCCACCTGTTGGATCTCGCCCAACGCGATGCGCCAGGCAGCGTTCTCCTCGGCCTCGCCGATCGGCTGGCAGCCCACCGCGAGTGGTGGCCCGAGGAGGAACACACCCCGACCTACGTAGCGCTGGTCCTGGCCCGGGTCTACCTCGCCGGGAATGCGCCACTTCAGGCGGAGCCGTGGTGCGAGTATGCAGCAGACCACCCAGCGGAAATCGAGGACTTTCCGGCCGAGGCAGCCATGCTGCGGGTCAATGTGGCCCTGCAGCTCGGCCGCACGGAGGAGCTCCCCGCGCTCCTTCGGGCGTCGGCCCAGGCCGTTGCGGACGCCAAGAGCGATGAGTACCGACTTGCCTGGGGCGCCATTGTCGAGGCAACGGCCATGACCAACCGCGACCAGACCCTGGCTGACTCCGCGAACCAGGGAAGCGCAGACGTCGTGAGGGACCTGGTCGGGCGGGTTCAGGCCTCGTTGGCCCTGGGGGGCGACATGCCCGCGGATGGGCCGCCGGCCGATGAGGTACTGGCACTGTTCACTTTCGCCACTGAGCTCAAGGACCTCCACGAACGGTTCATCTCTCAGGTGGAGCCGGATGTCCGGCTACGCGATGCCGCAGTCGAACTGTGTCGTCGGATCCCGACGGGCCAGCCTCAACTGTTCATCGGGGCCCACATGTACGCCTGCGTGGGCGAGTTCGGGCTGCAGAACGCGGTTGGGGCCCGACATCACCTCGACGAGTTGAGTGCAGAACTGCGCCGCCAGCGCCTCGAGCCGGTGGGGGGGTTCCCCATCGTCGTGGCCGAGCAGGTCGAGAGCGTGTTCCGGGTGGGGCTGGCCGATGTCTCCGGTTCCCCATTCGAACGCAGCGCCCGACTGCGGGAGCTGCGAGAATTGCGGGAGGAGAACGAGGTCGCTGGTCGGGCCCACATGGCCTACCTGCTGTCGCGCGGTCTGATGCAGCTCTACGTCGGGCGTGGAGACTTCGTGGCGGCGACCGACGAGGGCATCCGAGCCCTGTCCTTCCACGCTCGGCGAGCCGTCACGACCCCGGATGCGCGGGAGCGGGCTGCGCTGCACGAGGACTTCAGTGAGATTGCCGCCGGCACCTTCCGGGCGGCCCTGTCGGCGGGACGTCCGCGGGTGGCCGCAGAGATCCTCGAGGTCGTGCGGGCCCAGCCGGTGCCGTTCGCACGCATGAACGTGCCCCGAACCGAGCAGTCGCTCATGGGCCTCGTCTCGGAGCTGCTCTCCCCCTGGACGCCTGCAGGGGAGCCGGCGTGGAGCGGTACCTGGTCGGCTGCCGGGGTGGAGTCCCCGGTTCCTGAGGCGGGGACGGGATCCCCGGTGGAGGAGAGCGCTCTGCTCCTCGCCGGCCTGCCCTCGATCATCATGCCGTGGGGCCCGGCCCTCGACGATCGGCTCCGGGACATCACCTCGTCTGCCGCCGTGCGGGTCGTGGTGTCTCGCGGTGAGGTGGGCACCTGAGGCCGGTCGTCGGCCCAGCACAAGCGGTACTGCGAATCGGGACAGGTGGGCTTCCGTGAAAGGAGGCCCACATGTATCTCTTCCGCTCGCTCATCGACCTGGTCCTGCCGCTGTTCATGTACCACGGCTGACCTCACGGCAACCCGCGACGGAGAGCCCCGACCATCGTCTGGTCGGGGCTCTCCCGCGTGGCGCGGTCAGTCACGAGCTGGGTGGTCGCGCCACGTCCACCGCAGCCCGTACACCATTCCGGGGACGAGGTTGCGGAACTCCACCGTGGGGCGCGGCTCGGCATCCGGATCGATCAGCGGCCCCGTGGGCTCGTCATCGGTCACCGTGGGCGGGGTGACTCCGTCGAGGACCCAGACCCGGTCGGCCAGCCCGGCAAGGTGCACGGTCGCGGCGAAGAGCCGGCAGTCTCGGCGGGGTGCCATGACCAGCATCGGCGGCACGACCCTTCGGTCCGGCAGGCGCACGGCCGAGGTGTAATGGATCAGCTCGCCGCACCGGTAGGTGCGGTCGAGCGACATCCGGCACTCCCAGGTCTGCGGATGGACTCGGTGCACCGCATCCAAGACCACACTTCCCGAGACGGCGAACCCCGGCGCCAAGTCGGTCCCATCCCCCGGCAGGCTGATCATCTCCGTGACGTGCGTCAGTGTCGGTGCCGTCACCACCAGCGTGTAGGAGGCGTGATAGACGGGACTGTCGTTGCGCAGGTCCACGCGGGACCTCAACTCGTGGAGAAACCAGCCCTTGTCGTCCTTGGTGTTCTCCATCAGCCGGGACGCCACGAGGACATTGGCGTCGGTGACTCGGCGCCTGGCGACTTCGGTGCTGCGCTTGATGTGAGAGCCAACGTCCTGCAGGCGTGCGGTCAGGGTGGGCTGGTCATCCGGGCGGGTCGCGCACGCCCGTGCAAAGGCTAGATGGAGGTCCGGCGGCAGGTCTTGTGCTGCCACGAGGAGCTGGCGAATGAGGGAGGTTCGTGCATCGGCGCCGCGCGCGGGCCCGTAGCCGGTCACCTGCGCGAGGGCCGGCCCGACTCGTGCGGCCAGGTTGGCTGACTGGAGGCCACGATTACGCTGCAGGTGCGCGAGATCGTCCGCGACATCGCTCACGTCGACATTCACGTTCACCTCCCAGTCACCGCATCCGGCGCCAGAATACGCAGCGCGCGCCATCCGCGTCCGCATCTAGTCGCGGGCATTTCCGAGGCGCGGCGTGCGAGGTGCTGTCCGTCAGAACCGGCGACACCAGAATGGGCCGGTCGGCGGCATCCTGAGGATGCTGTCGTGGCCCTCGAACGAGGGGCAAGGATATGGAGACGGAGCTCTTTGTGGGCTACCTGGTCGGCGTCGTGGTGGCCGTGACCGTGATCAAGGCACGGGCGGGTGTCGGCATCTGGGGTCGCCCGAAGATCTTTGGACCGGACGGCTTCGGGCCTGTCTGGACAGCCACGACGATGGCTTCCGCGATGTTCTGGCCGGTGGTTCTGGTGCGCTGGCTCGTTCAGGGGCGACCGGAGCCGAGGGTGGTGTTCAACGAGAAGGCCATCGAACGCGAGGCGCGCACTCTGGCTGGTACGGACCGACTCTGATCACGATGCTTGCGGCTGGCGGGCAGTGGTCACAGGATCGAGCCGACGAGCACGATGGCGCCCGCGACCAGGAAGAGCACCATCACCGCGACCAGCCACTGCAGGAGTCGGCTTCGCGGCGCATGCGTTGACCTGGTGGCCTCGACGCTCCACAGCGCCGGGTCGTCGAGGTGTTGGAGGACGGGTGCGGGTGCCGTGGGGGGCGCCTGTATCCCAACGGGTGGTGCCGGGGGTGGCGGTGCCGACATCCCCGGGGGTGCCGATGGCATCACCGCGGCCGGCTGCTCCGGGAGCGGTCGTGGACGCGGCGCCGGCCACAGCTCTCCCAGTCGACGGGTCGAAATCTTGTCAGCCGGCACTGGAGTTTTCCGATCCCGCGAACCAGGCGGCCCAGCGCCGGCGTGGGCGTTCCGTCGTGTGAGCCTGTGGGTCGACCCGTGGTGGCGGGGTCTGCAGGGGCACGGGAGCCGTCGTGCGTGACGCCGCCGGCTGGGGTGAGTAGCCCAGGGTTCCTCCGGGCATTGACGCAGGGTCGTCGGATGCATTCCGGGTTGCCGTCTCGATGACGATCCCCGTGGCGTCGTCCACACTCCCCTCTGCAGCGGAGAGAAGGGTGTGGATGATCTGGCGGGGGGTCACCGTTGACTCGGCGCACATCAGCTCCTGCAACCGCTCGGCTCCGACGGTCCGGTACAGGCCGTCGGTGCACAGCAGGATTCGCTGTGACCGGACGGGTTCCACGGTGGTGACGAAGGGATCCACACCCTGCACATCGGGGCGGCCGAGCCACATGGACATCCCGCCGCGGGCATCGACATCGTCCCGAGACATCTGCACGAGTGAACCGGCGTACGTGCGGTAGACCCTGGAGTCCCCGACGTTGAAGCAGATCACCGTGCCCTGCACGGTGATGATGGCTCCGGCGACGGTGGTGCCCGCGGTTCCCGGGATGCCCAGCTCCTGAGCGGCCTCGGTCAGGCGGGTGTGGAGGGCATTTGCGCTCGCCACGAGCATCGACCGCTGGCTGGCGAGGCCCCTGCGTGTCAAGTGCTCGGCGGCAGCCAGGCTCGCCGAGACAGCTGCTGGGTGCCCACTCACGCCATCCGCGACGGCGACGAGCAGGGGACCGGACAGCGGGAGCTGCTGGAACTGGCCGGGCACCCCTTCGTCCATCCCCGCTGCGTCGCCGTGCATCGCCCACCCGTTCACCCCGATCGCGTCTTCACAGAAGAGTTGCCCCTCACCACGGCGTGTACCGAAGGCAACCACGACATGTGTCTCGCGCATCTCAGGCCACCCCACGGTCGATGCGGACGAAGCACGACTGTCCTAGGCACAACGTCCACGCGTCACTCGGGCTCATCGCCTGCGTCACGATCTGGGTGAACTGATCGCCCTGGACGTGAAACACCAGGGTGCGGCTGGTGCTGGGGACATGGACCTCCAGGAAGTCCGTGGTCACATCGAGCTCGAGCTGTGCCCGACTGACGTCGGGGAAGAGGCGGAGCACCCGGGCGATGGCAGGGTGGACATCACCGCGGCCAATGGTGTGCGAGCCCGTCGGCAGTGCAACCATGCTGAAGTCGGGTAGCGTGATGCGCCACCCGTGGAGGCCGCCGTGGGGCGTGTCGTGCCGCTGCCACCGTGGGGCCTCGGTGGGTGCCTGAGTCGGTCGGGGTGGGGATGGGTGTGCGGGTGCCGGTCCGGATGCCGGTGCCGTCCGCCCACAATCGCCGCACGACGGTTGGCTGAGCGGGTTCTCATCGAAACCGCACGCCGCGCAGGCCCACTGGGCTTCGGTCTCCGCAGGCTCGTCGGACGGTTCGGTCATCGGTTGCTCCTTCGATTCCATCGTTGTGTCCAGTGCTCCCTCAGGCGGGTGAGCAGCCCCGGCGCCGGGCGCACCGCGGATCGGGGGTCATAACCCGTTGGGCCGGGCGTGTCGGGTGGTGGGGGCCGGCCGTCCAAGTGGGCGAACCACTGCTGGCTCGGTCCATTTCGCGCGACCGCCTCAGTCGCCATTCGGCGAAGTTCCGCGGCATTCTGGTCATCGACCAGGGCGCGAAGTGCGAGCGCGCGCGCCTTCAGACCGAACTCTGCGTTGGGGCCCGATTCTTCGCGGGCTGCGAACTGCTCCCAGTCGCCGCGCTGCAGCTTGAAGAGCTTGTCCTCGGGCAGCCCGGCATTGCTGATCACCTCGCGATACGTCGCCCGACTCCGTGAGGCGCCGATGCTGGCCCAACGCAGCAGGCGCGTCAGTTCGGTCATGACGTGGGGCCAGTCATCCTCCAGCTCACTGAGCCACGCGTATCCGGGCATGCCCGAGAACGCCTGCATGATCCCCGACTGGTACAGGTGGCTGACCCACCTGACCTCGTAGGCGTCGAGGTGACCCTGTTGCACCAGCGCCGCAGCGTTGCGCGCCGTTCTCGCTAGTGTCGCTGCGCTGAGGTCGATGGCGTCGCCATCACCGAGGGCGTACCGAGGCGGCCCGGCCGGGTTGAGGGCGGTGATGAGCATTGCCGCCACTTGGTCCGGGTGGACGACGGGGCCGGGGGAGAGGCTTTGTGTAGGGTCGCCGATGCGGAGGTGGACGAGGTCGAGCACTCGCTGTGCGACGGGGTGCCCAATGCTGACCAGGAGGTCACCGAGCCAACGGATGTACGGCTCGCCGCCGCGTTGGCGTTGGAGCTCCCGACGGGTCTCGGGCCAGTGGTGTGACATTCGATCACCGAGCGCGGCTGGGGTCGTGCAGGCCTGGCCGGCAAAGTGCACGACGAAGTTCGAGCTTGTCGCGCCCCAGCCGCCGCTGGGCGCAGGCTCGACGACGGCGACGTCCTCGCCCTCGATCCACCGCCGAACTTGTGCGTACCCCCATCGGTCGTCCGGTAGGCGGGCGCATAGTCCTTTGACCAGCATGACCAGTCTCGGGTCCAGCGACTCGAGGTCCAACCCCCAACCCTGTCGCGCCGGCCGCCTGACCCCCGTCGCGAGCGACAGGGCGGTGTAGCCCAATTGGGCCCAGTCAAACGCAGGGGTGAAGGTCGGATCCTGCGGGTCGTATCCCATCGTGCGACCTGGTGTGTGCTCGTCCTGCTCCGGCTGTGCGGTCACGCTCACGGCGAGATCGAGGTCCGCCAAGGCGACCGAGCCGTCGGCGCGCATGAGGATGTTGTCGGGCTTGATGTCGGTGTGGATCAGTTGTTTGGTCTCGTGGAGGTAGTTGAGCCCCTCGGCGACCTGCTCGACCACGTGGTCGATGAGGTCACGAGGGGAAGGCTGATAGCCCTCTCCCACGGCAGGTTCGGATTGCCCTTGGGTCCGGACCTGAGTGAGTGATCCCTGCGCGCAGTACTCAAGCACCTGCCATCGGTACCCACCAACCTCCAGAGGCCCGTCGAGGCCATGGACGATGTTGGGGTGGTCCATGGTTCGCAGTTCCTCAGCCTGGATGTGATGGGCCCGGGCACCCCTCGGACGGATCGCCTGCCGGACGACCACCTCCGTCCCGTCGACGGTCCGTGCGAGGCTGACCAAGGCGTTCCCGCCGTGCGGAAGGTCTCTAACCCATGTGTACCGGGCCCTCCAGGGTTCCGGGTAGTTGCGGTGTCCCACCCCGAGGTCGACGCGCTGACCCACCTCGGCTCCGGCAGTAGGACAGTCGATCCCGAAGCTGGTGGGGCCTTCCGCGCCGGCTGCCGACGACGAGGTGACGGCATCGACCGCATGGTGCGCTGCTCCGGTCTCAGTCATCGTCAGGGGTCTCCCACGATCGGGTCACGATGTTGAGGGATCGCGATTCCAACTCCGTTTCCAGTTGGAGGAGGTCGCCCTCACCGGGGACTCCGACTGTCCAGAGGCGGGTGCCACTCATCGAGGCTTGGACACGTCGTGGGGAGGGAGGGGCAGAGGCGTAGCGCTCGCGTCCAAGGTCGGTCAGGCAGACGAGCTCCTGATTGCCGGACCCCATGAGCGGATGGGTGGTGGGCATCGATCGCAGGTAGGGGCCCGTGATGATGGCATCGAGATGCGCCGTGACCGCCGAGTAGGCGTGTCGCACGGCGGACGTCGATCGGCCCGTGAAGCACAGGATGTCCACGTCGTGTGGCCACAGCGACCGGATGCCGCGCAGCAGCTCGATCAGCTCGTCCGGCTGGTCGAGGGGCTCGCCCCCAGAGACGGTGACGCCGTCGATGCCGGGGTGGGACGACAACCACCGCAGCACCTCGTCGACCTCGACGTCATTGGCGGGGTTCGCATCCCAGGTGTCCCGCGCGATGCAGCCCTTGCAGGCGAGCACGCACCCCTGTGTCCAGACGCCGGCGCGGCGTCCGTACCCGAGGGTGAGGACTGGGTAGTGGGCACGGGAGATCAGCATCAGCTACCCCAGCGTGACCTTCCACGAGTCGGCCTCAGCGTCGCGCTCGAGTCGGGTGATGTTGATGGCACCCTGTTCCAGCCGACCTGCCTCGTCAATTCGGTCCGACAGCGCTCGTGCCAGTGGGTTGACCACGACCTCTGCCAGAGCGGCGTTCACTCCGCGGCCACCCATGGAAAGGACCTTCTCGACCATGGTCTCGAGCTCAAGGTGCTCGCGCGCGGTCGCCGAGAGGCCGAGTGCCGCTCCATGCTTCTCGGCCACACGAGCCGCGACGTTGGCGAGCGCGGTGTCGAGGATCTCCAAGGCTGTTGCTCTGCTGATGAAGTCGAACACCACGATGTTGCCGATCCCGATCCGATTCAGCAGTTCGGGTCGTTGCAGGCGAGTGAGGAAGTGGTCCATCACGGACTCCCTCACTCGCATGGCGAAATCTCCGTACGAGATGCCGGTGCCGGTTGCCGGAAAGCGCTCGGAGTACCTGATCTGTTGAACGGCCACGGTGCGGCCCTCGACGACCGCTTCGGTCATCACCCCGAGGTTGGACGTGAACACGATGATCGTCTCCGAGAAGTTCACGGTGGCGCCACTGCCATCAGTGAGCCGGCCCTCGTCCAGGATCTGGAGGAACTTGTCCATGATGAGGGGGTGGGCCTTCTCGATCTCGTCGAACAGAAGCAGTGAGAAGGGCCGTTGTCGCACGGCGTCGGTCAGTTGCCCGCCAGCGTCATAGCCGACGTACCCCGGCGGAGCGCCGATGAGCCGGGCTTCGGAGTGCTCCTGCGAGTACTCCGACATGTCGAAGCGGGTGTAGCTCTCCGCATTGCCGAAGATGAGCTCGGCGATGGCCTTGGCGAGCAGGGTCTTGCCGACTCCGGTCGGCCCCGCGAGGAAGAGCACTCCCTTCGGACGATGGGGGTTGGTTCCTGAGGTCTCTGCTCCCGAGAGGCCTAGGGCGGAGCGCTGGACGATGTCGGCGGCCTTGTGGACCGCGTTGTCCTGACCCTTGACCATCGCGGCAAGGAAATGCAGGGCGCGGCCGTTGCGGATGCGCGTCATGAGCTGCGGGCTCTCCCACTCACTCTCGATGACGCCAACCCGGTACGCGAAGCTGGCCTTGGCCAGCTGCCCGAGACCAAGT
>Ga0075163_10006935_pt1 | contig 15012 bp, 28 predicted proteins | sample JI1023141ADNA_FD_71478 | JGI IMG/M metagenome (GOLD analysis project Ga0075163, IMG submission 71478) | Wastewater effluent complex algal communities from Wisconsin, to seasonally profile nutrient transformation and Carbon sequestration -... | ecosystem: Engineered > WWTP > Effluent > Algae...
ATGCGTCCAAACCGACAGTTGGGAGAACGTCGTGCGGAAGCAACGATGGTTTCCCAACTGGAAGGCGATAGCCGAGCCGTCCATTGGGAAAAATTGTCCCGTAGGGCGATTTTTCCCAACTATCTGATATACGCTATAAAAGTATTACTTATCTGTGCCAAAGCCTGTAAAATATACAAAAGTTAAGGTTATAAAAATAACCGAAATTCAATATAATACGTTGAAAAAATTAGACAGTTATAATATAAATGTTGCTAACTTTATCCGCCAAGCCATTTCTGAAAAAATAAAGAAAGAATATAATGATTTGATACCAAAAACACCTAAAACAAAACCACCTTTTTAACCAAAATTTAAAAATGATGAATACAAATTATAATTATATAACAGTAGGCTTTAAGACCACTACTCAGCGAAGTATTACCTCAAAGCATCCTTTTTTTAGAGGAGAACTTATCGTCAAGATAGATGAAGAAAAGATTACATTTACTAAGCCAGACCTGTCATACATGGGTAAGACATATAAACCCTTTGCAAACAAAAAAACAGGATTTCTAAACACAGCCATCATGTGTGATATACCTTTAGGAAAATACGAATTTGACAAGGAAGAATCAAATGAGGATAAAATTGTAGTATACTACGCTCCGATTGAAGAACAAGAAAACTAACGACCAATAAAACAGTAATCATGAAAACCAACCTAAAATTTATAGTTGCCATCCCAACAATTAATAGAGCCGATTTATTAAATGAAGCACTAGCTCACTATTTTGAAGACTTCCCAAACACCGAAATTGTTATCTGCGACAATGGGAAACAACATGAAATAATTACGAGAGAAAACCAATTTGTAATTTATCGCCCAGAAAAAAACTTAGGAGTAGCAGGCAGTTGGAATATGCTTATGGATTATGCCATAAAAACCAATGCAACTCATGTATTGATGCTAAACGATGACATTTATTTAGGCAAGACCGAAGCCGAAATCTTCGAGTTACTACGATTCAATCTCGACGTTAACTTCTTCAATTCTTTTCAAAACTGGAGTGCCTTTATACTATCGGTATCTGGATTTAAACAAGTCGGCAATTTTGACGAGTCTTTTGGGAATTGCTATTTTGAAGACAATGATTATTTTTATAGAATGCAATTACTACAAATTCAAGATTTCTACACTGCCTTTCTTAATCCAGTGATATATAGAAATTCTCAAACCATCCAGAAAGACCCCACTTTGAATAGTGCCTTTTTAGACAATAAAGCCTATTACATAAAAAAATGGGGAGGCGCACCAAGTTTTGAAACATACAAAACCCCATTTAATCGATGAATAAAGCAACAGCAATTATTCCATTTCATGACGAAACCGAATCGTTACTTTCAGTCATTGAAATATTAAATAAAATTGATACTATAGCCGAAATTATATTGGTAGATGATGGCTCAAAAAACAACCTATCTGAAAAGATAATATCGAGTGTTGATTATACAAAAAAGCATATTCAATTGCATTTCACAGGAAAGAATATAGGGAAGTCTCAAGCAATAGGCTATGGTTTAGAACATGCAAGCTATAATACTATCTTCCTGCTTGATGCAGATATTAAAAATCCTTCGCTGTCAGACTTTGAGACTGCCCTGAAGGATTTTTTTAACCACAAAGCCGACATGCTCATATTGAAGCGAATAAACTCATTAATGACCTTAAAAATAATAAGAGCCAACACACTGCTCTCTGGTGAACGAATTGTAAAAAAAGAATTACTTCAAAAGGTTCTGAAAAAAGGTATCAATGGATACGAAATCGAGCTTGCTTTAAACCAACACATGATAAATCATGATAAATTGGTATTGTCTCGTCCAAACAGTGCAAAAAATACCTACAAGTTTATTAAATCTGGACTACTCAAAGGTATATCCAGAGATGTCAAGATGTACTACAACATTATAAGCTACATTGGAGCAAAAAATTACCTGAAACAATGGTTGTTTTTCCCTAAAAAAAATAAATGTAAAAAAAAATAAAAATGTTTGTTATACCAAAGATTTTTATGTTATATTTGTACCAAGAAAACATAAAAATTAAAACCAAATGAAAAAAGATACAGAAATTTTAGCAAAATTATTTTCAAGTAAATGGAATTATGCGTGGGGCAGAGTCGATTGTCATGTAATTTCGTTATTCTATAAACATGGAGGATTTGAAAAATTACATGAATATATTGTTTCGGAAAAAGAACGGATGGATAAAAGTAAAAATACTTATTTCGGGGCTTATTATTCGGAAGATTTGATTGAAACATTACAAAAAGCGAAAGACAATTTAACTGAAGCTGATTTTAGAGACTACATCATGTCATCTTTTAATGTTCGCTTCAACAAGGAAAATTTTATCCAATTAGAAAAAGAAAATTTACTGCAACATTTTTATGATTTTAGTGATGATTTTAGAGGAAATATTGTTTGTGTTCATAAAATAGCAGATTACATGACTATTGAAACGTCAAGTAAAAAAGAAGGAGCTAAATTTTACAATAGGGGTAATTATTCGACAGTTTTTTCAAGCTTAGAAGAAGCTTTAATTTACCAGATGTATTCAGGTAGGTATTTTGACACATTGTCAACTCTTTTGAAAAGCAGTAAAAGCGAAAATTAAATTTATCATAAAACTACTAAGGGAAAATGAGAGATAATTGCAAAATTTGCGGTGCAACAATTGGAGAAAACAACATGACTGGAATTGGAGGTGGATGTATGATGAATGTGGTTCAGCCTGCTTTAAAAGACACTTTTTTTAAGTTTAAATATTTAGAAGTATATGTGGAACAAGTGCAAATTTGGAGAGCTGTATTTTTACAACAATTTGAAAGCACTAAATTTAGAAGTGAATTCAAAAAATCTTTTTATGAAAGTATAAAGAGTAATGATAGAATTTCTAAAAAGCAATTGGAAATCATCAAAACCCAGATTTCGTATAAGGATTTGTATTTGTACAATGAAACTAATCAAAAAAGTTCGGATGTTTACTCTTATCTTTTTAGACGTTTTCGCCCTGCGAACGAAGAGCAACAAAATTTCTATTTAGACAAATTAGAAATTTACAAAAAATCATATTTAAGCACTAGAAAAAAAACTGATAAAGATGAGTAATCCAATTAAAAGAATTAAAACTTTACATGTAAAGAAAACTTCTAATTCAGAATTGTCTGAAAAGTGGAATATGTTTGTTAATATAAATTCTGAACTATATGTAAGATGCAATTGCAAAGGACAAGTGAATTGGGACAAAACAGTAGTTTATAGAACATCGGAGTTAATCGAAAAAAACAACGTGATTATTGTTAAATAAATTGAACACAAATGGTAGAAAAAAACCCATTCTTGTATTTTTCAGCCTCAATACGTGTAGTAAAATCTATTGTAAGCAAAGATTACGGTTATAATGGATTCGGCTTTGATACTGTTGAAGTCATTAAAGAAAAAATGATTGAGGCAGAAACAAAAGTAAAAGTTAAGGAGAAATTAGCTGAATTATATCCGCAGTTTTTTCAAAACGGAAAAGTATATGAAAAGGAGACCAAAGACCAAGCACAGTTCTTTTACGTCATCATAAAGAAATTGTCCAATTATGAAGTAAACAAAATACACGAAGGAAACTGGACGTGTGACTATTGCAAGCAAGTTCATGAAAATAAATATGTGTCTCCACCGAGATACTCAAACAAACCTTCGTTTATAGGTAAACTATTTTGTGATAATCAACAATGCTTTGATGAATACAAGACAGATTATTATAAAGACGTAGACATGCCTGATGACGAACACCATGTAAATGCTAATAGCCTAAATTACATTTATAAATGCACTGAAAAGTCTACAGGTAAAAGCTACATTGGCAAAACTCGAAATGCTCCTTTTTTCCGATGGTGGAATCACCTAGCACATTCGAGTTCTCCATTTGGCATGTATCTAAGAACCACAAGTCTATGCGACTGGACATTTGAAGTTTTAGAAATTTTACCAAGCACGATTTCCGATGCCGAAGTTTTTAAAATAGAAACGAAGTATATTCTTCAATTTGATAGCATAAACAATGGATTTAATTCTGTTGTAAGCGCCAAAAGCAATTCAATACCTTCAGGAACACTTTTTGATTCCGCGGAAGAAGCCTCATAAACTTTATTAATTTAATTTAAATAAAAAACAAACCGATGAACACCGAGACTCCATCAAATAATCAAATTACTGATTTAGAAACAAAAGCCAAAATTTTTGCTATCAACAAACATTCAGCAGTAAATCATAATTATGATAATAAACAATATTCAGTACACTTAGAAAACGTTGTATTCAATGCAAAAAAGTATATTGATAAAATTGTTCCAAAAAGCTTTCATCAGGAAGTTATTGCTTCTTGTTGGTTGCATGATACAATAGAAGATTGCAGACTAACCTATAATGACATTCAAAAAGAGTTTGGAACTACAGTCGCTGAAATTGTTTATGCTTGTAGTAATGAAAAAGGAAAGAATAGAAAGGAGCGCGCCAATGACAAATATTACAGAGGCATCAGAAATACGCCTTATGCAACTTTTGTAAAAATGTGCGACCGTTTGGCAAATATTGCTTATTCTGAGGCTTACAAAACCAGAATGTTAGCAGTATATAGAGCCGAACAAAAAGAATTCATTGATGTTTTAATTAACAGCCAATCTTCATTTGTTAGACGTCAATATTCAGACATGATAAATCTAATGAATATGTTGCTCGAAACCGAAGAAAATTAATTAATCCCTTAAAACATATTTCACCATGCATGCAGACTTAAAAGGAGCTTTACGACAGATAAATAAATCATGGAAAGCTTTTACACATAGAGGAAAGCCAATGACTAAAATACAAGTAAAAGCAGTCTTGGAATACGGCATTAGAAAAGGTTATGAAACTACTAAAGAATTGTCCGATGAAGAAGTAGACACCATAATTAATCCAAGAAAATCAGTTCATCAAATTTTTGAAGAAGCCAAGGAAGCAGGATTAGATGACAATCAGATTAAAGAAATTTTAGTAAAGGAAAAAATTATAATTCCTAAACAACCATCTTTGTTTGAAAATGATAGGAATTGGGTTGAAGATTTTAGTCATGAAAACGGAAATTACTCCAATATCTGTATTCGTTGTAACAATGAGTTTTTAGGACATAAAAGACGCGTAGTTTGTAAAAATTGCAGTAACAAATAAATATTAAATTTAACAATAAAAATACGTTATGAAAATTATTCCACCCGCCGAAGTATTTATTATTAACAAACAAACTGAAAATCGTCCTCCAACTCCAAAACAAGTTGAAGAATGGCTAATTGAATTCGCAAGAATGCACGTGAATGAAGCTTTGAAACAATCTTCTGAAAAAGCAACATATATAAGGGTTGGTAAAAATGTTAGTATTGTAAAATCCAGCATTTTAAATGCTTATTCTCTTAAAAATATTGAATAATGTGCGATAGTATATTTTTTAAAAACGGAGATGTAGTTGGCACTGTAAGACAGTTCCAAGACACATTTAAGGTAGACGCAAAGCAATTTGATTTTGATGGAAACGAACAGTTTTTGGATTGTTGTTTGTGTCAAATTGATTTACAACTTTTTTTTAAAACAAACCCTCAACATCGATTCGAATATGATTCTGGTGATTGGGTAGAACAATAATAAACATATAAAATTAACTAATATGAAACTAAAAGTAGAAATAAATAAAACATATGATTATTTTGATGACGGAAAAATTAGGGAATCCCGAAGGCTTCCTGTAACGATAAGAGAAATTATTCCATTTTCCGAAATTGATAAAGAAACGCTTGTGCAGTGGCAAAACGAAGTAGAAGATTGTGATTGGCTATATGCCAAAGAAACCGATTATTTTATAAAAGGTGATTTGCAGTTATCTGATAATGAAGTCGAAAAAATTGTATTTGTACGAACATTAGCAGACAATCGTTGGTTTAGCATTGGTTGGTGGGGAGGAGTTTTGGATGTAGATGGAGCATTATTGGCAAGTATTTCTAAATAATTAATTAAAATTCTTGGTATTACAAATAAAAGTGATACATTTGCTACAATAAAAATAGAAACTCACCCAAAAAAATGAAATACAATCAGCAGACATTAGTAATATTCTTAAAAGAATTGGAGGAGCGAGGTTATGTCAGAAAAGAGTCATGTTACAAGAATGAAACTTTTGGCTATTGGAAATCTTTTGGTGAAATCGTAGTTGAAGACAATAATTTTGACGAAAATGTTGTTGGTAAATCAGTAGAACAACCTACGACCTGCCAATATCAAATAGCGATTTTAATTTATGACCTTTCTCTATTTACAGTCCCGAGAGAGGACGACTTCCCTATCACTGTGAAATATGAATTTGTTATTGGAGCAAGTCACGTTCTCGATACCGCTACCGCATCCATAGCGGATGATAAAATGACGGTAAAATGGTTTGAAGTTTTTTGCAAAGAACTCTATGCAAAGTTGTTTGAAGGTTTTTTGTTCGAAAAACAAAAGTTTGTGAAGTGGGAAGCCACCGAACTCTTAAAAAAGATAAATAGGGCTTTAGGGATAGACATTACGCAGAAAAACAGAAAACGATTGTATGTCTATGCACGTTTCATTTTCTTTCATAAAGTTAAAAAGAATACGAATCTAAATTTGGTAGACATAGGCAATTTGATTGGCAAAGACCATGCTTCAGTAATTCACGGATTAAAGGAATATGAAAAACTCAAAAAATATCCTGATTTTAACAAAATCAGAAACAAAATCAACAATTTTCTATTGGAGGACAACAATGGAACATATTTAGTATAAATTTAAATAATATAAAAATCATGAAATCAAAAGAGCAAATTCTCGATATGAGAAACGAACGAGTATTGTTAATAAAAAAAATTGAGAATTTTCAATCTGAAATAGGGTCAGGATATATAGATTCTTCAGAATTAAACTCATCTAAAAAATATAATTCTGCATTAGAGCAACTACAAATTTTAAATGATATTTTAGAAATTCCAAAATATTTACGTAGTTTAAATACTTATTCTATAGAGCAATTAGAGAAAATGTAAAACCCCCATAGAAATTTTAATTTTTAAAAGATGGTAACTAAAATAATTTTAAATGAAATAAAAATTAATAAAGGCGAATTTATAAATTTAAGTCATCCTAATGAATTATTTCGATTGAATTTTGAAATTATTATACCAAAAAAAGTAAATTAATAAAATATAAAAATGGTCATTGTTATTCAACAATAAAAAGAGATGATGGACAATATTTTACCCAACGTCTAATTCCTTCAATTTACCAAATTATACATCAAAAAGTTCAATTTTCAACCAAAAACCAATGATTAATATCTCAATAATCTGTTTATTTTGTCCTTGCGAAAAAATTCACGCAAGGCAAATGTGTAGAAAGTGTTACAATCGAGAAACAAGAAAATCTAGTGTTCAAACTGAAATCCAAAAATTAAGAATATCAAAAAAAGTATAGACAAACCGAATCCTATAAAAAATATAGAAGTAACTGGGAAAAAACTGAAAAAGGAAAACTATCTAAAAAAAGAAGAGATGAAAGACATAATAAAAACGAAAAGCGTAAATCATTTTTTGTATCTGAAGAATATAAGCAAAAAGACTATTACATAGTTAAGCTAATAAATGACAGGTTTAAAATCAATAGAAATACAATTAAACTTCATCCTGAATTAATTAAACAATACAAACAAGAATTAAATATTAAAAGGTTAATAATAACTAAAAAAATCCAGAAATTATGACATCACCAAAAAAAACAATTAGACCAAAAAATCAAAAAGAAGTTTATTCGTCTTTTAGTGACTTATATGAAAAAATAATGAATGATGAAGTTAGTATTGAAAAAGCAGAAGTAGCGGTTCAGGCTTTATCAGGGATGAATAGAACTATGGCTATTGAAATAAAAATTACAGAATTAAAGAAAAAACCATCATTTGATTCAGTAAAATAATTTTATGAACCAACACAAACCTTTAGCAATAATTCTGCATCTCTTTTACACAGACCTTTGGAATTATTTCTTGCCCTATCTCAATAATATTGAAGTAGAATATGATTTGTATGTCAGCGTATCGGAATCAGAATATGGTCATCCAACTCAAGTTTATGAAATCATTTTGCAAAGCCATCCTGATGCAAAAATATATTCATTGCTAAACAGAGGCATGGATGTAGCTCCTTTTTTATTTATTTTAAATGAAATTCATCAAAGCGGTGCGAGGTATGATTGCTTGCTCAAATTGCATAGCAAAAAAAGTTTAGCACATAGCATAGAACTTGGGGAGCGGTGGCGCAATGATTTAACCAAATCGTTGCTTGAAAGTCCAGAGCGTTTCAATATGGTATTCTCCACTTGCAAAAACCATCCTAAATACAAAATGGCAGGAAGTTCTAATTGGGTTTTGCCTCAAACAATAGGTGGCTACGAACAGCAATTTTTCAATGCGCCCATACTATTTTCGGATTATTATTTTGTTGGTGGTACAATGTTTTTGGTTAACTTTGATGTATTGATGTCTTGGTTTATTAGCCAAGACATTTTCAATCGTTTTTACCATCAGTTTGAAGACGGATACATTGGAGATGGCTCAATAGCACATCAACTCGAGCGAGTGTTTGGATGTTTGATGCGTGTTGATGGATTTGAAATTTTAAAAACTTAAAACCAATAAAAAATGGAGATATTAAAATATCCATACGAGAAATGTCTAAAATCACCAATAAGAAAAAACAATAATCATGGCACAAGGAGTTCATAAAATCACAGAAGATTTTGAAAAAGAAATAGCAAAATATACTGGCGCGCCCTATGTAATTTGCGTAGATAATCAAAGCAATGCGTTGTTTTTAGCTTTGTATTATTGGATGAATTTTAATAAAAATTCAGTTTCAAATTCGCTATATGGAATTTGCATTAATATTCCGTGCAGAACATATCCTTCCGTACCCTGCGAAGTGATTCATGCAGGAGCTAAGGTTAATTTTGTTGCAGTTGCAGGAAAAACTATAAAGGGAGCATATCAATTAACGCCTTCCAATGTCTGGGATTCAGCCTTACGCTTTACCGCAGACATGTATATTCCAAGCAGTATAATGTGTGTATCATTTACAGGAGCATACAAGCATTTAAAGCTGTCAAAAGGAGGAGCAATACTTCTTGACGACGAACAGGCTTACAAATGGCTTAAAAAAGCGCGATTTAGCGGACGCGATGAATGTAGCTATCATATTGATGATTTTGATAACAATCCCGTTATTGGTTGGAACTTCTACATGATGCCAGAAATTGCATCAAGAGGATTGCTGTTGATGCAACAATTTTATAATGCCGACGGCACGAAAAAGCATAATGAAGACATCGAACTGCCTTACCCTGATTTGAGTAAATTCAAAATTTGGCAAAAATAAAGCCTTAGTAATTTTTTTTTAAAATAATTAACACATGATATTTTTCAATCCTATATTAAATGCTAAAAGAATTTTAGATATTTTAAAACCAAAAGGACATTCGTCAGAAAAAACCGAGGAAATAAAACCCATAAAATCAAATTACCTAGACGTTGAAGCAGTTCAACAATGGTATAGTGAAAGAAGAAGAAGAAGATAAAAACCTCCATCAAAAAAAATAAAAAATTGTAATGACCATGAATATTTTTACATTTTTTTTTCACAAAGTCTCGTAAATTTTTTATTAGAAATAAGAAATTTACTTTGTTTGTACTATGTAGTTTAGGATTAGTTTATGCGAGTCATAATTTTCCAATTCGGGTAAAAAGATTAGATTATGGACAAACATTTTATGAATTCTTTTATTAAATTTTTAAACTAAAAATCTTATACATTATGTCAAGAAGTCCACGTTTTACCCCAGAATATTTCTTATCGGTTTTGACCGATACAAAACTGCATTTTGAAAATAAAATATCTAAAACTGAGTTAAGAGAAAAATACAAATCAATTAACTTGCTTTTAAAATATTTTGCATCTAAAAACATTTTAAAAGCAAAAACTAAAAGAGGAAAATATGAATGGATTTATGGTGAGCCTTCAATTGAATTAGCAATTAAGCTTCATCAAGAATTTTACAAAACGGAAATTTTTGATGGCGTAGAAATTAGCTCCAGACCATCTGTTAAATTGGAATTTGAAAAAATCAGTCAATTAAATGATTATTTATACACTAATTATAGTGATGAATTTCGAATTTTTTCTATTTTAGAAATAACAAAGAAGTTTAATGTTCCTAAGTTTTATTTTACATATTACAAACAGCAAAAAATATTAATTCAGGATAAGAAGAATCCTCTAAAATTTAAATGGGTCGCAGAAAATCCATCTGTTGAATTTAACAAAAAAATTCAAAGTGCTTTTGTAATTTACAGATTTTATACAAGAAATAAGGACAAGGTAAAATCGCCAATTAGCCGAAAAATAATTACAAAAAGGGAGACATATCACTACACTCCAGAATACTTTTTAAAATTGTTAATTGACTTAAAAAAAGTTATTGAAAATGATAAATTAATAATTTCTTTAGAGTCACAACATCCCAATATTAAAAATTTCCGCGCCTTTTTTTCAAATAAAAAAATAATAGTTTATAAAAGGGGCTTTAATAGACGTCTTTTTGAGTGGAATTATGACGAGCCTACAATCGAAAAAGCGACCATTTTGTTAGATGAATTTCATGTTTTTAGAAATAATAAAAAAAATCAGAAATCGTCACTTCCATGAAAAAGCACCTCGTAGTATTTCTAGCATTTCAATATCCTGCTATCATCAGTCGAAGCTTTGACAGCCTCGAGAACATTGATGCCGATTTTTTCATAGTAGAAAATAAGACAGAACGTTCTCCTGAAATTGAAAATTACTTCAAAAATAAAAGTCTAATAGGCTACATACAGTTTCAAAATAATATTGCTAATAGTGCCATGACTATTTTTATAAAAGAGTACATAGCTATGCTTCAGGAATATCAATTTATTACCTTTACTGACGGAGACTTGTTTGTCGCAAATGCTAAAGACATTTTTGATGAAATATTTGAAGCGTTTGGCAGAAATCCTGAAATAGCTGTAAGTAGTGCCGATTTGTGGACAGGAAACGATTACAGGAATACCGTTAAACTAGATGATAAAGATTACTTAAAAGATGCTACTAATAATAACCGAATTTTTGGTAGCATCGAGGGCAACACAGGAAATTTCCTGCTTACTGTTCAAAATCATGATTTGAATCTGGTTTCAAACATGATTTTTGTAGATAGTTTTATCAGTCAAAAAGTAAATGCAAACAATCGAAGATGGTATAAGACTCTAAAAAATCTTGCCTACCATCTCACTTGGGATTTGTATATTGAAGGTCATGAATACTACGAATGGAAAAAACAAGTGTACAATACGATTTGGTTCAAGGAGCAACACAGTGACTTTAAAAAAATAAAATAAGCAATGGCATCAACAAAAAAAACTTGCCTAGTTTCCATATTACGACTTTCGATGAAACAGGATTTTTTCATTTTTTTACGCTGGCAGTAAATCATAAAGAAGCACTACTGCATCTTATTGAAAATTCTTCAGATTATAAAAACATCGTAAAAGACAATGTAGATTTTACAATAGAAATCAAAAAACTAAAACCATGACACAAACCAATTTTTACCACAGACTAGAGCCTATAATAATAGGAGCAGGAGGATTTGCCAGAGAAGTTCAAGCAGACTATTACATGACCAATAAAGTTGAACTAAAACTTTTTGTAGATGATAACTATTGGCAAAATGGATTGTATAAGTTATCTGATTTTAATCCACAAGAGCAATGCGCTATTATAGCAGTTGGCTCACCAGCAGATAAAAAGAAAATTCTCAGTAAATTACCAGAAAATACGTTATTCTGGACGCACATTTCAGAAAAAGCATATATTAGCGATGGAGCTATTTATGACAACATAGGTGTCGGAACGATAATTTGTGCAGGAACAATTCTTACTACAAATGTAAAGATAGGCAACTATGTGCATTTAAATTTGAATACCACAGTAGGTCACGACACCGTGATTGGAGATTATGTAACTACCGCTCCAAGTGTTTCGATTAGCGGAAATGTAACTGTTGGAAAATCGGTTTATTTTGGAACTAATTGTGCCGTCAGAGAAAAACTAACTATTTGTGATGATGTAATATTGGGGCTAAACTCAGGCGTAGTAAAAAACATCACCGAGTCGGGATTATACATTGGAACGCCCGCCGTAAAAATAATAAAATAACTAGCATGAAAATCATCTTGTTCTATATTTATTTGTTAGGGTTCTTTATCAGTCTATATCAGGTTTTTTTGAATATAAAGGCGAAAGAATTCAAAACTAAATATAAGGAAATAAAAGAGAAATCCTTTTTTATGCTTTCCCCTGTTCACATTCAAATAATTGTAGGATTAGCAATACTATTTTGTATAGTTTCGTCTTGGATTTTCTTAGGTGTTCGAGTATTTTTAAAATGGAATAGAAGATAAATTTATGACTTTAAGAGTTGTTTCGAATTTACCTCCAGAATTCATAGGAAAAATTTGTAAAATTACAGCATTTGGAGTCGAATTAGAAAAAGAGTACGAACAACTCTTCGGAATAGGCAATTATAACTCTGGGCTACTGCTTTTTGAATATTGTTATAGCAATAATGAGTATGGATTGAGCCTTATGTTTATTGACGAAGCTCCAATTACGAGAAATGGCGTTACATGGTATTGCATGAAAGAAGTTGGAAAATATGCCAGTGGTGATTATTATTGGTATACTTTAAATCAAGTTATGATTTGCAGTTAAGGAAGAGTATGCTTTACGCCTCGATTAAAGACCTAAATAAAAATTATAAAACATAAAATAAATTAAATTAAGGGGTTTCATATATACCTTATTAGCAACAGTAACATTATGAAAGATTTTTTTTTGAAGAACGAGTTAAAAAAAAACTTGAAGAGTTAGATAAAGGTCAACGTATTAAAATGGTGTGAAGTGGTGTAAACAAAATGTTATTACACTAAATTAATTTAAGCAACTGATTAGTTATTGTTGTTAAAGGTGAAGCTTTTCGTAGGTAGGGCTTCAAGGTACAAAAGTTCAAAATTATTACTAATGCTAAATAGAAATACAAATGCTCAATAAATTACTAATGCCCTACTTACGTAAAACCCTTGTTATGTGCTGTGCATTTTGGAAGTGGCTCAAAGAATTGCCTTATTCCGATTGTCCTAAATGTAACAAAAAAGGTGTGAGATTTTCACACGAAGAACATTTTACTGATGGTTCGCCAAATGTGTACCATTGCAACTTTTGTAACGAATATTTTATATAATTATGGAAATAAATTTAGATTTTGATGGAACTTGTGTAAAACACGAATTTCCAAAAGTAGGTAAAGATATTGGTGCTGTACCTGTATTAAAAGAATTGGTGGCTAATGGTCATAATCTTATCTTATTCACAATGAGGTCTGATGTAGAAAACCCAAAGTCCGATAACCTTGATATAATTCCTATTGCTGGCAATTATTTAACCGATGCTGTAAATTGGTTTAAAGAAAATGATATTCCACTTTACGGAATACAAACAAATCCTACTCAACATACTTGGACTACTTCTCCAAAGTCGTATGCTCAAATTATGATTGATGATAGTGCTTTGGGTTGTCCATTGGAATTTCCTGCTGATGGCAGTCGTCCTTATGTCAAATGGGATTTAGTTCGTCAGTTGCTTGTGTTGATGAGGGTTCTTCCTGCATAGCACAAAACCGCTGTTATAGACAGGTGTGGGTTAATTAAAAACGAATTTTAAACAATTAAATAAATAAAAATGATAACATCAATTTCAAAAGAACTTTACGAAGTTCAAATTCCAAACTTCACAGGAGAAGTAAAAATGCTACCTTTTAATCTCGAAAACTTGGCAGAAATACCAAAGCAATTCAAAGAAATGGTTTTAAAAATGATTGAAGTATTACCAATTAAAAAAGGTATTGCTTACTTAACTGTTGATGGCAAATTAGTAGAACAAGGTAAAACTCAAAGACGTGGCGGTGTTCATATTGACGGCAACTTTATTCACGAAATATCTGATTGGGGTCAAGGCGGTGGAAACGGATGGAAAGTTGGAGAAGGTGGCAGAATGTTGTCGTCTGAACATCATAAACTTTCATACGAAAGCAAAACAGGTGGAATGCTTATCGCATCAACTTATCCAGCTTGTAAGGGATGGAACGGAATATTTGAATGCGACCCTTATGTTGGTGGAGATTGTACAAGATTAGAAGGATTAGGAGAAGGTTTTGTGTTGAAGCCAAATACAGTTTATTATGGAAACAGCCAATGGTTACACGAAAGTTTACCTATTGACAAAACAACCCATAGAATAGTTGCAAGAATTACGCTTCCAATGGACTATCCTGTTTTAGAAACGGAATGCTAATGGGTGCGCCCTTCGCAAAACGTTGAGTATATGAGCCGTTGCTAACGAAAAATTAATTTGAAAAACAAATATTATGGATTGGATAAAATGGAAATATAGACAACTAAAGCAATGGCTTATATACTTTGTTATGTACCGTGCTTTTTGGAAAAAGTTGTGGAACTCTGAAAGTGATAACGCAAATTGGGAAATATGGCACGATTCAGATAAAAAGACTGTTACATTGCATTATGTACCAGAAGATGATTATAGTGAAAAAGATGTCAAAATAAAAGTGCCATACGACCAATTTGAAGACTTGGTAAAGTTTATGATTAGGATTCGATAGTATGGTACACAACTTCTGGGATTTCTTCTCGTTTTAATGGATGAAATCCATTGTTAAGCGAAGTCCGTAAGGGCTTTGCAAACGAAAAGAAATCCCAGAAGTTGAAGCAAAGACCGTAGGGATTTTGCT
>Ga0075163_10006936_pt1 | contig 15012 bp, 13 predicted proteins | sample JI1023141ADNA_FD_71478 | JGI IMG/M metagenome (GOLD analysis project Ga0075163, IMG submission 71478) | Wastewater effluent complex algal communities from Wisconsin, to seasonally profile nutrient transformation and Carbon sequestration -... | ecosystem: Engineered > WWTP > Effluent > Algae...
ATCCCGTGTACGCCGGCATGGTGGGGCAGTGGCAGGGAACGGTGGAAGAGCGCGACGATTGCGATAGCACCAAGCGCGTCACCCGTGCGACGCGGGTTCGAGTCAGCGCCGCGCCCGAGCGCGATGGTCTCGAGATGCATGTGGTCACCAAAGATCGCGCCGACCGTGTGGTGACCGACACCGATCATCTGCAGCTCAACAACGATCTCACCACGGCGAAGTTTGGCGGCATGGGTGACACGGAAATGCAGGTGTACGATGTGCGCGTGGCCGACAGTCTCGTCAAGAACTCGCCGCTCCAGTTCGTCATGCAGCGCGAGGGAATTGATGCGGAGCTGTGGCCCGAGACCATTCGGGAGACGGTGACCATCGCGCCGGGCGAAATTCGCATCGTGCAGGAGCGCAAGAATTTTGGTGGGGCATTTGAGTTTCGGCGGGCATACCGGTTGAGGCGGGTGGGGTGAGGGTGGTGCGGGGGACTCACTACGGACGGGCTACTGACTACAGATACGGGACGCAGGGACTGGGAGACTGGGTGACTCCGTACAACTGCTGAGACGGGGACATCGGACAAAGACCGGGGACTGTAGACCACACCACGTGGTCCACGGTCCCCGGTCTTCGTCTTCGGTCTCGCAGGAGGTCCACGTCTCCCGATCCCTAGTCTCCGCGTCCCGTATCTGTAGTTTGCAGCAACTCAAATCTCGCCCCCCCCATGCGCCAGTATAAATACCAAGCCACCGACGACACCTATCAGGCGCTGCGCCGCCTGCGTGCCCCATGGTCCCGTCTCCACATCGCCGACACTGCGGTGACGGCCGTCCTCACCGACGGCACCGGCGTGTGCATCCAGGTGGAAGCCGCCGATGTCGAGGACGCGTTCGAAGCGTTCCGTATCACGGCCACCGTCGATCCCTCGCCAATGGTGTACGGCGATGCCATCGAGGCCTACGCCAACGCCGGCAACGACGTGGTTGTGTTTACCGGTGCCACCTGGAGTGAACCCAACGCCGCCACGCGCGACCCGATCATCTCGGAAACCGCCGTCATGCACTTCAGCGGACACCCCGGGCAGATCTCGGACAGCGCCGAGGTGGTGTGTCTGACGAGTGATGCGCTGGTGGTGGCCAGCAACGCCGGCGCCGGCATGTTGATCCGCACCGGGCTCAAGCCGTATACGCTGGACGTGGTGCGCGAACCGGAAAAGGTGCGCACATTCCTGCTCGAGCGCGGTTACGCCACTGACGACCCCAACGAGACGTCCACATGAGCACTTTGGAATGCCTGCGCTGCAAGAGCGCGATGGAGACCGGGTTTATTGTCGACCACGGTCACGCGAACGCGAGTCAGGAGCAGGAGTGGGTGGAGGGTGACGTTGTGAAATCGTTCTGGCGCGGCGTGCACACGCACAACCGCGAGAAAGCGAAGGTGGTGACGTATCGGTGTGTGCGGTGCGGGTATTTGGAGTCGTACGCGAAAAGCGAGTAGTGACGGCCGACGCGTGGTCGGCACGCACCATGGGCAGGCATTCGTGTGGAGACACGATGGCGTCGTATGGCCGTCGATTTCTCAGGTTGGCGAGTGCGTCGATGTTCGTCGGTGCCGCGTTCGTGCCGGCCACGATGGTGCGTGGTCAGTCGGTATCCTGCGTGATTCGGAAGGACTCGACGGGTGCTGATATCGCAGACTCTCCGGTGATTGCGATGCCAGGAACGCGCGGACCGGCGTACCCACCGGCGCTGCGCGCCGCGCGCATTGATGGGAAGGTGCTCGCGCAGTTTGTCGTGGATACGGCGGGTGTTGTGGAGCGAGGATCGGTGACCATCAAACAGTCACCCCACGGGCAGTTCAGCCAGGCGGTGCGCGTTGCGCTGGAGAGTGCGCGATTCACGCCAGCGAAAGCGTGTGGGGCGCCGATACGCTACACGGTGACAGAGACCTTTGTTTTTTCGATCAGGCGGTGAGTGGCGGTTGGCCGAACGAAATGGGCGCGCCGAATCGAGCCCTAAAGTTTCGTAGCGCGTGCCGCACCGCACGGCATAACCACAGCGCTGCTGTAGTAGTGACTGTCCTGTCCGACCACCGCAGATACACGCTCGAACATTCGACCTCGCCACGCGAGACACCAAGGTCAATCTGTGTTGATCGACACTCTCCTCGTCGCTCTCGAGCACCTCGGCCTCAAACTCACCGACCAAGCCGAGACCGATGGTAGTGTCCCACCGCTCGGCACCCGTCTGCAAGTCACTCGTGCCTTGACGCTGACGGGCACAGACCTCGGTCCGCCGCATCCCGATGCGACGTGTACATGCGAACTTCCCGCCGGGACACTTCTGGAGGTGGTGCAGCCGTATCCGCGAGACGCCGGCGGCTGCTGGGTGCGACCAATTGACCACGATTACCTCCTCAGCATTCCCCAGGCCGCGCGCAAGCGCGCCGCCGCGTACGGATTCATTCTGGAAGTGCCACTCGGCTGCCTCCGTTCACACGCCAGAGTCTCCAGTCAGATCGCGGCGACTCATCCGATCTGAATGATGTGTCGCGAACGACGTTTTCGCCGTGCGAAGTCGGCGCCATGATGCCAGCTCCAACACGTGAAATCGAGCCCGTTTCCGGAACGGTCGAGAAGGCGGCGCAAAACGCAGAGTCGTGGTCATATCCAGACGCGCCGATCCGTGATCACCTGACGCCCCGCCACGATTCTCGCGGGCTCATCCGAGAACATGGACGACCAAAACGCACACGCGATGCGCACTGGGCGCTAGTAGGGTCGCCTTCATCGATGTGGGAAAGGCACATCGACCGGTTCACCTGCCACTCTTCCGGTCGATAGCGATCACCGTTCGCTCGACGCTATTTAAAGCATCCACGGACGCAGGAGCGCCGACGTATGACCGGGAAGAGCGCGACCGATTTGGACCCAGCGATCACGCCGCCGCTGCATCGTGCGTTGGACCAAAGCGAGAAGGTGAAAGAGAAAGTCGAGGAAGCGGCGCTCGAATTGTCCGATGTAAACGCGGCGCTCAAGGGTGACGTGGCGACCGGCGTCCCACTTGTGGACGTGCAGGAGGCGCTTGGCAAGAGCGAGGCCGTCGAGCTCAAGGTGCAGGAAGCCGCTGAGCAGCTGGTGGCGGTCAATGACGCGCTGAGCGAAGAAATCGCCGAGCGTGATCTGTTGGAGCACCGCGCGCTCCACGACGCGGTGACCGGACTGCCGAACGGTACGCTGTTTGGCGATCGCCTGGAGAACGCACTCCAGCAGGCGCGCCGACATTCGTGGCGGCTGTCGGTACTCTTTCTCGATCTGGACGGATTCAAGCAGGTGAACGACACGCACGGCCACGACGCGGGCGACCGCGTCCTCAAAGAGGTCGCAACGCGCCTGGCCGACGCGACCCGTGGCGGGGACAGTATCGGTCGACGAGGCGGCGACGAGTTTCTGGTGTTGATGCTCGAGGTTTAGGACGATGCGTCAACGATCACACTCGCGACAAAACTGTGTGAACGCGTCGCCGAGCCCATCGTCATCGACGGCATCAGCGTCACCGTTGGGATGAGTATTGGGGTTGCCACCTATCCCGACGACGCGACCACCGCGGCGGAGTTGCTCAAGTGCGCGGACACGGCGATGTACGTCGCGAAAAAGGGACGGTTGGGGGTGGCGCGGCATGCGCGTCCTGCGAGCGTGGGCACTAGCCGAGACTGTTCGTGACGTTGCCCTTCACACACACACACACACACACACACACACACACCGCACGTTCATCGTCGGTGCCGCCACAAAAAACAACGCCGCGCCCCTCTCGGAGCGCGGCGTTGCTTGTCTCACACAGCAATCGTTACGGCGTAATCTTCTTCGGCGCCTGCTGCTTGATCTTCTCCATGTACTTCTCGAAGAAGAACTTCTGGATGTCCATCATGTTGATCTCTTTGCCCTGGATGTACGACTGAATGATGTTGCTGGTCATATCCAGTGGCGTGCCCGACGTGATGAGCAGCGTGCCTTCCTTGCCCACCTCGAGCGAACCCACCTTGTCCGCCACGCCCATGAACTCGGCGGCGTTGATGGTCACGGCTTTGAGCGCTTCTTCTTCGGGCAGGCCGAACGCGACGGCCACACCGGCTTCCCACGGCAAGCGGTTGCTGTACAAGCCGCCCGAACCGCCGGAGATCGCGAACTTGACGCCGGCGGCGTGCAACTTGGCCGGGGTCGCGTACGCGTTGTCGTAGCCTTCGTACTGGCGGTCGGGTGCCGACATCGTCGAGGTCAGAATCACCGGGACGTTTTCGGCTTTGAGACGATCGGCATGAGTCGCCAGCCCTGGACAAACCGCGATGCCTCGTGCGTCCGCGTGAAATGGCGCACACGGCAATGTCGCGGATGGCGGATGCGGGTAAAGCAGCGATACGCTACGTGACCGGTTGGAACTGCCCCAGCCTCTCGTCCTGAACCGGCACAGCGCGCTCGTGTACATCGCACGCAAGTCGTAAGTCTCGAGTAGGCGCGTTCGTCCAAGACCGACGCACGCAACGAACGTGACGCGGTGATGCTCGACGGGTTGTGCGCGTCGGAGAGCCGCGCGCGACCTCAGGCGAATCGGCGGTTTGACGGTTGGGAGCTTGGCATACCGACAGCAACCGTTCGTCCCACCGTCGTCCGACGAGCTCGACAATGGCTTCTGCGAGAATTTCTCTTGACAGAAAGCGGCGCACTTCAAATAATCTCGGAGTTGTCAAATGATCAATTCAGGCTCGCCTTCAAATTCAGGAGGTGTTTCGATGTCGACTCTGTGTGATTCTCGTCCGCAGTCCGAAGTCCGCAGTCCGCAGCCGATACTAGTTGCTGCACTCTTGGCGACGTGTGCGCTTGCCGCGTGTGATCGCATCGTCACGAATCCATCAGCTGGTGGCGAGCGTGCATCGGCACGAGGTACCGGCAGCTCGCTGAGCGAAACGACTCTCGCACCGGCACCCTCCTACGAAGCAGACGTGCTCGTCGTTCAATCCGGCGACGGACCCTCGGTGAAGTCCGAATACCATGTGTCGGCCGTGTCGGACGAATCGGGAGCGTCACTGAGGCTTCGACCCAAAGGACTGTCCGAAGACAAGTACATGGTCATTCGGAGACTCGCAAACGGTCAGCGTGTGGTCGACCTGAGCGGACTCGGCCTGAAAACGAATGGAGACGCGCTCCGGCATTCGGACAACGTGACAGTGCGCCGACTGATGGCATTCCTCGACGGCGCAATGCCTCTGAGTACGAAGGACGGCGCGAGTGCCAACGGACCCGTGCAGTTCGCGTCTCGGACATCCACATCATGGGCGCCGCAGGGTCGTTCACTCGGAACAGAGGTCGCGCGGCAGGGGTCGGTGATTACGTACCGGCGCGAGACAGTCGGTGGAAGGCAAACAGTGAGCGTGGACACGTCAATCGGCGTTCCGACGTTCCGCCTCGTCGAACGGCCTGATGGATCCCGCGTGCAAATGTCTCAAGAGTTCGCCCCACTGACACCGGAGTTGTCGGCGCGAACTTCGGCGGCGATCCAAATCAGGCAGCCTGACGGTTCGCATCGCGCAGTCACGCTCACCGTAACAAACATCCAACTGTCAAAGGGAGGCGCCCGATGAAAACGCGCTTGCTTGCCTACGTCATGACGCTAACCGCGTTCATTGGGCAACAGGAAGTTCGTGCTCAGGGAAGCGGCTCGCTTCCCCCAACGGTTCTCCTGCACGGCTACAACGACGCGTACTGGACATGGAACACGGCCTACAACTACTTGACAGTCGTCGAGGGTTTTCCGCTGATCGATGCACCGCAACTTGCGACACGGTCGCAAACGATCGGCCAACAGGCAAGCGGTGTCGCGACAGCGCTAGGCGCGTACGGTACTGCTTTCGCAAACCCACTAGTCGTTGGACACAGCATGGGTGGTTTGGTCGCACGCGAGCTATCTACTCAGGTTCCGCTCAAGGCAATCATCACAGTCGGGAGTCCTCATCACGGTCATCCCGCGCTAAATGCTCAACACACAGCGGGGTACTGGGCGTTTATTCTTGGCCTCTCGAGCGGAATTCAAGTTGTCGTGGAAAATCTGTTCCAGTGCAACCAAGGCGCATTCGATCTCAACGGGAATTGGGTGAACGGGCCGTGCTATACGGTCTGGGAGTACGCTGGCTACGTTTCCGGCGTCATTGGTCTCGCCGAAGAGGTGAAAGCGCGGTACTTCCCAGGACCTGCGGTCGATCAGGTAACACCGGGCAGCTCATTTCTTGATGGCTTCAATGGCGCGACGCATATAAACTCCGAGGTTGCAACGGAGAAGATTGCGGTTGTCGGGCACCTCGAGAATTGGGAGGTCAACAGCACCTTCTTTCGAGCAGCGTTCCAGGGCCTAAACGCAGAAGATGCCGCATACATCGCTGGAGGAGTGACTCTCATGGGAGCGCTGACGATGTACCAAGGCTTCGACATCATCAACCAAGCGGACCCCAACGACCCATTCTACCATGATCGTTTGACCGGCGGGGCGGCGGTCGTCTCCGCCGGGGCGTTCTTGGGTGGTCTCAGCCAATGGTACAACGACCTGATTGGCGGGTGGCCCAATGACGCGTTTGTGCCGACGTGGACGCAGGCTTTTCCGGGCGCCCAAGTTTCGTTCGTTGAAGGTGTTTCGCACGTGGAAGAGCAGTCGAGCTTGGGGCTACTTACAATCGTGACAGCGGCGGGAAACCGACTCCGGATCCCCTGAAGTGTCGCGCGCCTTTTGCCTCCTCCCGCTCGTACTTCTCAGTGGCTGCGAACTGTTCGGCGGGATCGACGCGGCCAAGCTCCCCTATCACAAAACGCTGCTCTGGCAACAATCGGCAGGCGCAAGTCAGGGCGCACCGGGCGTCAGTGCCGATGCCGTTTTCGTCTTGGATCAGCGGCGGAATCTTCTCGCTCTTGACCGTCGCGACGGAACTATTCGCTGGTCGATAGTCACTCAGCAAAACGGCCTCAACAGCGGTGTCTCGGTTGTCGACCAGACCGCAATCACCGCGGCCGGCGCACTTGCCGCCTTCGATATCCCAACGCGCGCGCTTGCGTGGCAGAGCCAGATTCCCGATGGCCTCGGCGGACTTCCCGTTGCGATCGCAGGTACTGTCATCCTGCCGAGCAGCTATGCCAGTCCGACGGGCATGGCATATGCGCTCACCACCGATCAGCAAGTGGTGTGGCAAACGTCGATCTTGCCACCGGACAGTGTTGTAGGGAGTGGCGACATCGCTCGTGTTTTCACGCCCGCGAGATTCGCAGGTGCACTCGTGTACAGCTTCATGTGGTGGCGTGGCTCCACGCAGTCCGTGCCAAAAGGCGGCGTTGCGGTTGTGGATGCGAACACGGGCAACCTGCGGTGGTCGCGTCTCATTCCGGTGCTCAATCCAAGTACCAACACGGCGCCAAGTGATGCGGTGACCGACGGGTCGGCCGTGTTCGTCACCTCGAAAGACGGACGAGTACTGGCCTTCTCGATTGACGACGGTCGGCTGCTGTGGACCGCGGGGCCTGTGACACCGGCGTCGGAAGTCGGTGCGCCGGATAGTCGACCGCTCACCGTTGTGGATCGAACAGTCGTCGTGGGATCAGGGCGAAGCGTAATGACTGGTTATGGCGCGCAGACCGGTGAACGCAAATGGCAGGTCGACACTGAAAACGGAGGTACAGCGCAGATACACTCGTTCGGCAGTAACGGCGCGCTGGCAATGCATTTCAACGGTGGCCTGTCCCTGCGCGAGGCAGCAACGGGCCGCCTGCTCTGGATCATCGAGCCCCGAAGTAATTCCGATCGCGTCAACTCCCTACACATCGCTGGCGACACGGTGTTTGGCACGAGCGCCGACGTCGGACTCCAGGCATTCATCCTGCGGCCACGATAGGCACAATAGCACAACGCCGCGCCCCTCCCGGAGCGCGGCGTTGTTCATCCCACTGAGCCAGAGTGTTACGGCGTGATCTTCTTCGGCGCCTGCTGCTTGATCTTCTCCATGTACTTCTCGAAGAAGAACTTGTGGATGTCCATCATGTTGATCTCGCGGCCCTGGATGTAGGACTGAATGATGTTACTGGTCATATCCAGGGGCGTGCCCGACGTGATGAGCAACGTGCCTTCCTTGCCCACCTCGAGCGAGCCCACCTTGTCCGCCACGCCCATGAACTCGGCGGCGTTGATGGTCACGGCTTTGAGCGCTTCTTCTTCCGGCAGGCCGAACGCGACGGCTACACCGGCTTCCCACGGCAGACGGTTGCTGTACAAGCCGCCCGAGCCGCCGGAGATCGCGAACTTGACGCCGGCAGCGTGCAACTTGGCCGGGGTCGCGTATGCGTTGTCGTAGCTTTCGTACTGACGGTCGGGCGCCGACATCGTCGAGGTCAGAATCACCGGCACGTTTTCGGCTTTGAGACGGTCGGCCGCGAACAACGCGTCACGACCGCCGCGAATCACGAGCTTCACGCCTTCCGACTTGGCCCACGTGATCGCGTCGTTGATCTGCGCGGCCCCTTCCGCTGCCACCACCACCGGAATCTTGCCGTCGATTGCAGGGATCATCGCGGCGTAACGGGCATCGGTGCGCACGGTCTGCCCGGCCTTGATGGCATCACGATACGCGCGCGCTTCACCAAACCAATCCTTGATCTGCTGCACCTGCTCGGCGTACGTCTTGGGCGCCGGCTGCGGCGGACCACCGCGACCACCACCCGGCGGGCCACCACCACCGCCACGTCCACCACGCCCACGTTCGTTCGGGTCGGGCCACTTCACGTTGAGCGCGGCCGCGCCCTTCATCGACATCTCTTCCCACGTCCACCCTTCCAGCGACAGCGCCGACGACAAGCCGGAAATCACGCCGCCTTCCGGTGTGCTGAACGCGACCAGCACGCCAGCTGACCGCGTGGTGCCGATGTGACGGCTCTCGGCGTTCACGGCGATATCAGCGCGCACGTTGGGATTGAAATCGCCCAACTCGTTGATGTCGTTCGACACATCCACCGAACCGATTTCGGTGAGGCCCACCGTGCTGTACGCATCGATGAGGCCGGGGTAGATGTGTTTGCCCGTCACATCCACCACCTTCGCACCACGCGGCACCGCCACTTCTGATCCACCCACGGCGGTGATCTTGCCGCGATCAAGCACGATGGTGCCGTTGGCGATCGTCCCCTTGGTCACCGTGTGAATGGTGGCGCCGCGCAACACCACCGGCTGCTCCTGCGGCGCCACCGTCATGCGCACCTGCGCACCCGCCGACGTCGGCGCAACGGTCGCGCCAAGGGCCAACAGGACAAGTCCCAGCTCGCCAGCCGTGCGCGCCGTACGGTTCATGGTTCGCATGCTCTGCCTGGTCGATTGAAATGTGTGAGTCACTTGCGCGCTCCCGAGCCGCCGCCGCGGCCGCCACGTGCCGGCGCACCGGCCGGCGCGTCTCCGCCAGCCGCAATCACGGCCTGAATGAGCTGCGCGCGCTGCTTGGCGATCTCCTCGCGCAACACCTTGTCTTCGTCGAGCGAGAAATACTTGCGGCCGTCCACCCACGTCTGCTCGGCCTTGGTGAACTGCGACAGCGGATTGCCGTTCCAGATCACGAAGTCGGCGTCCTTGCCGGCTTCGAGTGAACCCACGCGGCTGTCGATCGCAATCGCCTTGGCCGACTGATTCGTGACCGTCGACAAGGCGTCGATTTCGTTCACGCCCGAGCGCAACAGCTTGCCCGCTTCCCAGTTCATGCGCGTCGAAATCTCCGCGTCGTCGGAGTGCAGCGACGTGACCACGCCCGCTTCCATGAGCAAACGCGCGTTGTACGACGTGGCGTCATACGCTTCCAGCTTGAACGCGCCCCAGTCGCTCCACACCACCGCGGCAACGCCCGACTTCTTGAGCTCACTCGCGATCTTGTACGCTTCCACACCGTGCTGCAGCGTCTGAATGCGGAACCCGAACTCTTCGGCCAAACGCACCAGCGCCAGGAATTCGTCGGCGCGATAGCCGTGCGACGACACCAGCAGCTTCTGGTTGAGGATGTCGAGCACCGCCTCCATGCGCAGATCTTTGCGCGGCGGCAGGCCGGTCTTTTCCTTCTCCCAGCGCTTCCACTCCTTCTCGTAGTCGCGCGCGGCCAGGAAATGATCGCGGATGATTTCCTGCACACCCATGCGCGTGTTCGGATAACGCGTGGGGCTGCGCTTCGGATTTTCGCCGAGCGCGAACTTCACTGTGCGCGGTGCGCCGACAATCTTGTACTCGTCGGGGAGTGAACCCCACCGCGTCTTCACATACACGTTCTCGCCGCCAATCGGATTGGCCGAGCCGTGCTTGATCATCGTGGTGGTGAGACCGCCCGCCAGCTGACGGTAGAACCAGATGTTGTTGTGCGTGATCACATCGCCCATCTGCACTTCGGGGACGATCGCAAACCCACTTTCGTTGACCGCGCTCACACCCGAGTGGGTATGCGGATCGATCAGGCCAGGCGTGACATGTTTGCCCGTGGCGTCAACCACCACCGCGCCGGCAGGCGCACTCAGGCCTTTGCCAACACGCACCACCTTTCCGGCCTGCACCAGCAGGTCGGCATTTTCCAGACGTCCCTGCGGGCCCTGCGTCCACACGGTCGCGTTGCGCACCAGCAACGTGGCCGGCTGAGCGGGCGCGGCGGTGCGGCCAAACTCCATCGACGGACGAATGAACGGCAGATCGATCTTTGGCACCTTGGATGCGACGGCGCCGCGTGCCGGGCCTTCGTACCCTTCGGTCCGCGAACCGCGGTAGCGCGCGTCCGTGCCGTTGGGCAGCGACAGCCAGCCGTAGAACGACGTATCGCGCACCGAGCCGGCCAACAGCATCGCGCCTTCCTGACCCAACGGCTCGCCGGCAAACGACGCTTCCAACCGTCCGGTCTCCGTGACGATGCGCACCGACGTCAAATTCACCGGCCGACGTCCCGCCATTTCGATGGTGCCACGAATGCGATTGAGCGGCCCATCGAGACGCAGCGTCGCCGTCTTGAATGTGCCCGCATCGTCAGAGGTGATCGCCCACGTGCCACGCGGGTCCACCTGCGGCGGACGGCTGACACCGTACCGCGTGCCCTGCACCCACACGTCGCGCACGGCCGACTCTTCGGTAAAGAGATCACCGTCAGCAACCACGAGATTTGCCGCCTTGCCAACGGCGATGGTACCATGCGTCTTGTCGAGGCCCAACCACGCCGCCGGCACGGTGGTGAGTGCGGCGAGTGCCTTGTCAGGCGCGAGACCGCGTGCAACCGCGGTGCGCAGATTGGGAAGGAACTGCTGCAGCGATGACAACCCGTCGGCCGTGATGGCGAACGGCACACCTGCCGCGGCCAACTGCGCCGGATTGGTGGGCGCGAGATACCAATGCCGCAGATCGGAGAGTGAGGCGGCGAGTGCCGCTTCAGGGCTCGAGACATTCGGCGCATCGGGGAACGCCAACGGCACGATGAGCGGCTGCGTGCGACCCTTGAGCACGTCAATCAGACGATACTCCTGACCGCTGCCACGAAACCACGGCACCAGTTTGTAGTCCTGCGCGAGCTTGTAGGCGCGCAGATAATCCTCTTCGCTGGTCGTCTCGAAGAAGACGGGCTGCTTGCCTTGCACCGCCTTGCCGAGTGCCGCGAGTGCTTCGCTGGTTTCCGGCGGCAACATGGCGCGGCCGCTGGTTTCATATGCGCCCCACGCGCGGATGTACCACTCCGCGTCCATGAACGACTGCTTGATGAGCGCAATCGTGCCCATCGCCGAGTTGGGGTACATGCCACCCAGCGCGAAGGAGCGCTGGAAGCCGATGGACTGCAACAGATCGGGACGCAGCACACGATCACGCAGTCCTTCGTCACCCAGACTCAGCACCGACGCGGTGCCGCGGAAAATGCCCTGGCTCGGTACGGCGAGGGCCGTACCAAAACCCAGCGACCGGAGCGCGACTCGGCGCGTGGTGTCGTCTTTCGCGTTGGACGTGGTGCTGAACCAGGCGCGGACCTGCGGATTCCAATGGGTGGGACCGACGTCGCCGCCCTGCGCGGGAGCATCGCCGCCCAGGTCGGCCGAGGCGTCGATGAAGCCCGGATAGACCGTGAGGCCCTTGAGATCCCACACCCGTGCACCGGCCGGCGGGGTCATCCCGGCGCCAACGGCCGTGATGAGACCGTTCCGGACGACGATCGTGGCATTGGTGAGCACTTGGCCGGGCGCGGTGACCACGCGCGCACCCACCAGGGCGTGGTAGCCCGTGGAGTTGTCGCGCAGGCCCGTCACGGGCTGCGTGCGGGACGACTGCTGGGCCTCGAGCGAACCGGCGACGAGCGCCGCCAGGCCGAGGAGGGAACGAAAAGCTCTCACGAAGGACTCCCGGAGGACGGCCGGAGGGGGGCCGTCGGTGGAGATAATGGAGGGGGCAGCTACTGTGGCGGGCCACATAGCAAAGAGCTACGTGGTGCGGTACCGCTAACGTTGGCGCAGGGGCGGGCGGAGGGCAAACGGTGCGTGGCGTTTCCGGCGATCGGGTTCCTCACTGGGGACCGATGCCCCCCAACCCCCTGTCGCGGAAGATCCCTGACCGGTCGGTCCGGCATTTCCACGTATCGCTCGCTGGCTGAATGACGCACCTCTCAATGACGCTGATTCTTCGATACAGCGTCGCAGTGGCAGTCTCTCCCTCAGTCAGGTCTTTCTATGATCCATGAAGTCTCCGGCGATATCCTGTTGACCAAGGCCTCGGCGATTGCCCACGGCGTGTCTCCCAACGAGCACTTTGACCTTGGGCTGGCGCTTTCGTTGCGTGAACGCTGGCCAGCGATGGCGAAGGACTTTCGGCACTACGCACACGAGACCCATCCGAGACCGGGTGAGCTGTGGGTCTGGAAAGGTGCGGACGGCACCACGATCTACAATTTGCTGACGCAAGAAGGCGAGCATACACACGGCGCCAAGGCCGGGCGCGCTTCGGTTGCCAACGTCAATCACGCATTGAAGCGCCTCCGCCATGAGCTCGAACGATCGGGTGTGCAGAGCGTCGCGCTGCCACGGTTGGCGACGGGCGTTGGCGGACTCGACTGGAGCGATGTGCAGCCGATGCTTGCGCGGCATCTGGGCGATCTGGGCATTCCGGTGTTCGTCTACACCACCTACCAGGCGGGACGCGCAGCGAACGAGTCGGGCGCGTAAGGAGACGTCAGCAGGCCGAAGGTTCCCGGGCAGAAAGCTCCAAGCCACTTGACGATCGAGATAGTATTACTATTATTTCGGGACGCAAGACGATAGTAATACTATCGTTCAGTGGTCGTAGTGCACCCCACCCGGCCCTTCCATGGCCTCCCTGTTCACCGAGCTCCGGCAGGATTTCCCTGCGAGCGTCGTGGTCTTCTTTGTTGCGGTGCCCCTCTGTCTTGGAATTGCTCTGGCCTCCGGGGCTCCGCTCTTTGCGGGACTCATTGCTGGCGTCGTTGGTGGTATCGTGGTCGGGGCGGCCAGCGGCTCGCCGCTGGGGGTCAGCGGTCCTGCCGCTGGATTGGCAGTGATTGTGCTCAATGCCATCGCGACGTTGGGCGGATCGTTCGAGGCCTTTCTCGTCGCCGTGGTGCTCGCTGGGATTCTGCAGATCGCGATGGGGTATATCGGCCTCGGCAGCATCGCGTACTACTTCCCGTCGTCGGTGATCAAAGGCATGCTGACCGGCATCGGGTTGCTGATCATCATCAAGCAGATTCCCCACGCGTTGGGTTCGTTCCCGCCTCCCGGTGATGCGGACATCGTCAGCGGCGGAGTGCCATCAACCGGCACGATCGACGCACTGCTCCAGTCGATCAACATGGGAGCCGTGCTTGTGGCCGCCGTGTCGCTGGTGTTGCTGGTCGCGTGGGACTCGATGCTAGCGCCGCGGTTCAAGCTCTTCCGCATGGTGCCGGGCCCGCTGGCGGCGGTCGCGACTGGTATCCTGCTGAGCACGCTCTATGCGTCCGGTGCGCTCCCGTGGTCGCTCGAGGCGCATCAGATGGTGGCGATCCCGATCGCGGGGAGCTTTTCAGATTTCATCGGTCAGATATCTGCCCCCGATTTCTCGGCGCTCGGACGTCAGGATGTGTACGTGGTGGCGGTGGTGCTGGCGCTCGTCGCCAGCATCGAGACGCTGCTCTGCGTGGAAGCGACGGATCGACTCGACCTCCAGAAGCGAATCACACCGACCAACCGCGAGCTGAAAGCGCAGGGGTTGGGCAACATCGTTTCCGGGATGATCGGAGGCCTGCCGATCACGCAGGTCATCGTGCGCAGTTCGGCCAACATCACGTTCGGTGGGCGCAGCAAACTCTCGGCGATTCTGCACGGCGTGTGGATCCTCGTCTCGATCGCGACGATTCCCTGGCTGCTCAACATGATCCCGTTGGCAACACTGGCCGCCGTGCTCTTTGTCGTGGGCTACAAGCTGGCGAAGCCCGCACTCTTCCAGCAGATGTACCGGCATGGGTGGGAGCAGTTCTTGCCCTTCATCGCAACCGTGATTGGCATCCTCGCAACCGACCTGCTGCGCGGCATCGCCATCGGCATGGGAGTCGCAGTCGTGGTCGTGCTCCATCACAACCTGCGGAACCCCTTCACCGTCCAGCAGCATCAGCCGGACAGCGAGGAGTATCGCATCCAGTTGGCCGAGGAGGTCTCGTTCCTCAACAAGGGGAGAGTCCTCGAGCAATTGGCGGCGATCCCAGAGCGTGCGCGCGTCGTGATCGATGCGAGCCGGTCAAAAGTGATCGACTTCGACGTGCGCGAAATCCTCCGTGACTTCAAGACCAATGCCGTGGCGCGCAACATCACCGTTGAAATCCACGGCCTCTCTCCCTCCTAAGGCTATCCCATGAGAACGTTGACCCGCGCCATCCGCGACTCGCTCACGCCGCACCAAGTCATCGACGTGCTGCGCAAAGGCAACGAGCGCTTCGTGAACAACCTCAAATCCAATC
>Ga0075163_10006937_pt1 | contig 15011 bp, 18 predicted proteins | sample JI1023141ADNA_FD_71478 | JGI IMG/M metagenome (GOLD analysis project Ga0075163, IMG submission 71478) | Wastewater effluent complex algal communities from Wisconsin, to seasonally profile nutrient transformation and Carbon sequestration -... | ecosystem: Engineered > WWTP > Effluent > Algae...
CGTCTGATCTTGCTGGCGGTGCGCGGGATCGTGGCGAACATCGCGGCCAAGCTGCCGGCAGCGCTGCCGCGGTCCGACGGCATGCTCGTGTCGCGTGCGGAGACGGAGGCCTTCCGTGCGCTGCTGCTCGCGCGCATCGTCGACGAAGCCTTCGGGCTCGCGCCCGGCACCGGCAAGCTCCCGCGCACCAAGGCCGCCTTCGACGCGCTGCTGGGGCAAGGCACGCCGCGGCTCACGCCCATCGCCAAGACCTTCGGCGGCGCCATCACCTCCACCACCGAAGAGCTCCAGAAGACGCTCCTGGCGCTGAAGAGCGCGGCCAAGCATCCGAGCGGCACCGTGGCCAGCCAGGAGATTCGCCAGCAGCTGCAGGGCATGTTCGCGGCCGACGTGCTCGAGACCGTTCCGCTGGTGCGGCTCGCGCATTTTCCCCGCTATCTGCGGGCCATCCAGGCGCGCCTCGCGCGGGCCATCACCGATCCGCGCAAGGACGCCGGCAAGCTCGCGCCGCTCACGCCGCTCTGGAACGCGTTCCTGGCCAAGCACAAGGTGGCGAAGGATCAGGAGACCGCCCGCGAGCTCCGATGGGAATTCGAGGAGCTACGGGTGGCCATCTTCGCCCCCGAGCTCAAGACGCCGACGCCCGTTTCGCTTCCGCGAATGACGGCGGCAGTGACGGCACTTCGTTGAGCGCGACGCCGGCGAAAGCTCAGCCGTAGACGACGCGCGCGCGGCCCCCCACACACGCCACCGTGCTATCTTCGAGCGCGATGCGAGTCTCGAACTGGCTTGGACCATCGCTGCCCATTCTCGTGTTGCTCGCCGCGCTGGGAGGGTGCCGACTCTTCGTCACCACCAGCGATCTCACCGGCGGCGGCAGCAGTACCGACGGCGGCGTCGATGGCGCGCGGCCGCAGGGCGCCGCCCTGGCGAGCCTCACCGTCACGCCCGATCCGGTATCGCTCGCTTCCGGACGCACGCAGCAGTTCGCAGTCGTGGGCAAGGACGCGAAGGGCAACGTCGTGGACGCGCCGGGGCTCACCTGGACCAGCGGCGTCGGCACGGTCTCGCCGACCGGTCTCTTCACCGCTGGCGCCACCAGTGGCTCGGGATTCGTCACCGCGCAGAGCGGCGGCATCCTGGGCAGCGCCGCGGTGACCGTCACCGGTTCCGCGACCATCACCATCGGCGAGACCAACGTCCGCGACAACGACGACTCGGGCAACGCGGGTTACTTGTTGGCGCAAGAGGTGACGCTGGGGACAGCGGCCACCATCAAGAGCATCAGCTTCTACATCACGCAGGCGGTCGGCAAAGTGCGCTACGGCATCTACGACGCAACCGGTGCCGACGGGAACCCGGGCGCCAAGAAGGCCGAAACCGCCGAGGTGGTGGCCGCCATGGGCTTCAACGCGGTGGAGGTGACGACGCCGGTGCTCCTGCAGCCGGGCAAGTACTGGCTCGCCTATGCCCCCGAGAGCAGCGATATGCACTTCCGGCTCGCCGGCGACGGCACCGGCAAGCTCGTGTACTACCAGCCGGGATACGGTCCGTTGCCCGCCACCTTCGGCGCCGACCTCCAATCGCTGAACGACCATTGGTCGTTCTACGCCACGCTGACGCAATGAGGCCGCCGATGAAACGCGCGGTCCTCACGCTGTCGCTGAGCATGCTCCTGGCTTCTGCCCATGCCGCGGCTCAGGTGCCCACCCGAGCGGCGTGTGTGGAAGCGCAGTCGCGGGCCAAGCAGGCCAGCTCCGAAGACCGCATCATCGAGGCTCGCGACGCCTTCCTGGTGTGCGCCCACGAAAAATGCCCGGCCGCAATTCGTGCAGAGTGCACCGATGCCCTGGTCGACGCCAAGAAGCAGATCTCGACGGTGATGCTCTCGGCCAAGGACGCCGGCGGCAAGGAGATGACCGACGTACGCGTGCTCTTGGACGGAAAGCCGCTCGTGGAGAAGTTGGGCGGCGCCGAGGTCGAGATCGCGCCTGGCGAGCACACCTTCCGATTCGAGGCCGCCGGGCAGAAGCCGGTGGAGAAGAAGCTCCTCGTGCTCATCGGCGAGCACAACATCCTGGTCCAGGTGTCCATCGGCGCGCCGGAGCCTGCACCGGCGCCGCCGCCCCCGGTCGCCACCGTGGTGGCTCCGCCCCCGGCCCCGCCCGTCACGAAACCTGCGCCCCCGAAGCCTGCGGAAGAGAGTGGCTTCAACATGCGCCTGGTCCCGGTCTTCGCGCTGGGTGGTGCCGGCGTGGCTTCGGCCATCGCAGCGGTGGCCTTCGGCGTCGCCGCCAAGAACAAGGCCTCCGATCTGCGCGGCTCCTGCGCCCCCAACTGCACGAGCGATCAAGCCTCGTCGGTAGACTCGAAGCTGCTCCTCTCGGACGTCTTCCTGGGCGTCTCGGTGGCGGCCTTCGCCGGCGCAGTCATCTACTACTTCGTCACCAAGCCCGCGGCCAAGCGCGCCGGGATCACGGTCCCGGCGTTTCACTTCTGAAGGTACGGGGCGAGAGGATCGAACTCTCCTGCGTCGGTTTGTAGGACCGATGCTCTCACCAGAGAGCGAGCCCCGCAGGGTGTCGTCGGGGGGATTCGAGCCCCCATGCGCCGAAGCGCCACCGGGTTTGAGCCGGCGGTGTCTGCCAGTTCCACCACGACGACGTGGTGCATGTCGTGTCGAAGCCGAGGCTTCGGTGTCATCGGAGGGGATCGAACCCTCATGCGCCGAGAGGCGCCACCGGGTCTGAGCCGGCGGTGTCTGCCAAAATTCCACCACGATGACGTAGTGCGTGTTCGTGTTCGTGTCGTTCGAAGCCGAAGCTTCGGTGTCATCGGAGGGACTTGAGCCGGCGTGCCATCGCGGGAGCCCGAAGGGCGAGGCGATGGCACAAGGCCTGCGCCCACCGAGGCCGAAGGCCGAGGGGAGGCGCGCACCCTCATGCGCCGAGGCGCGCAGGTTCTCAGCCTGCCGTGTATGCCAGTTCCACCACGATGACGAAGTCTCCCTGCCAGGAATCGAACCTGGACGACCGGCTTCGTAGACCGGTGCTCGGAATCCACCGAGACAAGGAGAGAGAGACGCAGTCCCGCGCGACGGCGTCGGTGCCCCCGGCGGGATTCGCACCCGGCGTGCTCCGGGTGAAAACCGGAGATCCTGACTTCTAGATGACAGGGGCATGGCGCCTCGAGGCGCGCCTATACTGATTGAATTCTTGCGAACAATCTTGTTTGAGTTACTGTTTGATAGCTTCGGACTTTATCGATTTGTAATGCCCGTTCCCTCCCCCTGCCCCTCCCGCAAGCGGGAGGGGTGGTGGGGTTCCACCGGCTCTCGCGGGAGGGTGATGAGGTTCCACTGGCCTCTCGCGGGAGGGTGGTGGGGTTCCACCGGCCTCGCGCGGGAGGGGTGGTGGGGTTCCACCGGCCTCTCGCGGGAGGGTGATGAGGTTCCACCGGCTCTCGCGGGAGGGTGATGAGGTTCCACCGGCCTCGCGCGGGTTCCACCGGCCCCTCGCGGAAGAAGATGACGGCGCGGAGCTCTCGTCCGTTCCCACAGGACGGCCTCACTCTCGCTCGCAGGCGACGGCCATGCGCAGAACGAGAAAGGCCGCCTGGGTGAACCCTAGGCGGCCTCGCCGACGTCGTGGAACGTCAGAGGATGAACCGCCTCAGCGCGCCTCTCGCAGGAGCCCGCGCAACTCTTCGCGTCGTAGGCCGCGCACTTCCGCGGAGACGCGGCGCGCCTCACGGAGCGGTTCGGTGACGACGAGGGAGAAGGCTTGCGGGTTCATGATGACGACCTTTGGACGCGCTCGATGCGGCGTCGATTCACGTTATGCATCCGCTTTGCGATCGGGTCAAGAATAAATCGACACGAACAAACACAATTTCGCCGCCCGTCGCGCCCCGGCAGGTCGAAGGTTCAATCAACTTAGCAGCCAGGAAGCCGCGCGAGCCCGAGGCGCAGCGCGGCGATCTCGGCCATCTCCTCGGCCATGGCCAGCACCTTTGCGGAGACGTCCCGAGCAGCCGCTTGCGCTTCCTCGGTGGTGCACAGCTCGAGCAACAACCCGCGCCCCAGCTCGTGGTGGTGACGCTCGTCCGGCTGGATCACGTCGTCGTACAAGGCAGCGGTGGCCGCGTCGCCCTTGCTCCGACAGAACGCGGAGAAGGCATCGTTGCGCACGAGCGCCAGCGCCTCTCGGGTGAACGGCCCGGCGGCGATGCGCTCCACGGTGGTCTCCAGGGAGAGCAGGAACACGAGGAGCGGACTGCGGCCCTGCACGAAGGGGTCGTAGCCCGCGACGTCGACGCCGAGCTCGCCGAGGCGACGTAGGATGAGCCCGTAGTGCCTGGCTTCGTCGCCGGCTTGCCGCGCCAGCGCCAGCTTCACCTTCACCTCGGGGCACACCGGCAGCCACGCAGCCGCACACTCGGTGGCCTCGAGCTCGTTCTTGAGCGCGAGCTTGAGCAGGGTGGGGACGTCGAGCCACTCGCTCACCGGCCGCCGAGCCGCCGTCTCGTCCAGGAGTGCAAGCGAGGCCGCGTTGGTGCGCTCGAGCTCGGCCACGAAGGCCTCGGGGGTCTGCATGGCTGGACGCTACTCCGACCCCGCACAATTTTCCACGACGCATGGCATGCGGCCACGCGCAGCGTCTGCGCGGCGCGCGATGTGCGCGTCCCCGGCTTTTCCGCGAATTTCCGTGGGACACATGTGAGCACACGGTTTGCAGCAGGGCGCTTCATGAGCAAGCCGGTCCCCCCCATCACCAAGTACATGACCACGTCGCCGCACACGATCGGCGCCGAGCAAACCATCGCCAACGCGGCCCAGCTGATGGCGACCCACAAGATTCGCCACCTCCCGGTGCTCCACGGCGGCAAGGTCGTCGGCGTCCTGAGCCAGCGCGACGTATCCATGATCGAGTCCCTCAAGGACGTCGACCCCAAGGTCGTCAAGGTCGAGGACGCGATGAGCGGATCTCCCTACCTCACCGACGCCGAGACGCCGCTTACGGAGGTCGCCTCCACCATGGCCGAGCACAAGTACGGTTCTGCCATCGTCATGCAGAACAACAAGGTCGTGGGCGTCTTCACCACCGTCGACGCGTGCCGGGTGCTCGCCGAGGTGTTCGAGACCCGCCTTCGCTAGGTCGCCATGAAGCGTATTCTCGTCTGCCTCGACCACTCGGATCGCGCGACCTTCGTGTTCGCGAAGGCCAAGGACCTCGCGGAGCGGTACCCCGCGCGCGTCGTCCTCTTGCATGTGGTGGTCCCCAACGACGGGCTCACGCTTCCCGGTGTGCCGCTCACCCCGGAGCTCGAGGCGCGCGTGGAAGATGCGCGCCGAGAGCTCCAGGAGGCGGCCAATCAGCTACCACCAGAGCGCGTCCACGCCGTCGTGGTCGAGGTGGGCGAACCGTGGCGCGTCATCTGCACCGCGGCGCGCGCCCACTCCGCGGAGCTGGTCGTGGTGGGCTCCCATGGCCCCAAGGGCATCGAGAAGCTCCTCGGCACCACCGCGACGAAGGTGGCGGAGAACACCGACCGCACCGTGGTGATCCTCAGGCCCACGCCTCGAGAGTAGCGCGCGACGCGGTTGCCACGTAGGCTCGGGCCGTGTCCGACGTGTTCTGGGCGAGGGGGCAAGTGGCGGCGCTGTTCGACGCCGTCGGCGGAAACCGCGGCGAGGTCTTGTTGGCGCCGGCCGTCGACGCATGGAGCGAAGCCATGACGAGCCCGGACGCACCTCTGCGCGCGGGGCTCGACGCCGTTGCTGTAGCGGTGAAGCGCTCCGTGGCGAGCGACCCCAAGCTCCGCGGCGGCGGCGTTGCGGTAGCGGCGGTGGCGCTCCGCGGTCCGCAGGCTCACATTGCCAGGGCGGGCGACATCACCGTGGTGCACTGGAGCGCGACAGGGCTCGAGCGCCTCGACGCGGACGATCTCGTTCGCGAGGTAGGCGATGGAGAACGCTTCTTTCTGCTCTCGCCGGCCCTGGCTCGGGCGACGGAAGACACCGACATCGAAATCGCCGCGACCTTCTCGGCCCCGGCATCGGCTGCCGCGCACATCATGCAGAATGCACGCAACAAAGGAGCGGGAAGGCAGCTCAGCGCGCTGGTGGTAGCGGTGCGCACCGACGGCGAAGAGCAGGCTCTGGCGGAGCCGCACGGCAGACCTTCGCTGGAAACCGGAATCGCACGCTCCGCGTGACGCTGCCCTTGTTCCCCGCGCGGTCTGGCGCAAGGATGCGCGTGTGACGACCAGGAAGCGCAAGTCGGTCTCGAGCTTCTTTCCGCCGCCGCCCCTGGGCTTGCGCGGGCGCGACGAGGAGCTGCGCACCCTGGCTTCGTTCGTTCGCGACGCCGCGCCGGCGCGACTGGCGCTGGTGGGCTCGGGCGGAAGCGGGAAGTCGATGCTGGCCGCCGCGTTGGGGCATCATCTGGCGCCGCTCTTCGGCGAGCGGATTCACTGGTTCCGGGTGGGCGCTTGGGACTTCACCACCCTCACCGAGATGATGGCCCTGCGCTTCGGAACGACCCGGGCCCGGGGCGCCATCGTCGGGGGGCTGCGGCGGTTCTTCGACGCCAGCGGCCCTCGCCTGATCGTCCTCGACAACCACGAGGACGATCGCGCGATGGCGCGCCTGCTCGACGCCCTGAGCGGAACGCAGGTCACGTTCGTCATCACCGCGCGCCGGTGCCTCCTCGCGGGCGTGATGGTGTTCCCGGTGACGGCGCCCCGAGTCACCGGGGGGCGACCGGCGTTTCCGCGGGTTGCGCGGCTCACGCGCAAGCTCCGCTGGAACCCACTGGCGCTCGACATCGCCGACTCCATCGTGGCCTCGCGCGGCACCAGCGTGGAGAAACTATCTGCATACCTCACGGAGAGTGGCGTGGAGCAGGTGCGGGCCATCGAGCACGAGGACGATCTGCCGGAGGTCGCGCTCCTCGTGCGCTGGGGATGGGCGCGCCTGGGGGCCGAGAGTCGACGCGCGCTGGGTGTTCTCGCGCAGAGCGAGGGCGACCACATGGACGGCGCGGCACTGGCGAAGCTCGGTCGGCTGCGCGCCGGTGCTACCGCGGCGCTGCGTCCCCTGCTCCGCTTTCACCTGGTGCAAGAGCCGCTGCCGCAGCGCTTCGCCCTCCATGCGGTGGTGCGCCACGCGGTGCGCAAGATCGCCCCCATCGACGCCGTGACCTACGGCCGTCGCGCCTTCGGGTACTACCTCTCCCTGGTGGAGGCCGATCCTTCGCGCCTCGCCACCGAGGAGACGCACCTCTTCGCGGCCATGGACTTCGCCCAGCGCGTGGGTGAGCTCTCGGCCATCCTGCGCATCGACGCGCTGTTTCGCGAGATCGAGACCGCAGCCGAGTAGTGAGCGTCCGGCGAGGGGGCGTGGTAGCTCTGGGTTCATGGGCCGCTCGATTCGCTCCGCTGCCGTTCACGTGCTCACGGCGCTCCTCGTCGTGGCGTGTGCGGCCACGCCGCGCGCACCGAGCCCCATGCCGCCGCCACCCGGTGCCCCTCGGGGAGCACCGGCCGCCGAGGCGAGCTCGGGCCCGGTGGTCCTGGCTCCCATGGGGATCGCGGCCGAGCCGGCAGAGGAGCTCGATCCCGCTGCAGCGACGGCTCGGCCCCGCGGCTTCGTCCCGGGCGCACCGGGTGAGCTCGTACGCTGGGAGACCAGCGACGACGGGCGCCGCTACACGAACCTACCGGCCCGCTTCGGGGCCGCTGCACCGGCGGAGATCGTCGTGTACGCGACGCCCAACGGCAACACCATCGAGCAGACGCTGGGCCGGCAGCGAGGGACCGACGAGTCCTTCCGCTACGACATCCAGCACGTGCTCGCCCAGGTCCGTCTCTACCGAAAAGAAGTACCGGAACGAAACGTCGGGCTGGTGGTCCTGGAGGCCCCGGACCTCTCGTGGCCGACCTGGCGACAGGCGCACGCCGATGCGCCGGCCCGCGCCGCAGCGATGATGAAGTCCATGGCCGATCTCGTACCCGGCGCCAAGCTCTCGCTCGTGTCGCACAGCGGTGGCGGCGCACTCACGTTCGCGCTCCTCAACCACGCGCAAACCCTTCCCGACGCGGTGGAGCGCATCGCGTTCCTCGACAGCCACTATGCCTTCGAGGCCGGCGAAGAGCACGGGAAGAAGCTCGCCTCGTGGATCCGTGCATCTCGCACGCATCACCTGGTGGCCCTCGCCTACGACGATCGGAAGATTCGTCTCCACGGCAAGAGGGTGGTGAAGCCGGGCGGCGGCTCCTTCAACGCGACCTTTCGCCTGATCCATGCGCTCGAAGGCGAGCGCATGACCGTGCGCGAGAGCCGCGAGGGCGCCTTTCGAAGGTTCGTGGGCGAGGACGGCCGGGTCGAGCTCCGGGTTCACCCCAACCCCAAGAACGTCATCCTCCATTCGGCCCTGGTGAGCGACGACAACGGCCTTCTCTTCGCGCTCGCGCGCGGCAAGGGCGAGACCCTCGAGGCGCGCTTTCGGCTCGGCCCGCCGCGGCTCTTCACGGCGCTGGTCGACCCACCGCCGCCCGGCGGCAACGCCTCGGCCGCGGCCACCTCGACCCCCTGACGGCAACGCCCCGTCGTTTCCCGTGCGACCCGCGCCCCCGGGCGGCATCTCCAGCGCGAACCTGACCGTCGTGTCCCCGCCTCGGGCGACCGCCCCGGAGAATTCCCATGAAGCGTGCATTGGCCCTGGTCTCCCTCGCTGCCCTCTTCGCCTGTTCGGCCGCCCCCGAGGCCGGCGACACCGAGAGCGAGGTCGCCGTCTCTTCGCAGGACGAGCTCGTCACCCAGCAGACCTTCGCCGAGGTCTCCCGCATCGTGAACGGCATTCGCTACCTGCCGTTCGAGTACAAGGTCGACGGCTGCTACGCGCGTTCGCTCTACATGTCGATGGAGCTCGCCGCCGCGGGCCACGAGTCCAACGCCATCTTCGCCTTCGCCAAGCCCGGCACCGCCCTGCAGGTGGGCAACGTGCGCTGGGGCTATCACGTGGCGCCGATGCTCTTCGTCGGTGCCAGCTACCAGACGTCGCGCTGGCTGGTCATCGACCCGTCGCTCTCTCCCACCGCGCTCGATGCCACCACCTGGATCGCCCGGATGGGATACCCGGCCGCCACCACCCCGGCGCCGCTCTACCCCGCGTACTCCATCGTTCCGGGTTCCGCCTACGGTCCCAGCGATCCCGATGCGAACGCGGGCCGTGCCGCGGGCACCGGCGCCGCCGTCACCGACGTTCGCGACTTCGCCTCCATGCCGCCCTTCCAGGTGCACGAGGTGCAGTTCGCCTGCAACGTCATGCACCGCTACCTCGGCAACGAGAATGCTGCCAACGCGACCGCCAAGAAGGCCACCCTGGTGGCGCGCACGGTGGAGCTCCTGAACGGCCTACGCGCCCGCCGGAAGACCACCGAGGACGCTGTGTTCTCCGCGGCCCAGTGCGCGGCTTCCAACTGAACCTTCAGCGACGGCGACGCCAGATCTCGCCGGAGCTCGGCGTGGTGCCGCCGCGGGTGAGCCAGTAAATGTAGTCCTTGTCGAGGGCGATGGAGGTGGGGTTCACCACCCCTTCGGCAATCTTGGTGGGGCCGCCCGCGCAGCTCGGGAGCGCGCAGCGCATGACGGTGCCGAGGGGCGCGTTGTTGGTGACCGGGTTCGCGACCCCGGTGGTGCTCCAGTACACGGCGGTCTCGTCGGCGGCGATGTCGGAGACGTACGGTTGATTGGGCGCGAGCACCGTGCCTCCGCCGCCGCATCCGCCGAACGCGCAGCCGATGATCGACGCGGTGGCAACGGGACCGGACGAAGTGAACGCCGTTCGAGCCGCTGCGGCGAGGTGGCGTACGGGAGGCGGAAGCAAGCGATTGCGAGCGCCCGTGCAGCCGGTGTACGGGCAGATGAACAGTCCGCCGATGGGGTTCGCCAAGCTGGCGTCGGGGTCGACGTACACGAAGTCGGTGCCGTCGGTGTAGAGCGCTTGGAACTGGTCCTGAACCTTGTAGGTGCTCCCTGCGTACGACGGCGCGCCGGTGGTGAGGTCCACTCGCGTGAGCCCCTCGAGACCATGGTACGTATAGGCTCCCCCCGCTCCGGCGACGACCAGCATCGATATCCGGGTGGCGGTGCGGCTCGTGTCGAGCTGCGTTCCGCCGGAGAGCTTGCACCCGGCGAGATCGCACTTGGAGAGGCCGCATTCGCTGCCGCACTCCGCGTAGTAGAAGTTCTTCGCGTCCACGGCAATCTGCCGCGGCGTCAGCGCTTCGGTGGCGTAGCGCGTCCCGCGTACGTCCACCATGACGGCCTTGGAGCTTCCGCAGTCGGCGGTGCGACAGCCCCAGATGGCCGCGCCGGTGCCTTCGTACCAGACGAGGCGCGGGCCGGCGACCTGGAGCGAGAAGGGCGCCGGGAGGCCCCGCGCCAGGGCCTCGGCCGTGCACTGACCGGCCTGACACGTGGCGCCGGTACCGCAGCTACGCCCGCAGGCACCGCAATGCTCGTTGGTGGTGCGCAGATCGGTCTCGCACACGGTATCGGGATTGCCATCGCACTCGCCGGTGTTCACCGCGCACTTGCCCGCGTCGGCGGTGGAAGCGTCGCTTCCGGTGCCGGTATCGGGGGTGCTGCCGCCGTCGGGGACCGCGGTGCCCCCCACCGGAGCGCTATCGCCGCTCACGCACGATGCGAGGACCAGCATGCCCCCGGTCAGGCCAACGGCAGCACCACGACAAAGCTTCTCGAGCATGGCGTCAGCATAGCTCGGAACCATCGCGGCGCGCATTTTTCGCGGTCCCCAGAACGGACGACGCGTCGTGATGTCGCACTCCGGCGGAGCCTGTGCGCTCAGCGCGTGGCGGGCTTGGGAGGGAGACCGAGAGCGGCGCGCGCCAGGGCGTCGGCCTCGGCGTTCTTGCGGCGTGGGACCCAGCGCAGCTCGACGGACGCGAAGTCGCCGAAGCGCGCTCGAATGGCCGCGTAGCGCACGGCCAGGCGCTCGATGCGGGTGCGGTCCTTGCCGGTGGTCTGCTCCACCAGGACGACGCTGTCGCTGTGCACCCGGAGCACGCGCGCTCCGAGCGCGAGGGCGGCGTCGAGGGTGGCGAGGAGCGCGGCCGCCTCGGCCTCGTTGCTGCACCCGCGATCTCCACTGGCGAGCGAGAGCTCGTGGCGATCGCCCGTGGGCGACACCAACACCGCCCCGACGCCGATGGCGCCGGGGTTCGGCATCGCCGTTCCGTCGCAGTGGGCGAGCCAGCAATCTCTCGCGTCGCTCGGGAGGCGCGAGGCTCCCCCCGCCGCCGTGGTCTCCGCCATCGCCTAACTCAGCTCGCTCGCGCCTCTTCCAGCCGGGCCTTCAGCGTGCCGTAGTCGTAGTGACCATCGTGCAGTGCGTCGCCGAAGAAGAACGAGGGCGTGCTGTGCACCCCGCTGGCGCGCCCGCTCTGGACGTCGCGTTCGATGCGCTTGCCGATGGCGTCGCCGGCCGCGATGTCCTCGCGCACGCGGTCCACGTCGAGCTCGATCTCGCGCGCGTCGCGCATGACGTCGGACTCGTCGATGGCCCGTCGGTGCAACATGAGACGCGCGTGCATCTCCCAGAACTTGCCCTGCTTGGCCGCACCTTCGGCGATGCGCGCCAGCATCTCGGCGTTGGGGTGAATCTGTCGAAGAGGAAAGTGCCGGAACACCAGGCCCACGTCGGGCTGCTCCCGGAGGAGCTTCTCGAGGATGGGATAGGAGGCGCGGGTGTGCGGGCAGTCGTAGTCGCCGTAGAGCACGATGGTGACCGCCGGCGACGCTGCGCCCTTGGCGTGGTCGAGCTTGTCGATCGGGCTCATCTTCGAGGTGGCCATCAGGTGCCGGGCTCTTCGCGCTTGTGCGCTGCGGCGATGGCCTGACGCGCAGCCGCCGGGAGCTCCTTGCTCGAGACGAGGACCTTGCCGTCGTGCACCGCGGCCACCGCGCTGGCGGGAAACGTGAAGTCTCCTGCTCCCTCGATGAAGACCACGAGCTCGTGGGCGTACACCTGTCGTACCGCGCCGAAGACCTCACCACCTTCGTGGAGGAACACCTGGTCGCCGACGTTGACAGCTGCTTTCGTCATGGGATCTCCAATGCACGAGCGCCGCTCGGACCGAGCCCATGGCGCCATGAGTGCCCCGCTACAGGTAGCATGGATGCTAGCACGAAAGCGCGGCTCCTGCGGGTTCCGGGACGAAGTGACCGCGGAAGGTCACGTCGAGCTCGTCCGCGACCCGAAACGCCCCCAGCGGCCCGGAGACCGGTCCGGCGCCGAGCGCGCGAAGGCTCAGGCGCGCTTCGCCGACGACCCGGAGGCTCTCGCCCTCCTCCTCCACGGTGAGCCGCACCGGCACCTTCGCCGTGCCCCGCGGCGACGAGACGGACGCCGTCGCGCCCGCAGCACCGCCGCGCGCATCGACCTCGATGTCGAAGGTAACGACCCCGCCGAAGAGGTCGCCGGCCACCCGCGCGTCGATGGCCGAAACGTCCGCGGCGGCGAGCACGTGCGCGTCGACCCTGTCTCCGCGAAGGACGCCCGTGACGTGGAGGTCCGAGGACCGAACGCGCAGCGCGCCCCGCAGCACCTCGCCCTCGCGCTCGCCCCAGCCCTCGGCCGGCCGCGCGACCAGCTCGAGACGATGCGCCATCCGCGCGAACAACCCTTCGGTTCCGGTTCGCACCGTCACGGTGGACGCGTCGGACGCCAGTCGATACCGCATCCTCACAAAGTACTCCAGCCGGGGCGCCACGAAAACGGCGTTCGGCCACCAAAACGTGCATTCTGCACGCACGCGAGGCAAAACGCCCCGCACCGGACCCGGCGAGAAAATGATCCGGATCGGTGAATAGCCAGGGAAGGTCTGCGTCGAACAGCGGTACCGACGCTCGGGTCGGGCTTACTTGGAGACTTTCATGAAAATTTTCGCTTTTGCCGCGCTTTCCACCGCGGCACTTCTCGCCGGCTGCAGCGCTTCCAGCGAATCGACCGGTGACTCCGGTTCTGCGGTCGCCGCTTCTCCGCTCAAGGGCAACATCGATGGCAAGGACTTCCAGGGGAAGACCGCCGTGGCCCGCAAGTCCGGCACCGACGGCAAGCGGAGCATCACCGTCTACGACATGGACGTGAAGTGCGAGGACGTCTCGCCGAAGGCCGAGCGCGAGCTCTTGACCAGCATCGAGTGGGTCGCCGGGACCACCAAGAATCTCAAGCTCGATTTCGCCGACCTCAAGGGTAGCCAGACGGTCACCTTCGTCATCAGCAAGGGCGGAAGCCCCACCAACGTCATCTCCAACACCGGTCGCATCGAGGTCATCGAGGCGCCGACCGACAAGGGCGCGGTCGGCAAGATTCGCATTCGCGCCAGCGCGCAGTCGCACTCGGTCGAGGGCGAGATCGCCGTTCAAGTCTGCGAGTGACGCACCAGTAGCTCGGCCAGGAGGTCGAGATCGAAGGGCCACAGGTAGCGCACCCGCACGTTCGGGTGCGCCGCCCGCAGGCCCTCGATGGTCTCGGGAATTTCCACTTCCGAGTGCACGCCGCCCGGCGTGAGCATGGTCGGCACCACCGTCACGTCGTCTTCACCTTCGGCCACGCGGGCAGAGACCGCCTCTTCCAGGGAGGGGCCGCAGAACTCGTTGAACGCCACCACCAGCTCGGTTTCGGCGGGTAGCTTCGTGCGAAGGGCAGCCGCCAGCGCCAGCACGCCCTCGCGATACGGATCCGTCGCCGCGGTGCGCGGCCAGGCCCGCAGCTTCGCGTCGAGGGCCCGTTCTTCTTCGGTCATCGCCGAACGGGTAGCGCGACGGCGCCCCTCGAGGGCCTTCAGTCGCGACACCATCTCGCCGGGAACATCCTTCGGCGGCGCGCCGTGGCCCACCAGCACCCAGGTCGCCATCAGTCGGCGCCCGCGTCGCGCGGTCCGCCGTCGGCACCCGAGTCGCTCGCGCTCGCGTCGGAAGAGCCAGCGTCGTCGACGAAGGGCGCGGGTGTGCTCGCCTGGCGGCAGGCATCGTCGTCGACGGCGGAGCGGAGCCACGAGCGAACGCAGCGGTCCATTGCGCTCCCAGGCTGCATGCGATTGCCACCGCGATGTTCGTCGAGACCGGTCGCCTTGCGCACCAGGCTGAGGCGATCGAAGCCGGTCTTCTCGCGGGTGACCGTGGCCATCACTTCCGGCTCGAGGCCGATGATGCTGCGATAGGTGGCGAGGTACTCGGGATAGGTCGACCCGCCCTGGTCCGGAAGCCCCTCGAGACGCAGCGCATAGCGACCGTAGACCCGCATGTTGCGGTACTTGGACCCGTGGCACTCCAGGGTGCCGCAGGTCCGCGCAAAGGCCTCGCCGACCTGCCAGGTCGGGGTGAGGCCGCCGGCGCCCACGGTGCCGTCGGGGCCGGGCGGACCGGACGTCTGATTGCGACCGTCTTCTGGCGTGGAGCACGCCAGGCCCAGGGCGAGGACGCCGAGGAAGCTCGCGAAGGGAACGACTCTCATGGGATCGGCGCCCCCAGGTACACGGACGGCATCTTGCCGACGCTGCCCGAGCTCACATGGCATTCGGCGCACCCGCCGGTGCCGTTCACGAGCGAGGTCATGGCAATCGGTGCGTACCCCTTTGCCGCGACCGTGACCGAAAGGGGAAACACCGGCGCGAACTGCGTCTGTTCGATGTAGAAGTTGCCGACCCCGTTGGTGGTGAGCTCCACGCTCTTGCCCGCCGCGTCGTAGATGGTCACCGTGGCGTCCACCGCCGGCGTCCCACTCCCTCTCGCCTGGTAGATGGTCCCGGCGATGGACCACACCGGGCTGCCGGGACCGGACCCGCTATGGCAAACGGTGCACGGCTGCCCGGGGCGATGGGTGGGGCCCTCGCGCACGCCCGCGGCTTCGGGGCCCAGGGCCGTCACCGCGTTCGCATGCACCGGATCGCCACACGACGAAGCGGCCATCGCCACCACTGCC
>Ga0075163_10006939_pt1 | contig 15009 bp, 18 predicted proteins | sample JI1023141ADNA_FD_71478 | JGI IMG/M metagenome (GOLD analysis project Ga0075163, IMG submission 71478) | Wastewater effluent complex algal communities from Wisconsin, to seasonally profile nutrient transformation and Carbon sequestration -... | ecosystem: Engineered > WWTP > Effluent > Algae...
CCGCCACCGCCCAACCTGGCGAAATTATGGGAAGTATCCGGCGGCCCTGGACCGCTGTTTACGCCCTACGGGTGAGCCCCGCCGTGGTCCAGTTCCCATAATCCGTCGCTTCGCATAAACGCGATTATGGGAAGCTTCCCATAAGCGTGTCATCTGGACGTCGGCCGCGCTGGGGGCCGGGTCGCCGGAGGGGTGGTTGTGGGCGACCACGAGGGCGGTGGCGCTGGCGAGGATGGCTCCGCGGAACACCTCGCGTGGTGCGACCAGTGTGGAGGTTGCCGTTCCCAGAGTGACGAGATGCCGCCCAATGGGGTGATTCTTGCGGTCGAGATAGACGCAGTAGAACGCCTCCTGCATCGGATTTTCCTCGAAAGCAGAACGGAGGTAATCGGCAACCTTCTCCGGTCGGTCGAGACGGACCTCTTCGCCGAGAGAAACGAGGGAGTAAACGATCTTGGCTTCGTAAACGCGCATGGTGAGCGCTCGCGCGAGCCGCGTTTCCCTTTCTCGACATGCTGTCGAGTGATCGCGGGTGCTGCCCGGTTGAGCGCCCGCTCGGGATGGGCGAAAGTCAAAGCGCTGGGTGGAGCGCCGAGGCAGCGTCCCGCGCAGCGGGACCAATCGAGGGGGAAGCGGAACGTTTGCGCGGGGTGGAGGCCGCAGGCACGACCTTGACCGCCCATAAAATGGGGCGCTACCGGACGGGGCAGAGCTAAAATAATTCGAGCGGAGCGAGCGTCGGCTGGCAGGCTTGGTCACGGTCACTGTTGGCGGATGCAGAGCGGAAATCCGGACTTACCGAAGGGTGTAGCGATGGGCTCTTCCACAGGTCAAAATTTGCGCAGTAGCGAGCAAGCAATGATCAGGGGAATCGGAGGAGTCCGGGGTAGGGTAATTGATAACTCAACCAAAGGATTCAAATGAAACTCCCGTTTAGCTCCAAAACTTCGGCGGTCGGCCTCGGCCTCCTTTTCTCCACCCTGCTCGTTTCCAGCGCCGTCGCCGGTCCCGGCCCCGAATACTGGGCGCGCATGAACAAGAATCAGAAGCCGGCCTCGTATCCGACCATCTGGCGGACCAAGGCAGACGCCGACGCCAAGGTCCAGGCTGTCGCCAAACCGACCGCCGAGGCTGCCGCCGGCTGCACCGCTTGCCAGGGCTGCGCCAAGAAGTCCTGACCGCTGCGTAACGGTCATTATCAACCAGCCGTCGCCATGGCGGCGGCTGGTTTGTTGTCCCCTCTCTCGAATCGCGGCGCGCCAACCTTCTTCGTTGTCAAAATTGATAGAGCGCACTCAGAGCGAAACGGCCCCGAGCTGTTTGTGGCGGCAGTGCAGACCAAGCCGCATTCAGATTGGTAGAACCAACCACACCGATTCTTCCCTGCACGCTCCAATGCGCACTGAGCTTTCGCCGAAGATCACAGTCAGCTCCGTAATAGACATAGTTATCGTGCAGAGCCGCTTCGCCGCTGTCAGGTAGCACATCCCGAGCCGCTACCTGACCCGTGTATGCGCGAAGCTCCCATGATCCAGCGTCGGTCAAAAACTCCCGGGCAATGGAAATCTCGACCGAGCGAGCGCGGTAGCGAATGTCATAGGCGCATTGCAGAGATGGTTTCCATCCGTCACGCGTGGTGGACGAAAAGCGAACAGCGCCTTCGAACGAGTGGACAGGAGCGCCGTCTACCGGTGGATCAACATACCAGAAATGCATGCCAGTGATCTCAATGGCTGATGCTGCGCCGATGGCCCAACTACGGCCGAGCGAACTCTGCACCTCCTCCAAGCCATCCGAGTCGACTGGCTTGCCGAGCCAAACTCGTCCTTTCCAATCGGCTACGGATCCATAAAAAGACGATTGCCAGACGGTGCCTGCCCGCTCGATGCCGCGGTAGACGTGATCCGATGCTACGCCGGAAGAAAGTGTGAGCGACAAGGCACCGTCCGATGCGCACATGAGCGTCGGTATCGAAGTCCAGATCAGCGCTGCGACCGCGAAAATCCGCCTGCACCGCAATACGCGCGTTGAATACGCCGACCTATATGGATTCATGGTAAGACTGAACGCAGCGCCGAACGCAGTATTTGGCGTGCCCGGTAAAGCCGGGTTTCGACGGCCTTTGGGCTGCAGCCCATGATCTGCGCCGCTTCTTGGTGGCTCATTTCCTCAAGCTCGACGCAAAGCACCGCTTGACGAAGATTGTCAGGCAACGCCTCCACAGCTGAGCGAACTTCCTTCCTCACACTCGCTTGCTCGGCTACCGCGGCTGCGGACTGAGTGGCGGAATCGGCCACATCAAAGCCATCCGGTCGATCCGATGCCATTGCTTCGATGCTGTCTTCCCGGCGCCGGAACCGCCAACGCAAGCGATTGCGCCCAAGGTTTCCGGCGATGGTCAGAATCCAGGGCTTGAATGGCGCTCCAGGGCGATAGTTTGCCCGCTTCTCGTAGAGGCGCACAAACGCATCCTGCGCGACATCTTCAACATCGGCTGAAGGCACTCCGAGCCGGAGAAGAAAGCTCTTCACCCCCAATTCCCATCGATGCATCAACGTGGCCAACGCTTGGTCTTCGCCACGTTGCAAGGCCGCCATCAACGCCTCATCAGAAATCGTCCCGGAATCATTTTCGCCCGGGGCCGTCATACGTTGGGGTTTTCTGCATATCGAGTGTGGCCGGAGCGCTGTGATCGAAAGAGGCCACGCGGGGCAGCACGATGGAAAGATAACGCCGGCCGTCTTCACCTCCGATGACAGCGGCAATCTCGCGGATATGCTTTTGGGTGCTGGCAATGCACTGCGCGTCCACGGATGTAACCCTGGTCATCGCTGCGGCGATCTCCGCTTCAGATGCATGGCTGTCGCGCACTCGCTGCAGTTCCTTCCGGGAATCGGCGATGGCCTGGCAGTGATCGGCGCACACGAGTTCATAGGATTCGTGCATCGCCTCCACTTGGGCCATTTTTTCGGGCGACAGCTTGAATTCCTCGCGCACCCACGCCAGCGAGTCATGTGCGTGCGCGACCGAGTCGGGCAAAGGCCGATGAAAGCACACATAGGCCAAGCAACCCGCCGCCAGCGCAACGACAGCAATGATCCCGGCCGTAATCCAGCGATACTTCATGGAGCGGTTGACGAGGCCACGCGCTGATGAGGATCGATGCTGGTGACGTATCGCTGGATGAGCTGATCACGGTCACGGTTCGCTTGGCTGGCGGCAAGATAGCCGCCGCCTGCACTCGCAAGCACGACGCTGGCCGCAGCATACATGGTAACACTGGCGAAATTGAGTTTCAGCCACCCGCTCCAAGTCGCGGGCAGCCGCCGGCCGGCTTCAATTCTGGCCCAGACTGAAGTCCGAAAATTCGGGTTGGATTGAGCCGGCACTGTCCAACCCCTACGGATCAACGGGCCTAGTTGGTCATCATTATGGTCGGTGTTCATGTTGCTTCTTTTGGTATATTACACCCCTTGGCGGCACAATCCCTCATGCTTTCTGCGCGAAGCAAGCGGCGGCAGTTGCAACCGCTCAGCAGGAGCTTAACGTCGTGCGAGCAGAAAGTAACAACGCGCGCCTTTTCCCATGGACCAAACCGGCAGCCTCGCCCCCATTCTCGCCCAGAGAGCCCGATTCCGGGCTTATCTGGTGGCGCGATTAGGAAACGAGGCCGACGCTGACGATGTGCTGCAAAACGGCCTCGTGAAGGCCATGCGGTCCGCGGGTGGGGTTTCGGATGCGGAGAAGTTAACGGCTTGGTTTTATCGGTTGTTGCGAAATGCCTTGGTTGACCATGTGCGCAGCAGGACGGCCACTGCCCAGCGGGATGCCGCCTGGACAGTTGATCTGGGCCAAACGCACGAGGTATCTGAGAAAACGGTATGCGCGTGTTTCGAGGGGCTTATCGAGGACCTCAAACCCCGCGAAGCCGAACTCGTCAGGCGGGCCGAGTTGGGTGGGGAGGCGGTAACGGTGGTCGCCCGCTCGCTCGGTATCTCCCCGGGGAACGCGAGTGTGACGTTGCATCGTGCCCGAGCGGCACTCCGCAAGCGCTTGGAAGAGTTCTGCGGGGAGTGCGCGAAAGGGGCGTGCCGCGATTGCGACTGCCCCAAGCCGGGTGGCTGACCTCCGGGTTACAATTTTGCCCGGCGAAGTCGTAGCGAATTGGTGATGACCGAGACGCTACTGAGGGCCATGGCCGCCCCCGCCACCATCGGATTCATGAGCCACCCAATAACGGGATAGAGGATGCCGGCCGCTAAAGGCACGCCCGCCGCATTGTAGATGAAAGCGAAGAACAGGTTCTGGCGGATATTTTTCATCACCGTGCGGCTGAGCACGAGTGCCGTAACAATGCCACGCAGGTCGCCTTTCACGAGGGTGATGCCTGCGCTTTCAATCGCCACGTCCGTGCCGGTGCCCATGGCGATCCCCACATCTGCGGCGGCGAGTGCCGGGGCGTCGTTGATGCCATCGCCGGCCATGGCGACGACCGCACCCTGACTGCGAAGCTCCTCAATGATCCGATGCTTGTCCTCCGGCGCAAGCTGCGCGCGCACGTCGTCGATGCCCAAGGTCTTGCCCACCACTTCAGCGGTTTTGTGGTGATCGCCGGTGAGCATCACCACCTTCAGGCCAAGGGCGTGCAACCGGCGGATGGCCTCGGCGGAAGAAGGCTTGATCGTGTCGGTCAGTGCGAGCACCCCGGCGACCCGCTGTTCGATAGCGGTCCAGATGACGGTGCCGCCTGCCGCGAGCAGGCGCTCGGCTTCTCGGTCAAACTCAGACGGGATGGATACCTTCTCATCCAGAAGCCAGGCACGCTTGCCTACGCGGAGAAGCTTTCCCTCCACGATGCCTGACACCCCGGCGCCGGTGACCGAGTTGAAATTCTCTACCCGTGGGAGCTTCAAGCCGCGCCCCTCCGCCGCTTTGACGACCGCATGCGCCAGTGGATGCTCGCTGCCGGCTTCCAACGCGGCAGACCATGCGAGCAACCGCTCCTCGCCGATGGCGGGATCGACGTGCAAACCCGAGAGTTCGGGGCGACCGACCGTGAGCGTGCCCGTCTTGTCGGTGACGAGATGGGTGATCTTTTCTGCGCGTTGCAGGGCGGCGGCATCACGAATGAGCACGCCAAGCGAAGCCCCGCGACCGACTCCGACCATGATCGACATGGGAGTGGCCAGACCAAGTGCGCACGGACAGGCGATGATCAATACGGCTACGGCATTGGTGATGGCATAAGCCAGACGGGGTTCAGGGCCCCAGATCATCCAGACCGCAAAGGTGGCAAGGCTGATGGCGATGACCGCTGGAACAAAGAACTCCGACACGCGATCGGCTAATGCTTGGATAGGCGCGCGACTGCGCTGGGCCTGCGCGACCATGTTGACGATTTGGGCCAACAGCGTGTCGGTCCCGACCTTTTCGGCCCGCATCACGAAACCGCCGGTCTGGTTGACGGTCGCGCCAATGACCCGGTCGCCGGTGTGCTTCTCGACGGGCAACGGCTCGCCGGTGAGCATGGACTCGTCAACGTTGCTTCGCCCCTCGACCAGCACGCCATCGAGCGGGACCTTCTCGCCCGGGCGAACGCGTAGCATATCACCGACCTGGATTCGGTCGAGCGGCACGTCTTCCTCGGCTCCGTCGCGCACCCGTCGCGCCGTTTTCGGTGCCAGCCCGAGCAAGGCCTTCACGGCCTGACCTGTGCGGCGGCGCGCGCGTTCCTGGAGGTATTCGCCGAGCACAGCGAGCACGGTGATGATCGCAGCGGCCTCAAAATAGAGGCCGGTCTGACCGCCATGTCGCATTTCGTGGGGAAAAAGATTCGGCGCGAGCAAGGCGACGACGCTGAACAGATAGGCCGCACCGATGCCGAGCCCGAGCAAAGAATACATGTTGGCGCTGCGATGCCGGATGGAATTCCAGGCCCGGCGCCAGATAAAGTCACCGGCCCAAAAGACGACGGGGCTGGCGAGGATGAACTCGCCCCACCGTCGCCACGATTCAGCGGCACCGGTAATTGCCAGTCCCGGCACCATGCCGGCCATTGCTGAAATGAACACAGGCACCGCGAGAGCGCCGCCAATCCACAGCTTGCGCGAGAGTTGTCGTAACTCGAGTTCGTCGTCCGCCTCATCACCGGCTTGCACAGGCTCCAGCGGCATTCCGCACTTGGGGCAGTCTCCCGGGTGGTCTTGGCGCACCTCCGGGTGCATAGGACATGTATAGGCGGTCTTGCCCGCACCTGCGAAAGCCGGGTTGCGCTCCAGCGCCATGCCACATTTCGGGCAATCCCCTGGCTGGTCGGATTCGACGCCGGGACACATCGGACAAAAATACTTTGCCGCAGGGGAAGGTGACACGCCCGCTTCGTGGCGATGCCCAGGTTCTCCTGAATGGCAGCAGGAATGCCCTTCAGTCGGCGCCTTGTGCTGGCCAGCCGCATGGTGGGAATGGCCCTTGGGGTGGTCGTGCGAGTGTGGATTCATACCGATTAGACGGAGCCGTTTCCTAGACCTTACACCCCCTAGCGCGAAAGCCCTCAGGGATATGGCTCTCAGCACCTTAAGGGGAAATCTCTGCGGCAGGGATGTTTTTTGAAGGTTGAGCAATAAATGCCGAGGGATTCGCCATGGATGCGGAGTATTATGGGTGAGCCCTCTCCTTCCCAATCCATAATCACCCAATGAATACACCCAACCTACTCCAGTCTGGCCTCGTTCGCAGTCTTTTCGCTGCGTGCATTGTAGCCGCGGCTGCCACCACCACCTCTGCTCACGAAGCCCACAACAAGGGCAAGGCGAAAGCCGACGAGCACGCCGGCATGGCGATGCCGGCCGATTCGGCCCAAGCGGTCGCTGCCTATCCGCTCGTGAACTGCGTCGTTTCGGGCGACAAGCTGGAGGACGGCGACATGGGGCCGCCGATCAACCATGTTTTCAAGCAGGAAGGAAAACCTGACCGCCTCGTGCGCCTCTGCTGCAAGAGCTGCGTGAAGGACTTCAACAAGGACCCGGACAAGTTCCTCAAGATGATCGACGATGCTGCGGCGGCGAAGGCCAAGGGCGAAAAGCCCAAAGAGACTGCGCCTACCGGGCACGGTAATCACTAAGACCTGCGGTTCCCAAATTCTGCGTCGGCCGGGGCGTCGCGCTCCGGCCGAATTTTTTAATCAATCTCGCCATCACTTGTGACGCTATCGCCATGGATTTAACGCTCCTCTTCGGCCGCATGCACCCGCTGGTGCTGCATTTTCCCATCGCACTCATTTTGCTCGCTGCGGGGATCGAGCTGATCCGCCTCCGGTGGGATGGCCCGCGCTTGGCTGGTCTGGTTCCGTTTCTCCTCTTGGTAGGAGCGGTTGGCGCGCTGTTTGCGAGTGTGACCGGATGGGTATTCGCGTTTGAATCATACCCGCGTCCGGCGCTTCGCTGGATGCTGCAATGGCATCGTTGGCTTGGCATCGCGGCCACGGTGTTGGCGGGGGGCGCGGCCTGGGTCACCTTTCGCCTCGCGAACTCCGAAACACCCGGAGGGCGCTGGCTGCGTCGTTTATCGGTCTGGTTGACTGCCGCCGTCTTGTCGGCAGCGGCGCACCTGGGGGCATTGATGGTATGGGGCGAAGATTACTTCGATACAAACGCCTGACGAACTGATGAAGCTTCTGACCTATTTTCTCGGAGCCGGTGCTTTGATCGCAGCTAACGTTGCCCATGCCTGCGAAGAGTGCGGCGGCAAGGGCAAAGCGCTGTGGACGCTTCGCGAAAGCGAGCCCAAGGCCTCCCAGCTATATCCCGATGCCAAAATCGTCGAATACTCTCTCGACGTTACCGAGACCACGCTGTCTCCCGCCGGCAAGCCCGTGCGTGCGCTTACGCTCAATGGATCTATTCCCGGTCCGACGCTGCGCTTTCGCGAAGGCGATGTCGCCCGCATCCACGTCAACAACCGCCTCGCCAACGAAGAGACCTCGACGCACTGGCACGGCCTGCTTCTCCCCAACCTGGAGGATGGCGTGCCCTACGTCACCACGCCACCCATTCGCGCCGGAGAGTCCCGCACCTTTGAGTTTCTGCTCAAGCACGCCGGCACTTATTGGTATCACAGCCATACCGGCTTGCAAGAGCAGCGCGGCGTTTACGGCAGCATCGTGGTCGAGCCAAAAGCGGGCACGCCTGCGCGCACCGACATCCCGCACATCGACCGCGAGGAAGTGATTGTGCTGTCCGACTGGACCAATGAAAACCCGAACGATGTCATGCGCACGCTGCTGCGCGGCAGCGATTGGTATGCGATCCGCAAGGGCACGGCGCAGTCTCTCGTCGGCGCGATTCAAGCCGGAAACCTGAAGGACTATCTCAACCGCGAGAAATCCCGCCTGCCCCCGATGGATGTATCGGACGTGGCCTACGATGCCTTTCTCGTGAACGGGAAGCCGCTTCAGCGGCTCGCCGCCAAGCCGGGCGAAACCATTCGTCTGCGCGTGATCAACGCCGCCGCCTCAACCTATTTTTATCTCAACTCCGCGGCAGGGCCTCTCACAATTATTGCCGCCGATGGTATTGACGTAGCCCCCATTCACCAAAAGCGCCTGCTCATCGGCATGGCCGAAACTTACGACGTGCTCGTGACCGTCCCTGAATCAGGCGCATGGGAAGTGCGCGCGACCGCGCAGGACAATTCGGGCCACGCCTCGCTTTTCGTGGGCGAAGGTGCGGAGAACACTGCTCCCGCTCCCGGCCCCCTCAATGCCTACAGCATGAACGTGGCGCTCGCGGCCGTGCTGGATCAACTCGACGACAGCGGCGAACTCACCGACGCCGAAGCGCTCGCCGCCGAGAGCGACCGCCCGCTGCCTCCTTACAAGCGACTCAAGGCGACCGTCCCCACCACGTTGCCTGCGGATGCGCCGGTCCGCGAAGTCACCCTCAAGCTCACCGGCGACATGATGCGCTACCTCTGGTCGATCAACGGCAAGGCCATTGATGAACAGAGCACCATTCCTGTGAAGAAAGGCGAAGTGCTGCGCCTTGTGCTCGTGAACAACACCATGATGCACCATCCCATGCACCTGCACGGGCATTTCTTCCGCCTGCTCATGCCCGACGCGGTGGACCCGAAGTATGCGCCGCTCAAGCACACCGTGGATGTGCCGCCCATGAGTCGCCGCATCATCGAGTTTTACGCCGACGAAGACCGCGACTGGCTGTTTCACTGCCACCTCCTCTATCACATGATGGCTGGCATGGCGCGGGTGTTCAGCTATCCCGCCGGGGCCGAGCTGACCCCTGCCGACGCCACTGCGGTCGCGTCAGCACCGTTTGGGAAAACGCCGGCACCCGGCACCGCCTCCCTATCGAAATTCGCCTATCGCCCGAACTTGGGCGAACACGCGATGCCTCACACCTATGCCTGGATCGACGGCAGCGTGCAGTCGCACATGAGCATGGGCATGGGCACGATCCAGCGCGGTCGCGACAACCTCAACCTGATGTGGGAAACCGGCTGGGAACGCGTCGAGAAAACCGAATACGAAATCGACGCGACCTATTCGCACTATTTCAACCCGCGCTGGGTGGCCTTCGCCGGCTATCGTCTCACCAACATGATGGAGGGCCATGATGCCGTCATCGTCGGAGCCACCTATCGGTTGCCCTACATGGTGGATTTCACGACCACGCTCCAAAGCAACGGCGATGCGCGCTTCGCGCTGGCAAAGATGCTCCAGCTCACCACGCGCGTCGGCGTCATGGCGCGCGCCGAATACGATACGGCGGAGAAATTCTCCTGGCAGCTAGGCGCGTCCTATACGCTCGCCAAACGCTTTTCGGTCATCAGCACCTACGATTCCGACTACGGCCTCGGTGCCGGCCTCGGCTTCCGTTTCTAACGCCATCAACATTTCCCAATATGAAAACCAAACGATTCCCGCTCCTCGCGACGCTCGCCCTCGGGCTGTCGGTCGCTCTTTCCTCCGCCTCGGCGATTGCCGCCGACGCTCCCTCCAAACCGGCTGCCGAAAAGAAGGCGGCCGACAAAGGCCCGGCCAAGCCGTATCCCCTCGATGTCTGCCTCGTGACCGACAACGATCTCGGTTCGATGGGTGACGAGACGAGCTTTGTTTACGAGGGTCAGACGGTGAAATTCTGCTGCAAGCCCTGCGAGAGAAAGTTCCTCAAGAATCCGGCCAAATACTTGGAGAAGCTCGCCCCCAAAGCGAAATAACCTACCGTTCCGTCGCTTCGAAACTTCCGCTTACAATGCTCACAAATAGCCATGCCCACCGTGCAAGTATTCAGCATAGTGCGACGGCGGCACCTGCCCGCATCGCTGTCGCTTACGTTCGTCGCCGCTTCTCTCTGTCGGTGCAGATGCTCGCTTCGTTGGTGCTGCTTGCCCTGATCGCGCAGCCATCCGCATGGGGCCGCACTGAAATTGCCGAGGCGACACAGCCCCAGCTTTTCAGCGCGCGCGATGGTCGTGTCTGGTTGGCTTACGCCAAGGGAGCGGATTTGTTTGCGGCTTTTTCCAAGGACGGCGGCGTGGAGTTTTCGTCTCCCATAAAAATCGCCAGCGATGAAAAATTCATGATCGGGATGCGTCGAGGGCCGCGTATTGTTGCCGATGGCGAGCACGTCACGGTGACAGTAATCGGCAGCGAATTGCTCTCCTTCCACTCTCCGGATGGCGGGCTCACCTGGAGCGCCGCGCACACGATCAACGAAGTGCCGGGAAGCGCGCGGGAAGGTCTGCACGATCTCGCGGCAGCACCCGATGGTCGCGTGTTTGTGACCTGGCTCGATCTGCGCAACGGGAAGATGGAACTGTGGGGAGCCCGCTCAAGCGACGCAGGCCGGACGTGGGCGAAGAACGAGCAGGTGTATCGTTCGCCCGATAAATCCGTGTGCGAATGCTGTCATCCCACCGCGCACTACGACGAAGCCGGGAAGCTCGCCGTCATGTGGCGTAACTCCATCGCCGGAAACCGGGATTTGTGGCTCGCGACCGAGGCGATCGGCGCAGGTGGTTTTTCCGCCCAGAAACTCGGCATGGGCTCGTGGGCCTTGAACGCCTGCCCGATGGACGGCGGCGACATTCTCGCGCTCGGTGGCGGAGCGTTCACGACCGTGTGGCAGCGTGCGGGTGAAGTTTACTACTGTGCTCCGGGCGGCATGGAAATCGGCCTCGGCAAAGGCAAACAGCCGGTCGGTGTTCACGTCGGCGGCCGGTCGATGGTTTTCTGGCAGGATGGCAACCAACTCATGATGACTCGCGATGCCAACAAATCGGCCCCGGCCAAACATGCCGAAAACGCGCGGTATCCCTCGGTCGTCGCGACCGGTAACCACGCCGTTCTCGCGTATGAGCAAGGCAAAGCGGGCGAGACACGCATAGTGATAGAACGCCTTTGATAGGAGGGAACCGCTTCCAAGTTGTAACGCTCTGCTTGAATGTCGCCCATGCCAACCAACCCCACGCCCCATTTTTCACGTCGCCGTTTCCTCAATCTCTCGGCGGCGGCGGGCGGGCTCGCGCTGCTACAGCGGTTTACCCCGGCTTATGCGCAGGCGGGGCATGCCGGTCATGGCGAGATGGCGGGCACCAGTGGCGAGATGGCTGTTGCGACCAACGAAGTGAACTTGGCCATCCGCCGCGCCACGCTTGATCTCGCTGGCACCGCTGCCTCGGCTGTCACGGTCAACGGGACGGTGCCCGGCCCGCTTCTGCGCTTCCGCGAAGGCGATGAGGCGGTGATTCGCGTGTCCAATCAGCTCGATGGCGAAGATACGTCGATCCATTGGCACGGGCTTATTCTCCCCGCCGCGATGGACGGCGTCCCTGGTGTCAGTTTTGGTGGCATCAAGCCTGGGGAAACGTTCACTTATCGTTTCCCGCTCAAGCAAAGCGGCACCTATTGGTATCACAGCCATACCGGATTCCAGGAGCAAATCGGTGTCTTCGGCCCCATCATCATCGATCCGCGCACGCCTGCGCCCTACGAATACGACCGCGAATACGTGGTGATCCTCTCTGACTGGACCTTCACCGATCCGCACCTCGTGTATTCGCGGCTCAAAAAACAAAGCAACTATTACAACCGCCAGCGCCGCACGCTGCCCGACCTGGTTCGCGATGCCGGGCGTGAAGGTTGGTCCGCCGCCCTTGCCAGCCGTCGTGAGTGGGCGCGGATGCGCATGGACCCCACGGATATTTCCGATCTTACCGGAGCCGTTTACACCTATCTCGTAAACGGCCTTCCCCCCGCCGCCAACTGGACAGGATTGTTTCACCCGGGCGAACGCGTGCGGTTGCGCTTCATCAACGCCTCTGCCGCCACGTATTTTGATGTTCGCATCCCCGGATTGCCGATGACGGTGGTTCAGGCCGACGGCAACGACGTGCAACCCGTCACGGTGGACGAATTCCGCATCGCCGTGGCCGAGACCTATGATGTCATCATCGAGCCCTCCGAGGATCGCGCCTACACGCTGTTCGCCGAGACGATGGATCGCAGCGGTTACGCTGCGGGCACGCTCGCTCCGCGCCAAGGGATGACCGCTCCGCTCCCGCAACGTCGTGTTCGCCCGATTCGCACGATGGCCGATATGGGCATGGATCACGGTGCTGGCGCAGGCTCGATGGCCGGAATGCCGGGTATGGCTGGTGGAGAGCATTCCGCGCATGGTGGCTCGCCGCCGTCGCCACCATCGTCTCCCGCCGGGCATGACATGGCTGCGATGGCCGATATGCCGAAGCCTACACCCGCGGTCGATCATTCCAAAATGGCCGGGATGGCCGACATGCCTGGGATGAAAATGCCAGCCACGCCCCCCGCGAGCAGTGAACACGCCGGCATGGCGATGCCCGCCGCGCAACCTGCCCCGGCGCCTGCGGCCGTCCCGCATGGCCCTGACAATCATGGAGCGGGCAATTCGATGGTCGCGATGGCACCGCGCAATCGCCTGCATGAGCGCGGCACGGGTTTGGAAGATGCTCCCCATCGTGTGCTCGTTTACACGGATCTGCGCAGCCTTCAGCCGCGAGCCGAAGTGCGTCCGCCCGACCGCGAAATCGAACTCCATATCACGGGCAACATGGAGCGCTATATCTGGGGCTTTGACGGGAAGACCTTTTCGGAAGCCGCCGCTCCCATCGCGTTCAAACTCGGCGAGCGCGTGCGCCTCACGTTTGTCAACGACACCATGATGGATCACCCCATGCACCTGCACGGCATGTGGAGCGAGCCCGAGAACGGAGCCGGTGCCTATCGACCGAAAAAGCACACAATTAACGTGAAGCCCGCCGAACGCCTCTCGCTCGACATCGAGGCCGATGCGCCCGGGTTCTGGGCCATGCACTGCCATATTCTCTATCACATGGAAGCCGGCATGTTCCGCGTGGTCTCCGTCGCCTGAACCCTCGCCGCCCGCCATGCACCGTTTTCTCTCCTTCCTCGGCGTCAGCCTCATAGTCGCCAGCCCGCTACTCGCTCAACACGCCGGACACGGCACGGGTGCGGATGCACCGGCTACGCCTGTCACGGGGCAGCCTCCGCACCTCGCTCAAGGCTGGGCTCCGCCCGTCGAAGACAGGATGAAATTCAATTACGTCCTCATTGACCGGCTGGAGTTTTCCTCGGGCGATGCCGCTGATGCCCTCAGCCTGGATGCCGAAGGCTGGTATGGGGGAGACCGAAGTAAGTTTTGGTGGAAAGCCGAGGGCACGAGCCAGCTTTCCGGTGGCCGCGAAGGTGAAGGCGAGGTTCAAGCCCTTTACAGCCGGCTCGTGGCACCTTTCTGGAATTTTCAAACCGGACTCCGCTACGATCGCACATGGGGAACCGGGGCGGATCGGGGCCGCACTTTCGCCGTGTTCGGATTCGAAGGACTCGCTCCGTATTGGTTTGAGTTGGAGCCGACGCTTTTTGTGAGCGAGCACGGCGATATATCGGCCCGCCTGGCTGCGACCTACGACGTGTTGCTTACCCAACGACTGATCCTGCAACCCCGTATTGACCTCAACGCGGCGTTACAGGACGTCCCAAAGTCCGGTGTCGGCAGTGGACTCAACAACATCGAGCTCGGATTGCGCCTCCGCTACGAAATTCGTCGTGAATTTGCCCCTTATGTGGGCATCACGTGGACACGCCAAACCGGTCAGACGGCCGATCTGAGCCGCACGGCCGGAGATCCCGTGGATGATTTTCGCTTCGTTTTTGGTCTGCGTCTTTGGTGGTAAGCGCCCGCTTCAAGGCCTAAATTTTAGGCGGGAAGAGTGCGTTGCTCCGTGCGGGTGTTGGAGTCGCGGAGAGCATGGAGCTCCTGCACCGTGGTGGTATTCTACAAGAGCTTTTCCACCCCCTACAGCTATACGCGCCTCGGCGGCATCGATGATCCCGATGGCCTCGCTGCGGCGCTCGGAGCCGGCGTGGCTACGGTGAAATTCGAAACGCAGTAGCTGGATACCGCCTTCGAAAACTGCATCTGCTACTTCGCGGCGGCTTTGAGCCGCGCGCTCAGGACTTTGATGTCGATCTCGGCGCTGACGATGGTGGCGCGCGCTTTCGCGAGGCGAACCTCGGCTTTCATCAATTCGCTTTTGAGGGTGTCGAGTTCGTCGGTGGTGGTAATGGTGCGGGGGTTGCGGGTGCTGGCGGGCGCTTCGGAGGTTCCGTTGTTCATGGGTGATGGCGTTGATTGTGAATGCGCCGGTCAGCGTCGTGCTGACCGGCGCCGCTTATTGAAGCGGCTCGCGTGCGCCTGGCACGCGGGCGCGTCTACCGGAAACGGGGGATCACGCCTCCCGAAAGAATGGGAGCGGCCCGCCGGCCGCTCCCCGTGTGTGACTCAGTTGTTCGCGAACTCGCTCGCGAGACTCCAGAGCGCCTTAACCCGACATGCCGATAACTCCGACATGATCGGGAGCCCCGGACTATGGCGCCACGTAACGCGCTGCACGTTGGGCGCAGAGATGTCGGGATAATCGGGGCGTAACCGATGA
>Ga0075163_10006941_pt1 | contig 15004 bp, 13 predicted proteins | sample JI1023141ADNA_FD_71478 | JGI IMG/M metagenome (GOLD analysis project Ga0075163, IMG submission 71478) | Wastewater effluent complex algal communities from Wisconsin, to seasonally profile nutrient transformation and Carbon sequestration -... | ecosystem: Engineered > WWTP > Effluent > Algae...
AAAATCACGGTCACCTATAAAAACATCCGCGAACTCGCCAGCAGCGGCTCCACCGACATCGTAGCCGAATCGGTCATCAAAGGCGACGAATTCGAAGTTGCCACCAGCGGTTCCGGCGACTTCACCGGCACCTTCGACGTACGCGAACTCGAAATCGCCATTTCGGGCAGCAGCGACATGCACCTCAGCGGCCGCGCCGACAAACAGGAAATCGCCATTTCCGGCTCCGGCGACGTGGATGCTTCCGCCCTCAAAGGCAGCGAGGCCGAAGTCGCCATTTCCGGTTCCGGCGATGTCAAAACCGGCGTCAGCGGAAAGGTCAAAACCGCGGTTTCCGGCTCCGGCAGCGTGACGAATAATTGAGGTATTGGTTGTTGGCTCCTGGTTGTTAGTTCCTGGTTCTTGGTTGTCGGTTGTTAGTTGGTTGAGGGTTGTTGGGTTGGTTCTTAGATCTGGGTTGTTGGATATTGATAAATATCCAAACCAATAACCACCCACCACCTACTATCACCCACCACCAACTAACAACCAAGAACCAAGAACCAGGAACCAAGAACCAAGAACCAACAACCAACAACCAACAAAGAAGCGTTTGTAGTCCAATTTCGTGGGGCGCAGCCGGATGGTTGCGCCTCATTTTTTTGTGATGGGCAGGAAAGCAGACTCCTGCTATCTTTGCCGCGCAATGGGAAACCACCTCACCGTTACCGATTTTTTGAGCGATGCGGATCGTGTCATTTTCGACGTGCGTTCGCCGGGCGAATACGCGCAGGGGCACATACCCGGCGCCCTGAGTTTCCCATTGTTCAGCGACGAAGAGCGCGCGCGGGTCGGCACGGTGTACAAACAAAAAGGCAAGGAGCAGGCCATGGAACTCGGCCTCGAACTGGTCGGCCCGAAAATGGCGGGTTTTGTTCAAAAAGCCAAAGGTCTGGCGCCCGGCAAACGCCTGGCCGTACACTGCTGGCGCGGCGGGCAGCGCAGCCAGAGCATGGCCTGGCTGTTCCGGCAGGCCGGCTTTGATGTGGTGACGCTTGACTCGGGCTACAAAGCCTACCGGCAACACATCCTCGACAATTTTGGGAACCGGCCGCTGCACATTTATATCGTGGGTGGACGAACGGGTACGGGCAAAACCAAAATCCTGCACGCCTTGCGCCAACTGGGCGAGCAAATCCTCGACCTGGAGCAACTGGCACACCACAAGGGTTCGGCCTTCGGCTTCATCGGCGAAACGCCCCAGCCGACTGTGGAACAATTTGAAAATGACCTGTTCGACGCGATTTCCCGGATCGATCCCGCACGACGGGTCTGGATCGAAAATGAAAGCCGCAGCATCGGCCGGGTATTCATTCCGGAGTCTTTCTGGAAAAAAATGAAAGCAGCCACCCTGCTGAACATCGAAATTCCCGACGAGGCCCGCATCGCCAACCTGCTGAGCGACTACGTACTCACCGACAAGAGCGAACTGGAATCGGCGTTCATGAAAATCGACCGGAAACTGGGCGGACAACACCTCAAGGCCGCCCTCGAAGCCCTGCAACAGGATGATTACGCCACCGCAGCCCGGATTGCCCTGCGCTATTACGACAAAACCTACCAGCACTGTCTCGACACCAATCCCTCGCCCGACATCCGGGAACTGGTGTTCGAACACGGCGACCCTGAAAAAATTGCGCGTTTTCTGACTTCGATTGTTTAGGTTTGCTTCCTGATTCCAGCACACCTTAATCCGCTTGCCACATAAGACATTCTAATCCGTTTAATCCGCCGACTCCTCGTTGCGCTCCGGCTCAACTATGTTTCACCCAAACTTCGGTTGCGAATGCGCGCTCTGCTGTTCGTTTTGCTGCTTTTATTCCCTTTTGCCGGTTTTTCCAGATCCATTCGGTACGACATTGCTCCTGCATTTGGCGACGGGACCCTGCACCTTCAGGTCCGCGCCTCCTTTGCCGGCGATGCCGACGGGGAAACCCGATTGCGGATACCCACCCGCTATGGCAATGCCGGTCACCTGTTCCGCTGCATCCGGAATTTGGAATGCCCCACACCTGGCTGCCGCCTGAAAATCGCTCCCGACTCGCTTTTCGCCACTTTGATACATGCCCCCGGGCAGGAAGTGCAGTTGAACTATACAGTGGCGCAGGATTATCCCGGGGCGGGAATTACCAGCGAAAACGCCTTCCGGCCAGCGCTGCAACCCGGCTGGTTCCACCTGCTGGGAAACGCGCTTTTTATTGCGCCGGAATGGAATGATCCTTACGAACTCACGCTCGAATGGAATGGATTCCCGCCGGGCTGGCTGTTGCACAACAGCCTCACAACCAATACCCCCGCCCCGCTTTTTTTTCCTGATCTTCGCTGGCTCGAATCGATATTTGTCGGTGGCGATTACCGCCTCAGGCAGGGCAATGTGCAAGGCCGTCCGGTTTGGCTGGCCATCCGCGGCAGGGATTGGGGCTTTCACGACGACAGCCTTTTTTCCATGTTGCTGCGCACAGTGACACTCCAACGGCATTTCTGGCAGGATTTTGAGACGCCGGATTATACGGTCGTTCTGACGCCACTGGCGTTTGAAGCGGCTTCCGCAGCCGGTGCGGGATTGTCGGCAGGCCGCGTTTCCAGCCTCGGTACCGGCCTGTACCAATCGTTTGCCGCCTTTGCCACACCCGGCCGCAAGCAGACAGCGGAAGATTTGCAGCGGTTGTTTCACCACGAAATGATGCACGCCTGGATCGGCGGTAAAATCAGAAACGGCTGCGCCGGCAACGACATGCAACTGGCCTGGTTCAGCGAAGGTTTTACGGATTATTTTGCCTTGAAAAACATGTTGCGCGGAGGTCTGCTCACCGCCGATCAGTACCTGGACCGGCTCAACGGCATTGCGGCCAATCTCTACCGCTCGCCACGCCGGGAAGCGCCCAACAGGGTGATTGCCGACAGTTTTTTCCTGGACCGGGATGTCGAAAAACTGCCCTACCTGCGCGGTTGCACCTTTGCTTTTTACCTGGACAATGCCATGAAGGCCGGCAGCAATCACCGGCGCAACCTGCACGGGCTGCTGCTCGAAATGCTGGATTATTACGGGCAGAATGACCGTGATATGAACCGAAATTTTGATTTTTTTCTGGAAACGGGATCGGAATACCTGCAAAACGATCTTGCTGCAATATACCGGACTCACATCCTGCAAGGCCAACTGATCCCGGCCGGCGCCTTTATACTGCCTGCCTACCTGAAAATGGAGCCCGATGAAGCCGGTTTTCCGGTTTTCCGGCTGGACAAAAGGGCGGCCGGCTGGGAGAAGGGGCTGGGGGAGTAGGGGATTGGGGAATTGGGATTGCGGATTGCGGATTGCGGAATTGGGATTGCGGAATTGGGATAAATAATTTTCAGGATGGTTCGGGGAGGGGGGCTGCTCGAAATTCAAATATTATGTACCTTTGCGCGCTTTTTGAATCGCCTGCGACGGGCGGTTCAGATTTTATCAATTAAAATAAATCAACAAAAAAAATGGCAACGACGGCAGATATCCGCAACGGCCTTTGTATCGAACACAACAACGACATCGTCAAAGTCATTGACTTTTCGAAGTTTCAGGTGGGCCGTGGCAGCGGCAAGGTGTGGACCAAACTCAAAAGCACCACTTCCGGCCGGATCGTGGAATTCACCTTCAACAGTGGCGCCACCATCAATGAAGTGCGCGTGGAACGCCGCAAATTCCAGTATCTCTACCCCGACGGTGAGGATTTTGTGCTGATGAATCAGGAGACCTACGACCAGATCACGGTGGGACCTGATATGATCGACAACGGCAAATTCCTCAAGGAAGGCGACGTAGTGGATGCCTTGTACCACGCTCAGAAAGAAACGCTGCTTGCGATTGAATTGCCGCAAACGGTCGTTCTGCAGATCACCTACACCGAGCCCGGCCTCCGGGGCGATACCGCTACCAACACCCTGAAACCGGCTACCGTCGAAACCGGCGCCGAAGTGCGCGTGCCGCTGTTCTGCGACGAAGGCGACCTCATCAAAATTGACACCGCTACCGGCGCCTACATGGAGCGCGTGAAAAAATAATGAACCAACATGGATGAATTACAACGGATAATTGTCTGATATGAATCGAATTTCAACATTTATCGCTCGTATTTCATGAATTTTTACAATTTGGGGGAGAAAGGAAAAATTTTTCGTGGGAAAGATTTTTTCTTTACTCCCCCTAATTTTTTTTCGCCCTCGCAAAATTATCTTTTGACATGGATTTCAATCAGATACAAGAATTGATTCGGATGATGAGTAAGTACAAACTCTCCGAATTCTCCCTCAAGGAAGGGGATTTTAAACTCATCATTCGCAACCAGGCAGCCGAAGGCACCACTGTCGCCGCACCCGTGGTTATGCCGGTTCAACAACCCGTAGTAGCGGTGGCACCGCCTGCTCCGGCGCCCGCTCCGGCCCCTGCCGCCCCGGCGCCCGCCGCCGCTCCGGCCCCTGCTCCGGCGCCCGTGGACGACGACAACAACCCGCGCTACAAACAAATCAAATCGCCCATGGTCGGCACTTTCTACCGCAGCGGCGGACCGGATAAGCCGCCGTTCATCAAGATCGGCGATACGGTGGACGTAGGCACCAAAGTCTGCATCATCGAAGCCATGAAACTCTTCAATGAAATTGAATCGGAGTTGAAAGGCAAGGTGATCAAAGTCCTGGTGGAAGACGCTACGCCGGTAGAGTACGACCAGCCGCTGTTTCTCATCGAAGCATAAGGGGATAGGGAGTTATTAAAGGTCATTAGGGGTCATTAAGGTCATTAGGACATTAAAGGTTATTAAGGGTCATTTGGCGCCATTTTTTCCTGTTGGGAAAACCGCTTGCCGGATGATCTTGCGAATCCTGCCGGTTGACTTCCGCCCACCTTTCAAATACAATTTTTTTCCCGGAAGCAAACCCGGCCCGATTTCGGAGCCGGCTTTCATTCGGGATTCCTGGCATTCATGTTCTTTTTCATTTTTTAAAAACAATCCTGCCTTGCACAAGGCATTCCGCCGCAAAGCAGGGTTTCAAAAAAAATGTTCAATAAAATACTCATAGCGAACCGGGGGGAAATAGCCTTGCGCGTCATTCGCACCTGCAAAGAAATGGGCATCAAAACGGTGGCCATTTATTCCACTGCCGACCGCGACAGCCTGCACGTTCGTTTCGCCGACGAGGCGGTGTGCATCGGCCCGCCCGCTTCTGCCGAAAGTTACCTCAACGTGCCGCGCATCATGGCGGCCGTCGAAATTACCAATGCCGATGCCATCCACCCCGGCTACGGCTTTTTGTCCGAAAATGCCGCTTTCGCCGAAGTTTGCAAACAATACGGCGTCAAATTCATCGGGCCAACACCCGACCAGATCCGCGCCATGGGCGACAAAATCACCGCTAAAGACACCATGCTCAAAGCCGGTGTACCCTGCGTACCCGGCACTGAAGGGCTGTTGCAGGATACCAAGGCGGGCATGAAACTCGCCGCAGACATCGGCTATCCCGTGATCCTGAAAGCGACGGCAGGCGGCGGCGGCAAGGGCATGCGCATCGTGTGGAAACCGGAAGATTTTGAAAACCAGTGGGAAACCGCCCGGCGCGAAGCCAAAGCCTCGTTCAGCAACGACGGCATCTACATGGAGAAGTACATCGAGGAACCGCGGCACATCGAAATTCAGGTGGCCGGTGACCAGTTGGGCAAGGCCTGCCACCTGTCCGAGCGCGACTGCTCCATCCAGCGCCGTCACCAGAAACTGGTGGAAGAAAGCCCTTCGCCGTTCATGACACCCGAATTGCGCGAAAAAATGGGTGAAGCAGCCATCAAAGCCTGCACCGCCATCAACTATGAGGGCGTCGGCACCATCGAATTTCTGGTGGACAAACACCGGAATTTCTACTTCATGGAGATGAACACCCGTATCCAGGTGGAACATACCGTGACGGAAGAGGTGATCGATTACGACCTGATCAAGGAGCAGATTAAAATTGCGGCCGGCTTGCCGATTTCGGGCAAAAACTATTTCCCGGAACTGCACGCCATCGAGTGCCGCATCAATGCGGAAGATCCGTTCAACGACTTCCGCCCCAGTCCCGGCAAAATCACTTCGTTCCACTCGCCCAAAGGCCACGGCGTTCGGGTGGATACCCATGTTTATGCCGGCTATACAATTCCGCCGTATTACGATTCCATGATCGCCAAACTCATCGTGCGCGCCCGCACCCGGGACGAAGCCATCCTCAAAATGGAGCGCGCGCTGGATGAATTTGTGATCGAAGGCATCAAAACGACCGTACCTTTCCACCAGCGACTGATGAAAAACAAGGATTTTCAGGACGGCAACTTCACGACGAACTTCCTGAACACCTGGGATTTCAAAAGCGTGGTGTTGTAGGGTTTTCGGACGGATTCCAAATATTGGCAATAAACGGCAGAGGCGCAAAGGCGCAGTGTATTGAATTCAAATACGCTGCATCTTTGCGCCTCTCTGTTTCAGGTCAATTCGTTTATTTACAACCCCGGCATCCGGACTATACTGACCACCCTGTCGAACCGGTTCATTTTCAAGCGGCAAACACTATGGCACAACCTCGCTCACCCGGACTGACCTTTATTTTTATCACCATGCTGATCGATGTGATCGGCTTTGGTCTGATCATTCCCGTGTTGCCGGGCCTGCTGGAACAAATGACCGGCGGCGACCTCAGTTCGGCCTCGCGTTGGGGCGGATTGCTGATGTTTACCTATGCCGGTATGCAGTTTTTGTTTTCACCCGTTATTGGCGCCTTGAGCGACCAGCACGGGCGGCGACCGGTGATTCTGGCGTCTCTGTTTGTGTTTGCCATCGACTTTGTGATTCAGGGTTGGGCGCCGACCATTGGCTGGTTGTTTTTTGGCAGGCTGCTTTCCGGCATTACCGGGGCTTCTTTCACGGCGGCGGGCGCCTACATCGCCGACGTGAGTCCGCCGGAGAAGCGGGCCCAAAATTTCGGGATCATCGGGGCGGCTTTTGGGTTGGGTTTTATCATCGGGCCTTTGATGGGTGGTCTGGTATCGCACTACGGCGGGTTGCGCGCACCGTTTTTTGCAGCGGCAGGCCTGGCACTGCTCAACTGGCTGTACGGCTATTTCATACTGCCGGAATCTTTGAAACCCGAAAATCGCCGCGTTTTCGACTGGCGCCGCGCCAATCCGGTGAATTCGCTGCTCAATTTGCGGCGTTATCCGGTTATTCTCAGCCTGATCGGTTCGCTGGTGTGTATCTATGTGGCGGGTCATGCCAACCAGAGCACCTGGACCTATATCACCATGGAAAAATTCGGCTGGGATTCCCGGCAGGTGGGCTTCTCACTCGCCTTTGTCGGCCTGATGGTCGCCATTGTACAGGGAGGTCTGACGCGCATCCTGATCCCCAAATTAGGCCAGCGGAGTTCGGTTTTTTTGGGGTTGGGTATTTATGCCTTTGGTTTCGTTTTGTTCGCTTTTGCCACGCAGGGCTGGATGATGTATGCCTTTATGATTCCTTTTTCCCTGGGAGGGCTGGCCGGGCCGGCTTTGCAGGGCATCATTTCCAACCAGGTGCCGCCCAATGCGCAGGGCGAATTGCAGGGCGCACTCACGAGCCTGATCAGTGTCACTTCCATCATCGGGCCGCTGCTGATGACCGGATTGTTTGCCATGTTCACCGGCGCTTCAGCGGTGGTGTATTTTCCGGGCGCTCCTTTTCTGATGGGCGCATTGCTGTCGCTTATAAGCATGCTGCTTGCCATCCGGTCGCTGATGAAACATGGCGCCGCGGCGGGGCATCCTTCGTGATAATTTGGACGTCTGCTTTGTCGTTTATCGAATGAACCATCCCCACCATGCGATTCATCTTCTTCTTGTTTTTGTGCAGCCTGCTTCCGGCTGCCGTTTCGGCCCAAACCTCCGTCCACGACGCTGCCTTGCCGGCCGATTCCCTGTCGCGCCCGGTCTTGCTGGTTTTTTCGGGTTCCGACTGGTGCCAACCCTGCATTCGTTTTGAAAAAAAGGTGCTGAACGACGAGGCTTTCCGCCAATTTGCCGGCACACACCTGACCCTGGAAAAGGCGGATTTCCCGCAGCGGAAAAAATTGCCGCCCGACCAGGTCCGGCGCAATGAACAACTCGCCGCACAATACAATCCCGAAGGTATGTTTCCCCACGTGGTGCTGCTCCGCCCCGACCGCTCGGTGCTGGCCGTGCTGCCCACCGATGCCGACAGCGGCGCTGAATTTTTGCAGGTGCTCGGAAATTGGGTTGAAATAGAGAATTGAGGAGAATTGGAAATTGTGCAGGAAATGACTTCAATGACCCCAATGACCTGAATTTCCAATTTCCAACGACCATGCTCCGTGAATTTCGCCGCCAGGCTTTTTTGATGGGTTCGGCCTTCGAGTTTATCGTGACAGCCACCGAAGCACGCGGTGAGCAACTGCTCGATATGTGTGTGCAGGAGGTCCGGCGGATCGAAGTTTTGTTGACCGAGTTTGGCGATACCTCCCAGACGGCGCTGCTCAACCGCAGCGCGGGCGTGGAACCGGTGCAGGTGGATGCCGAAACCTATGCCATTTTGGAGCGTTGTGCCACCCTATCGAGGCTGACGCAAGGGGCGTTTGACATCACGGCGGGTGTGCTCAAAAAACTGTATAATTTCAAAAGCGGGCCTTTTACCTGGCCGGAATCTTCCAGGCTGAAAGAGACCCTGCAAAAGACGGGCAGTCAGTACATTCGCCTGCTCGACGAACGGCGGGTGCTGCTCGAAAAACCCGGGATGCACATCGGGTTCGGGGCCATTGGCAAGGGATATGCGGCCGACCGGGTGAAAGTCCTGTTGCAGAGCGAAGGCGTGGAAAGTGCGGTGATCGATGCATCCGGCGACCTAACGGCCTGGGGCCTGCGCAGCGACGGCACGCCCTGGAAAATCGGCATTGCCGATCCCGGCGACCCGGCGCGGATTTTGCTCTGGCTGCCCGTCGACGGGTTCTCGGTGGCGACATCGGGCAACTACGAGCAGTTCTTTGAGCGCGACGGAGTGCGGTATTCGCACAACATCGACCCCAAAACAGGGCTGCCCGTCCACGGCGTAAAAAGTGTGACCGTGATAAGCCCCAGCGCCGAACTGTGCGACGCGCTGGCTACCGCGGTCTTTGTGATGGGACCGGATGCAGGTCTGCACCTCATCGGCCAGTTGCCCGATACCCACTGCCTCGTCATCGACGCCCAAAACCGGATGCATTGGTCCAAAAACATGAAAATAAACTGACTGTGAATACCATCAGATTTGAATTGAAAAGCGGGAAATTTCGCTTCCTCACCTCCACCTCACCGGTCCTTGTGGCTTTGTGCCTGCTGGTCGGGTGCCAGACGGTGAAGCCTTACCAGCGCAATTACCTCAACGACCACGAGATGCAGGCCGGCCAGAAACACATTGCCAAACCCGAACAAAACGCCATGAGTTACCGCGAAGGCGCTTCCGGCGGCGGCGGCAAAGCCAGTGGCGGCTGCGGGTGTAATTGAGGGTCATTGAGGGTCATTAGGGGGCATTGAGGGTCATTAGGGGTCATTATTAAAGGACATTAAGGATCGCTCAAAAAACATTTTGATAACCCCCCGTGCTTTAGCCGGGGGAAAAGAAACGAGCCAGAAGCAGGAGGGTTTTAACCCGAATGTGTGCTATGGGGTTAAAACCCTCCTGGCTTTGGTTGCTGTGATCCCCCGGCTAAAGCACGGCGGTAATCAAATCGTGAATTTGTTTTTTAAGTGTTACTAAGATTGGGATATTGGTTGTTGGATAGTGAGTATTCATCCCATTATCAACACAATATCCAAATATCCCAATATCCCAATATCAACATCATCATGAGAAAAATATCGCTGACTGTCATCCTGTTTGTGGCTTCTTTCGGTGCGTTTGGCCAGAAGGCCGACACGACCTACAGCCGGAAAGAACTGGCCCGGACGGATGTGCAGTTGCTGTTGTCCTATTACGGCCAGGACGGCAACCATTCGGCGGTAACGGGCGGGACGGGCACGGAAAAACTCAGCGTGTACGCTCCCGAAATTTCCCTGCAACACTATTTCAAATCTGCCGGCCGGCTCGATTTTAATGCCGGGGTGGATGTAATCAGTTCGGCTTCGACGGACCGGATTGATTTTGTGATGTCGTCGGCTTCCCGCCTCGACCGGCGGGTGCATACCGGCGTCGGTTACAGCCATGCCTTAAAAAAGCAGGGCCTGACGCTGGGCGGTTCCACGGCCTTTTCAATAGAGTCGGACTATCTGTCGCTGGGCGGCGGGTTGTCGCTAAACCATGTGAACGATTCGCGGTCGCGGGAGATCGGTGTAGCGTTCCAGGCTTATTTTGATGATTTGCGCTGGGGACGGCTCAACGAGGACTACCGCCGCCCGGTCACTGTGGTGTACCCCTCCGAACTGCGGTTCAAAGAGTGGTTTAACATTTACAAACGCCTGTCGCTGAATGTCGAAACGAGCATTTACCAGGTGGTCAACCAGCGGCTGTCCTTGTCGTTTTACCCCGGTTTTGTTTACCAGGCCGGTTTGTTGTCCACCCCGTTTCACCGGGTTTATTTCAACGATCAGAAAACCCTGAAGGTGGAGAACCTGCCCGATGAACGGGTCAAATTGCCGTTGGGAGTGCAGGCCAATGCCTTTTTGGGTGGCCGGTGGATTTTGCGCGCCTACTACCGCTGGTATTGGGACAACTACGGCATCCGGGCGCATACTTTCGACCTGGAAACACCGGTCAAACTGACACCCGCTTTCACCCTGTCGCCCTTTTTCCGGGCCTACACCCAGACGGCTTCGAAATACTTCCAGCCTTACCAGGGACATGCTCTGGCAGCGGATTATTACACTTCCGACTACGATCTGTCGGCTTTTCAATCGCTGAAAGTGGGAGTGGGGCTGCGTTTCGCGCCCTTCAAACGACTCAGCAAACGCATCGATTTCAATGCTGTTGAACTGCGGTATGCCTTCTATTCCCGAACCGACGGGTTGTCGGCGCACATGCTGACGATGCTGTGGGAAGGGAGTTGGAAAAGAAAAAGACCCTGAGTCATTTTCAGGAAATCACAGAAGATGCCTGGTTTCAAATGGTTTATCCCATTTATATCCTTTGATCGTTTCCGTACCTCAAAATTGCACGCTTGATACCGCTAAAAGCAAGTTCTCTTTTACACTGTCCTGGCTGTCATTCCGAACGCAGTGAGGAATCTGCCAAAGCGGTGGTTGCGTACTTTAGCCTGAGCAGATTCCTCACTGCGTTCGGAATGACATTGGAAGTTGGCAATACCGCACCCTTTTTTTTAGCCTGTACCTTACAAAAAGAGGGTGTACCGGAAGTCATTTGGAGTCATTCCATGTCATTTTTAAATTTGTAAAAACCCGTTTCAGCAGGCAACACAAATCAATCCTAATGACACTGAAGGACCTTAAATGACTATGGGTACACCCTCGTCAGTTTTCAATCAGATGTTTCAGACTTTCCCACCGGACAATTCGTCCTGCAGTTGTTTCAGTTCTTCCCATTTGCCCTGGTCGGCGAGGCGGGCCTGGGCAGCCCAGGTGCCCGGATCGTGAATCTGGAAGTTCGGACCGGCCGCGTCGAGGATTTCCTTCAGTCGGTCGGTAGAGGCATCGGACAATTCCTTCCAGGTATTGATGCCTTCCTTATTCAGCAATTCGGCAATTTTCGGGCCGATGCCTTCCACAATTTTCAGGTCGTCCCATTTCCATTTGGTACCGGCGAACATCACGGTTTGTGGTGCAGCCGCTTTGGCCGCCTTGCCGCTTCCGGCCGCTGCCGTTGCCTGTTCGCGCAGGGCATTGCGCTCGCTTTCGCACATGATCAGGTCGTTACGGTACTTGCGGTTCTGTTCGTTGAGCCGTTCGATTTCGGCGTCGCGCTGCGACAGCAATACGCGGAGTTCGGTGGTTTCTCCCGTGAGCACGTTGATTTTGCCACCCATTTCGGCGTTTTGGGTGGTCAGGCTGGAGATTTCTCCTTTCAGGGAGCCGACTTTATGGAAAGCATAAGCCGCCAGCCAGCCCAGGATGAAAGGCACCAGGCAGAGCAGCAGGGCAGTCGGCAGGTTATCGGCAAAAGTGCATTGTAGAATGATGTATGAAAAAAGCATGGCTTAAGATTGTTTTGAAAGTTTAACGGTTGACAGTGATGACGACGCGGCGGTTTTGCTGTCGGCCTGCGTCCGTGCTGTTATCGGCTACCGGCTCGGATTTCCCTTTGGAGGAAGTCTGGATGCGGTTGGCAGCAATACCGTTGGAAGTCAAAATTCTGGCAACTGATTTGGCCCGCGCGAGACCCATTGCCATGTTTTCTTCATCGGAGCCCACATTGTCCGTGTGGCCGACGACGTTGAAAGTAGCATTGGAGGAGACGTTTTTTTCGCACAACTGTTTGAGGTAGGCATCGACCTTCGGATCGCGGTCTTTTTCCGTGGAATTGAAAGGGAACAGCAGGATCACGTCCTTGTCGGACTCGATGATGGCGCTGTCTTCTTTTTTCAACACCATTTTGGACCAGGTGAAGGAGGCCGATTCCAGGGCTTTGCTGCCTTCGGCCAGCGAATCCTGCACCGTTTTGGCGGCCAGCCGGACGCGGCCTGCGGGTAATTCGGGCGCCAGCAGATCGCGGATGGATGCGGCGCGGGCCAGTGCGAGTTTTTCGCCGTCGGTTTCGCCGGCGCGGTACCACCCTGTTATGACCAGTGTGTCGCCCTGACCACCTTTTGCCAACAGGGCTTTTTTCCAGTCGGGGAAGTTAGCGTCAGATTCGGGTTTTTCGGTGTTCCATCGGAACAGGGGTGCTCCGGAGGTCTCCGTGACGGCAGCGGCGTCGCCGCAGCAATGCCGCACCTGGTAATTGTGCCAAAAGTTGGCAGCCCAAATGCTGTACCCGACGAAGAGCAGTGCAATGAGCCAGAGAGGAATTTTCATGTGTAATTTGATTTAACGTTTTGCCGATGTATTGTTTTGGCAAATGTCTGAAACGAAAAATCAAAAACTGAACTTTTTTACAAAAACTTCACACATGAACTGCCGCGTAATCTGTCAGATACGCAAACTCCGCTGTCAGATTTCCGTTGTCGGTGACCATGCCGCGGCAGATGGCGCTGCTGTTGCGGCCTTTCAACAATTCGGGAAGAATTTTTTCCAGCAACTGTCGCCCGAAAAACGCCGAGGCATCGCGCGGCAGTTCTGAGGGCAGGTTGTCGATGGCCATCATATCGATGCTGCCGGGCTGGTAGGGCGCCGTTTCGAGGCCTGTTTTCGGGTCGAAACCATACACCGGGTCGGCGATTTTGCCCGGCCGGATGGTGCTGGGCACCGAGGAGTCGGGCATGATGTCGCAGGTGATGTCGGCGATCACCCGGATGCGGAAATCGGGGTTTTGCATCTCTTCCAGCGTAAAAAACGCCGGCGCCTTTTTGTCGTAAAAAATGCCGTTGATAAAAATATCCGCCCGGCGGTAGTAGGGGGCGAAGCGGCAGGCGTACTCGTTGCCGTGCGCGTAAAAATGTTGTTTGTCAAAATCGCTGCGGCTCGGGTCGCGGTGCGCCACATAATCCTCGGCAGCGATTTGGGTGAATACGGCTTCGCTGAAGTTTTCTTCGAGGAATTCCTGTGGGGTTACCTGCAATATGCCCATGTCGCGCAGGTTTTTGGCAGCGCCGGTTGATACCCGGCCCGTGCCGCTCAGCACGATGCGCAGGGGCGGCAGGAGCAGTTGTTCATACACTTCGAGCACGGCGGCGTAGTCGTGGCTGTCGCAGAGTCGGGGCAGGCTGAATTGGCCCGTCCGCCGGCCCCAGGTCCACAGGGCGTTGTGGGCCCCGACGATGCCGGCATAAAAACCGAAAGCGATGAGGCGCTGGCCGCGTTCGTCGGTGAGCGCTTCGTAGTCGATGAGCCGGATGTTTTTTTCCAGAATGGCCTGTAGCAGGTGGCGGTTGTGGGGCTGTTTTTTGATGGTGTGCGAAAAAAACAGGTAGGTTTTGCCCGGCAAGAGCCAGTCGATGGGCACTTCCTTGATGCCCAGCAACACGTCGCAATCGCTGAGGTCTTCCTGGAGCGTGATGCCGTGGGCGGTGTATTCTTCGTTTTTGAAACAGCGGACGGGCGAAGGCTGCACCACAATGCGCAGCGGCAGTTCGACCATGGCTTCGGCGCATTGTTCGGGTGTGAGCGGTGCGCGGGCGTCCGGGGGGACTTTTCCTTCCCGGATGATGCCGATTTTGACGGTGGCGGGCGGGTTAGTGGTTGAATTTGGCACTTTAATTCGGTTTGTAATTGTGTCAGGTAAACTCCATGAATAACGTTCGTGTGGTGGCGAACCATACATGCAAGGGGCAAAAAGGGGCGCAAAGGTAGCCTTTTTGGCGCTCTTGTGCGCGCCGGAAAAACACATGTGACCCCGGACGATGCCTGCGTCTCTATATTTGCAAAACATTCAAAAGCCGCGCCGAACTTTGAATCCCGGTTTTTGGTTTACCTTTGCATTCAGTGACTATTAAAGATGGGGCTGCCTGGTATTGACGGGAAGGTGTAGTCGCTTCGTAAGCATGCCGGGGCATGGTTGGTTACCCCGTAAAAAATAATGACCGAACAACAACTGGCAACACTCAGTATGCCATGGCTGCCTAATTCAAGCGAATTAGAAAGCCTTTGTGCCGCGTAAGAGTCGACTAAGTCCACTCTTTTTGCCTTGATGCCTGCTATACAGGCCGCCGCGCATCAAAACAAAAGCAGGATTGCTCAACGGGATGTCTCGACCGAAGGGTGAAACAAAGAGGATAAGGTCCGGATGTGTCTGTTTTTGAACCAACCCGGACTCGAAAAATCAATCAAAAACTAAGCATGTAGAAGGCGTTGCGGCGCTTTGTCCGGACGCGGGTTCGAATCCCGCCAGCTCCACAA